>JAABUV010007545.1_pt1 | contig 11378 bp, 7 predicted proteins | sample 5559971 | NCBI WGS metagenome assembly JAABUV01 (sample SAMN10711881, study PRJNA513362) | rock metagenome | isolation source: Antarctica rocks | place: Antarctica: Victoria Land, Knobhead nord | collected 2015-12-19
GACGCGGAAATTTTTGCAGAGTATCAAGCGGTGCCTGAGCTTTGCGCAGACGAGGTGGCCACCGGATGACCAGTTGCAGTTAATGGGGTGAGCGCTTTTGAAGGGAGATGACTATGCATTCTCTACAGTCAAGCGTTAAGCTAGCGTATGCGCTTGCTAGCTACGTCTGTTATTTTCCGTTTGGGGAGATGGGCAGACAGCAAGGGCTATGAAGAGATAAATCTTGCTTCTTCTTCTACAGTACTCAACCCTTTCCCTCACAAGCCAGCCGCCTAGTCACCCCGAATGCTGCCCCTGCCCCGAAAACCAACCTCCACCTCCTCCACCTTTCCCCCTCTCTCCTCCCTCCCCTCCTCCCATACTCCAATCGGTATTCCCCAACAACAAAACCCCCCAACCTGCCCCCCTCCCCCCCACTCCTTCCCCTGTTCCCCACCTTTCAACCCTTACCCTTCCTCTCCCATCATCATGCACGCACTTTTGATCCCGCCATGGCCACCTGATCATACTTTATACAACCGTTGCTACAGTAGCGCCTTGGTCGGTGGTGTTGGCTGGGGTTCTTATCTGGGCTTCGGGAAAGTTGGCGGAAGGAAGGTGGGGCGGAAAGGTGGTGGGGGGGAAGGGGATGTTAGGGGGGAGGAGGCGACTAGGCAGGTGTGTGTGTGTGTGTGTGTGTGTGTGTGTGTGTGTGTGTGAGTGGAAGAGGGTGGTTTGCTGTGGGATGAGGCTCTCTCTGGGGTTCTGCGATTCTTCCCTTTTTCTCATGATTTGTTTTTTCTTTACTGCTTTCCTCATAGCTTTTTACTTTTTCTTTCCACCTTGTTTTCCTTTGTTTTTCTGGCTTGCTGTTTCCCAGAATCTGTTCACCTTGCTTCCTATCTTTTTTTCAAATCTTCTCCCCTACTCCTCCCACCCACGCCCTTCCCCCCCTCAACCTACCGCTCCAACCAACACCTCTACCTCAAAAACCCCTTCGCAATCAGCAGTTATTCACTGACGATCTTCCTCCTCTGCTTCCGCGCACCCCTAGCAAACCCCCTCTCCTCCTAGCGCCATCCACCCCGTCGGTCCCCCTATCTTTTAACCCCTATTGCTGAGCAACTATCACCCATCTAATCTTCTAAATTCACGACCACGCCCTCAAAATTTCTCGCTTGTCGCTGTTCTTTTTTTTTTTTTAAAAACAAAAAAAAAACTCTTCAGAACCTCTTCATTCAAACTATCTCGCTATCGCTAGAAGGTGTTATGTTAGGTTTTTATGAACATGTCATGTAAATCTGGCTTTTGCTTGGGTAAGCATCGTTGATCAAAAAAGCGTCAATATGTCTGTCCACAAGCTATTGAAAAATAGGTCATGGTTTTTGACATGTTTGTTAGTTACGAAGAGAGCACAGCTCAGCTCAAAGTTATATATAGGAATTCGTTGACCGGGTTTAAACCCTCGACACAGCCAATACCCAAAGCCCCCACAGCCACCCTACTGTACATCCACCTGCGATTACACCACACAACCCCGTTCCCCTTCATGCCTCCTCCTCCTCCTCCTCCTGCCATTCCCTTGCTCCCTCCCCCGCCTCTCCAGGGGCCCACTTGTCTCTTTTAGCTCACTTCGCTTTTCCTTACGACATCACTCTTTCTAGTTGTGATACGGAAGCGTGATTCGTTTGGGCTTGAGTTAAAAGGGCGGCTGTGGCTGTTTGGGAATTTGCATGGAAAGGAGATGAGGGTAGTTGTGTGGTGGAGATAAAGCGGTGGATGTTTCAGGTATGGTTTCTAATGATATGCTCGCTGGAAGTACGGGATAAATAGGGATACTGTACACAAATCTACAGACACCGTAGGAACACGGTACAACTCCGCATTAGCCCATACCCACCAACCGAGGGAAATAGGTAGCATCTCCCACAGACCCCTAATTTCCCCTAACTCTCACGCCCCCTTCTCCCATCCCAACCCCCCTCCTCCTCCTCCCCTCCATCACCGCCAAAAGACACCTCCCCACCGCCTCCAAATCCCCCAACAACCCCACATGCCCCCTCTCAGTCCTAATCCTCCCACCCCTAACACACCTATACCCCTCTGGCAACATAGCCGCTTTCGCAAGACATACGCCATCGCCGCTCGCAAAGGCCAGATCATCGTATGCGTCGCTGTGCTTGATGGCTTCGCGGCTGGCGACGCGCGCGGCGACGACGGTGGGGACGGAGGTGCTGTAGAGGACTGCGAAAGGGGGATAGAGGTTTTGGGAGGCGTGGGCCGGGTTGAAGACGAGGGCGGCCTTGAAGGCGAGGGTCTCGGAGAGGGTGCGTTGAAGGTAGTTGAGAGCGGCGGGCAGGGGAATAGTGGATTGGGTTGAGGAGGGGTTGGAAGGGTGCGGGCTGTAGTGGGTGTTGGGCTGGGGTTCCAGGGCGTTGGCGGTTGGGTTGGCGAGGTCGTTGAATTTTGTGGCGACGGTATTGAAGGCGTTGGTGAGGGTTTGGCTGGAGTCGTTGAGATGGTCTCGGGAGGAGATGGAGGTGGATGCTTTACGGCCTGGGAGGGGAAGGGACGTGAGGGACTCGGAAACAGAGCCTAGAATGCCTTTCTTTTCAGGGTGAATGGGAGGTAGAGCGCGCGCAATACAGGGGGAGAAGGCGTTTTCTCTCCAATCTTCGACATTGAAAAAGTCGACGGGGTACTCCTCTTTTGTTTGCTTGTTGATGAAACACCTTCCATTATCTGGGAGTAAGAGGAAGGTCGTTCGGAATGAAAAGTTTACCTGTGCAGTAAGAACTTTTGAGCTAAGAAGCACCTCATCTCCATTACGAAGGGGGCCGAGGATATTTATACAGTGTTGTGGTACACCGGCATATACGACTCCAGCAAAAAGCTCGGGTCTTTGATTGACAGCGTGCCTTGTGATCAATCCACCCATACTGTGTGCAATAACAGTTGCTCCCCTTTCACGTCGAGGGACGTCCGAAGCATTCGATGGTAGCGTCTCCAATATCTTGATTAGCCTCCTACTCAGGAGTGCCGGGCTCAGTCTCCAGTCATAGCCGTAATCATAGACTCTCAATCTCCCCTCTTGGGCATTCTTGCAATTCCGAAGGCGTTTGATTAACCGTCGGCCCATATCTACCGGCCCAATATGACTTAACATCCCCGATGCAATGATGTGGTCTTGCATATTTTCTTCGTCCTCAGGTTCCAGACCAACTTCGAGGTTTACTTTCCTGATGTTGAGACCAACCTTGATCGGCACCCACTGTTGGTTATGTGGGGGCTTTGCCGATCGCAGCACTGAGCCTCGATATCCGCCCATGATGATGACATCGCCAGTCAATTGCTCCAGGGCTTGGTCCAGATTTGATTGCTCGCACTTGCTTGTCGTTCGATCTTGTCTGGAACTATCGATATTTGAGAATTTCTGAAGATTTGCTACTGCTGGGTCTACATCCCGCACATGGGAGAAGCCATTGGCACTTCCATTACGGCCATGCGTAGGCTGCTTGGCGTCACTATTTGCCCTGCTTCTCATAAACTCAGGACGGAACCCATGGAAGTTGATGTTTGGTAGGCTCGGTAAGCTAAGGATCTTAATACTAGAGTCCTGCAGGCTATCTACCACTGCCTTGAACCTGCTGTTGACCTGATCTTGCACGTTTTCCCATCTGCTATCGTCTCCTAACGAAGTCGTTGTGGAGGTGACACGCCGCAACAGTACAGACTGGTCAGAGGTAGACCTCCGTAATACATGGTCTTGTGGAGACCGAAGTGTAGTTAGACGTCCACTACCCGCGGTGTTTTGAGATGACGCACGAGGAACCTCTTGACGGGCATGAGTATTCTGCGGAGCTGTTTGAGCGTTAGGCTTAGGGTTCTTGGGCGGACTTCGCCGCCGCCCTCGTTCTAAAGTGCGTGGCTGGCGCTTTTCAGATTGATTGTTGTTGTTATTGCATGTAGACGGTGGAACAGAGATGGTGTGTGCTCGCTTTTGTCTAGCCGCAGCCTTCCGTTGCGGCGATTGCTCCTTGGCACCACCAAGTATCGATGATATGCTCGGTATTGAAAAGTTTGCCAAGCTTGATGTCCTCGGGAGAGTCGGGAGACTAAAGCCGGAGAAGTAGCGTCTGACATTGAGGTCCGAAAGCATGCCACTTGGCCCAGAAGGTACCCAAGTCTTCCGAATTAGGCGATGTTGATCCTCCAATTCGTGCTTCTCGAATACCCGGGGCGTCGCTCTCCATGGCGATGGAAGGCTTTGATCTGTTGGAGAAGACTCTTGCACTTCCGGTATTTGATGTGTCTGATCTTGCGAGGTCATATAGTCCTCACTGCCGTCTTCTCCAGTCCCATCAAACATCCCGCCCTCGTTCCTTTCCATTGCAGCAGCCTTCTCTGCGGCCGGAGTCCTGGGAGACATAAGTCTCGTCTGTTCTCTGCTGATACTGACTCCCACCACCGCATGGGCGTCCTCCTCCGGAAGCGTCGTATCTGCCCGCGAGTCCTCTTGATCGGATTCGCCATAGTCTGAGGGGACAATTGATTGGAACTGTGGCCTTGGGATATCCAGTCGTGATGGTCTGCTTCGCACAGGCTCGAAAGGCATCGCCTTAGGATTACTTCGGACCTGAGACGTCATGGTCATGATGTCATCCGTCGTTTTGTTGCATTTATATGAGTGTTCGATAGACAGTTGGTTGCTGTAAAATGGCATTGACTGTCACGAGTAGGTTTGAAGGTGATGCGTGTGATTCGAGAAATGCGAAAGAGTATTCACTGAAATGGATAACAGTCAGCGTGGTACTTCAGATACGGCATACAAGCCAACAAACGGCAAGCATGGCTCCGCCCTGTGCCGTAATCCCGGTCTCAGTTCCATCCTTCTGCCACAGCTACGGATCCTTCGAGAATAGCCACATAATCGAGGTCGGATGCTCCTGAGATGTGTGAGTAGCAGCATTGAGCCATCGATTGTGATCAACTACGCACATGGTCAGGCGTCCTGCAAAATCCGGGGAAACGATGTGTTTGCCAAGCGGCAACGTCAGCCCGCAATGCGAACCGTATACAGTCTAGCTTGATCTACGATACGATAAGACAGTGAGGCTTAAAGGTGGAAAGCATATGAGAGACTTGAGAAGATACATGTCGATTTTGAGGTGCTGTACATTATCGTGCCAAAAGTGAGACACCACAGGTTCGCAGATACGTTTAGATCAGCGAAGTTTCATTCTTTCAGCGCATTCCGATAACAAAAACACTTCGAGCTGAAACTCCTTTGAATTATATATATATTGATCACTATCAAGCGCTGATTCCGTCCAAATTAGTCCTGCCAACCCACAGGACGGTAGAGACAAAGTAAAGGTACAGAGACCAAAATAACAACGATGACGTTGGCGCTGGAAATGCACAGGTATCTATCTAAACCAATATAGCTACTTTCCAGTAAGTCCAACCCAAGTAGTACCGCTAATAATCATGACAGTTGTTCCTAAATGAGAAACATAAATTCAATATCGACTGACAAAAGAGCAACCTCTGTCACTGATACTGATGTGACTTATGAGCCAGCGGAGAGCTAGGCGGTGGGAAAGCTGCTCTTGCCGGCTCTCGTACCCGCCCGCCTCGTACATTCGGGGTCGTACCTGTGCAAAACACGCACAGGTACACCTCTGGGAGTTTGTTACGGTTGAGACCAATGCATCTGACATGCAGCCACTTCTTGCAAGACTCACTACTCGCTGATTAGCACTTCGGCCCGTGTTCTTGGGTAACATCAATTACCATAAGATCATGAGCTCGTCATCCGCATCTGTAACATGACAGACACAACGGGTACTGTCACTTGTTCGTGCGGTGCTTGGAGTTGCAAAGTCAGGATCAGTTATTGTAGTCGGTGATATGTTCATATAAGTGTTTTGGCCTGTTCCATAACCTCCCGTAGGGTATGGATGTACTTGGCTTCCATAAGTAGGATAAGCATGGTATTGCGGAGCCATACGTCTGCCTGATCCAGATCGCTGCAATTGCTTTGTGGACTTATTCTGAGACCGTTTTTGTATGACCTTTTTCAGCTCGGACTGTGCATCCCCTTTACCGTCGTCAAAATTCTTCGCCACCTCAGCATCACTGTCCATATCATGGTCAACACCATTGAGATGATCAGACACTGTTGCGGATGAAGGAGTGAGATCGAACTGGTTGGTATTTGATTGAATGTGGGTATCCAGGGGCAAGGCAAAGTCTGATATCACCCGCCCTTTCGAGAAATCACGGCCCGGCAAGGTGTTTGAAGTATTGCTTGACGCAAAGGTAGAGGCATAAGAGGACTTCTGGGGGTGCGTTTTCGGATCGGTGACGAAACGTCCCAGTCTTGGCTGTTTGGGCTTCTGGGTTGGGAAATTGAAAGATTGGGCTTGGCTAATCGTCATCCCAGCATCATCCTCATCAGAAGCACTCTCATTATCTTCCGATGTACTGTCAATGTCCATCTGATGCTCGGCTACTGGTTCGCCATCTTCGTCTACGAACTTAGTCTCGGTCTTAGCTCTCCCGTTCGCATCAATGGTGAAAGTGAGTGCAGATCTCCTCCGAGGTTGCCGGGCACTGCTATGACGTTGTGTTTGGCTCTTGCTTCGCGGTTTCGTAGGGGAAGATCGTCGGTGAAGGTGGCTCTCTGGTGGTCCAGAAAGAAATCGAGTCTTCCTTGCTCGGTTGTCCATTGGTAGGTCGACGTCGTCTCTGATTATCTGCTCGCTGCCGCTCGACTCGCTCTTGCCATCACGTAACGCTTTCAAGGCTGCCTTTACCGCAGGTGAGTCGGCTTCTGGCCCCCGTCGTCTCTTAGGTCTTCGAGTAGACTCCATCTCTTTTTCGAGCTCGGCATCTCGAATCTGATGTGCATATGGTTGAAGATTTTCACCTTTACTTGCCTGAAGCTGAGGCAGATCTGACTGCTTCGATGACTGACCAGGCGAGCTGAAGAGTAAGCTTGGGTTGACGGCATTGGCAAGAGTAGTCATGGTCCCAGTCCTACCAGAAGTAGATATGAAGCTTGTCTCGTGGGCGGAAGTCATGGTCGTTGACAATGGAAGTCCCATTACATCAACCGTGCTGGTACCAAGACCATTATTTGATGCATGGGGCCCAGCTGTGTGGTCAAATGTTGATACAAAGGGATCCAGTGTTTTCTGAATTCCCATCCCAAAGCCAAACGCATCATCAGTCGAGAAATCAATGTTCATATCCGCGGTATTCTCATCAGGGTCCCAGAAAAGTTTGTGCTGAGGATAGACCGGGGCAGTCGCAGGGCCAGTGATTGAGAAATCGGCAAATACTTCCGGGGAAAATTGTAGTCCAGGAAATAAATTCGGCGAGGTTTCGGCCTGAGACGTCGAGGTGCCAACATTGTCTTGTTTTGAGAAGTTGGGTGAAGACAGTCGTTTTCCTTTGGCAGCAGACTCCTTTACCAGCTTTGCTACTTGAGCTTGCTGGGCTTTCCGCCTTGACGCCGAAGTAGTCGTTGGAGGGGGTGTTTGCATCGAGCCTGCAGAACGCATGGCTGCACCAATTCCTTGGTCTAAGCTGGTATCAAGCTTGAGTGTTGGCTCAGAAGTACGGTGGCGTACTCTTTTGGCGCACGGGGAAGGAGGAATGGGAGACGACGATAGTTGACGAGCCGGCTCTACCGGGGGTAATGGCAGGTTTGGATTAGGCGAGAGATGGTATACATGAGAGGCAATTTGTGCTTCGAGATTCCGAGCCGATAATGGTTGTTTCTCTGCTTGTGATAACGCCGGACTTTTCGTTGGCGTCTCATAAGTCAGACACTTGGGAGTCTTCAGAAAATCAGGGCTCGTAGCCCACGGATCTGTAGTATTCCAGGTCACACGAGGATCGTAGAAACTCGACTCTAGTTTGGGTGTTTGAAAGGGGCTTTGGGCAAAGGTTGCAGAAGTCGGAGTTTTGATTGGTGTCGGAGGTTCTCCGCTTGGATAGCTGAAGCTGTCGAGTGGAAGATGTCAGCATAGTGCATTCGGCTTCGAAGAGTCTAGAAAGATGTATGGCTCAAAGCTGGAAGATATTGCATTGAGCTGGTAAATGATGGTAGTGCTGAACAGCTTTAAGCTCGTAGGCAATAAACGATTCTCAACATGGCACAGAGTGGCTAATAAGGTCTCATACCTGTATACAGGCTCTTCCCAACTCATAGCCAATCAAAGAGAGTGTATTATGTATATGGTCCCACCCAACTATCGTGATGCTCAAGAGGGGTGGGCGTAGACTTTATGTAGACTATGGCAGGTATCCTTGCTCGACAAGTGGATCTATAGACTTGAGAATCTGTTTTCAAATCCAATAGTATTCTAACAGTTGCAGAGTGTTATGTCGGTTGGGCAAAGTGCAACTTCGAGTGGCTGGCTTCGCAGCGTAGGGGGAAAAGTGTAGATATCGGTACTAGCAGTGATTCTTAGACGATGCACCAGCCAGTCGACGTTCGTAGTCAAAATTTGGAGAGCCAAAGCTTCTCATAAGATGGCAATCGAGGAGACTGGATTGTAACCAAGAGATCACTGGAACCTGTTCTCGAGATAAGCAATGGTTCCCCAAGCAGGCTTCCGCCCAGTAGTAGCACATACGGAAGGAGACACTGCACCGACAGTTCTCTCAATCACTTGTGATGGTACCAAGGGAAGAAAAAGCACAAAAGCAGAGGTGGAAATCGGAGGATGCCTCCTGCATGGAAGAGGAGTGGTCCTCGCAAAAAAGTGGTAGGCTAATCAGCATTCCTGGTAGAGTAGGCGGGAGCGCAGCGGCATGCAGGACCAGACCCTGTACCCAAGGTCTTTCGGCCTACCAGACCCGCTGGAGCACATTCATATTCTCCTTCAGCCCTTGAGTCGTATGATGGGTTTCCAGAGCGAGTCCTGCAGCAAGGAATGGCTACGACGAGGGTTTGCGGAGTGAGAGGTTCACATTGTATTGCCTTATGGGGTACCTGGCTAGCGATTTCTTTCGATTTCTCGGTATCTAAGCGACATGCCCTATTCTACAAGCGAGGGCTGATTTCTATTTATTCCCCACACCATGATGAGCGTCTGCACGATCTCATGCATCCCTTCTCCTGACAGCCATTGTGATTCGTTACAGCTCTAGATAAAGCTCCAATCTTTAAGAAAAGAGGCCCCCCTCAGTGACAGTCAAACGTATCGACTGCTTTCTCGACCTTCCTTCCCCTCCTTCGGACCTTTAAGCTTTTCAGCTCGGAGTCATAACGGCAAAAGGACCAACAACCAATGACAAGTCCCAGACTCCCAGGCTGCCTCTTCCCTGGTAGCATGGGGGCGCCAAACCACACAAGTGACACAACAGAAGTACCGCCAGGGTGGATGTGGCTATTCAATTTCCAAATTCAAGGATGCTCGTGGTTGATGGGCTTCGTCATTACCATCATTCAATTTCGGTGTATGGTCTACCGGCCTTTGAGGCACGGTGTTCAATTTCCTGAGCCATGGTAGACAAGACTGTGAAACGATGGAGATCCCAGCCTCAGCCCAGAAAATGATTTCAAATCTCTGTCAATTCAGCTATTACTGTGTAGACTTGTCGATGTCTTCAATCGGATGGAACTGATTCTCCAGCTGCCATAGTGGTAGTTGACTAGTAGGTTGTTCCAATTGGATAAACATCCCATATAACGGACAACTCAATATACACTATAATTAACGTTGACAATGTGTCAAATCAAGTAATACAGTAGTATCTGACCACACTCACGGCAGTAGATTGACCACCCCAACGCCATGCTCTGAAGTGCACCAGACGTATGTTACCAAATAGCAAACCACCCAAAACATCGAGAGAAAACATACCGACCCCGATCAGTAGATCTCACTGCCGCTTCTTAGGCAAACCTTGCGCTCGCCTCTGCTTAATGTCGCCCTCCGCAAGCCATTTGCTCGCCTTGACCAGCTGCACTACGTTGAGGAACTGCTTCGCCGCCATGACTGGGAAACTCACGCCCGCAATCACCCAGGGCCAAAAGCTGTCCATCTTGTTCGCCCTGGCCAGCTCCATTGCCCACGCGCTTCCTGGCGCGGCGAACAGTGTTGACGCAGGATGGGTTGGCGACCCGGGTTGTGTGGAGGCGCCGGGGGAGTTGTTGGTGGGAAGGAGGGAAGGGGAAAGGATGGGGGAGGAGAAGGAAAGGAGGTAGAGGGCAATGAAGAAGAGTTCGTTGAAGGCGCAAAAGACGAAGAGAACGTTCTGAGAGATGTATGTAAGCTTCTTTCCATTCAGCAGCAGGTGTTGCACAAACCTTGTTGGTGTAGTAAAGATGCAATAGCCTACTCCTGCCCTGGTCCACCTTCTTATGACTCTGCCCCGAACCCGCCATTGTTAATGTGGCATACATATGCATGTAATGGCTTGCCAAATCCAGACTGATCAAACCCTGGAACAGCAGAGCCCATCTGGGCCACGCCGAGCTCAGAAATACCAGCAGGCAAGCGGTGGTGCAGCGGTCGGTAACCATATCTAGCACCGCTCCGAATTGGGTTGATTGTTGGAAATAGCGGGCTGCAACACCGTCGAGAGCGTCCAGAAGACATGATACACTGTAAAGTAGGGAGCATGTCCGGGGGTGTAATGGCATGTAGTAGAGTGAGGCGATGGCGAGGAAGATACGTGCATAGCCTAGCAATCTGAATTGAATTTCTGATCACATGCAATGTTTTGGAGGCGTCATTGCTCACCAATTATATTGGGATAAAATATGAATATGTTTTCTGATGCTTCAGGCGTCCCTCTCTCATGATCCCGTGGATTTGCATGGCCGTTTAGACGTTGGGTGCTGGGCATGGCAGGTTGCGTCTTCTGCTTTCTTGTCCGAACCCCATTCATCGTGCTGGGTGATTTCAGAACTGAGGTTCTCGCTGTCAATTGGGACGGAACCTGCGTTGGAGCGGATACTCGGGGTAATTGCTTCACAGTCCTTGAGCTCACGAGTCTAGGTTCCTATCGGAGTACGCTATCGGAGTACGCTCAGCTCCGCGAGATACATCTATGTTATTGTTTCAGCAACCAGGGATCTAGATCTATGAGTTATGCTCAAGGCTATCCGAGTGTTGGATAACTTACTGATGCTGTGGTTGCTCAGTTCTTAGCAGTGTTGAAGAGGTGGTCCGAATGGAAATCTTGGAAAGATGAAGCGGAGATGACGGCAGCGATGGGAATACTTGATTTGTGGATTGCTGTAATTTGCTTCTGCTTTCGCCTTGAGTAGAAAGCTTCCGACTGGGCTTTTTTGCTAACTAACAAAATAGAAGCTCAAGGAGTGATTGTTGCAAAGTCAGCTGTTGTCGCTGCTCTCATGATTGCCTGGAGAT
>JAABUV010007547.1_pt1 | contig 11374 bp, 9 predicted proteins | sample 5559971 | NCBI WGS metagenome assembly JAABUV01 (sample SAMN10711881, study PRJNA513362) | rock metagenome | isolation source: Antarctica rocks | place: Antarctica: Victoria Land, Knobhead nord | collected 2015-12-19
CACTCTGCGGTGCGGCACCTCCGGGCGCCCAAACGCCTGCCTGCTGGCGCGCATGGGGGCCGCGCGCGCGCACCTCAAAGGCGGCGTCCGGGAAGCCCGTGTCAAACTCCAGCGAGCCCAGCACGGGAGCCGTGATGGACAGGTTGCAGGTGCAGCCATACAGCAGCGTGCCGTCGCCCAGGCAGCGCCCATTCAGCGTGCCGCACACGTCGTGGTACATGCCTGCGCGCCGGCGCGCGGCCGTCAGCGGCGCGGGCGCGCTGCCGTCCATGCCGGCGCAGCGGCGCCCGCGCGGCCGCCATGCAGCGCGCCGCCCGGGTTGCGCGACGTGACTGGCAGGCGGCCTGCATGCATGGGCAGGGGCGCGTGCTGCCGTGCGCGGCGGCGCGGCGGTGGGCGCGGCGCGCCCTCACGGCGCGCTCACCGTGCCGCAGCACTTGCACGCATGCGGGCACAGGCTGGCAGAAATGTGCGGATGCGCCATGCACTGGATGCAGGCGCCGCCCACTCGCCTGGCTCACGTCGGCACAGCGCAAGCATGCAGGCGAGCCAGGCTGCGTGAATACGCTGCGCTACAGCGCGCAGCAGCAGCGTGCACCCGCCGGCAGCCCGCGCTGGACGGCAGCCCCGTGCTGGGACTTGGGGCTATAGCCTAGCCCTACCCTGCCCTGCACCCGCCGGGGACGCACCGATGGCGGTGCCCGGGCTGGACGCGAGCGTGCGGCCGCAGACGATGCCGGGCCGCGTGCGCTGCGCGCGCTCCATGGTGGCGGTCCAGTCGGGCGCGGGCGCGCAGTCCGCGTCCAGGAAGCAGATGACCGACGCGCCGTGGCGGCGCGCCCAGGCCACGCCCGCGTTGCGCGCGCACGCCGGCCCGCAGTTGGCGTCCAGGCGCAGCGTGACCAGCTGCGCCGCGCGCGGGCCATGCCGTCAGACGCGCGCGGGCGGCCGGGGAGAGGAGGCGCGCGCGAGGGCGCGCGCGCGACCCCGCCGGTGGCGGCAGCTTGGCAGGGGCGCAGCCAGCGGCGCGGCGGCGCCGCGCGCGCGCGCCCGGCCCGAGGCCGACCGCCAGGCGCAGCGTCGCCGGCACCCGCAGGCGAGGCCCAGCAGCGCGGGCACGGGGTGCCAACGCTTTTTCGTTAGCTGCAACCGGCAACAGGCGTCAGCAGACGCGATCAGCAGCAGGTAGCCCACGGCGGAGCGCCAGGCGTGCTATGGCCTGGTGCCGAGCGGGACGCCCGCGGCGCAAGCACGTGCGGGAGCCGGGGGTGCGACGCGGGGCTTGCTTAGGGTGCTGCTGGTACCGGCACCATGCGCTGATTTCTGCGATTGTGAGAATAGCGTGCCTGCTGGCCGGGCGCACAGCCAGCGCACACACAGCGCGCCTCACACACGCGCGCGTGCCTCTCCGACACGCTAGGTTTCAACAAAATATCAGGAAGCCTGCTTGCCGGCCTTGGCAGGCGACGGGCTAAACCGCGGTTTGCCCAACACTGGCACCACATACAACTCTGCTGCAGCACGGCCAACACGCGCCGCATCACACACCCGCAGGGCAGCCCAACCCGCTGAGCGCTGGGGGCGCTTCGCGCACCTGCTTCAGCTCGTCGCTCACGGTCGGCAGCGGCAGCAGCCCGCCATCGTCCACGAGCACGACCAGGTCTGGCGCGCGCTGCTGCGCGGCCAGGTGCACCAGCGTGCGCGCGAGCAGCGCAATGTGCTCCGGGGTTTTGGCAAACACGGGCACCACGACCGCCAGCACGCCGTGCCCGTTGGCCACGCAGATGCGCAGCGACCTGCGTGCGCTCGCGGGATCGGCGCGTGTGCGCATGCGCGCTGAGTGTGCAGGCATGGCAGAGGCAAGCCCGCCTCCCGGCCCGTGCGGGCCGCTTGCCCGCCGAGCTGCGTGACGGCCGGCCGGGGCGGCTCCCGCGACGCCAGCGGCGTGTTGAGCGTCGTGAACTTGCCCCAGTGGTAGCCAGTGATGGCCACCGCCTTGAGCAGGAACAGCTGCAGCCTCCGCGTCCAGGACAGGCCGGGCAGCCGGCTGAGGTGCACAATCGCGCTTCTCAGCGCGCTCCAGGCCTCAACGCATGTCATGCCGTGCTGCCGGCGTACGCCGGGCCGTGGTGGCTCCGAGATGAGCACGGCCCGCGGCCCGGCCGAGCAATCGCCTCAAGATATGTGGGAGTGGGAGACACCGAGGCGCGAGCTATACAAGCCGCAAGCTCAGGAGCCCGGAACCTTTTGCTTAGCCCACCCACCCTTGCCAAGTTTTCAACCTCAGGACCGATATCCATTGGTTGCCTCTAATGACCAGCCTGTGGCACTCGGGGCCTGTCTGTGCCATGCGTCTGATCAGCAAAGTGGGCTGCATCCAGGTGCAAGACCGTGTGTCGCAAGTGCAGGGCCGCTCGATGCATCAGAAAGGGTCTGTGAGTGTGTGGGCTTGCGGCACGTGTGCTGGTCCTGATATGCGCGTGTCAGCGGGCAGCGGCCGCCGCGTGAAACGACAGTGTCATAAAACTGAACAAAAGTAGACATGCAATGCGCAGGCCATAGGCATAGCAAATGCAGCTACCAAAAAAGCAGACATCAGGCCAGCCAGACCAGTCAGTGTTCAGCCGCCCGCCAGTTGCCGTGCTGCAAGCGTCAGCAAGCGCCCCAACGCTCACCTAGGCGGACGGCCTCCGCTGGCAGAGTCGCAGCCGCCGCTGCAACCTCAGGTGCTGCAGCCACACCTGCCCTCTTCGCCTCCATGCGCGTAGACTGCGCACCGCGCACGCCCCAGCCTGTCAGGACGCCGCTCCCTAGAGCGCACCTCGCAGGAAAGCCACACTCTGGCAGCCCGGGTTGGCACGCATAGCTCTGGCTGGTTCCAGGCACGGTGTGCCCGAACCTGCTAAACGGGGCACTGCGGCCTGCGAGCGCTGCAGTCTGCAACCAAACCAGTCCTGCCGGTCAGGTTGCCCTTCCGAAGCGCACCTCTCAGGAGGTCCAGATGCAGCAGGGGCTCTCCTGCGTGAGCACAGACGGCGCACTAGAGCAACGGGCCTGCCAGAGGCAGGCGGGGCGAGGAACAGGGTGTGGCCGGTGCTCGTGTCGGTGGGACGCCGCGCCTGCCAGCATGCACGCATGATCAATGCCAGGCTCCGCTCGTGCACGATCGCCTGTAATACTGTGATACAAGATGGCTGCATGCATGCTTGCAGCTCATGCAACGAACTTAGCCAGTGCTTGCCTGCATGCTTGTGCATGCACTTGCTGCTGCAACTGTTGCCGCTGCTGCTGCTGCGCCTGCTGGTGCGCTACATGCGAGGCCCGCTGCTTGCATGCATGCCTGATACATGCCTGCTTGCTTGTCTGGGTGCTGCGCTGGGTCCACAACACAACAACTCAAGCTTCAGCTGTGACCGTGCAAGCTTTGTCTCTTGGAAGGCCACAATGTCGGCGTCCGGAGAACTCCAAGAGCCTCTTCAAGCTGTCTGGCCTACAGATTGATGTTGAAGCCAAGTACATGCAGATAGGATCCCAGCAGCCTACTCACGCACAGGGGTGCGTGCGAGGCGTGCACTTGCCCGCGCAGAGGCTTGCACGCACCCCCGTGCGTGAGTTCGCTGCTCAGCAGTGAATGCGTGTACTTAGCTTTAACATCACTGGCGTGTCTATGGCAGGCCAGACAGCTCTGGCAGTGTGAAGAAGCTCCTTGACTTGACTATCCCTGTCTGGACTTCTTTGGACGCCGACATCATGGCCCTCCAGTAGACCTAGCTGGCGCTCTCAGAGCTGAAGAACAAGCTTGCATCTCTCGGCACTGAGTCCTTGTTTGACTTCTGCTGCACGCGCAAAGGGTACAGCGGCGCCCTTGGTATGCTGCAAACACCGAGATTTGCCGGGAGCACAGCAAGGTAACAGCTGGCCAGCAGGGTCTGCAGTGATTGAGATGTGCGGCAGAACTCTGGTGGCGTTCCAGAACACTGAGCAAGCTCAATCTCAGCTTATGATCATGCCTCCGCCACCCTAACCTAACACACCCTCAACAGCACCCTCAAGACTTCGGCCAAGCAAGCTCACCACCTACACCTTCCTGTCCGTCCACCGGTGGCTTGGGCGGTGCTAGGAGCCCGGCAGGCCCGGCGCACCGTGTGGCCAGGCTGCCATGGCAGACCCTGAGGACGAGCTGCTGGAGCTGGAGGACGATGGCGAGGCCGTGGACTATGAGGACTATGACCTGGAGGAGGAGGAGGAGGATGAGGGCGCGGCTGCGCCGCAGGGCGCAGGTGAGTGCGCAGCCCGGGCCGCGAGCGAGGCACAGCCCCCTCCATGGGCGCCGGCCACCGCTGATGCGCTCGGCGGGTTCTGCAGGCGCGGGCGCGCCGCTCGCCGCGCGCGACCCGCAGCCGGCAGCGGAAGCCTCGCGGGCCGCCGCGCGCGAACCTGGTGCGCCAGCAGCTGACGCGCGGCCTGATGCCGCCAATGTGTTTGCCCTTGCCGAGCAGCATCACCCGGGGTGCTGCACTGCTCCTCCTGCGCGAGGGCCGCGCGCGACATGTCTGGCCCGCCGCAGGGGCCAACGGAGCGCCGGCCGTCGCGGAGACCGGCGCTGCATCAGCCTCCGAGGCTTACGGCGCAGGGTGCTCGCCTCTTCACCTTGCTGATTTGTCTCAGGCGCTGTGCATCAGGCGCTTTGAAACTGGTGCAAAGCGGCTGCTCTGTCACAGCATCAGCGTGGGGTCGGTGCCCGCGTTGCTGGCGCCAACTGGATGTATCATCCTCGAGCCACTCCGCTGACAACGTGCTTGATCGGCGGCCAGGCCAGCCGCGGCGCCGGGGGTCGCCGCCGAGGCGCCCCAGGACCCCGCGCCTACCCTGTCGTACGAGGCATCCGAGGACGGCGATGGCAATGCTCCGGCGCAGCAGGAGGCGGTCTCGCGGCAGGCACAGCAGCAGCGGGGGGCGCAGCCTGGCAAGTCCAAGGCGCGCCACGCTTTCAGGCCCGCCGCGCCGTCCGCGGCCGGAGCTGAGCCCGCGGGACGAGACTGCCAGCAGGACACCCGCAAAACCGTTGTGAAAGCTACCTGACACCCTGCAGCGCTCGCTTCGCAGGCGGCCAGGGCCGCGCGGCTCCGGGCGGTGCCTGTCCAGGCGCCGGCGCCCGCGGCGGCGCCGGCGCGGCGGCGGGTGCCCATCCCCGCGCCCAGGCCGCGCGAGGGCGGGGCCGCCGACGCGCGGCTGCCCGGCGCCGGCGGCGCGCCGACCGCGGCGGTGGCGGATGCGCAGGCCGCGCGCGGCGCGCGCGGCCGCCCGGGCCAGGCGCCTGGCGGCGGCGCGGGCGCCTCGCAATTTGCCAACGGTGCGTGGCGGGCGCGGCGGCGGGCGCTTGTGAGGCTGATCGCCGCCGCTTGTGCGGAAAGGCTACGCGGGGCAGCTGATTGGTGACAGTGTTCGGCATACAGGGTTAGGGCTCACACGTGAACTGTCAGCAGTGCAGGGATGCTCGACAGCCTGGGGCGCCGCGTAGCCTGCTTGCTTACTGGACATGGCCTGGCGCGCAGGTGGCGTCATGGCGGGCGGGGGCATGGGCAGGGGCGGGGGCATGGGCGGGCGGCTGGGCGGCATGCCGATGCTGCCGCTGCCGCCGGGCATGCTGCAGATGATGGGCATGCGCGGCGCGATGGGCGCGCCCGGCGGCGGCATGGGCCTGCTGCCGCGCTGGGAGGCGCGCACGCGGCTCTGGTGTCGCGCCTGTTTCCTGTAGGGTATCTGTGCCTCGCTTGTGCCGGGACGCAGCCTGCACAGGACAGGAGCCAGCGGCGCAGCGCGGCAGCCTCCCCGCGCGCGCGGCCCGCGCCGAGCGCAGGCCGAGCGTGGCACGCGGCCCTGCGCCACGGGGGCACCGGCCTGGGCGCCCGCGCAGTGCTGACGGCGTGGGCGCGCGCGCAGGGCCCCGACGTGCCGCGCCCGCGGCCGCCGCCGCCACGGCCACCGCCGCCCGCGGGCGGCCCCCCGCCGCCGGCGGGCATGGGCGACGGCTTCATGGGCGGGGGCGGCCCGCTGGGCGGGATGCCCCACAGGGCGCCCCTACGGCCCGGCATAGCGGGCGGCGGCCTGCTGCTGCCGCTGGGGCCCGGCGCCCTGGGCGGCCGGGCGTGCCCGCCCATGGGGCCGCCGGGCGGCCCGCCGCCGGGCGGGCGCCACGTCATGCTCGGGCAGCCGGGGCCCGGCCCGCGCCACGCGCCCGAGGACGGCGGCGGTCCGCGCGCCGGCCCGCACAGCGCTGGCTTCTCGCTCGCGCTCGGCATGGATGCGGAGCCGGCGCCCGGCGGGTGCGCGCGCGCCCTGTCCGGCCCCATGGGCACGCAGTGCCGCTCGTGTGGCGGCGCCGGGCGCCGCGCGTGCGAGCTAGCGCTGCCCTGCGGGGCCGGCTGCGTGGTGACAGCAGCGCGCGCTCGGCGCTGCACGCGCGCTCCACTGTGAACGCTGGCCGGCCACGCTGGCTTTGACAGGCTAACGGCCAGCGTGGCGTGACGGGACGGGCCCGGTGCTGAAGCCTGCCGCATGCGCGCGCAGGGCGCACGGGCGGCCGGGCGATGGCCAGGCGCCGCGGCGCGGACCGGACGCGCCCCACAACATGCAGGGGCCCATGGGGCCGCGGGGGCACATGCCGCCCGGCCTCGCTGGCCGGCTGGGCGGCGGCCCCTTCGGCCCGGGGGGCGCCTTCATGGGCGCAGACCGCGGCCCGTTCGACCGCGAGTTCGACGGCGGGCATGGCGGGCGCCCGCAGGGGCCGGGGCCCCAGCTCGGGCCCCCGGGCATGGGCCCGCCCGACGGCGGCCCCAGATTCCGCGGCGGCCTGCCGGGCATGGGCGGGCCGGGCGGCGGGGGGCTGCGCCCAGGGTTTGGCCCCGGCGGCCTGCCGCCGCCGGCGCTGCTCGCCGAGGAGCGCCGCCGCCGCGAGGAGGTGCAGGAGGCGATGCGCGCGGAGGCGCGCGCGCGCGCGGCCGAGGAGGACCGCAAGGACGAGGCGCGCCCCCCTCTGCGCCCTGGTCCTCCTGCCTCGGAGTGTCGCGCGCACCGCAGGGCAGTGCGCCCGCTGTGAGCCGCGCGCCCGTTCTCGCGCGGCGCCGTGCAGGGCGGCGCGCGCCGCACGCACACCTGGATCAGTGAAAGCGACCGCCGGGCGCGTGCTGCCTCAGCGTCGTGCGTGCGTTGGCCACAGCGGCCTGTGCGTCGGAGGCGGGGAGAGCAGGCAGTGGTGAAGTGGCCAAGCCGTTGGGTGATGCAAGGCAGAAGTACTTACACCCGCCCGCAGTGCCTGCAAGTGCGCCGCTTGAAGCAGGGGCGCGCCCGCTCGGCGGCGACCCGTCTGGCGCCGCGCCAGCATGATGTAGGGTGCCAGGCGCGACGACCGGCGGCGGCGCGGCTGACGGGCGCGCCCGGCGTGCGCGCGCGCAGATCCTGCGCGAGCTGAAGATGCAGAAGGCGCAGATGCTGATTGAGCTGCAGCGCGCCGAGAACCGGCACCTGGCGGCGCGGCGCGAGCAGGCGCGCCTGGCGCTGTTGCAGCACACCCTACTCTAAGCCTAATCACGCCAGCCTTGCCGCGCCTGGCATGCCCGCGTGTCTTTCGGCCTCCACCGCTGGCCAGGGGTGTTGCCAGGCGCGAGAGCGCCGGGCTGCAGGGTGACGCGCAGCAAGTTTGATGAAGGGTGGAGCGCTGGCGTGCGACCAGGTGTCAGAGGTGGGTGAGCAGGGGCTCGGTCGGTCAGAGTGCGGCGCGTGAGCGCGCGTGTTCTGTCTGGCTGCGCGGCAGCCGTGCCGGCATGGGGGTGCGGGGAGGCGGCGGGGCGGGGCCGGGCGGCGGCAGGGCCGCGGGGCTGAGCCGCCGCCGCGCGCGCGGCAGGCGCTGAAGCCGCTGGCGCCGCCGCGGAGCGTGGAGGACGAGCTGGACCAGCTGCGCGCCAAGCTCGCCAGCCTGGAGAAGCAGGTGCGCGCACCCCTGGTAGAGCTGCTGGGCCCCTCCCTGATAGGTACTGGTGTGCCCCTCCCCTTGAGAAGCGGGTGGCACCAGCGCGGAGAAGCAGGTGGGCGCCTTGCTTGTAGAGCCGGTGGGCGCCTCCGTTGAGAAGCGGGTGGCCCAAGCGTGGAGCAGGTGGGCGCCAGCGTGGAGAGAAGCAGGTGGGCGCTCCCTGGTAGAGCCAGTGGGCGCCTCTGTTGCTAAGCTGGTGGCCCAAGCGTGAAGAAGCAGGTGGGCGCCTGCCTGTGAAGGGTCGGTGGGCGTCGCCTTTGGGGAACCAATGAGCGCCTGCCTGGTAGAGCCGCCCGCCAGCGTTGCTCAGCGGGCGCGCCCTTTGCGGCAAGACATCAGTGCCTCTCGCTGGCCCAGCTGAACAAGGCGCTTTGGCGGCTGGACGATACAGTCAGCCTCATTTCGCAGGCCGTGCATGGCACCACAGGCCCACATGCAAGCGAGCGATAGTCTGAGGACTGCCAGGACTGTGACAGGGGCTCAGCGATCGCCTCGTACGCGTCAGCCCTGCCACCCTCTTGCGCCCGCTCCGCCTGACGGCGCCTGCTGCAGGCTGCGCAGACGGATGTCAGCGGCAAGGGCGCGGCCATTACGGCGGCGGCCGCGGGCGCGGTTGCGGGCGCGGCCGCGGGCGCGGAGCGCGCGCCAGCGCCGGCGGCCGACGCCGAGGAGGAGGAGATGACGGTGGTCATGGAGCCGGCGCCGCGCGCGCGCGTGCGCTCCCGGCTCGCCACGCCGCCCGCGCGCGCCGCCGTGCTGCAGGCGCGCCCGCCGCGCCGCGCCCCCGCGTCCCCCCCCCCTCGGCGCGCCCGCCGCGCCGCGCGACGCCAGGCCTGCATGCGGCTAGTTGCGACGCGGTGACAGGGGATGCACGCCGCGCTGGCAGAGGGGCCTCTTGATTCTGTGGTGCTGGAGGCGGTATCCGACCGGGCGCGCACGGCGTGCGGCAGGAGGACGAGCTCGACCCGGCGCACCATGGCGCCGCGGACGCGCCCACTGCGCACGCCGCGCCGCGCCAGCGCTCGCTGGAGGCAGCGCCATGGGGCGAGCCCGCGCGTGGCGAGCCCGGCCGCAGGGAGCCCGGCCGCCGCGAGGAGCGCGAGCCGCGTACGCGAGAGGCGCGCGCGCCGGAGGCTGAGCGCAAGCGGCGGCGCGTGGCGCACGCGGTGCGCGCCCCTCAACCAGTCCAGGCGCTTGGGCCCTACACAGGCAATACCCTACCCTGACCCTACCCTGCTCCTGCCCCCCGCCCGTGCACGCGGTGCGTGCCCTCAGCCGCACACTCGGAGCGCTGCGCGGGCCCCGCCGGCTGCGCCCCCTGCCCCTCAACACCCGAGCCTGACAGGGCTGGGACGAGGGGACCAGGCGCCGCAGCCTACGTGCCACGTTGCTCGCCAGAGCGCGGTATGCATGCGCAGCAGGTGTTGTACGGGCATGCTGCACAGGGCTGGCTGGCGTAGAAGCGAGGGCGCGCCTGGCTTGTGCATGTGAACAACGGCGGCTTTTTTTGTCAGTCGTCACAGGCCGCGTGCGGGCGAGCCTGTGCGTCACCTACTCACCGCCCTGAGCCTTTCTTGGCGGGCGGGCAGGACGGCGATGGCCGCCGCAGCGGCGAGCGCGCGCCGCGCGGCGCCGACGACGAGTGGGGCGCGCCCGCGGAGTGGGACGGCACGCCGGGGGCGCCCGCCCCAGGGTACGCCGAGGCGCGGCCGGCGCGCGAGCGCGTGTTTGACGCGCGCGAGCTGATTGAGCGCAAGCGCGCGCGCACGGCGGCCGAGCTGCGTGGCGGGCCGCACGCCGGCCGCGGCGAGGCCGCCGGCCGCGCGCTGGACCCCGAGCTCGGCGCCGATGGCGACGCGTACGACAGCGGCGGCGAGCGGCGGCGGCCGCGGCCGGAGCTGTCGCAGCCGTACGTGGCGCGCGGCGGGCGCAGCGCGGCCCCTGTGGCGGTCCAGGCGCGGGCCCAGGGTTGCACGCGGGCGCAGTGAGCAGTCGGCGCACCGATTGAAGCGAGCGTTGCCGCGCAGAGCGCCGCGCAGGGTTGAAGCCCTGCAGGCGCTGCTGCATTCGTCAAGCAGCTGAGGCCCTGCAGGGTCTGCTGCATGCGTCAAGCTGCTGACTTAATTGACGCGTGCGCGCCGTGCCGGCCGGGCGCGCAGGGCTCTCGGCGGGGTTAGGGTGCGGCCCAGTCCGACCGGCAACCCGCCGCGAGAGCTCCTGAGCCTGCTCACAGGGGTGCGCTCGCCGCCAGCAGACTGTGTGACGCGAGCTTTTTGAGCGTTGTGGCTTTTTGTTTGTGTGCGTGATTTGCTGTCCCTGTGTGCAGTGCCGAACGAATGGGTAGCCCTTGCAGGATGGGTACTGCATCGAGGCAACTGTATGCTGCAGTGTAACCTGGCAAGGGTGCAAGCATGTTTTGGCAACTTTAAGTCGAGCTGTTGCACGGTTGTTTCGTAGTCTTTGATTCCTTGCTTACCTTGCAGTGCATGTCTGACGCCCGCTTTGTAATGCATTGTTGCATGTGCTTGGGGATGTGTACACGTTATGTGGGCCTCCCAGCGTCTTTTCTAACCACATGCATGTGCAGACTGTCAGGCAGGTTTGCACATGCCCGGGGCCGACTGGGAGGCGGGCCGTCGACTTGCTTTCTGTCTGCTTTGGTTTCTTTGCACTGAACACCCGGCTGTATTCTGACTGCATGTCTCGCCCCCAGTCCTGTGATGCTCCCGAGTTGCTGCTACAGCATGTTTGTGCTGCAGGCAGGGTATTCGCGTCCCGCATCGGTGTGTTCATGCCCCAGTATATATTCGGGTCCGCACAACGGCCTGCCAGGCGACAACCAGGTCAGTGTGCCCAATGGGCACCCGCGGCTAGGTGGCCCTGTGCTTTGGGACGGGCATGCATGGCGACCCAGGGTGGGTTTTAGGTGTCACCCCAGCACGCGACTGAAGGCGTTCTGGTGCAGCCCCTGCGGTTCCAGCGGCTGCAGCGACAGGCAGGCGGGCAGCTGGCAGCAGAGTGCCAGCACGCCCAGCTGGAGGGTAGGCCGCCCAGCTGGAGGGTAGGCCGCCCAGCTGGAGGGTAGGCCTGACCGGACCAGGGCGTGGCTCACCCCTGCCACCAGAGCTGTACCGGGAGCGCCTCGCTCGATCCGCTGCCCGCTCAAGCTGGAGGTGAGCGGCGGTGCGTGCGCGAGTGCTCTGGATGAGCACTTGTCCGGTTGCGCCCGCTTGCTGCCGCCTGCATTGCAGATGTGCCTTGCTCTTGGACGCCTTCTTGACACCGACCCGGAAACAGCACAGGTGCACGAGTGCAAGGCCTGAGAGACACCCGTGTTACAAGCTA
>JAABUV010007548.1_pt1 | contig 11374 bp, 22 predicted proteins | sample 5559971 | NCBI WGS metagenome assembly JAABUV01 (sample SAMN10711881, study PRJNA513362) | rock metagenome | isolation source: Antarctica rocks | place: Antarctica: Victoria Land, Knobhead nord | collected 2015-12-19
ATTCATTGAGGTCCTTTATGATCCTCTCAGTCGGTGAACGATAGCCAAGAGCTATTCGACTTCCTCGGGCCTGGCCAAGGGATTAGTCATGAGTGCGGGGATCGCCTGAGGCAATTTCCGTTATGGCGAGGAGACCGAAGTCCGAAGTCCGGCGGATCCTCCTTTATACCCGTTCACTCAGGCACAAGGGTAAATCAGCCCTTCCTCGTCAGAAAAACTCTACTGGGATCTTGGAGATCTATTTGCGTTGTCTTGGCTTGTCACAAGATACGTCTCGACAGGATCATTAGTGGCACCTCGTTAACTCCATTAGTCGCCATGCAGGCTTTCCAAAACACCAAATTCTTCCCGCTGCGTACTCCCACCATCCATCAAGCATTCGTAACCCCTTGCCAAGCCTCCTGATCCAGGTAACCTTCCTAATGCCCGTTAGAGCCGTTCTTGCCATTCGCGCTCGAGTGGTTCCCGATAACACTGGTCAGCGCCGCGTCCGCTCTTGCCAGGTCCTTCTCGCTGAGCTTCCGCCCACCTGACGGTGTAGCTACTCCCGAGATCGCTGACGCCAACGAGTCGGATCGTCCGCGAGGCTTCATGACCAGGGGGAACGGGTAGTTGTTTTCGTCATCATCGGTGATATCGTTGATCCCCTTCCAGCCTATACCGCCCATCATTGTCGCGTCCGCACATACCGCATGACTCACTCTTCGCTCCCATGTAATCCGACGTGCCTAGGTGTCCCATCTCCTCAGTGAGGGTCGCGTAGTCGCCAGGAGTCATCATCCCCGTCCTCAGCTTGGGACTGCCAGGAGCGGATAGGGGTGCGCCGACCCGCTGGACGCCGGTGAAGTCGGGCTCGTCGTCGTCGAAGGAGTCGGGGTAGGCTCGACGAAGCGCGAGCTGCCGAGCCTTGACGTATTCCAGGCCAAGAGACTTCCAGTCGAGCAATTCGGAGAGCCGCTCAGTTCGGTTTCGCTGGTTGATTCGCTGACGCCGGGACTTCAGGGTGAATGAGAGCAGTTGATTGGTCAACTGGTTGACGGACTCCTCGACACCCTGGCCACGGCGGTCGACAATATAGCACCCGTAGTCTTCCGGAGTCTCCAGTAAATCCTCCATGAAGCATCCGAACCCGGACAAATTGGTCGTGACGTTCGGGATACCCATGACCGTACACTCCGCCGGCGTGTAGCCGAAAGGCTCGTCTAGTCGACATCAGTCCAGTCTCCCCTGGCGTTATCGCTGAACTCACAGTACGATGGGAACACCCCCAAGTGGCAACCCCGGACAAACTCCTCATAATCCAGCCCCAAGATCGGGTTGTTGGAATTGAGGAACTCTGGGTGAAAGATGACTTTGACGCGGTCGGCCGAGCGGTTGAATAGCTGAACCCGACGAATCTGGTTGAGGATAGGGTCGGATGCGTCATCCGCCATATTGTGGGTGACCACCGGAGGGAGTGAGTTGCGCTTGAGTGCGAAGACGCGACGCTTGAGCAGGATCTTGTCTTCGCTCGATAGCAGGTCTTCGGCGATTGGTACCTCGGTGCCGTGTTCGCTACGCGTCATCAGCAAGGCAGGCAATATGATGACCTGACATACCCGGAGTATCTGGCGGCATGCTCGAAGATCCGCTTGCCGATCCGTGCGGTGACCTGACTGACGCATTCCCGAAGCTGCGCCGTCACAGCTTGTCCCTTGAGGGCCTCGATGGTGTAGGAATTGGTCGCGGCTGGCATGATGATGAATGCCACGACCGTCGTCTTCGACCCCATCTTGTTGAGTCGGTGATTCAAGCCTGCGGATTTCAGCGCGATTGCTAAAACAAGGCTTTGCTCACGGGCCAAGCTCTCGATAAACATGTCGACCCCCTTATTGCGGAACTCGTATCGACCCGCGGTGAACATGTAGACGGTATTCTCGAGATCAAAGTCGTAGTGGCCGTAGAAATGACCACGGATGAAATCGTTAATCTTCTCCTTCGACTGAACGTGGAGATTCTGGAATTCGTGCATCGCGGCAAACTTAGTGACGTTCAAGCCGTTGGGCAGTACACCGTCTAGATCTATTAGCGGGAATACGAAGAGCGTGCAAATCGCTCACCCGGCTTTCGCTTAAGCAGGTGCTCGCTTTCGAAGGCAGTGATATGGCTAACGGTAGTGAAGACATCTGCGCAATGTGCCGCCGACCGCTCGATGCAGTATCTAATTTCTTCAGCTTGATCCCCGGATACTCCGCTCGCTCAGCTCACCGGTGGTAGATACCTCTCTTTCCCGCTTCATGGTCCACGTCAAAGTACTGCAGGTTGTTGTAGAAGTCCACACTTCCAGCACAGAGATATCGGCCAAGAAGGGTAGCGTGGGTGGTGAAGATGGTCGTGACGTCGATATGTCGCTTTCTGCATAGGGGAATGGCGAGACCCGCCTGCCATTCGTGGAAGTGGGCGATGATGGCGTTGCTCGTCTCGCGGGAGGAGAACTGAATACGTCAGCTTGGAGAAGTTTGCCAGACGTAGCCGCGAACCTCGCCGAGGAACCATGCGACAATGTATCCGAAGACAATAGTCTCATTGGTCTCATGGTCGTTAGGAGGCGTGGGTATACCAGCCAGGTTCCACAAGTCGGTCTTCCACTCGTCCATCCTGCAAACGCTTAGATCAGCACTCAGTCCTAGCGTAGAGAGACCGCCGGGAAAAACAGGGTTGCTCGGTGAAGGACTGGAATGCTGATGTACCGGTTGTAGCAGCTCCCCGTATCGAAGAGCAATACTCTCGGTGCCCCCTCAATTAGCCATCTCCCGTAGATGAGCTTCACACCCCGCTCCTTCATCGCCGCAAGAGTGAGGGCGAATGGCGTGCCAGGCTCACTGCGCCGTATCAGCTGAGATTCGAACCGATGTGCAGGGGTACTCGCGGCTCCGCCGACTCGACCTCCATAGGAGCGGACTTGTAGGAGAGCGGGCCGATGAGACAGACTCTAATGAAGGCCAAGTCAGCTTGGTCCTAGCGACATTTCCCATCGCGCATCCAGTCCGCGATTCGAGCTTCGGACCAGCTCGTTCCCCATGATATCGCCAAGGTGGGTAGGGAGTCTCGTACTCACCGATCTCCATACTCTCTGACTGTCACCGGGACCTTCGTCTTGATGACTGTATAGATCCCTCCGACCTTATTGGCCACCTCCCACGCGCACTCGAAGAGTAGAGGTTGATGCACCGAGCGAACCATCTTGGCGGAGTCTTTTCGAGCGAGGACTAGGAGGTGAGGCTCGGATGGGGTGGGGAAATGGCGTGAAGGGGTTCGTAAGTCGTGTTACCGTCTGTACTTGACAGGTAGGTCGATGAATGCAGGATTTGACGTACAAGATGGGATTGAGGGGGAAGCAAAGGCAGGAGGGAGGTGGTCAGCTTTCGTTCAGGTAATTCCAAAAGAGCTTTCGGGAGAAGGATGGGACTGAATGATGCAAAGCAATTGAGGCACTTGCAGACCACCTGGAATGGAGGTGAAGAGTGGGGATAGGAATGCCGCTCCCAGAACGCGCCAAACCCTCAGGCTCCACTCCCCGATCAATGATCCCATCAAACTCACCTCTCGTATCAATCTCAAACAACCTCAACTTCAGGACGACAGGGATCTACTGGACTCAGGATCAAAAGCTGGCAAAACACCCCTTGACAGCGACAACCGCTAAGGTTGAAAAGAAATAGCTCGCGGTTTTCCAATCGGCAGGAATGGGAGTGGGGCTTCCTGGTTCCTTACATTCCGAGGTACATTCCGAGCTCTCCACCTTTACATGTACACCCACCCACACATTGAAAAGTTGAGTGATTTTAACGCTCATCCATGTCTTGATGCACGTAGCAATATGTGCAACTCGTGCATCAAGATGTTCTGATGGAGACGCCAAAGTAGACACTCAGGCGGGATGGTCATAGGTTAAGTGACATCAGAGCTCATGATTCCCGAAACACCAGGCGGACGTGGTATCCAATGCATTGTCTTTATGTTTTCTTCTTCGTCATGCACATCGCTGCAATCTTTCCTTGCTCTGCGTCCCGGCTGTTTCTCTCCCCCGGTCTCAGTCTATGTCTGCACGTCCTCCGCATCGTACCCCTCATTCCTATACCGTCATCAGCGCGGACGAAGAAGCCCACACATCCACCCACTTTGTAAGAATGACCAAACCCTCCAGTACAGACTGATAAGGGAAGAACTCGTTCGTCCCCAACTCCGCTCGTTCTCCCGTACCGATCCGCACAGGGGTCTGATGTGTTTGGAACTAGCAATGATCATCAGCTAGAGGCTCGCCGAATCAAGGAAATCAAGAGGACTTACACCTGAGATGCCCATTCTCGTTCCCGCTAGACCGACGGTATTCACTGCTTGCCCCACACGTACAGTCACCGCCTTCTCCTCGAGGTTTTCGTCCAGGGTGATGAGGAATTGCGGGTACATGGCGGTGACGAGCCAGTAGAGCATCCAGTGGTGTTTGCCCAGAACGACTGGGCGAGTCAGCTTCGCCAAACCAAGCGAATAGAGATTGCTTACAAGACTTTGCATCGGTGAATGAGACAAGAACGGCGAGGAGTCCAGCTACCGCCGTCCGAGACATCGCCTGACCGTCGTTGAAGAATGGGTTGATCCCAATCGTTCCTTTCCCCATATGCACCAGGCCCTGCTAACATCAGCATCGACCCTTTATTCGTGAGGCGAGCGTTACCTGAGCGATTCGGACCATGAAGAAGCAGTCAGGCTCCTTGTAGTAGTAGACCGCCAGCTGACGCAACATTTGGGCGAGACGTGCATTGTTCGTGCCGGCCCCGACCAGTCCCATGGCTATTATAGCGTTGATTGCAACATCGAGATCGGTATCATGCGAGTATTTGGATAGGGTTTCGAGGATGCTAACTTGTGGATTCGATGCGGAGATGAGTCCGAGGGCTAGAGGGACGGCTTTTCTGATTGTTGGGTCGCCATATGTCATCTAAAGTGACTTAGTTGCGATGGTTCAAGCGACATGGCATGTTGAACTCACCAGATGCTGGAACTGCCGCAACGCCATCTCCGCACCGACATCTTCGCCCATCGCGATCAACGCAATGCCGATAGTCGCCACAGCCTGATGTCGCAGCGTTTCCGGCTTACTCTCCTCGCTCTCCCCTTCTCCCTCACCCTCCGCTGCTGCCGGGGAGTCCGGCTGTGTGATCGGTGCAGCGGCATCCGGCTGGGTAGCAACAGATGAGAAAGGCTCTGACGCACTACCTCCGGGCTGAGTGGATGTTGCGGCTGCAGGTTCTGATGTGCTCGCTGCCATCGGTACATCCCCTTCGGCGTCCGCAGCATTCTCCCCACCTACCACCGCCGGCTCTTCCTTCTTCGGCTTCTCGGCATGTTCCGCGCAGGTCTGCAGCATCTCCTGTACTTTCAATACATTGCCTGTTCCCGCAAAGGAGCAGACATCGACGAGGATCTGGGCGGATTTGGAGAGAGGATGTTCGATGGCACGAAGGGTTTCAACTGTTGCGTCGGATGCGTCTTGTGTCCCTGGTTGATGTTAGCGGGTTGTCGTATCACCTTATTGTGCTGGATACTAACCAAGAAAGATAAGACCCAGTGCCAAGCCCACGAACACCGACCACTCAGAAGCCAGCTGCGACTCCTCCCGCTCCATCAAGGTCTGCAGAATAGCGCTCGCCATCTCCCCGTCTCCTGATCCAACAAAGACGAAGCCTAACGCCAGGGCAGCCATTGCAGCAACCTCCATCGTATTCGTCTCGTCTGCAACGTGAGGAAGCAGCTTCTGCGCAATGTCCTGGCGACAGGACCCCGCGTAGGCGACAGCGATCCCGTTCATCGCTGCCACCTTGAGAGGTACGCTCTGGCTGTCCACATGCTCCTCTAGCAATGCGAATGCGACGTCCGGATCGGTGCGGATACCCGAGTGAAGGATCCCCATCGCCAGGAAGGCACCTGCTTTGATGTGCTCCTCGACAGAGTATGAGTACTTGTCAATGTGGTCGATACCCGCTTCTGAATCCCAGAGCATGCTCATCCCAATACTCGCGGTGGCAGACATCATCCCGTGCTCCTTGTTCTTGTAGATCCAGCTCTGTCCCTCCGGCGCATTGACCATGAGCTTGTCATTTCCGAAGCCGGCATTCACAAAAGCATTGACGAACGTAGAGGCGAGGTTGTGCCGGGCGGAGTCGGTATTGTGGGTCGTCCGCGTGGGTTCGAGATGAGCTTTATAGATATCTTCGACGCTTCGAGGCTGTTCGACGTCTACAGCTTTGCCGAAATTGCGGAAGTGTGAGGAGAGCTTGACATTGCCAAGGCACTCAAGAACGTCCTCGCTGAGCTCAGGAGCAGGACCGTCGCCGTCGACTTCGGCGCCTTCGGGGGTGTGGACCCAGTGAATCGGTACCTGAGCGCGGGCAAGGAAGAACGATAGCTGCTTCTTCATCGCCCTGCGACGAGTCAGCGGCTTCTCAACCAGAGATCACATGGACCTACGGGTTGCCCGGAGCAGCATAGTACTTCTGTATCAGGCTCCGATGGTTCAAGCGTACCGCCAAAGCCAGTGCTTCCGGATACCGGTTCTGCTTCGCGTAGATCTCTGCAGCAGTCTTGAGGAATGCCACATTGTCTGGCGGAACCAACAGCGGGACACAGCTGCTCCGCTCAGCCTCGATCTCTGAGACGCACCGAATCACTCACCTGACCATATACTGACACACTCTCGGCCAGGTCTTCTCATCGACCTTGCCCACCAGCTCCCCAACGCACTCCAGCTCCAACAGCAGATCCACCGCGTCCGCCTCCGCATTATGCTTCAAGCAGAAATCCACAAGCTCCATCGCTAACCCCCTGAGCTGTTCCACTGTATAACTCCTCTCTTCCGGTTGCCCATTCGCATGCCCATTTCCATTGGGTTGTTCATCCGGGATCGAGCCGTACATCGAGGTATACTCCTCCCCAAGCTCAGCAGCGAGGTGCCGGACGTACTCGTGTCCCCATAGTCCGGGCGCTTCAGAGGATTGGGAGATGAGGCGGTAGTAGAGGGTATCTCGTTTGCCGGTATCGGAGTAGGTCATCGCGAGGACGGAGAGGATCGAGCCGAGTAGTGACTGTCCGAAGCCGCATCAGCCAGTCCCCTTCAAATGCTTTTCGGATTTATGGTTGGAGCTCAAGCTCGCTCACCCGTTGATCTGTCAATCCCTCATCCCATCCATCCCGCAACTTCCCCAGCTCCTCCTTATGGGGTCTCAAGAATTTCAGCGGTTTCGGCACACTCGTCATCGAGCTTGTGCTCGTGCGAATCAATGTCCGCAGACTCTCCAGAGCCGGGAGGTACAGATCCTTGTCCGATTCCTGCGCTTATCAGTATCATTCCCATATCCGACCCTTAAACAACCTTGAGCCTCTGGACGAGCATTTCTAATTCAGCTTCCAACTGCATATCCTCCTCGCTCTGCAACCATTAGCTGCGCTGGGAGTGAAATGAGAGATAGCCTACGATCTCCGGCTCCCCATTAAGTTTATCCTTCTCCTTTCCCTTGACATCGCCATTCGCCTTGGGTTTCTCCCCATCTTTCTGCTCCGGATTTCTCGAGGGGACGAGGATGTCAGAGGCGAGGGGGTCTTTCTCATCCGACATGGCGAGAGTGTATCCTGGCTCCGGACTGGTGGGAAGAGCTCAGGAGGATGGGGAGATCGAAAGCTTCAGGCGAAGGTGTCAAGTTTGATTTTGGGTGATCAAGCGAAAAGTGGGAGGAATGATGGTGGACATCGATCAACCCGCGTTGCCTAGCAGAAACGCATGCACGCCTAATCGTGGAAATCTAGCGGAATGTGGCACTTGGTTGATTTCGCTTGACGAGAATGTATTGGCTGGCCATGGGAAAGGCAGGGCGAAAGACGACGATGCCCTCGATGGAGCGAGCTGGCGGAGCATATCCTCGTTCAGGTGCCCGGAGCGTTCACTCAGGATCCCTATAGACCTCCGGTGACCATCGCGACATTCGGAAGGGACGTTTGGTTTGGCCGCCTATAGATCCGAGATGGTCATTGATTGTGCTTCACCCGCTTTCCCGAGCCCAAGATAGACGAGTCAGTTGACAGTACTCAGAACAAGCCTCATTTAATCGACCGGACTTTCCCGAAAAGGGCGAAGGTACTAGTATGACCAGTATGCATGAAATCGTCATAGAATCCACACCTAAAACGCCATGTCTCATCTATGTTCGCATCCTCGGACTAGGGCTGGGATCGATCTTCCTCGTAATATCCTGGAAATGCGCCATGACCTCATCCGTGACAGCTGCCCGATTCTGAAAATGATCAGCACTCGTAACTGCAGCAGAAAAATGCTTCGCCACCTTCTGGAACTCCTCGACCACCCGCTGGAGCATCTCGATACACGCCTCCTTCATCTGCGACGTGCTCAGTGTCCCCGCCCGATAGTCCTTATCACCTTCTCAGCTCGTATCCTCCTCTGTAGAGGTAGACACCCACACTGGCCAAACGGATCATCCTCTCCTCATCATCCTCAAAGAAGCTCAGATACTGATACGCGACATCCACATCCGGGTTCCCTCCCAATCTCTGATGTTCCTCTTGCGTCGCCCCACCTCCGGAGAAAGCATGACTCTTGATCTTCTTGGCAATCTTCTTCGGGTCGTCGTCCATGAAGATAGCAGAATTCTCGTTTGAGGCGGACATCTTCGAATTGGCACCTTGGAGGGCGGGCAAGAACTTTGTGTGGAGAAGAGCGGGTTTTCGGTATCCCAGTCGATCGGCAGAGTCGCGGGTCAACAGGAACTAGGACGGTCAGCGGGGATCTGAGAAGTGGAAAGATGACGGACGTAAGGATCTTGGTCGATCGCGCAGGGGATCAGAGCGGGAATGTCGTCTCGATCACCGAAGATCTGGGGGAAGGAGTTGGAGAATGACGGAGTGGCTTGGATAGCCGCGAAGTGGAACATCCCGACATTATCGCTGCACCGTCAGCCATGAAGGCTACCTTGCACTCACGAGTCAGAAAAGCCGAAGACGTTCTTGATTTGATTCGCTGTGAGCGTCTTCGCCACGAGCACGACGTTCCGGTAGAAGGCCCCGCTGAATTCGATTAGTATCATCCGAAATCATATCGGACAGCTCACCCCAAGGTATTGAGATCGGAGAAGATAAACGTCTTATCCGGCAGGAAGCCGCACGCGACGATATCCCGGATATTGTCCACTCCCATCTTGTTGTAATGCTTGACCAGGTCGATCGGCTTCTGCGCCTTGATCTTCTTCATCAAGTCGGCCTGCTTCTTCGTATCGCGCTGGAGAAGGTACTTCTCGTCGTCTGACTTCGTCAGCATTGTAAGGGAGCTTCAAGAGAAGACCTACCGGTGATCTGGATGACCAAGGGACAGTTGAACACCTTCTGTAGCCAGCTAAGCCTCGTCAGTCTACTCAAGTGGGAGGCTCTGAGGAACGCATACGCGGTGAACATGAAGGGGATGAGGTGGCCCATGTGCATGGAATCGCTACTCGGTCCGCGGCCAGTATAGAGGTAGAATGGCTGGCCCTTCTCGTACCGGTCGAGGATGAGGTTGAAGTCGCTACACGGGTCAGAAAACTCTAGCGCATGCTGCAAGCCTACCGGTGGGAGAAAAATGTTCGACGGCGAAGCAAGGGATGAGGCTTCTGACCAGTCAAGCGCTCGAACCGTTCCAGCAGATCTGGCGTGATCGATGTTGCGCCGAACCGCTTCACTGTCTTCTCGTAATCACTGTGAGCCGATCAGCTAGACCCTGTGGAGTTTCATCCGCCTATACTTACATGCCGAGAGACCGTCCCTCCTCGTCAACCCCACCTTCCACGTCGAAAGGCGTAATCTTCTGCTCTCTCGCCACACCAATCGACGATCCCGGTTCATGCCCTTCAGCAATAGCAGGCGGTCTCGGCGACATAGCAGCCTCCCTACCCATCAGCCCAATCCAGCTCAAGCCCGACTCACGCTCGACTCGTATTCCTGGAATGCGTCATCCTGACCGGTTCCTTGACAGCCTCGGGAACCTCATCCGCCAGCTTCACCCTATCCCAATCCTCCGCGCTCACCCCCTGTTTCCCACTCTTCTCTCTCGTCCCTTCCTCCGGCCCAAAGATCCTCTCCGGCTGTGGCAAGCGCATGTCGGCGAGCGTCGCGCTGAGTTGTTCCGACATGGATTCCGACCGGGTCTTGCGACGCATCTCGGTGATTGCTTCGGGTTCGGGACCGGAGATGTCGCCTGTGTCGGCTGTAGTGTCGGAGACGGCGGATGCGGGGATGGGGGAGAGGACTGAGGGGGTTTGAGAGTGTTTGTGGGAGGTGGGAAGGTTAAGTCGGAGGTTGGTGGGTGCGGGGAGGTCGAGTTTGGATAACTCGGTCGCGATCCCGCCGGGTGTCATGGCGGGGCGGTTGGGAGGTTGGTCGGGTGTATCGGGTGCGAGCGACATTTTGGTTTTGCGAGAGCTATTGAGGATTGCTTGTGTAGAAAAGGTGCGGGGAGTGTGGAAATGATCGAGTCTCAAATAAGAGCGAGTCGAAACGCGCAGTTTCATTCAGTGGGTGGTTATTATGTAGAAGCGTTTCAACCGATTCCTCATTGAACGGTACGAGGCGTGACGTGGCAAACGGACGCGACGGCTACGCTATGTTCTGCGATGTCGACTTTCTGCATTCCTTTATTCGAGATCGAGTACAGAACGGTAATCTTGGACTTGGCTATACAATACGCTACTCAGCGCTCTAACAGGAAGAACAGGTCGTCGCGATGTTCAACGCCGAGCTCGCCCGGCTCCGGAAGCTGGGTCTTCAAGGGGTAAGTTGGAATGTCCCTCTCGAGCTGTCCTTCAGCTCGCCCAGAGGCATCCAATCTTACCCGCTTCACAGCTCCTCTTCCAAGCCCTCAACTTCCTCACCGTAGTCTCCTCCGGCCTCATGATGTGGAAAGGTTTATGCCTCATCACCAATTCGGAATCACCCATCGTCGTGGTCCTCTCGTCAGTCAGTCCCTTCGGCGTCTCAGCAGAGAGATCTGCTGTTTCTCACGCAGGTAGCCAGATTAATGCTGATGTCTGGTGCAGGGGATCGATGGAACCGGCTTTTTACCGAGGAGATATACTGTTCTTGACGAACCCCGCGAACGTGGCCTACGAGGTTGGAGATATCACAGTGTATAAAGTGTGAGTGACGCCGTCGCTGCCACGCATCGCTCCCGACAATCGATCTGCTGGAAGTAGCATGCGACTGCGGCGGCTCATGAGCGTGTCGAAATTCTGACACTTCGCAGGCCAGGAGGAGATATACCCATCGTCCACCGAGTCATCGAATCCCACATCACGTCCGT
>JAABUV010007549.1_pt1 | contig 11374 bp, 10 predicted proteins | sample 5559971 | NCBI WGS metagenome assembly JAABUV01 (sample SAMN10711881, study PRJNA513362) | rock metagenome | isolation source: Antarctica rocks | place: Antarctica: Victoria Land, Knobhead nord | collected 2015-12-19
ACGCTGCCCACCGATGACTTCCCCAGCATGACGGCCGGGCAGTTGCCGCACCGCTTCCAGCTTTCCGGCCTGGCGCTGCGCGGCCTGATCGACCGCACCCGGTTCGCGATCAGCACCGAGGAGACGCGCTACTACCTGAACGGCATCTACCTGCACGCGGCCGAGGGCGACGGCGGGCCGGTGCTGCGGGCGGTGGCAACCGACGGCCACCGGCTGGCGCGGGTCGAGGAGCCGATCCCCGAGGGCGCCGCCGGCATGCCCGGCGTCATCATCCCGCGCAAGACCGTCGCCGAGCTGCGCAAGCTGCTGGACGAGGAGAGCGGCGAGGTCGAGATCGGCCTGTCCGACACGCGAATCCAGTTCAAGGCCGGGACGGTCACGCTCACCAGCAAGCTGATCGACGGCACCTTCCCGGAATACGAGCGCGTGATCCCGAAGGACAACGACAAGGTGCTGCGCGTCGGCAAGAAGGACTTCTCCGACGCCGTCGCCCGTGTGGCCGCCATCAGCAGCGAGCGGTCGCGCCCGGTGAAGATGGCGCTCGACCGCGACGTGCTGACGCTCTCGGCCGCCAGCCCCGAGCAGGGCACCGCGAGCGAGGAGCTGGACGGCGACCGGGTGCAGTACTCCTCGGGGCCGCTGGAGATCGGCTTCCAGGCGCGCTACCTCAACGACATCACCGACCAGATTTCCGATCATGTCGAGTTCCACTTCTCGGACGGCTCCGCGCCCACGATCGTGCGCGACGCAGGCGACGCCAGCGCGCTGTACGTGCTGATGCCGATGCGTGTCTAGGGCGGCGGTTGCTGCGGCTCACGCGCCTGGCGCTCACGCAATTCCGCAACTATCCGGGCCTGACCTGGCGGCCGGGCGCCCGCATCGCGGTTGTCACGGGTCCGAACGGGTCCGGCAAGACCAACCTGCTCGAGGCCATTTCCCTGTTGCAGCCCGGCCGTGGCCTGCGCGGCGCACGGATGGCGGATCTGGCGCGTCAGGCGCCGGACGCGCCGGGCCGCTGGGGCGTGGCGGCGCGCGTGCTGCGGGGCGGGACGGTGGCGGACCTTGGCACCGGAACGCCGCCTGACGGCCCCTCCGACCGCCGGGTGTTCCGCCTGAACGGCGCGGCGCCGCGCAACCAGGCCGAGGTCGCCGCGGTGGTCGCCGCCGTTTGGCTGACCCCGCAGATGGACCGGTTGTTCCAAGAGGGCGCGTCGGGCCGCCGCCGCTTCCTCGACCGGCTGGTTTGGGCGCTGGAGCCTGGCCATGCGCGCGAGGTTTCCGCCTATGAGACCGCCATGGCCAGCCGCAACCGGCTGCTCGTGGGTGGCGGCGCCGACCCCGCGTGGCTGGCCGGGGTGGAGGACAGCATGGCCCGGCACGCCGTTGCCGTCGCCGCCGCCCGCGCTGCCCTGGTGTCGCGGCTGAACGCCGTGCTGGCGGGGGGTGCGGCCGGGCGGTTCCCGGTGGCGCAGCTTGCCTTGTCGGACGCCATCGCGGACCGCCTGGCGGCGCAGCCGGCGCTGGCGGTGGAGGACGGGCTCCGGGCCGCGTTGGCCAATGACCGCGGGCGGGACGCGGCGGCGGGGTCGGCGGCGCAGGGGGCGCACCGGTCGGACATGCTGCTGTCCGACGCCGCGAGCGGCGTTTCGGCGGCGCTGGCCAGCACCGGGCAGCAGAAGGCGCTGTTGATCGGGGTGGTGCTCGGCCACGCCGCGTTGATGGCCGACGCCCGCGGCGACGCGCCCCTGCTGCTGCTCGACGAGCCGGCCGTCCACCTGGATGCGGACCGCCGGGCGGCGCTGTGGGAGGCGTTGGCCGGCCTCAGCGCCCAGGTGCTGCTGACCGGCACCGATCCGGAGCCGTTCGCGGCGCTGCGAGGGCTGGCGGAGGGGTTGCGGACGGGCGGCGACACGCTGCGCCCGGACCCGGCTTTCCCAACGGCTCCGCCAGTGGTTCCCTCGGCGGTTCCCCCTGCTTTTCCAGTGGTTCCATAGCGTCCGGCCCTGTCTTTTCAGGCCCGAAGTAGCTATAGTCTTTTCTCATCCAGCCATCCGTGGAGTCCCCTGTCGGCATGTCCGAAATCGCTGCGCCGCATCCCGAGCCCGAAGCCTATGACGCCGCGTCCATCTCCGTCCTGAAGGGGCTGGAGGCGGTGCGCAAACGTCCAGGCATGTACATCGGCGACACCGACGACGGCTCCGGCCTGCACCACATGGCGTTCGAGATCATCGACAACGCCGTGGACGAGGCGCAGGCCGGGTTCGCCACGCGCTGCGAGCTGACGCTGAACGGCGACGGCAGCGTGACGGTGCGCGACGACGGCCGCGGCATCCCGACCGACATCCACTTGGAGGAGGGCGTGAGCGCCGCCGAGGTCGTGCTGACCCGGCTGCACGCCGGCGGCAAGTTCAACCAGAACAGCTACAAGGTCTCGGGCGGCCTGCACGGCGTCGGCGCGGCGGTGGTGAATGCGCTGTCGCAGTGGATGGAGGTGCGCATCTGGCGCAACGGGCTGGAACACTTCATCCGGTTCGAGCATGGCGAGACGACGGAGCCGCTGCGCGTAATCGGGCCGTCCGGCAAACCCAGCGGCACCGAGGTCTGCTTCAAGCCCAGCACCGGCACATTCACCAAAGTCGAGTTTGACTACGCCATCCTGGAGCGCCGGCTGCGGGAACTGGCGTTCCTCAACTCCGGCCTGGCCATCGTGCTGCGCGACGAGCGCCACGCGCCGGCGCAGGAAACGCAGTTCAAGTACGACGGCGGGCTGGAGGCGTTCGTCGCCTGGCTCGACCGCAGCAAGACCTCCGTGGTGTCGCAGCCGATCTCCGTCACGACCGACGAGAGCCAGATCGGCATCCGCGTCGAGTTCGCGCTGACCTGGAACGACAGCTTCCACGAGACGATGCTGTGCTTCACCAACAACATCCCGCAGCGCGACGGCGGCACGCACCTGGCCGGTTTCCGCCAAGCGCTGACCCGCGTGGTGACGAAGTACGCCGAGGGGATGGGCAAGAAGGACAAGCTCGACCTGGTGGGCGACGACATGCGCGAGGGCATGACGGCGGTGCTGTCGGTCAAGGTGCCGGACCCGAAGTTCAGCAGCCAGACCAAGGACAAGCTGGTCAGCTCCGAGGTGCAGCCGGTGGTGCAGGCGGCGGTGGCCGACACGGTGTCGCACTGGTTCGAGACGCACCCGAAGGAGGCCAAGTCGATCATCCAGAAGGTGATGGACGCGGCGTCGGCGCGGGAGGCGGCGCGCAAGGCCCGCGAGCTGACCCGGCGCAAAGGCGTGCTGGATGTGAGCACGCTGCCGGGGAAGCTCGCGGACTGCCAGGAGCGCGACCCGAGCAAGTGCGAGATCTTCATCGTCGAGGGCGACAGCGCCGGCGGCTCGGCAAAACAGGGGCGCGACCGCAAGTTCCAGGCGATCCTGCCGCTGAAAGGCAAGATCCTGAACGTCGAGCGCGCACGGTTCGACCGTATGCTGGGAAGTGCCGAGATCGGCACCTTGATCACGGCGCTGGGAACTGGCATCGGCCGTGGCGAGCCGGAGCAGGGCGGCTTCGATGTGCGCAAGCTGCGCTACCACCGCATCAACATCATGACGGACGCCGACGTCGACGGCAGCCATATCCGCACATTGTTGTTGACGTTCTTCTTTCGCCAGATGCCGGAGCTGATCGAGCGCGGCCATCTGTACATCGCGCAGCCGCCGCTGTATCGGGCCAAGCGCGGCAATGACGAGCGTTACTTGAAGAACGACCAGGCGCTGGAGGACTTCTTGCTCGACAAGGCGCTCGCGGAGGCCCGGCTGGTCTACGCCGATGGCCGCGTGTTCCAAGGCGACGAGATGGCGGCGGAGCTTGCCTGGCTGCGGGAGGCGGCGGGCAACCTGCGCCGGCTCGCGACGTCAGTGCCGACCTGGCTGCTGGAGCAGGCCGCCATCGTGGGTGCGTTGACGTCCGACGCGGCCCGGACCATGGCGGTCAGCAACGACCTGGTGCAGCGGCTGAACGCGGTGTCGTTGCCGAACGAGCGCACCTGGAAGGTTTGGGCGGACGACCGCGGCCTGCACGCGGCGCGCACCGTCCGCGGCGTCGCCGAGCGCTACAGCGTCGACAGCGGCAGCCTGCGCAGCGTCGAGGCGCGGTGGCTGGCGGAACGGACCGAGGCGCTGGCGGGCCGTTTCAGCGAACCCGCGACCTTGGCGCTGGACCGGGCGGAGGTCCGGGCTTCCGGTCCGGCCACCGCGTTCGACCGCATCCTGGCGCAGGGCCGCAAGGGCCTGGCGATCCAACGTTTCAAAGGGTTGGGCGAGATGAACCCCGACCAGCTCTGGAAGACCACGCTGGACCCACAGGTCCGCACCCTGTTGCAGGTGCGGGTGGGCGACGTGGAGGACGCGGCGCAAGTGTTCTCGACGTTGATGGGCGATGTCGTGGAGCCGCGGAGGGACTTTATCGTGGGGAACGCGCTGAAGGTGGCGAACTTGGACGTTTAGCGATTAAGTCGAGTGTGATCTCAACGCCCGTTTGGGAACCACAGTCGCGTCCGGACGCTCTCCGTTCGCAGGTCAATCGCAGGTCGAAGGAAGCCCACCCATGAGCGAAACATCCAAGGACAAGTACGAGAAAGCGTTGGATTTGACCGAACAGGCACTCGAAGCTCTGGACAAGGGCGACGAACGCCGGGCCGACCAGTTGATTGAGAGGGCAAAGCAGCTCGACCCTTCGGCACCGGCGGAAATTGTTCAGGATTTGGAAGAGGGTTAAGTTACACCCAGGCGGGCTGGTTTCAAGGAACAACGAGGCTATTTGGCGGACGCAGCAGTGAAAAACGCCGAGTCTGTTGCGTTTGACTGCTGCGGCAATATTGTAGGCCAGCAACTGGCCAATCTAGCGGTATCCAAGGAGCCTGCCCATGAGCGTCGTGATCTCGCGGCTGTTCGACACCTACGAGCATGCGTCCCAAGCGGTAGCCGACCTGGAAGCTAGTGGTGTCCCGCACAGCGCTGTTTGCCTGATCGCGAACAACTCGGATGGCCGCTACAACGACAGCGTGGTGGCCCCTGTTCCTGGAGCCGACGGCACCGACGCAGCGGCGGACGGCGCGGGCACGGGCGCGTCGGTCGGCACGGTCATTGGCGGCGGCGCCGGGCTCTTGGCCGGGCTTGGCATGTTGGCGATACCGGGCATCGGCCCCGTGGTGGCCGCCGGCTGGCTGGTTGCGACGGCGCTGGGTGCGGGCTTGGGCGCAGCCTCCGGCGGCCTGCTGGGGTCGCTGGTCGGCGCTGGCATGAGCGAGACCGATGCGCACGTTTGTGCCGAAAGTGTCCGGCGTGGCGGCACGCTCGTAACGGTGCGCGCCGAGGAAGGCCAGGCAGCAGTGGTCGAGCAATCCTTGGCCAAGCATGCGACGGTCGACGTGAGCACGCGGGCGGACGAGTATCGCCGTGGCGGCTGGAGCCGGTTCGACGAGAGCGCGCCGGCCTACACAGCGGGCGGCAGCCCAAGCATCGGTTCGGCGCCGTCGGCCTAGATGTCCCGGCGCGACGCGGAAAGCGGCGCCAGGCGTGCCGCCTTTTGCATGTTCGGCGCCTATCCATCTAGGGTGCAGGCCCAGGCAACAGGCGTTGGATTACGATGAATGACCCGCGTTCGGATGAGATCCTGGACATCATCGCCAAGGAAACCGGGGTGGAGCGGGTACGGCTGACCCCGAATGCCCTGCTCAGCGACCTGGAAATCCCGTCGCTCGATCTCGTGCAGACAATCTTCGCGATCGAGGAGCGCTACAAAGTGGACATCCCCGTCGTTTCCGAGCGCACGGGGGCGGAGTTCCAAACCGTGGGCGACTTGGTTCAACACGTGCTCGCCACCCTCGAAGCGGCGCCTGTGGCACGGCATCCAGGCGCAGGCTAGCGTGCGGCGGCGGGTCGCGATCACCGGGCTCGGGGCTATCTGCGCGCTGGGCAGCGATGTCCCGACGGTCTGGGCCGCGCTGAAGGCCGGAACGAGCGGCATCGGGCCAATACGCGGCATCCCGACCGGGCGCCTTTCGGCCAGCATTGCCGCGGAGATCGACGGCTTCGATGCCGCCGCCCACTTCGACAGCCGCCGCCTTCCCATAATGGACCGCGCCGCGCAGCTCGCCGTCGTTGCGGCGCGTGAGGCCGTGCTGGCCGCCACACTGCTGCCCGACGCAGCGCAGGCGCACCGGCGCGGCGTCATCCTGGCCGCGGCCATTGGGCAGTCGAGCCTCGATGCGGCCTACCTGGCGTTCTATGGCGAGGGCGCGGCCCGCGTGCATCCGCTGACGGTGCCGCGGGTGATGCCGAACGCCCCGGCGTCGCACCTGTCGATGGAGTTCGGCCTGTGCGGGCCGTCCTACGCCGTCGCCTCCGCCTGCGCGTCGGCGAACCACGCGATCGGCCTGGCCGCCGACACGATCCGGGCCGGCCGGGCGGAGGTGATGCTGACCGGCGGGGCGGACGCTTCCATCGTCGTGGGCGTGTTCAAATGCTGGGAGGCGTTGCGGGTGCTGAGCGCCGACACCTGCCGCCCGTTCTCCCGCGACCGCAGCGGGCTGGTGCTCGGCGAGGGCGCGGCGGTCCTGGTGCTGGAGGACTGGGACCACGCCCGGCGGCGCGACGCCCCCATCCTCGCGGAACTCGCCGGCAGCGGCATGAGTGCCGACGGCCTCGACCTCACGGCGCCCGACGCCATAGGGGCGGCAGCCGCAATGCGCGCGGCGCTCGACGACGCTGTCCTCGACGCGGCGGAGGTCGGCTATGTCAATGCCCACGGCACCGGCACCAGGCTGAACGACCGCACTGAGAGCGCGGCGTTGCGCCAGGTGTTTGGACGCCCGCCGCCGGTGTCGTCCAGCAAGAGCATGATCGGGCACTGCCTGTCCGCCGGCGGGGCGCTGGAGGCGGTGGCGACCATCATGGCGCTGCGCGACGGCGTGCTGCCGCCGACCGCTGGGTTCCGGGAGGCGGACCCGGAGTGCGACGTGGACTGCGTGCCGAACGTGTCCCGTGCGGCGCCGATCCAGGCGGCGCTGTCCAATTCCTTCGCGTTCGGCGGGCTGAATGCTGTGCTGGCGTTCCGGCGGGCCGCATGACGACGGCGCACATCAACCGGATTGGCACCGCCGTCCCGCCGCATGACGTGCATGAGGCGTTCGTCGTGTTCGCCCGCACCCTGCTGGCCGACGAGCGCACGCGCTTCGTGTTCGACCGCATGGCCGAGCGCGCTGGCATGGCACACCGCTACTCCTTCCTGCGTCCCGGCGAACCCGGCGCGGCCGACGTCGACGCCGGCGGCTTCTACCGCCGCGGCGCGTTCCCCAGCACCAGCGCACGCATGGCGCGATACGAGACCGACGCCGTGACGCTGGCGGTCCAGGCCATCGCGCAGCTTGGGATCGAGGACGCGAGGATCACGCATTTAGTGGTCGCAAGCTGCACCGGGTTCACGGCGCCGGGGCTGGACCAGTTGATCGCGGAGCGCCTCGGCCTCGGCGGCTCGCTGGAGCGCACGCTAGTTGGCTTCATGGGCTGCTATGCCGCCGTGCCCGCCCTGCGCAGCGCCCACCATATCGTCCGGTCCGACCCAGCCGCGCGGGTGCTGGTGGTGAACCTTGAGCTGTGCAGCCTGCATATGCAGGAAACGCCGGACCTGGAGCGCGTGCTGTCGTTCCTGCTGTTCGGCGACGGCGCGACGGCTGCGTTGGTGACGGCGGACGCCCAGGGCATCGCGCTGCACGATTTCCACGCGACGACCATTCCGGACACCCAGGGCCTGATCACCTGGCGCATCGGCGACCAGGGCTTCGACATGCACCTGTCGGGCAAGGTGCCGGCGCGGATCGCGACGGTGCTGCGGGCCGAGGCCGACCGCAACGACGCGGGCGGCATCCTGCATGGGCGGGATTTGGCCGACATCGTGCATTGGGCCGTCCACGCCGGCGGGCGCACCGTGCTGGACGCCGTGGAGGCCGGGCTGCGGCTTCCGCCCGATGCGCTCCGGCACTGCCGGGCCGTGCTGCACGACGTGGGCAACATCTCCTCGGCGACGCTGATGTTCGTGCTGGCCCGCATTCTTGCGCAGGACGTGGCGGGACCTGGCATCGGCATGGCGTTCGGCCCCGGCCTGTGCGCCGAAACTTTCCGGTTCAGCCGGCTGTGAGCAGTCTCCGCAGCCGCAGCCCGCAGTTGGAGTGGATGGACACCGAGGCCATCGGCGCCGAGGACTTCGCGCGGTGCCTGGCGGACCTCGCGGTGGTGAACAGCGTGACCCTGGCCCGGCCGCCCACGATCAGCTTCATGCGCCGGGTGTCGCGGGGCATGGCGGCGGGCGAGCGGCTTTCGGTGCTCGACGCGGGCTTCGGCGAGGGCGACATGCTGCGCCGCATCCACCGCTGGGGCACGCGGCGCGGCCTGCGGATGGACCTGTCCGGCGTCGACCTGAACCCCTGGAGCACCGCCGCTGCCCAGGCCGCGACCCCGGCGGCGATGGGCATACGCTACACGACGGGGGACTTGTTCGACCTGCCGCCGGGCGAGACGCCTGATCAACTGCCCAATCAACTGCCCAATCAAATGATAGACGTCGTCATCAGCTCGTTGTTCACCCATCATCTGACGGATGCGCAGGTCGTGGACTTCCTAACATGGATGGAGGCGCGGGCGCGGCGCGGCTGGTTCGTGAACGACCTGCACCGCCACCCCCTCGCGTTCCACGGGTTCCGGCTGCTGAGCGGAGCCGCGGGATGGCACCGGTTCGTGCAGCATGACGGCCCCATCAGCGTGGCGCGCAGCTTCCGCCGGCGGGATTGGGACAGGTTGCTGCGGCAGGCTGGGTTGGCGGACAAGGCCACCGTGCGCTGGCACATGCCGTTCCGTTTGTGCATCAGCCGCATCCGGTGAGGGGCGCGCGATGCGGGCCTTGATTGCCGGCGGCGGGGTTGCTGGCGCGGCGGTGGCGTGCCTGCTCGGCCCGGACGCCCTGTTGGTCGAGCGCGAGCGCGTGGCCCATGACAAGATTTGCGGTGAGTTCATCAGCCATGAGGCGCAATCCTACCTGGCCCGGCTGGGGATCGATCCGTTGGCGCTCGGCGCGGCGCGGATCGACGCGGTCCGGCTGGTGCATGGCAGCCGGGTGGCGCAGGCGGCGCTGCCGTTTCGCGGCCTGGGCTTGTCCCGCCGCGTGCTGGACGCGGCGATGCTTGCGGGCGCGGAGGCGGCAGGCGCCACGCTGCTGCGCGGGCACGCGGTGCGCAGCGTCTCGGCGGAGGGGCTGGAGGTGGCGGGGCATGGGCGGCTCGCCGCGCCTGCGGTGTTCCTGGCCACTGGCAAGCACGACCTGCGCGGCGCGCGGCGCCAGCACAGCGAGGCGCCGGAGGATTTAATCGGCCTGAAGATGTACTTTGTGCTTACCTCGGTTCAACGAACTGAACTGGCCGGCCATGTCGAGATGCTGCTGTTCCGCGGCGGCTATGCCGGCTTGCAGTTGGTCGAGGACGGCGTTGCCAACTTGAGCCTGCTGATCGGTCGTTCGCAGTTCAAGGCAGCAGGCGGCACTTGGCCCGGCGTGCGACATTTCCTTGAGCGCGCATGCCCCCATTTGGCCCGGCGCCTTACGGGCGCGGCCGAGGCGCTGGACCGGCCGTTATCGATCTCCCGCGTGCCGTATGGTTATGTGCATGCGCCGGACCCGATGGACTGGCCGGGGCTGTTCCGGCTTGGCGACCAGATGGGGGTCATCCCGTCGTTCTGTGGCGACGGCGTGTCGATCGCGCTGCATAGCGCGTTCGCGGCAGTGTCGGCGCATCGGGACGGCGGCGCTGCGGCCTACCACCACCGCATGCGGCGGGACCTTTTGGGGCAGATTGGCCGAGCCGAGTGGCTGTACCGCGCGGGCCGCGCACGGCCTAGCTTGGCGGTCGCCGCCGCCCGCGCCTGGCCCGGCGCGCTCCGCTGGATCGCTAGGCTGACCCGAGTGCCGCCTTGGGCGTTGGCAGACACCTAAGCCGGAGCATCGAAGCCCAGCCCGTCGTAGAGCGCGGCCAACGGCAGCTCGATCCCGAGTTCCGGCATCGCGAGCACCGCGTCGGGGGCAGTGACCAGCGTGCCGATCCATTGGTCGCCGGAGCGCTCGTAGACGTTGGCGGAAATGCTCTCCTGTGACAGCATGACATAGCGCTGGATCGAGGGCGTGGCGCGGTACTCGGCGTTCTTGGTCGTCTGATCGACGAGCGCCGTGCTTTCAGAGAGAACCTCGAATACAACAACAGGGTCGGTGCGCCACGTTGAGTCGTTGGCAACGGGCGAGCAGGCCACAAAAGCGTCGGGGTAGCGCACACGGCCCGCAACAAGGATTTTCAAGCCTGCCCCATAAGCGCGACACGGCTTGCCGCGAAGGCGGCCGGTTAGTTCGAAAACAAGATTGGCCCCAAGAATCGCGTGCGCCACGGTGCCGCCATTCATCGCAACTGGCTGAAACCCATCGAATTCATACCTTTCCGGCTGCATCGCTTCCCAAATCAGAAACTCTTCCAGTGTCATCGAGCGGCGAAGGGCGACGTTCATCGTTGTTCTCCTAGGGTCAGCTTAGCCCATCAATCCGCGACGCGCAGCATGATCTTGCCGATGTGCGCGCTGCTCTCCATCAGCCGGTGCGCGTCGGCGGCGCGCTCCAGCGGGAAAACCTCATGCACCAACGGGCCGCAGCGGCCGGCGGCCAGCACGGGCCAGACCTTCTCGCGCAACGCTGCCGCGATCTCGCCCTTCTGTGCGGCGGTGCGCGGGCGCATGGTGCTGCCGGTCACGGTCAGGCGCCGCATCATGATCGGCAACAGGTCCATCTCCTCGACCTTCGACCCATCCAGGAACGCGATCAGCACCAGCCGCCCATCCATGGCGAGGCAGCGCAGGTTGCGGGCGGCATACGGGCCGCCGACCATGTCCAGCACCACGTTCACCCCGGCGCCGGCGGTGAACTCCTTGATCGACACGGCGAAGTCGGCCGCCTTGTAGTTGATGGCGGCGTCCGCGCCCAGCCGGACGCAGGCGTCGCACTTCTCCGCGCTGCCGGCCGTCGCGTACACGCGGCTGCCGAACTCGTGCGCAAGCTGGATCGCCGTGACCCCGATGCCGCTGGTCCCGCCGTGTATGAGTGCGCTCTCGCCGGGGGCAAGCCGGCCGTGGCCGAACAGGTTGGCCCAAACGGTGAAGTAGTTCTCCGGCACCGCCCCGGCGCGCACCGCGTCGTAGCCCTGCGGCCAGGGCAGGCATTGGGTGCCGGGCGCCGTGCAGTACTCGGCATAGCCGCCGCCGTTGACCAGCGCGCAAACCTTGTCGCCGACC
>JAABUV010007551.1_pt1 | contig 11372 bp, 9 predicted proteins | sample 5559971 | NCBI WGS metagenome assembly JAABUV01 (sample SAMN10711881, study PRJNA513362) | rock metagenome | isolation source: Antarctica rocks | place: Antarctica: Victoria Land, Knobhead nord | collected 2015-12-19
TGTTGACGGTGGTGGCGTTGGGCCGCTACAGCTACGGCAAGGTGGACATCGAGCAGGCCTCGGCCGCGGCAGCCCGCGCCGCATCGCTGACCTCCAGCCCCGGGCAGGCCGCCGCGGCCGCGCAGCAGGCGGCCCACGATTCGTTGGACGGCTCCGGGGTGTCCTGCACCAACATGGCCGTCAGCATCGACACGGGATCGTTCCGCCCGGGTGGGATCGTCTCGGTCACACTGTCGTGCACCGCTGATCTGTCCTCGCTGGCGATGGCGGGAGTACCAGGCGCGGTGACCGTCGCGCGCACCTCGACGGCGCCCCTTGAAAAATACCGTCAGTTCGGCGGCACCGGGTGAGGACCGCAGCAGCACGGCAGCTGCTCGCAGTCGGGCGGTGGTGGCGGCGGCGCCGCCAGCCGGTCGCCGGTGATCGTGGATCGGCGGCGTTGTGGCTGGCGATCACCATGGTCGGCCTGTTGGCCATGGCCGGCTTGGTGTTGGACGGCGGCGCGGCGATCGCCGCCCGGGAACGGGCAGCGGATGTGGCCCAGCAGGCCGCCCGGGCCGGGGCGGACGCCCTGTCCGCCGGCGGGGTGTTCTCCGGATCCGGTGGCAGCAACGCGCTGGGCGCAAACCCGAGCGCGGCCACCGCGGCGGCGACATCTGTGCTCACCGGGGAAGGCGTCACCGATTTCCACATTGCGGTCCAGGGCAATCTCGTCGTGGTCACCGCGCATGTCTCCAGGCCGACCGCGTTGCTCTCGGCGGTCGGGGTGGACACGGTCGGCGGGACCGCCACCGAGCAGGCCCAGGCCCTGTTGGGCACCACAACGGGAGGTTGAGATGCGCGGAATCAAATCGCTGCTGGCGAGTCTGACGCTGCTGGCGTTGGTCGGCGGCATTCCGCTGGTCCTGTCCCTGACGGTGGGTAACCCGCTGGCCGGGGCCAAGGACCTGATGGCCGGGGACGTCACCGACCAGGTCGTGCTGGACATCTTGGCCGTCATCGTCTATCTGGCGTGGCTGCAGTTCGTGTTCGCGGTGTTGGTGGAGATGTTTTCCTCGCGGCGCCGTAGGTCCATGCGGCTGCGCCGGATCCCGGGGGTGTTCGCCGGTCAGCAACATCTGGCCCGCGCTCTGGTGACGGCGACGCTGATGCTGGGCCCGGCGGTGGTGGGCGTGCTGGGTCCGGTCATGTCCGCCTCCGCCGCACCCGTTGCGGCCGCGGTGTCGGCGCAGTCATCGCCGGCCCGCGGCGCCGCCACGGCGGCGGCAGTTCCCACCCCGGCCGCTGCGCCGGTCCGCACCGTCACCATGACGATCCTGCGCAGCGGACCGCGGACGTGGTGGGACCTGGCCGCCGCCGTACTGGGCAACGGTCAACGGTGGCCGGAGCTGTGGCAGCTCAACAGCGGCGCCAGCCAGGGCGACGGCACCCGACTGACGACCCCGGGGCCGCTGAAAGTTGGCTGGGAAATTCAGATACCCGCCACTGCCGCAGCCACGACGGCCTCGGCCGGTCCGTCTCCGGCCGACGGGCAGCACTACCGCGGACCTGCGGTGGATCCGGCTCCCGTGCCGGCCGGGCCGGTGAAGCAGGCGGTGACGGTGCAGCCGGGTGAGACGTTGGCCGGGATCGGCGGCGCGCACGGGGTTGACTGGCCGGCGATGTGGCAGGCCAACCACGATCGGCCGGAGCCGGGCGGGGCGAGGTTCACCGACCCGGGTCGGATCGATCCCGGCTGGACGTTGACGGTGCCAGGGTTACAACCGTCGGCGACGGGCGAAGTGGTGGTGGCGCCGGGTGACACGCTCTCGCAGCTGGCCGCCGATCACGGTGTGACGACAGCGGCGATGTGGGCGGGGAACCAGAACCGCGCCGAACCGGGCGGGGTCGGGTTCACCGACCCCGACGTGATCGAGCCCGGATGGTCACTGACGGTGCCGCCGCCGAGTCCACCCGTCCCGCCGTCACGACCGATCGAGGCCGTCATTCCCGGGGCCGCGAAGCACAGTCAGCCCGAACCCGGACAACCGGCCCACCGGGCCGCCGCCGCCGCACACAGCGAGCACCAGCAGGCCGCGGCCGAGCAGCGTGCTGCGGCAGCTGCGGTAGAGCAGCGTGCTGCGGCAGAGCAGGCCTCACGGGCGGCGGCGCAGCGGCAGGAGCTCGCGGCCCGAGTCGCCGCCGATCAACGAGCTGCGACAGAAATGGGGCAGCCGGAAGTGCGGCGGTCAGCGATAGTGGCGCAGAAGGAGGCCGACGCAGTGCCGGTAGCGACGATGTCCACGGCCAGGCCGACGCCGGCGACTCAGAACGACGGTTCGCAGGTGGTGGCGCCGCTGATCGGGTTCGGCGGCGGCGGGGTGCTGTTGACCGGTTTGGTGCTGGCGGCGTTGACCCGGGCCCGGCGCCGGCAGTTCCGGCACCGCCGGCCCGGCCGGACGATCGCGGCGACCCCGCCGGAGCTGGCCGACATCGAACGGTCGGTGCTGACATTCGGTCGGCAGGGGACGCTGGATGTGGCGTGGCTCGACCAGGCCCTGCGAAGTGTGGTGCACGCCCTGTCCCAGCGGAGCGAGGCCGCCCTGCCCGCGGTCCTCGCGGCCCGACTGGGTGGCACCGAGCTGGAATTGATTTTGGCCGGGCCGGCGCTGCAGCCGCCAGCCCCGTGGACCAGCGACAAGCTCGGACAGCGGTGGTTTCTGGCCCGGGCGGCGACCCTGACCTACAGCGAGGAAGACCGCGATTACCACTTCGCGCCGTACCCGGCGCTGGTGTCCGTCGGGTACACACCCGGCGGGGATCACTGGTTGCTGGATTTGGAACAGATCGGGTCGTTGTCGCTGACCGGCGATCCGCATCGGTGCCTGAACCTGGCCCGGTTCATGGCCTCGGAGCTCTCGTTCAACTCGTGGTCGGAGATGTTGCAGGTGACCGTGGTCGGGTTCGGCGCCGAGATGGCGGCGCTCAACCCTGAACGGCTGGTGTACGCCGCCGACCTGGACACGGTGATCACCGGCGTGAAAGCGCAGCTGGCCTCGGTGGCGGAGGTGATGGACGCCGCGCAGGTCGACGTCGGCGAGGGCCGGCTGCACGACGTCGCCGCCGACACCTGGGCTCCCCAGGTGGTGCTGATCGCTCCGCAGGTCGATCTGGACACCCCCGATGTGCAGGAGGTCCTGACCACCCTTGGGTCGATGACGGGCCGGCTGAGCATCGCGCTGGTCTTGGCCTACGACGAATCCGACGCCGAAGGCGAAGCCGAAGCCTCTGGCACCCGGTGGCAGCTGCACGTGGACTCCGACGGGGTGCTGAGCATTCCCGCGCTGGACCTGCAGTTGGTCGCCGAGCAGGTACCGCAGGACGAGGCCGCGGCGCTGGCCCAGTTGATGGCGATGGCCTCGGCGGTGGCGGACCGGCCGGTACCGGCAGCTGACGGCGACCGTCCGTGGGACGAGTTCGCCGACCAGCTCGGGGCGCTGCGCCCGGAGCTGACCGTGCCGCCGCAGCCGCGGGCGACGGTCCGCCTTGCCGGGGTGAGCACGCCTCGGGACGGGTCGGTGCTGCCGCTGCCCGCGGCGCGGTACGTGGCCGCGGCGGCGGCGACCGAGACGGACATCGAGGTGCTGGCCCCGAAGGTCAGCGACGAGATCCGGCAGCAGGTGATCGCGGCCGACAGCGACCTGGACGCCGCGGTAGCGCAGTGGTGGGATCCGGGTTGCGCCCGACCCAAGGTCCGGGTGCTGGGCCCAGTGGGTGTCGACCTCGGCCCGCAGGCGGCCGAAGCGGCGGCTCGCAGTCCGCTGTGCACCGAGATCGTTCTCTATCTGGTTACCCGGCCGCGGGGTGCGACGATGGCCCAGATCGGTACCGACATTTGGCCGGGTGAGCCGGACGTTGAACAGAAGTCGAAGGTCAAGAACGCGATCTCCCGGACCCGGCGGTGGCTGGGCACCAACCCGTCCACCGGCCGGTACTACCTGCCGCCGAATCCGAGCCTGGCCGGCAGCACCTACCGGATCGATGACGTGCTGATCGACGTGGAACTGTTCCGCCGGCTGCGGACCCGCGGGGCAGCCCGCGGCGCCGAGGGCATCGCGGACTTCGAGGCCGCCCTGGCCCTGGTCTCCGGGGTGCCGTTCGACGGGCAGCGCCCCAGGGGCTACGGGTGGCTGATCGAGAACCCGGTCGATCACTACTGCACCGCGATGATCGCCGACGTGTCCCACATCGTGGCCACCCACTATCTGACCATCGACGAACCATTGAAGGCCGCCGCCGCCGCGCAGGTGGCGCTCAAAGCCGGCAGCCATGAGGACACCGCGCTGCTGGATGCCGCCGGCGGCTGCTTCGACGCAGGCAACCGGGCTGAGGGTGCCTCCTACATCAAACGGATCATGGCCAGGCACGGCGCCGAAGAGGAAGAGGACCTACCGAAGCGGACCTACGAGATCCTGCTGCGCCGCGGCTGGCTCACCGGATGACCCCCTCCTCGCTGCACACCGCCGTCACCCCTGTTGACCTGGCCGGTCACCTGGAAACCGGCCCAGGGACCGCCGCATCCACCGGATGTGACAGGCCTGGCCCGGGATGTGACAGGCCCCGTCGGGGCACCGCCCTTCCGGGCGGTGCCCGCTGGGTGCGCGGGGTACGGCGATACCAGGCACGTCACCCCTGCACCCCCTGTGACCTGGCCGGTCACCGCGGAGCGGACTGTTCGGCGGGGGCCGCCTGAATGAAATGTGACCGGTGCTGATGGTGGTGGCGTCGTGGTGGGTTGTGCTGATCGGGTTGGTGTCGGTGGTAGCGGTCAGCCCGTTGCTGGCCGGGTGGAGTGAGGCGCTGGCTGCCGGGACGGTGCAGCGGTGGTGGCTGCCCCGGGCCGCCACGGGCGGGCGGACGTGGACGGTCGGTGCGCTGGCTTGCGTGTTGACGGCGGGCAGTGTCGCGGCCCGGCCGTACCCGGCGTGGGTGATCTTGGCCGCGGTCGGCGCGGTGCTGATCGTGGTCGACGTGCGGGTGCATTTGCTGCCCGGCCGGTTGGTGTACCCGGCGGCGGCGGTGATCGCCGTGGTGTTGGCCGGGGTCGCCCTGTTTGACGGCACCGGCCAGGACCTGCTGCGCGCGGTCATCGCCGCGGCCGCGGTCGGCGTCTTCTGGTTGATCGTGGTGGTCCTGGCGCCGGCGGCGATGGGTTTGGGTGACGTGCGGGTCTTGGCCCTGGCGGCCGGCCTGCTCGGCTGGACCAGCTGGTCTGCGGTGCTCTACGGGCAGTGCCTGACGTTCCTGCTGGCGGCTCTCATCGCGGTCGGGCTGGCGGTGTTCACACCGCAGCGGCGGGGCCGGCGGATGCCGGTACCGATGGGCCCGGCGATCATCGTGGCCACCGTCATCGCGTCGTGGTGGTGACCGGCGGATGTGACCGGGTCACATTTGGTATGTGACCGCCAGTAGGACCCCTGTGCGCAGGGTCGGAGCCATCTGGTTCCGACTTTTACGGGGGTTTTGTGATGTTCCGTTGCGCTGCTGTTGCTGGTGATTTCTCGGCGCTGGTGGATCGGCTGGATGCCGCTGGTACCGCTGCCCGCTGGGGTGCCCGGTGGCCGCAGCTGGCCGGGATTGTCTCGGTGGCGGACCTGCCCGGTGAGGTGAACGGCGGTCCGGCTGCCCGGTCTGATGAGGTGCTGGGGGCGCTGGCGAGGCTGGCCGCCGCCGACGGCGGGAATGATCCAGACGCGGTGTTGGTGCTGTTACATCTGTTGGCCGAGGGTGCGTCGGCGTTGGCCGCGAAGTTCGCGCATCGCACCACCCACGCGCTGGCCATGGTGGTGGCCGAGCTGACGTGTCAGATCCGCGCGTTTGTCTGGCAGCGCCGCACGGAGGCCATCGCGGCGGGGTTGCTGCTGGACACCAAGCATGCGCTGTGGCACGGCGAGTTCCGGCCGGTCGAGGACGGCCGGGCCAACGAGGCGGTGTTGGTCGATCCGGCCCGCTGGGCGGAGCTGGTCGGCGACCCCGGCGACGCACTCTCATCTGAGCCCGACCTGGTGGATCTGTTGGTGTGGGCCGCCGCCCGGGGGGTCAGCGACGCCGGTGAGGTAGCCGTGCTGCTGGAGCTGATGCGCGACGACACCGGCCGGGACGCTCAGCAGCGCGCCGCCGCGGCGCTGGATGTGAGGGTGAAAACGGTCCGCCGCCGCCGGGACCGCGCGGTCGCAGCCCTGCAAGCTGCGGCCGGTGAGTACCTGGCCGCGGTGGCCTAGCAGCCGGGGTGCACGGCTGCTAGGCGGTGGCGGGAAATATTTTGAAACTTTTTTCGCCCGGGTGTCCCTTTTCGGGTCCCTCGATGTCCCTGTCACAGGTAGCAGCCGCTTGCACCTCACTAGCTCGGGAGTGGATTTCATGGATGAACCGCCCGGCCTCACCGCATCACCCGCCGTTGCGGCGGCCCCGGCCGGCGTGGCAGCTGATGCCGAGTGGATCGCCGATCAGCTCGACTCGCTGGCCCAGGCCAGCCGCTGGTTGAGCGGGGAGTTGGAGCACATCATGACCTGCCGGGCTTTGTTGACGCAGGTGACGGTGAACCGGCTGGTGGCGTTGGGGGAGCGGATGCGGCCGGCGGCGGCGGCCCGAGACCGGCTGGCCCGCATCGACCCGGCCCGGCTGTTGGCCGGCGGCGCGGTGTGGCTGGCCCGCCAACCACCGGCCACGTTCGGCGAATCGGCGGCGGCGCGGGCGGCGCGGGTCTGGGCCGCCGGTGCGGCATGACCTCGCTGCGGATGGCCCAGATCGGTAGTGCGGGTCAGCTGATCGATGTGGCCGCCGGCGGGGATGTAGACCCCACTTCCGGCCGGTTGTTGTCCGTTGCGCAGCTCCAGCAGGCTTTGCGGCTGGCGGCGGCGATGCCGGTCACCGGCCCGCAGGTGTCAGCACCGGCACCGGAACAGTCGTTCGACCGTGCCGAGACTCCCGCGCCGCGGCAGGACGGCTTCCTGAGCCGACCGGCCGGTGGCGGTTTGCCGTCGCGGGAGGTTCCCGCCGGATCGGTATGCGTGGTCGGGGTGTCCGGCGGGAGTGGGGAGACGACGCTGGCGCAGCTGCTCACCGACGTCCACGCCGACCTGCAGGTCCCGGTGATGGCCACCGATCATTGCTGGCCGGTCGGCCGGCCCGTCAGCTGCCCGGTGGTGTTGTGCGCCCGCACCACGATGGCCTCGCTGGAGGCGGCCCAGCGGGCCGCCGCGCAGTGGGCCGGCGGTGCGGCGCCCGCCGCGGCCGTGGTCGGTCTGGTGCTGATGGCCGACGCGGCGGGGCGGGAGCCCCGCCCGATCACCGACTTCGCCCGGATCCTGGCCGGCGGGGTGCCGCAGCTGTGGCGGATCCCGTGGGTGCCGGCGTGGCGGCTGGGTCCGCCCGATCCGCAATTTTCGCCCCGCCCGGTCGCGGCGGCGCTGCCCGGCATCGAGGCCGCGCTGGCCCGATGCAGTCCTGCCCCTCGTTCCACCCGATGAAAGGCAAACACCATGTTGTTGCTGTTACCTCACCTGTCCGCTGTGCTGCTGGCCGTACCCAACCCTGGCCCCGGCATCGCCCCTCCCGGCGCGGCGCAGATCACCAAGCTGCTGCAGTACGCCGCCTGGATCGTCTTCGCCGCCTGCGTCGCGGGGGTGCTGATTTCCGCCGGAATGATGGCGATCAAACACCACCGCGGCGGCGGCAGCGAGGCCGCAGGCGGCCTGGCCTGGGTGCTCGGCGCCTGCATCATCGCCGGGTCCGCCTCCGCGCTGGTCGGCGCGTTCGTCTAAAACCCCCCTCCCCTCCCGATCGGAAAGGACGGTCAGTGATGGCCAGGAACCGGGACACCGGCGAGCAAGAAAGCTCCACGTTCACCAGCACCTCGTTCGTCCTGTCTGTGCTGTTCCTGGCCGGGGTGCTGGCCACCGGGATCATCCTGGTGGCGACCGGCCCGCACCGCGACTCCGCCGCCGCCGCCCCGGCCGCAACCGCGGCGGCGGAGCCCGCGACCAGCAACGCTGCTCCACCGGCGCCGCGAACCGCCACCCCGGCCACCGGCAGCGCCACCCCGGTCGGGCCGCCCGCGGCGCCGACCGGCCCACAAGTGGCGCCCGCGCCGCCGCGGCCCAGCAGCAGCTGCGGGTTGCCGGCCGGCGGCCAGCAGATACCGACCGCCGCCCCGGCCGGGTCCTGGCAGATCGTGGCGGGGATCGCGGTGCCGATCAGCCCGGTGTTCGGCCCGGCCCGACTCGTCGGCGGCATCGGCACCTGTTATGCGCACAGCCCAACTGGCGCGCTGTTCGCGATGATGGACACCCTGGCGTTGACGCAGGCGCCCAGTGATCAAATTTCCGCGACGGCGGTGGTGACCCAACGCGGCTCCCACACCGGCCAGTACACCCAGGCGCTGGCGGCGGCAAAGACGCAGGACAGCGGCGGCGGGGTTGGTTCGAGGATGCCGTCGGATGCTTCGACGACCCCGAAGGTGACGCTGCTGGGATTCCGGTTCGTGGACTACACCCCGGACCGCACCACCATCGCGGTAGCGGTCGGGGTGGGTGACCCGGCACGGTCGGGCAGCTATCAGCCGGCGATGCTCACCGCCGTCCTGGCGTGGGAGGGCGGGGACTGGAAGTTCGTCTACTCCGATCAGACCGGCGCCACCGCCGCCCCGATCATCTCCACCGAGCAGTACACGGCGTGGGCGGCGTAACCGGGCATGTGTGACCTGTCGATCCTGCATCCCATCGACTCCATGTCGTGCATCGGTACCCGCATCGTCGGCGGTGTCGGCAGCGCCGTGACCAGCGCATTTTCCACCATTTTCGGAGGCATCGTGACGTGGCTGAGCGGTCTGATCACCGACGCGATCGCCGGGATGATCAAAACTCTGGGCACGTTCTGGGTGAAGGTCGGCACCCCCGGCGTCGGCGATGTCGACGGTAATCCCTCGAGCACGATCAGCTGGATGTGGGCGCACCTGCGCTGGTACACCCTCGCGCTGCTGGTGTTCTCGGTGCTGCTGGGCGCCGGCCGGATGGCGCTGGCCCGCCGCGCCCAGCCCGGCACCGACACCCTCCGCTCGATCGTGCAGTACAGCCTGGTCAGCACCCTGGGCGTTGCGGTCATCGCCGCCGGTATCGAGGCCTCCGACCTGTTCTCAACCTGGATCATCACCGCCTCGACCGGTTCGGATTTCACCACCAGCATCGGGAATCTGTTGAACTTCGGCGCGGCCACCGGCACCGCCGGGATCGGGCTGGTCCTGCTGGTCGTGCTGGGTCTGCTCGCGGTGTTGGCCTCGATCATCCAGATCGTGCTGATGGTGATGCGCTCGGCGATGCTGGTCCTGCTGATCAGCATCGGGCCGCTCGCGGCGGCGGCGACCAACACCGAGATGGGTAAGCAGTGGTTCCGCAAGGTGCTGGCCTGGACCATCGCGTTCCTGCTGTACAAGCCGGTCGCCTCGATCATCTACGCGTTGGCGTTCCGGTTGATGAGTTCCACCGCCACCGGTGGTGGGTTGGTCGGGATCATCCTGGGCATCGCGATGATGATCATGGCGTTGCTGGGTCTGCCGGCGTTGATGCGTTTCCTGGTGCCGGCGGTGGCGGCCACCGCCGGCGGCGCCGGTGCAGGTGCGATGGCGGCCGGGGCGATCGCCACCGGCGCGATGCTGGTCGCCGGCGGTGGCCTGGCCGCCGCCAAGGGCGCAGGCGGCGCCGCGGCGGCCGCCGGGCCCAGCGGCTCCACGACCGGCACCGGCGCCGCGCCACCTCCCGGTGGCGGCGGCGACCCCAGTGGCGGCGGCGGTGGCGGTGGTTCAGGCCCGTCCGGCTCCGGCCCGAATGGCAGCGGCGGCGGCGGATCACCGGCCGCGGCGGACACCACCACCGGCGGCGCGGCGCCGGCCCCCGCCGGTCCCAGGCCGTCGGGTCCTGGCCGCGGCCTGCAGGCCGCGGCGGTGGGCCTCGGCGCGGCCCGCTCCGGCGGCGCCCTGGTCCAGGACCATCCAGAGCCTTCCAGCTCGTGATCACCGCGACGGCAGGAGAACAAATCCATCATGACGACCACTGAACCTTCGCCCCGCACCTACGGGAACTGGCGGCAGCCGACCTCACCGGGTATCGCCGGGTTCGGGCTGCTGGGCACGATGGTGCTCCTGGGCGGTCTCGTCGCGGTGATCACCGCGATGATGTTCGGCGGTCTGATCGCCGCGGCGATCACCGCGGGGCCGGTCGCGGCCACCCTGGGTTTGCTGTCAATGACCGACAAACACGGCCGCAACGCCGGGCAGCGCCTGGCCACCCGGGTGGGCTGGAACCGGGCGAAACGACGCGGTTCCCGGCTCTACCGGTCGGGGCCGCTGGGCCGCACCCCGTGGGGCAGCCACCAACTGCCCGGGTTGGCGGCCCGGTCCCGGCTGATCGAGGCCCGGGATTCCTACGGCCGCCCGTTCGCGTTGGTGTACGTGCCGCAGACCAACCACTACACCGTGGTGCTGGAAACCCAGCCTGACGGGGCATCTTTGGTCGATCAAGTGCAGGTGGACATGTGGGTCGCCGGGTGGGGACAGTTCCTGGCCGCATTGAGCAACGAGTCGCACATCGTCGCCGCCTCGGTGACCGTGGAAACCGCACCCGATACCGGGGCGCGGCTGCGCCGCGAGGTGGAACAGAACCTGGACCCGACCAGCCACCCGCTGGCCCAGGCGATGCTCCGGGAAGCGGTGGACACCTACCCCGCCGGTTCGGCCTCCATCCGGGCGTGGGTCGCTTTGACCATCAAGGGCCTGACCCCGTCGGGGAAGAAACGGTCCGCCGGCGAGGTGGCCCGGGACCTGCAGGCCCGGCTCCCCGGCCTCACCTCCTCACTGGCGGCCACCGGAGCGGGTACCGCCGATCCGGTCAGCGCAGCGCAGCTGTGCGAGATCATCCGGACCTGTTACGACCCGGCGTCCGCGGAACTGTTCGAAAAGGCCCACGCCATGGGCGATCCGGTGGAGCTGGACTGGGCCGATGTCGGACCGGCCGCCCACGACACCCACTGGGATTCCTACCGGCACGACGGCTGCTGGTCGGTGTCCTGGTCCATGACGCAGGCCCCGCGCGGCCTCTCGTTCTCCTCCGTGCTGACCCAGCTGCTGTCCCCGCACCCCGATGTGGACCGCAAACGGGTCACCCTGCTGTACCGGCCGATCTCATCCGGGGTGGCCGCCGGGATGGTCGAGTCCGACAAACGCAACGCCGAGTTCCGGGTCAACAGCGCCCAAAGGGTATCCGCCCGCGCCGCCACCGATCTCAAGGCCGCCAGCGCCGCCGCCGACGAGGAGGCCCGCGGCGCCGGGTTGGTCAACTTCG
>JAABUV010007552.1_pt1 | contig 11371 bp, 11 predicted proteins | sample 5559971 | NCBI WGS metagenome assembly JAABUV01 (sample SAMN10711881, study PRJNA513362) | rock metagenome | isolation source: Antarctica rocks | place: Antarctica: Victoria Land, Knobhead nord | collected 2015-12-19
CGCTGTTACGGCGGCTGCCGGCGCGCGCGCAGGTGGAGCGGCTGCACCTGGACTCGGCCGCCTTCCGCAGCCAGCAGGGTCCCGGGCACGCGGCGGGCGGCGGCGCGCGCGGCGGCCGCCACATCGACGACGAGGGCGTCGTCGCGCTGGTGGATGCGCTGTGCAAGCGCCGCGGCGGCGACGCGCGTGCGCGCCCGGGGGCGCGCGGGGCCGCGGGGCCAAGCGGGGCGCGGGCGAGCTCGTGCGCTGAGCGGGGGGCCGGTGGTTGGACCGCCACATGGAAGGCTTTCTGATTATCAATTCTATTATTTGCCAGCCTGCAAACATATAGCTCTCCTCGACGGCAGTGCGACCCTGCTGCTGTCTGACCCGCGCCGCGCGCGGCGCAGTGCCGCGGCCGCTGGCGCTGTCGCTGTGCGGCGGCAGCGCGCTGACGCACGAGGCCGCCAACGCGCTGCTGCGCCTGCCTCTGCTGACCGGGCTGCGCCTGGACGGCTGCACGCGCGTGCTCGCCATGGACCGCCTGCGCCTGGCCGCCAAGGTCAAGGCCGGGCGCGAGGCGCTCGCTGCGGCCGCGCGCGAGCGGCTCTGCCGCGCCTGAGCCCGCGGGGCTGACACGGGACGCTGATGACCCCCGGCTGCGGCACGCCGCCGGGTGTGATGTCTGGCGGCGTGCGCACCCTGTGCAGCCCCTGGCAGGGCGCGTGCTTGCAGTGCGTGAGTGCTCCATACTGCGGCCTAAACGTAGTGCCGGGGCAGGGCTGCGGCAACTGGTTAGTGGCAGTAGAACCTTTGTTACTATTGTTGAACTTGTCAGCCAGTGAGCGTAGCTGGGTAGCAACGGCAGTGCAGACCGCCATGTATCGCGCTCTGCTCGGCTGTGTCTGCGCAGCGCTTGTAGCTGTGGACGTCGCGTTGAGTCGAGAGCTTGCGGCGCCTGTGCCGCGCTGCAAGTCGTCTCGGCTCTCAGTTATACAGGGACAGGCACTGCGTCTGCCTGTTGTGCTTCTTGGCCGCCTTATTCGGGTCTATTGGGTTACTGGTATAGCAGCTCTAGCACGCGGGTAAGCTTACGCTTGTGCGCACTTGCTTGAAATGGCAATAAATTGGTTGCGAGCAGCCTGGCCGCTACATGATGAGAAAACGCCCACGTTCTTCATACGCATGGTCAGCGTGCTTCTGCACGACTGACAAGTATATGTCTACTGTGCTTGCAAGAGTGCGCACATTCAGCATGGCATATCGAGTCACACGCCATGCTGCCATGCACAAAGCATGTTATAGCGCATTGAGTGTAGAATAAGACTGACCTGTGCGGCGCAACAAACACAGTACGTGCACATGGTCAGTTCCCATACTGACAAAGGCTCACATACCACGCAGTGTGCGGCATGCGCTGTGACTACGAGTTTTGTGGCCTCTTCGAGACACAATCTTAGGCCGTTGCTAGCTGCTCCAAGCGACTCATGCCAGCACTCTTACAAATAGGGTTGGAAGGTAGAAAGAAGCTAGAAAGACCCCTCCATAGCGGGTAGGCTCCGGTGCCTTCATCCATTACGAGGGCCGATTTGCGCACCCACTCCCCCAACGCAGGCAGTTTGCGCACCTCTAGTGCATGGCACGCGCGTGATAGCCTCACGTGAGCTTCGCAAAACTGGGTCATGGTCCCGCCGCACTGTTACCACGACTGTCTGGTGATGGATGTGAAGGAGCCGTTCGACCCTGTGAACCGGCTGCTTGAGGACCTGATGTGCGTCTCCCCGCGCGCGCCGCCCCCACCTGCCGCGCTTCGCTCCCACCGCTTGCACGATACTGGCCGCCGGCTGATGCGTACCGGCGCACCCTGCTCGCGGCAGGCAGCAGCCGTACCTGCTCCCGGATGTGGGAGGCGGGGCGGCCCCACTCGACCTGCCGGCGTCCGGGCCGGCCGCGGTGCCGGGGCCCGCGTACGCGCTGCGGAAAGCCGCGGGCAGCCGGGGCGCGGTGGCGACGCGGAGCGCGGCAGCGGCGGCGGCGGCGGAGCCGCAGGAGCAGCATGCGAGCAGCGGGGGCGGGCGGGGCGCGCGCAACGGGGCGACGGCAGGCTCGTCCGGCCGCTCCGAGCGCACCAACGGCTCGACGCTGAAGCAGTCCGTGCGCGAGCAGAACAGGCGAGTTGCCGCGGCGGACCGGGTTGCGCAAGTATCTGGGTTAAGGGGAGGTTGTTTCTTTGTGTACCATGCTGAGGCGGGTGCTTGTGTGCGCAGGCGCGCAGCGGCGCGCTTCAGGCAACGGCAAAAGGTGTGCCGCGGCGGCCCGGTGCTTTTGGCGTGCATGCTGTGATGCCTTTTGGTTGTTATGTAATCCAGCCCGCCGGCTGCATGCGCAGCGTAGCCTGCCTGCTGCGGCGCGCTGCGTGTGACTGCGGCGCCGTGCCGGCGCGCAGGACAAACTGCAGGAGTATGAGAGGCAGATTGCGGACCTGAAGTCGAAGCTGGAGGTGGTGAATCGGGAAAAGGGGGTGGTGGAGACGCAGCTGCAGCGCACCAAGAGCGAGGAGCGGCTGCGGCAGTCGGACAAGGTGCGCCTCGCCCGGCACACCGCTGCTGCGACAAACCGGCTGTTGGCATTCGCGCATTTGCTTGGCCAATCACCACTGCCCCCGGGCGGGCGCTGCAAGGGCAGCCGCTGCACCGGGGCACAAGGCGCCGCCCTTTATGATGCGAAGCGATGGCCGGCAAGCTCCACGGAGGGCTGCGTGAAAGAGCGCGCGTGGCCGTGCCGCGCAGGTGGAGGATGCTGAGGCCGAGGCCGCCAAGCGTGAGACGCTGGCCACGGCGCTGGCGGCGTTCGTGGCAGCGGTGCGCCGCGACCGGGAGCCCGGCGAGGCCGCGGCCGCGCCGTCCGCGGCCGACCTGCTGGGCCCGGGCGGCAAGCTGGGCCTGGCGCACATCATGCCGATCTACAAGGAGTGCGCGGCCGAGCTGGTGCGCGCGCGCCGGGCCCGCGGCGACGCGGGGCTGCGGCGCGCCACGCAGCGCGCGTGCTGCGCATCGACTAGCGCGCTCAAGCATGCCCTCTGTGGACTGGACAGGCGCATGTGTGGGCAGGCCGAGCCTGTGCTTTCAGACGGGGGCCAGGTTCTGAGCAAGACTGAAAGGCGCTTCTACAGAGCTCTGTTGCCACAGCCGTGCACGCAGTCGAGGCGTGAGATGCCCTGCAGCATGTGTCGCGTGCGCGCGAGCAGGCGCGGCTGTTGGCGAGCGGCGGCGAGGAACCGGGCACGCCGGCGCACGAGCGGGTGCTGGAGATCATTGGCGCGCGGGTGCGCTCCCGGGCCGCCACCGGGGGCGGCCGAGCAACAAGCGCCCAAGCGATGAGCACAGTGGGGCGCTCGGGGTTGCTGCGGGAGTGCGCATCCCTCTGTCATCAGTCGCCGCTGCTGCGCGCGTTCGGCCTGGTCAGCTGTTGGCCGCGCTCCCGCTATGAGCGCCGTGCCTTGGCTGCCCCCCCGCTCAGGTAACTTGGAGCTCACTCCGAGGTGTAGGACCGCCACACGGACGAAGGACCGTCACACAGTCGTGTGCTCCGATTGAGGGAGCCCCGGGTATGAGAGCGTCGAGGCCGGGCCCTGACGCGCGCGCCGCGAGCGCAGCGGAGCCTGTTCCACAAGATGGGCTGGCTGGACGCGCCGCTGTTCCGGCTGGTGGCCTCGCTGCGCTACGCGAGCAGCGCCGGCGCGCCCACCACGCCCGCGCCCGACCACTGGCGCAAGGTCCTGGTGCGGCCCTAACCCTAATACTAGCCCTAGCCCGCCTCCAGGTCAGGTCAGGACACAGGTCAGATGAGGCATATAAGGATAAATGTGCATGAAACCGTGCCAGACCCAGTTTAGCCACACTGTGCCTCTCCAAGCCTGCCGCCGGCGCTGCCGCTCGGTCCGTGCCCCGCCGCTGCACTGGCGCCGCGCCGAGCGCGCACGCGTCCGACAGCGCGTGCGCGGCCCTGGCGCGGCCGCCCGCACATCTTTGTCTGCAGCGAGCCGCGCGCAGGCCTGGCGGCGAGTTGCGGGAAGCAGCCTACGCCGAAAAGAGACCAGGCTCAGCTCGTGCCCAGGCTGCGGGCGTGCTCAGGCGCGGGCGGCGCGCGCGCGCGCAGGCAGCCACCGCGTACACCAAGGAGCAGCGCGAGAGCCTGCTGGCGGCGCGCGAGGCGCTGTTCCGGCGCATGCACCAGATCCTGGAGCAGCGCGAGCGCCTGGTGGCCACGCTGCAGGCCGGCTTCCCATCCACCGACACCGAGCACGCCAATGCGCCGCTGTACGTCGCGGTGCGCTCCCCTATGTGCAACCCTACCCCTAACCCTATCTGCAAGAGACAGCCCATGTGGTGCCACTCGGAAGCAAGCAGCGCTGATGCCAGGCAGCCGAGTCCGGGGCACCGAGCTGGCTTTAGGACTGTTTTGCGGGGGAGCGCGCCCCCCCTGCAGAGGCGCGGTGCAGGCAGGAGCCGCAGCGCGCGCCGCGCGCCGCGCCCGAGCGGCGCGCAGACTCCTCGCGAGCACAGGCGGCGGCTGACCCGCGCGCGCCGCGCCGGCAGGCGTGCGCGGCGGCGGACGAGCTGAAGAGCAACCTGGACGGCGAGTTCGTGGCGGTGCGCGACTTCATCGCCGCGTTCTGCCGCTGCATGGACTACGTGCAGCACGCGCGCATGCTCGTCGTCGGCTACCCCTGGACGCCCGACGTGCTCGCCATCACCAACCTGGTGCGCGGAGCCTCCCCTGCCGCCGGTCCTGCGCCGCGCGCGCCGCGGGCCGCGGTCCCCCCTTGCCGCCTGTCTGGGGTGGTGCACGCGTAGTTGGACCTTCTGCGGGTCCGCCCATGCCCCAGGGGTGTCGTGGCAGAGGCGAAGGGGTGTCCATGTGCTGGCGGACATGCCTGGGGGTAAGCACAGCACTTCTGCCGGCGTGTAAGGTCGCCACTGAGCAGGCACGTGCCTCCGCCTGTTCGCTCGTCGGCGCCATCATGCGCGCCTGCTGCTGCAGCGCTCAGTGGGCGTGCCAGAGGCTGACAGCGTTGCCTTCGCATAGCAATCTTACCAAGGCGTTTCGACTGCAACGCGCGTATGAGGTGGAAAGCGGTGTGAGGAGGCTGCGTGTGAGCGAGCGCTCGCCGCCAGTGCCGTGCAGCAGGAGCCTGATGGGGCCGTGGCCGGCGGCGGGCTGCAGGTGCGCGAGCAGGAGGGCGGCGGCGTGTGCACGCAGAGCGCGCTGCTCATGCAGCAGCTGCCCGAGGCGTCGCCGTTCCGCACGCTGTCCGCGGCCGGCGCGTTCGCCTGAGCGGGGCCTGCGAGGCCCGTGCTGGCCGGGTCTGGGACGGGCGTGACTGTCTGCGCCCGGTGCGCGGATTCCGGTTCGGTGGTACGGTCCCATGAGTAATGCCCTGCGGGCGGAGGGGCAAAGGCTGGTCAAGGCAGCGCGGCGGCGACCTGCAGAGGGACGCGGGCCTGCAGGCTCTGTGGGCGCAGGGCCGGGGGCTCCGGCCCGCGGTGCGGGCAGTGCTGCTGGGGCCCGTCAAGGAGCGGGGCGTCTGAGGGGGCCGGCGAGGCCGTTGGGCGTGCGGCGATAGAAGATTGCGGGCGCGGTGGGCTGCCCGGGGCTTACAACGAGTGGCAGCAAATACCCTGAAGTGGCGACATGTCCTGATGTGGCAGCAACCGTGGAGCGGCAGCCCACCCCGCCGGCTCGGGCCCAACGGCTGTCCGAGCAGCAGCCTCCCTGGCTGGGGCCGAGCGCTTGGCAGCCGGCTGAAAGAGAGCTGGGTCCTGTGCGCAGGCGGGGCAGGGCTTACTACTTGGTTGTGTTTTCGAGAATAAGAGCAAGGGTGCTATGTGGGCACGGCGGAAGGGCGGTCTGCAAGGCCGGCTCCGCGGCCTTGCATGGCCGCCCGTGTAGGGCTGCCACGTCATCGTGCTATCCATACAGCACCTTCCTGGGCCCGGCCAGCCAGGGTCCCGACCACCTTGTGAGATGCACGGCGCGGCAGCTTGTCTGGTCTTTCCTGCTGGGATCCACCGACCCAGGTGTCTGCAAGATGGGGTAGGCCTGCGGTTGTCGGTGGGCATTGACTGCCTACCGGCCCATATGCAGAAACCCTGGAGTGCTTGCGCGCGGCGTGGTAGGGGGCAGGAGTTCGGCCACCTGCAGGCGCTGACGGGAGCGCGTGTATGGGACCGAGGTTGTGCCCGGGCGTGCGTGCTGCAGCAGGCCCGCCGAAGTGAGCCTCAATAACCATGCGGGGACCTCGTCGCGGGCCTGTGGTTTAAGCAAAGCGCGATTCGGGGCCTGGCAGGCATGTGATATAGCCATGCCGTCCCTCCAAGCATGGCGCATGTAGCCGGGGCGCGCGCCTGCGCGCCCCTGCCGCCGCCGTCCAGCAGAGCGGCTCTCTGTTGCGTTCTCTTTTTTATGCTCTCTCTTTTCGTCGCGGGCGTGCACTGCGTTGCAGGAGCACAGCCCGGGAGTGCTCGTTCCCTTTAGCGCTTTTCCGTGTCGCGCGCGCTCGCTGTCACGCGGGCCTGCATGCGCGCCATGCCCGGGTCGGGGCAGGGGCTGCAGCGTGTGCAGGTGAGCGGGGGGCGAGGGTGCCCCTGCTGGCCCTAGGAGGTGCGATGTGCCTCCTGGCAGAGTGGCGTGACTCGCCTGCGGCCGCTCATGGAGCGGTCTGTGCGCGCAAGGAGTGCTAGGCTGGTAAGCGCTCCAGAGCGCAATCTCTTGTTTCCCCCCTGGGGCGTGGCTGCATCAGTCGTGTATAACCATGGGGGCCTGCCTTCCGCCGAGCGGCCACCCTCAGCGTCCTTGCGAGGGATCAGGTTGGGCTTCGGCTTGCATGTCACGGGTTTGCTCAGGGGTCTGTGTTTACTAGCGACGCAAGATAATCATTGCGGTCACCCATCGGATGCTATTCAAGCACGGGAGTCTGCGGCCGTACGGCGGGCGCCACAGCAGCGGGCTGCTGGAGTGCGCGTGAAATGCAAGTGTATTTTCGTGCGGCAAGCGGCCACGTGCATGGCTGCGGGCTGTGCGTGTGGCAGCCTTCGCGTTTTCTCCAGAAGTTTGTATGGAGCATTGCTGTTGGTTTGTATGTGTTCATGTTCCGGGGGTGCAGCATTTGATGTTGGGCCCCCAGCGCGAGGCGAGCCCTGCCGGCCAGGTGCCGGCAGTTTTTACATTGTGACCAGTGTCTGGAACAGAGTTCGTCTGCCATTGCTGTCATTGATTCACATCAGAGCAGCTCATGGCTATAGCCCGCAACTTACAATCACTGCCACTGTGGAGGTTGCCGCCGCGTCACGACGCTTACCCTGCGCCGGGCCTAGGCGCCAAGCCTAGACACCAGCACTGTCGCGCAGGCCCCGCAGCTGCGCCAGGCCCTCGCGCGCGTGCTCCATGCGCTCGGCCTTGCCCTGGAACATTCCTGGGCGCCCCCCGCCCTGCCCCACGAGCACGCCCGCCGCGCGCGGCCCCGCGCTTGCCACCTCCTCTGCGCAACGCAGCACAGGCGCTTGGCCTCAGCAGGCCGCCCGCCCGCATCGTGTGCACCACATGCATATGTGAGAGTAAAGAGTAACTTATGCGACCGCTGCCTTCCTGACCAAGCAGGCAGGCTACTAAAGTCGCGCACGAGGCGCTCTGTGACTGCACCCGGGCGCCACACGCAGCGACGCCGGGCGGCCGCTTCGGCCAGCAGAGAGCTGCCGGAGACCCGCGTGCGAGCAGACCCTGCATGCGGGCCCGCATGCTGGAGGAGCAGGCACCGCCGTGCGCGTCCGCGCCGACGCAGGCGCGCAGCACAGACTCTCACACATCGGCGAGCCTTGCGCCGGAGCACAGGCGGCTGCCGGCCCCGGCGGGCACACCGGGCGGCCCCGCCACCAGGAAGCAGCCGGCGAGCGGCTTGGCGGGCGCCGGGCCGCCCTCGGCCGGCAGCGCGCCCGCCGCGGCTGTGAGCAGCAGCAGCGCGCCTGGCGCGGCCGCGCGCGCCGCGGCCGCGACGCCCATAAGAAAAGCCAAGTCTCCGCCCTCCCTGAGCGGCGCGGGGCAGGGGTGCCTGAGTCCCGCGGCAGCCGCGCGGCGCGGCTGCAAGGGCTGCCGCTGCACGTCACACAGGCACCAATGCGGGAAGAGCATGGGAGGACGGGCATTCCCCGCGGTGCATGTGCTCCCATGTCCTCTGAGGTGGAGAGTGCACAGGTGCGGGCCATATGTACGCCGCAGGATGGGCGGGCGGGGGTGTAACGGATCTGGGCGGCCGCTGCCGCCTTAAGCTGCCGCGCGTGCAGCGAGCATGGCGTCGTGTGCGGAAGGCGGCTCCATGCTCCATGGCAGAGAAACTCCCATCCCATGCAGGGGCGCGCGGTGCAACACGAGAGGCGCACGCCAACCACTTTCAATGGGGCGCGCCCGCCACGGCAGACAGGGCGCCCAGGGCTGGGGGCGCGCGCCGGTGGTAGGCGGCCACGCCGCCCTCGGCGGCCGCGCGCGCGGCGAGCGCGGCGCCATGCGCGGCGGCCAGCTCGGCGGCCAGCGCGCGCTGCGCGCGCGCGGCCTCGCGCCGCTGCGCCTGCAGCCGCGCGACCGCCCCCGCGTGCGCTCCCGGCGCGCAGGCCAGCGCCTGGCGTCGCGCACCGCGAGGACGGCGTCACGCTTCGGCCCGGACGCACACATGTCGATCCTGCCTGCACTGCCTGAACCGGCGGCAGTGCCTCGAGTCCTTGTTCATTCTCGCCCTCAGCGCGACCTCGCGGCAGCAGCGAGGGCAGGCAGGGCTGTGGGTACCCTGCAGCGGGCAGGGTGAGGTAAGATACCCTACATGGCAGCACGCCGCGCAGGGAGCGCGGCCTCATGCCCCACAGCGCCGCCAGCGCCGCCGGCGCGCAACCGCCCAGCAGCAGCGCACTAAGGCCGGCCGCTCAGCCAGGCCCGGCGGGCCGGCGCGCCTTGCTGAGCGCGGCCTCGCGCGGCAGCGCGCGCGCCAGCGCCGCCAGCGCGCGGCCGCCCAGCAGCACGCGCAGGCGCAGCCGGCCGCGTGCGCGCTCCGCGCCGGCCACGACGCACAGCTGCAGCTCGGCCGTGCTGGCCAGGTGCGTGCCGCCGCACGCGTTGACGTCCACGCCCTCGATCTCCACCAGCCGCAGCGGCCCGGCCACCTGGCGCCCGCCGCAGCCGGGCTCTGCCTCGCGCCTCGCGCCCTACGGCGGGGCCCAGCCGCTGACTGCCAATTTGAGGTTTTGGACTCAGGCTGCTCGCCGGGCCCAGGCCAGTGCAGCGCCGCGGCGAGAACGGCCTTGGCTCGGGCACATCGGGCGCCCCGCGCTGCGCTCCGTGACATCGGGGCGGCGCGCCGCGAAGCTACGTGGTGCGCGGCATGGCGCGAGCGGGTGCGGCTAATCTGTGCAGGATGCACGCTCACCATTTGGCACTCTTGCCAGTCTTCCCGCTCCACCTCAGGTCCGCCGCGACGCGGGCACGGCCAGCAGGGCGCGGCCCAGGGCGCGGCGCGGCATGCGGCGGGGCGCACCTTGCCCGGCCGCGGCAGCGCGCCGCGCAGCAGCGGCGAGCGCAGCAGGCCGTGGTCGGCGCCGGGCGGCACGGCGGCCGCGCGCACCGGCCGCGCCGCGCGGATGACCTCGTTGCAGCGCGCCTCGAAGGCCTGCGCGCGCGCGCGCGCGCGCAGTGGCGCAGTGCTTGCTACGGCGCCTGCCGCACTCTGCTGCAGCCCGCCCACAGCCCCGCGGAAGTCGATGGCTGGGCCGCCGCGCGGGGCTGCGGGCGGCCGGGGCCGCCGCCCGGCCGCCCGCCCGCCGGTGACTATGCAGAGCAGCGCCGCACACTCCCACACCTTTCCGCTTGGCCCCATCACCCATTGCCTGCGTGAGAGGCTGAGCACGGCGGGCCGCCAGCGCAGCGCGGCCAGCGGCCCGCGCCGGGCAGGGAGGCTGAGACGGGCGCGCGGGCGCCGGGCGCGCGCCTGCACCTGCGCCGCGCTCAGCGCGGCCACGCCCAGCTCCACGGCGATGGCGTCGTCCGCGGCGCCGGCGTCGTCATCGCCGCAGCGCGCGCCCAGCTCCCAGGACACGGTCTCCACGCCGGCCACCTCGGCCGCGGCCGCGCTCACGAGGTGCTGGCCTGCGCGCCGGAACCCAGATGACCCTCCCGCCGCCTGCGTTGCAGGCGCGCCAGGCCGGCGCTGCGCGGCCCAGACGAGCTCGCCCCCGCACGGCAAGAGATAGGACTGGGCACTCGCCCAGGCGCACTGCGCAGGCGCGCACGCCAGCCGCCGGGCTGCAGCGCCGCTGCGCCGCCCGGCGCGCGCAGCTGGGGCGAGGGGCGCGCCCGTGTGCTGCTGCATGTGGTCGAAGCGCCGCGCAAAGTCCGCGACGACCTCCACCTGCCCCCAGCACGTGCTAGGGTTAGGGTTGCACGAATGCGCAAAGGCGCTCGCAACTCACAGCTCCTGCCCCGCGCGCGGCCGCCGCGGCGGCACCCGACACCGCAGTGCGCTGGCAGCACAAGCACCCGCGCGTGGGCGGGCGACGGCGCCGGACAGCGGCGCGCGGCGCGCTCGCCTGCGTCCCCGCCGGCGTCGGGGACGCGGAGGCGACGTAGTGCACGATGCTGCCATCTGGCCGCCGCTGGACGTCCAGCACCTGGGCGCGCCGCGGCATAGGCTGGCGCTCGGGGCGCCGTTGCGAGCGCGCAGCGAGCACATCGAGCGGCGGCAGCTGCACTTGCGGCCGCACCCCGCGAGCGCAGGAGACAGGTCGGCTCTGCTTGTCTGCCAGCCACTGTTATAAGTGTACTCGACTCGTGACGGCCTGTAGCCGCGGCGACAGGCTTGCAGTCTGTGTGTCGGGCTGCACCTCCATGGCCCGCCCGCCCTCCGCTCCGCCGCCGGCGCGGAGCCAGCCGCGGTCCGCCGGCTGGCCACCACCCTCGGGGTACAGCGGCGTCGCTGCCAACCGAACGGCCCACCGCTCGCCTCCCTCAGCCGCGCGCTCGCAGCTGCGCCGGCAGCTCAGGCACACGACCTGCCTCATTGTCTGGCAGCAGTGAGGGGGCAGTGAGTACCTTGCTTTCTTAAAACCACGCTTACTCAGTACTAACTCACACCTTCAGTGCCTTATAACGAAGTGGATGCAAATGCGGTACCTGGTGAAGCGCCAGGCAGAGCTGTAGCAAGGTTTGCCTACAACCTGGCCAGCTGCACCTGGTCACGGTTGTATGAAGCGCTCGTATGTACGAGTCCAGCTGGCATGCAAGCAAGCCCTCCTGCTCTGCCATCCTCGGGATAGCGCGCACAGCAGAGCAGCGCTGGGAGCGGTCCAGGCGGTTT
>JAABUV010007553.1_pt1 | contig 11369 bp, 14 predicted proteins | sample 5559971 | NCBI WGS metagenome assembly JAABUV01 (sample SAMN10711881, study PRJNA513362) | rock metagenome | isolation source: Antarctica rocks | place: Antarctica: Victoria Land, Knobhead nord | collected 2015-12-19
CTTCTCATCAAACCCCACAGTAATGTCTGATCTGACCGAGCATGGCGGAGGAATTCAAGCTGCGTGTTGAGCAAATTACTGAGCAAGTAAGCTATATTCGTTGCCCTGAAGTACCGTGTTTAGTTCCACCTATTTACATCCGTCACCAGCGAACCGTGCTCAACCTTTCTCTTCCCTCGCACCCTCAATCCGTCTAGCTTGTCAGCATAACGACAAATCTCTCGAACCAAGAGGGGTTCTATCCTCGACCACGAGCACGGCCTACCATTCCATTGTGATACGCACATATCTCTTCGCCTTTAACGGACCCTACACGTACCCTTGCCTCCTCCAATCTTTTTTTTTGAGTATGGCCAAGTCTAAGGCCGCCCGCTTCACTCCCACTCGCAAGCCGACAGGCACCGTTTCCGGCGCAGCTGCTCGTGGTGGTATCCAGAAGCCTCGCAACTCCGTCGTCAAGAAGGTGGTCGTTGGTCGTCAGCCTACCGCTGGAGGCAGTCAAGTCATAATATGGCTCCAGGATGTGTAACAGCATCATCCATCTAAGAACTTCCTCTGGGCGACTCTAGGAAGAGCTTGAAAGAGGAAGGGACCAGAATATAGACACCAATCACTGCCAATGCAATGCACTATGGCAGTGGCAAGGGAGGCTGCTCAAGGAAGTCCTTCATATTCCCCTAGTGGTGCATAATTATATGAGCATGAACGCCTTGCCCAAGCGGAACTTAGACGTCTTCTTTCATCACATTCAACCCAAGCTGAGGGTCGACATCGATGTCATTGGATATATCTATAAGTTAAACGACTGCTATGAACTTATGATGTTCGGGAAGAAGGTCAATGAGTGATGGTACTCACCGGAGAAGGGAACACGCCACAAGGGTGGTCTTTAAAGTGTATCGTATTATATCGCTTGGAAGAAACAATCTACGAAAGCTCTTCGAACATTCCTGGCATTGGTAGAAAGATGAGAACGATTCTGGAGGAAATCAAGACAACAACGTTGATATATCCTACTCTTACTGTTCCTATTACTCCTATTGCTTTAACAGCTATCGAGGTAGCGGCTGGGTCGAAAATTGATCGATCCAGTGTAAATATTACGTTATCCACTCAGCAGACCTTCCTGCTCGCGTTCCTCCGTGAACAAGACGCATCTTCTTCTTTTCTCAACTTCCCTCTCAACCTACTAACGTTGAAGAATCAACAGATAGTGGAAAGGAGCAGTATGACAGGGTCGTTTCGTCATGACTATATATATATATCGCTACTTCAGAACGCCCGACCGCGGCTCCTAGTTAATACCGACCGGTCGAAAAGACTCGGCTGTCGGTAATGCTCGAGGCTTTGGATGCAGAGATTTCTCGCGCTGGGGCGAAATACTCCGAAGTAACCAAGGACGAGTATTATCAAGAGAAAGCGATCACAACTATGTCACCTGTTCTAATTAGAAGCTTGCGAGATCAGAACATTCAAAAAGACGACTACGGCAGGAGATTGAAAGACTATGACGGCTATCATGGCGACGGTACTGAAATGATACGAATATTCGGAGATCGTGTCAATGCCGGAAGCGAATCCGGAAGTGTTAATTTGGATTCGTCATTAGCTAAAAAAAAAATTCGTCTGCGTCGTGGTGAAGATTCAAAATCAAAAATGAAGAGCTTCATGTATTCCTATCTCATATATGCCAACAAAGTCCGAGTGTACACGTCGTTCCCGTTTGTGACGACTTTGGTGAGCGACAAGGTGCGGCAATTGAAATTGACCTGGGACGAGGGCTGCGGACGCGGATGAGTACAAAATCGAGGTGCTAGGGATCACTCATGTGAACGTGAAAAAAAGCTGTATGACTCGCCAACGGCAGTACTCAAGCGCAACCTGGTCGGATACCTTCACTTCAACTGTTATCTGACTCGGATCCTGAACCCAATGTCAACAAGGCGGATGTCTCTACAACGGACCAAGACCAAGCCGAAACATGGAAGTACCTACCACACCAACCAATCAACGATCGCCTACCGACGCCTACACACCAACTACAATAAATAACCTCAAAGAGACGTTCAGCCCATCGACGTTTACAAACGTATGTCAACGAATGATTTTCAAGACTACCCACTTCTCTTTGTAATGACTGGTACAAACATAATGATCACGAAGTGGAATTGGACGAGTTTCCTGAGCCCGGGGTGGCATTCCAAAATTCTTGGATCAAAACCGGAGCTCTCGCACAACGCCCATTTTGCAAGGCGAGCAATCAGACACGGACGAGTCCCGATCGGAAGACCGGTGGTGGCTCTTATCAAGGGCTTACAGTTGGTGGGGGGTTGGAAAAGTTGAGCCAGGGCCGGAACTTTTTTTTTTTGATTCCGGCCCGGACTCAACTTTCTGCATATGTCAATCATGAGTTCAAAATTATTCCAACCCCGACTCAGCTTTCTACATATGCTAATCATGAGCTCAAGAATTGGTGTTATATAGTTAAAGTAGCTAGAAGATAAACAGCAAGAGCGAAGTATTGAAGCCGTGCATATGCACAGCTTGAGCGAAGCATCGAGAAAACAGCACAATCACAGATCATGCATATATCATGAATTGACTTTGCAGCAAGACGAGCGAAGATTCTTCTACATATGCTTAGCATATTCACAAAACATGTGAATCATGAACTCAACTTGTGACATGTTCATTCACAAGCTATCGCTCATGTTATCTTCGTCGAATCTGCTCGTGATTTGCATCATCATTTTCAACATTTGCAATTTGCATTGCATGAATCTTGAGTGAGCTGAGTTTCTTTTTAGTATATGCGCAGCATATGTGAACTGCAACTCTCACTGTCTCACATTCAAATCATTTAGTCAATCTGTTATTTCATTCGCTTGATTTTCAGCGTTGATGCTTTCATCGTTCATCGATGTTTCTTTATGCTCAGTTGATGCTGCGCATATGCTCAGTCGAGATCTTAGTGATCAGATATGAATTATTTTGTGGTCTTGCTTGATGATCTTGACATATGCTTCGCATAGACTTCGAAGCTTTTCCAACCCGACGTCAAATCTTGAATGTGCGGGGCATATGCTATCTTTCAAGTTCAACCCGACGTCAAGAAATTTTTCCGACCCCGGCTCAACTTTTCCAACCCCCCGGCGAGCTGCACCCCCTCTTAGGTAGGGTGCGAACCTGTTTAAAACATGTTTTTTGACTATCTTCTTTAGGCTAGCTCAAGACGTGTTTTAAACCCGTTTCTTGAAGGATGTTTTAAACACAGAAGTGGTTTATATTTATAGTAGCAACTTATAGAGGGTTAATTAGCCTGCAGATCGATCTCTTCACCATGTAAAGAAAGCTTCAAAAGCATCTGATCATCAATGACGCTATTCAAATACTCGTTGAGAATGTTCTCGCTCGAAGAATTTAGCCTAGCCATGACAATTTCCTCCTGCAATAGTCTATCCTTCATTTCACATAGCTTCTTCTCATTGATCTCAACGCTCTGAATATAGCGAAGTCTCTTCTTCAGCTCACGGGATCGATTGAGCGTTCGCTCGTTAATGTATATATACATGAGCTTGTCGACACTGACGTTACTGAGCTGATTTCTAGTCTTTGACTTTATCAAATTCATGATCGATCAATCTCGTTCAGCTAACACGAAATTTTCAGATATTTTGTTGACTCGTAGACAAAGCTTTGCTAGCTGAGAGACAAATGACTCGCAGCAGAATCAAAAAAGCTTCGAATAGTAAATTTATCTTCAGCATTCGACTTGAGAACGAAATTCATCTGTTTGAGTTTAAAATGCAAGTCATTGCTTCATGACTGAAGTTGCATCTGAGCGACAGAAACTATATTTATCGAAGAAGATCAGCATGATAGAACTGAATGTTGAACTGATCGTAAGATCTACTACTTTGATATCATGACTTTGAGATAGTAGTAGAGCGATAATTGTTAGAACCATGCCTAGAGCAAGTCATAGAGGTACAGGTAAACGAAGGGTAAACCAGGTAAACGAGGATTCAAAGCTAAAGAGCGAGGTCTATCGAGATGCGAAGGCTATATGTACAGAAGAAAGGGGAGCGCTAGGCTCGATAGAGCCTAGGCCCGCTTCGAGAACGCGCGTCCCAGTAGAAGGCTGGGCACGCTCGTAACAATGATCACATGCAAAGATGTAGATTGTTGAAGAAGTTAAAGCTCTCAAACATTATCTGCTATATCTTTTAAACACTCGATGTGAGAATATTTTTTCGCTTTGAAGTATAAATCAGCTCGTATCTTGTTTCAATTGTGAAGAACTCGTGACAGCGAATAATTCTCTGCTTCAGAAAGATACTGAATTTGATGTAGAGACTTCAAGATATCACGAGCTTGCTTCAAGAAGATTCAGAAGTTCAGATTCTTGAGATGAGATAGAATTTTAGTGATATTTCTGTCTTTGTTGTCATCTAATCTCGATTTGAGCTGTCTGATGTATCTCATTATCGTCTTCTCGTTCTTTAGTACTGAGTTCATGAGTCTCATGATAGATTCTCAGCGTGTAGAAACGTTAAGAATAAGCGAACGTCTATGATCGTAAATCTATGTAGAAGAGATGATTAATATGTGATTTAATTCAATAGAAAGATGATGAAAACAAGATTGAGAAACACGAAGTATTATGATTCTAGCCTTCGTCTATTCTTCGCCTAGCCTTCGCCTGATTTCACCCTAATCGGGCCTAGCGGGAACCTGATCTAGCCATGTTGTCATCGAGACTCTGCTTCATATGTGTAAGACGTCAACCCCTTCGGGCCTAGCACAGAGCTAGAACACACACATATAACAGCGAGTTTTTTTCTGTAGATACTTTTCTTTCTTAGTATTTATCTATTAATTATATTACACTCATATGACTCGCTCTATGCCGGCCTCTAACATTAGATTAAATACTCATCAATTCTACTATCGACGTGTAGATGATATGAAACAACCTACTTCGTTTGTTCAGAAATTCGCAAGAGATTCTTCGAATATTTAAATGAGCTAAGAACAATCAACTCAAGCTCATGAAGCAAACGAGTCAAAATAAGCTGTTCAAATCATCTCTTTCCCTCTTCGTCTCGAAAGCTCGTGAAAAAGGCACGATTCAAACCGATCTCTTCAATGAGTCAGTCGGTTCTCTTCTAGTGAGTCTGCTACAATGACACCTTTCGTCAATGCGATGATCTACCTACTCACATCGCTCTACCTATCAGTGAATCGATCTACCTCGTGTTTCTGTGTCAACTAGTGAGCCTGCTACAAGGGCAGATAACGATTGACCTCGTCGACAGAGTCAGTCATTCGATAGTGAGTCTGCTACAAAGGCATGAACGGGACAAGCTCTGCTACATGCGTGTAGTAGAGACGGATCGACAGTGAGCCTGCTTCAAAGGCGCGTTCGATATTGACCTCGTCATCGAGCCAGTCACTCGATAGTTAGCCTGCTTGAACGGCACCCGAAGTGAGCCTGCTACAAAGGCAGACAACGATTGATCTCTTGATTGAGTCGGTCAACGAACGAAACAAGCCCTACTATGTAGTAGGCCTGAACCAGAAGTGAGCCTGCTTCAATGGCACGGTCAGAATCGACCTCTTCGATGAGCAAGTCGACTAGTGAGCCTGCTTCAAAGGCATCGTCAATGCGATGATCTATCTATTCACATCGCTCTACCTCTTAGTGAGCCTGCTTCAATGACGCGATCCGAACCGACCTCTTCGATGAGCTAGTCGGCTAGTGAGCCTGCTTCAATGGCCGTCCTTTCCCTCTCATAGTGAGCCTGCTACAAAAGGTCGTCACCCTACTACTCGTTCACCTTCAACTAGTGAGCCTGCTTCAATGGCCGCCCTTCCCCCCTCATAGTGAGCCTGCTACAAAAGGCCGTCACCCTATTCCTCTATTTCCTACATAGTGAGCCGGCTACAATAGGCATTTCGATGGTCTGAAAGATCAATAGGAAGATTGGTAGAAAGCGCACTAAGGAACAACATTCATGCGGACATGAATAGTCAAGGGGGGAGGGTAATGTTACGATTCTAGCCTTCGCCTATCCTTCGCCTAGCCTTCGCCTGGTTTCACCCTAATCGGGCCTAGCGGGAACCTGACCTAGCCATGTTGTCATCGAGACTCTGCTTCATATGTGTAAGGCGTCAACCCCTTCGGGCCTAGCACAGAGCTAGGGCACACACATATAACAGCGAGTTCTTTTCTGTAGATACTTTTCTTTCTTAGTATTTATCTATTAGTTATATTACACTCATATGACTCGCTCTATGCCGGTCTTTAACACGAAGTATCTTGAGATCAAAAATTCAAATTTACACTAACTCTCATCTGAAACTTTCACAGAATTGTCAACTCTTTGAAGACAGCGAGAAAAGATCTGACAATTCACTTAGCATCTTCAAGAATCTTTGCGAATCAGAAAAGCTTCAGAATATTATCAAGCAACAGCTGCAATTCATGACTATCACACGAAACGAAGAAGATGTGCTTCATCTGATCAAAAGCTTCAAGCTCGCTTCACAAAGTCTTCATAGTAGAACATGTATCGATGACAAATGTATTCATTCTTCAAAACTGCTGATGCAACGTCTCGTCAATGAGATTGAACAGTCAGACAGCTTGTGTCTTTGCATTCATGATTTCAGTCACTTCGACTTCTGTCTTTAGATGAAATTCTTCTTCTTCAGATGTAACAGTCTTTGATACGTGCACACATAGATTGATAACTCTTTTCTTTCGTATATTGATAGACTCATCGCTGAAGAAATTCAGATGCTGATCTGTGAGCATAGAATCGATCTTGCTCTTCACTGTTTGATAGATTTCATTCAACAGCACTTCTGTCATAGTCGTGTGCAAGAGAGATATGTAGTTTGTATGAAAGACTTGCTCATGAGCTCGAACGTATGAATTTTTATAGTGACTGAATGATAGATTGATCATGTAGACTGTCATTGTTGCAGTTTGATGTAATCGTCTAACTACATCGATGACGAGAAATCTGATATTTGCAGTCAAGATGATCTAAATCGAGTGATGTTTTGAATTTGTAATAGATCTTCTTTTGTACTGATCACACTGATTTAAATGAGTCTGCTGACGTGTAGTTGCATGAGTCATGATCTTATGACAGTGACGACACTGAACAGTATCAGCTCTTCCAGGTATGATTATCTTCTGAAAGTTATCGGCGACGAGCTGATTTAAAGACCTATCGCCACGTTGCGGAGGCATTGCTGAAGATAGGAGGTAGAAGGTAGGTAGGAAGGAACCTGCAAGCAGGTTAGTACTGGCGACAGCGAGGTCATCGGTCAACAGCAAGATGAACCTCCCTACTTACCCAGCTTACATAATTAAAGACCAATAAAACGAAGCAAAAAAGCCGCTAGGAGGTTTTAAACACGTCTTTTGTAGAAAAGACGGTATTATTCGTACCCTACTCTTAGGAACGAGGGTGATAAAAAGAACAGGGGATACCTAGCGGTCTGGGGAAATTACGAATTCCATGGAGACGATGGACCCAGGTCGCCAATCCTAAACCGAAAATATTCTAGCTCCGCAGGGAAGAAAAAAGCAAGCTGCTGTGATGATCATGCATAAGCGTGGAATGTGCCCTCCCGCGTGCTCGTCGAGTAAAATGTGAAAGGTTTCAGTCACTCAAGACGCACTACGGAGGGCAAGAGAGCGATGATGATCCTGATGATCATCGCGTGCAGCATTCCGACGAAATCAAGGGAATAAGGGCTCAAGGCATCTTATTCGCCAGCTTGTGGTCTTCCTTCTCAAGGTTGGTTTGATAAGATCTCCCTTATCATCTTCTCTTTACATCAACCTCTTTCAGATTAAAAAATCGCTGTCGGTTACCACATCTGAAGAGGAAACATCAAGAGTCACTCGACGTTCGAGTGGCAAAGAAAGATTTGGAGAGTGCTTTACGATGTTTGAAAGATCGGCTGACACCAATTCCCCTCACTTCCGCGGATTTCTTGCGACAGAGGACATACCGAGCTTGAACGAGTTCAGCGAGAGCGACCGCAGCGAGCCCACGCCTAGCGATGATGAGCTCATCGATGATGAGGCTAGTGAAGATAGAGGCGTTGAGGAATTACCAATTTGGGTGACTGCAAATACTGTGATATGTTCAGAGCCGACGATCAGGTATGAGCGGATGGTGAATTATACGTGTCGAAAACGCGATCGAAGACTGTCGCAAGTACGCTTTTTTATAACGAAGATTACCAAAGAAGCAAATATATAAGAACCAGATGATGTCAGGTTATAAAGAGCCAGTCATACCATTTATAAACGGGAAGAATCTGATGGGTAACTTCAATGAATATTTGAGCAGCTACAAGCTACACAAGCGGTCGATTCCGCTGAGTATGGAAGTCCGATTCGGAATGGTCTGTTAATTCATGCTGAATGGGAACAATTGCCCAGTAATGCCGAATGTGCGCTGCGTCTGAGTGTACGATGAATTAGACAAAGCTGAAGTTTCATGTTCGGCCATCAGACTTGTTCGCTTGTTGGCCGCTTAAACGGCCGAGATCCTAAGTCACGGAATGTCAGCAGTCTCGAAGCGTTTCGAAAAGACGGCGCTCGTGAGAAGGCTTACGCGAAGAAGAAGAAGGCGGCGGTGGAACGACAAGACGGAGATAGTTCACCAGGGACCTGATGAAATAGAGGTTATCTTTCGCACAATCCTCAGTATCTGCGATGCATTACACAAGGCTTGGGCGTATTGAAAAACCCACGAGCTCCAGCAACTGCGACTTATATCCACAGACCACGAGATTTTCTCAAAGACTTTTGAGGTCGCTCTTAGGGCATGGCAGAAGGCCCCAGCAGCGCCGGGTCGAAAGCGATATATTCGAGAGAAGGAATGAAAGAGGTCGATATTACTAAAAGCGAAGAGACCTGGTTATACGCTTTCCCATGCAGATCCTCCATCTGCTCCAACAGGCTACCTAGTACTGGGCAGTAATCAAAATTGACCGGATAATATGCTTTCACGATCCCAAGGGATTGCAGAATGCGTACAATCAACGTTTTCTATGAAATATTTAAAGCATATACCGGTTAACACTTCACCATTAAACCACCTCCCCAAAGGAAAAAGGCGATTCACCTAATCATGGCCTCGAAATAACCCAACCGAAACTTCATCAAGCCAAAACGAACAACAATAATCTTGTCAAGACCCCCAAGTCGACCTTAATACTTTTTTAGATTTGATAAGTTAGTAAAAAGCTTTAAATACATTTTGTTGAAGGCACTTTTTAGTTTTCTCGATCGATGGTTTTCGACCCAGAGTATCTGAAGCAAAGCACAAAGAGCTCAAAATTTCTATCTCAAGAATCACACGCCAGAAGTATGAACGCTTTTATCCAAGATTGGAATCTGTATGTTCTCAAGATCAGCCAGATCATAACCGTGCAAACCACAAGGTGTGGATAGTAAGCATCGATGCGGTCAATAACTGGGGATCAAGCGACGTCAACGACAACGAGGTGGGGATTCTGCCGGCAATGCCAGCGGATGATGGCAAGTGGGAACTGCAATCCGTGTTTTCCTCCCACGGTCATCCTAGGCATGCACCACCGAATGTAGCAGTGGTGGAGGGAGGTAACAAAGGGAAGGTTGGCAACCGACGGCTACACTCACAGCATAACCCCCGAAATGTTCAACAAGGCCGATTCAAAGAAATCGGGACTTAAGTGGGAAGACCAACCATGCTCGGCAGGAAGTGTGCGCATCTTCATGCCACATATATCCCGCGGAAACAAGGGGAGCTCCGGCGAAGAGAGAATCGCGGTCCCCACCTACCATACCGCAGTCTCAAAAGACGGGGTAAACCTGAATATCAGGGAATGCGGGACAAAGGACGAGGTGGCAGCTGCGCTGCGGGACCAACGGTCCCCGAATGCAACACCGTCCGGCCTGGAAAACGATAAGCATGAAGGATTGTCCTTCCGTCATCCTGCGACTGTTGGGATACGGGGAATCAGCTCCACGTCGGATGCACTAATGGGCCTACGAAGTTGGGACTCGGTCGAAGTGCTAGAGGAAAGGGACCTTCTCTTCAGCCAGGACCTACCTCAGGTCAGGGAAATGATTGAGTTCTGTCGGAACTCTTCGTTGGCCCAGGTAAAAAGAGCACATGAGAGGATGAGGGAGGCGGAAATTGCGGCCTTCGGGCCTATGTATAGATTCCTTTTCGGCATGTAGATAGCAGCACACACATACACACGTTTTACAGTACCTTTCCACTGGTACGATCATTGCACGTGTCCGTTTTTTGCTCACTCTGTTGCTTCTACAGCTCCCTATACCGCACCTGTACCCTATCCCTCGACATTCGGACTAGTGAGGGTGAAGGAATCGAAATGCCATCCTTGATCAGCGCCAGCAATAGGTAAAGGTCTTAGTGCTTGCTCCTGAGCCGAAATGATTCATGAGAATGACAGCGAGGAACCTTAGCGATTGGAAGGATAAATATTTTCCGGTGTGAGCGGGAAGGTTAGATCGAGACCCAGCTGGCCGGAAAAAAGTAGAAGCTTCCAGTACGTATAATGGCGGTGCATATATGCAGGACTCCGGTTAATTGTTCGTTGGACGTGGCGGCGTTGAGGAACGGCAGTGTGTCCACTTGGAGGCTAGAAGTCCAGTCGATATTGGGGGACGTCTTTCGGTGAGGGACTCAGCTATGTACGTCTCGAATCATCAGAACAGTAGTACTAGTAGTAAAGATCACGGAGTCCATATGCTCCATTCTCCTGGGTTTCTCATTGCTCATGCTTTGAATTCAACCTCGATGTGATAAAGATACGTGGCTGAGCCATTCGAAGCGTTCATTCTTCAATTCTTGATGCTGTACATGCCCTTTTTAGTTGATACCGACTCCGTGACTCTTACAAAGGAATCAATGAGGGTAACTGTTCGTTTTGAATTTTCCATGTTTCCTTTTCGATTTCTCCTTGTTGCGCTTGCTTTTCAATCAAAGCCCACTCGGTGACGTATGTAGATGCTCGCAACAATCCATCTGTTTTGGGAGACAGCTACAGTACCCCTGCTTGGTGGGGTAGCTCCACGACAATGAAGTCACATATCAAAGTTCTCTGAGCTGCTGCCAATTCCACCGCATCCACGTCCCCCTCTCATAACTTTCTTCAGTCCTATAGTTTCTCGTTGCACTAAGCCTCAAAACCTGCACCCTGCTGTTCCCATACTCTGCGAAGCTTCCAAGTCCGCAAGAAAATAGCCTATACCCCACACCTCACAACCTTTCCGGCCATGGCATGGCGCTCCTCAGGCTCAACAAACGCCTCACTAATCGCCA
>JAABUV010007554.1_pt1 | contig 11368 bp, 14 predicted proteins | sample 5559971 | NCBI WGS metagenome assembly JAABUV01 (sample SAMN10711881, study PRJNA513362) | rock metagenome | isolation source: Antarctica rocks | place: Antarctica: Victoria Land, Knobhead nord | collected 2015-12-19
CCATCGTGGTACATTCTCAACCCCGGCGTGGAGACTTAATAACGTTGAGACTGAGCGCCGGTGCGACACAGAACTGAGGGTTTTGGCGCATGACGTCACAGTTGCCGAGCCGCCCATCTACGCGAGAAAGTAAACACCACACAGCAGGAAATCTTTTCTGCCTCAATGCTACGAAGTAGCGTACAAGATGCCAGATGATAGAAGAGTCTTTTGTGCATGTGCTACGTCTGTATTCTGATGATGGAAGAATAAATGTTCGATTCAGCGGTCAGGTCTCTTTGCAATGATCGGACACTACTGACATTCGTGTCATCCTGGAGATCAGTTCACCAGTTGCCGTCGCAGCCTGACGATGCCACGGACATGAACCGCTGACCATCCTGCTTTCCCTTGGTTAGTAATTTACTTAGAATTCCTTTCTCCACTCATTGATGCGCTTCTTCTCTGGCTGGGCCAGTGTCATGTCTCTATGTGGATCGGAAGATTTCTTTCTGTCATCGCCCTCCTTAAACCCATTTCTCCATAGCGTAACCTAGAAAACGGGTTAGCCAACACGCAAATAATATATCGAGCGTGTCATCGGCTCTTTGTTCGAGATCTTTGTGCTCAGATCCTTTCTCGCCTCCATTTATCTCCCCCGGGCAGTCCTGTTCAACAACTCTAGGGCTCCTGTACGCTAATGGATCGGACGAAAGCATTTGAAATCTATATCAGATACGGATCTCAACTTACTACGCATATTCAGAGAAGACCACCACGGATAAACACATGCGCATGGTCCTTGCGCTCGTTGGTCATGATGGGCCTGCAAATTCAGAGACATACAAGCAGATATTCTCCGAAATGGTACATGGTGCATTGGAGCAATTTGAAATCTTTCCGTGAGTCAATGTTTTCATAAAGAAGGTCGCAATGTAGGGAATGAAGATCGAACAATATAAAAGTTGAGACGTGGCTCAGCACATATCTCTTAGGCTTCAAGGGTCGCTCTCTGAAGTTATGCTGTACCATATGAGGACGAAATTTGGACGTCTAAAGCTGGACTGACGTGAGATTATAGATTTGCTGGTATGGCTGGCACATCTCAAATTAACAGGGCAAACCGGGAGTGAGAATTCTCGCAACAAACCACGTTGTGGGGATCGCCGGCACGATTTGAACTTGGTTTGGACAATGCGGGAAAGAGCCGTCGCTGATACTTCCCTCGGTATGGTGTAGTATGACTCGATCAAGTAGACCGACCAAACGCACTCGATTTTAAGGATTGGGCCGGAATATTAGCCAAAGAAAACACGAATGGTTGAATATACGGTATAAGAAGGTGTCGAGAACCCACACTCGCTTCTCCTACTTCCCTCGCTGGAGCTCATCTGTTTGTATTTCGTTCTTTACCTTTGGCTTCTATACGACCTGAAAGCATCATGAAGCTTCTTCAAGTCTTCGCCGCGTTGGCGTTCCTTCTTCCCCTGGTCTCATGCGGTTACTCCTATATCACCTTTGAACTTTTTACTACTTGGCTTGGGGGAACTTCTACTGTACCTTTGAAGCTAGAACTCAGACCGTGACAATCACGCAAACTCAGACTGTCCGGAACACGGCTACCCCGACTGAGACTATTTATCTACCCAACACGATAACGATTACGTTATTTACAACAAGTACTACATTGAAGACGACCGTTGCGAACACTATTACCCCGACGACTTTCACGTCTACCTCGACAAGCATCTCCGCCATTTCCATAACCTCTATAGTGATCTTCAGCATCACGACCACTATTACTGAAAGGAGTACTCGGATATCCAAAACCACTCTCGTGGCCTTCCCCGGCTTTACGCCCATCTAATTAACGCTGGAACGAGTAAACATACAGCAATGTGGGACCCAATCCCGAGATATGCGAAGCGTAGACAACCAGCACCGGCTTCATATCTAACTACGGTCATCTGTGACACAGTCATAGGTCTAGTCTTCACCAAAAACTTGGTCTCAACTGCTCACACTGTTACTATGACTGCTACTCCTTAGACTGATACGCAAATCATCGCGATTCATCTTACTATCACCTCTAAACCTTGAGCCCCGTTCAAGCTACCACAATTAAAATTGTCAGCACGAACTTAGTAACGACAAGCACCTTGAAACTTGCCCAGATTTAGTCAAGTTACCCGTACACCGAAACAGTCACAGTCGTCCGGGCCCGCAGCAACTTATTACGCTGCCTGCGATCCCAACAACCTTGCCACCACCTACAACGGAAGCTTGATCGTTACACTGGCCAACGCCCCGACAAGCCAGAGAAACATTCATGATAGCGATCCTTAGAAGGGTTGCTCCTATTGGCCCCACGCATCTAACTTGTGGCGGCGCGTCGCTGTATCAGCTTTTCGGCAGTGGAACTTGCAGCTTGTATTACCCGACGACTGGCGATCCAAGTGTCAGTATTAGGAGCTACAGTGTCAGCAATCAATTTTTTCTCTATGCGGTTTTGAGTAATGGGAATTTTGTGCAATTCACCCCTGCATAACATGTTCGTTCTGAATCTGGAAGTGGCGGGCTTGTGCGAGGGCGATGTTCCTGATGATTCAAATGGCGTTTTGCATGTTCTTTATGCGGCGGAGAAAATCTGCGAAGTAGGATGGCATAGGGGTAATAACAATCTATCGACACATCATGCCAGTCGATGCTCCTTAATGAGAATAGGTCATCATTGTACTGCATGACCCAAGTTGGCGCTCCAATCGATATCCAGAGAAGCATTCGATGCCTGCTTCAGCCTAATCCGCATCGCTCGCAGCGCAAGAGTAATAGATCTGTCCCTATCTGATACGTTACTCCTTGCGTCTGCGTAGTCTTGCATATGGCTTTGTCTTCAAATGCTCCTACTTTGAGGCGAGCTTGTGCGTTCTTATCTGCTATGGGGCACTTAGTTACTTCGGGGAAGAGATCTGATACGGAAACATTTCGAGTGGCGGAAGAATTCTCCGGTCGAAGCTTCTCAGTGGCAATGTACCAGGCAGAAGGGGGCTTGGATTGCTATTCTTGCATGCCAGCTCGCAGTGATCGCCATTGAGGCATGACTTGCATGCATCGCTTTGTGTACTATTTGGCGAGATCTCAGGATAGCAAAAGAAACACCTCGTGCGGGACCCCAAGTGGAGATTCTCAAGGCAGAAACAGCCTCGGTTTTGAACCATGCATGCAAAATTCCAGAGAACGCCACGAAGGCATCAGTTGCATGCATGGTATGTTTTCGACTTCGTACAATTTGAGTGACTTGAATCGAGCAGCTCGTGCAACAATGCAGTGGGAAATTAACAAGGCGAACAGCCTCAGCTACTGGAGATGCATACAACCTTTCAGACAACGCTGCCGAGAAACCACTTGTATGCGTTGTTCGTGTACGACACCGCAAGATGCCTGGTTGAGGAACATAATAACTCGTGCAAATTTCGAAATGGGGATTTCCCAGGCAAAATGAGGCTCAGGGGAATTGATATGCTTGCAGACTTTCACTAAAAGCTACAGAGGCAACACATTGCATGCATTGTTTCAAGTATCACAAGGCAAAACTCAGAAACTTCAAACGATCTACGTTATGCATCTCGACTCACCATCCAGGTTCGTTGTTGATGAAGCCTCATTTTACTAGTATCGACCAGACGTTCGCATGCGAAGGCATGCAGGGACCCCACGTACCCACATATCTCGCATGCAGAATCTTCGATGAAACATGCGATGCGATTAAAACGGTAATCCGGCTGCACTGGTCGAAGAGCCTCAATCGTTATGATTTTCTTTATAATTCCTTGGCTTTGCGCATCTTCATGCACAAGTGCCTAATGCACTCATATCTCAATACGCATGTGTAACCCTACGCCTCTCGTATGCAAAACCCCCGGACAAAGCAATTGATGCCCTTCGGCCGTGTTTGTAATAGAGCCTTTATTAGCACAAAGTTCTCTACTATGTACTTCTTAGATTTGGTCTCGAAACATATCGTTGCACAAGTGCCATATGCGTGCATAATATGCATATAGTACCTCACGTCTTCTATGCAGAGCCTTTGCATGAAACATCGGATGCCGGAAACATGGGATACTCTTAATAGCTTTTCAATATGTTGTCATGAGCTCACATTTTCCGGTCTCCGCATTCGAAACCGTAAAGTGCGTTGCATGCTTGTACGTGCCACGTACTTACCCCGGGACTTGGTGCATTGGTGCATTTCGACCAGCTACATAGATAAGACGGCAGAAGCATCCCTGCTGGAAGAATGCATAGTGTCAATTGCCACAAAATCGGTCCGGGAGAGGCTGAGAGATTATGTGCAACTAGATCAGTTATTCTGATAGACCGTTAAGACAGCCTTACTAATGATGAGGCAAGCTTGCTTGTGAGGGTAGGCTCAGAAGCAAGAAACGCATACGAAACTTCATGTGCCACATCTCATGTCAAGGCCACTTTGGGTGGAATTTCTAATTCGCCTCAACTCGGCATACCAAATACCCTTGCAACGGAAACCTCGAAACATCCGAATATACTAGGCAACGAACGGTTCAGCTTGTGGTTACCTGACCCCTCTCTCAGATCGACATGCGAATGCGGATTCCTTCCGGAAGGACAACATCTTCTCGTAACCACCAAATTTAGGAATGAACTACTGTGCTCAGTAGTGAAATCATGAAGGATATAAACTCTAATCACACTTCAATTGACCGAATAAACCGTATAGTGCGCTTGAGAGCTCCAATCACCGAGGAATTTATAGAAACTATACGACTGAACTCGCAATACCGATAAGGGAACCCATGTAAAGGAAAAGAGGGAAGCTCCCCGTTCCTCAGAGCCCGATATGATGTGCTCTTGCAAAAGCGGACCACTCTGAGGCAATTTGCCTCATGGCCCAGCTAAGAAAGCAATTGTGAATGATTCCCATATTGCTTTAAGCCTGTGGAGCAAACCCCATGCGCGGGCCATTGCTGTCAAAAACAACGAATTGGCTTTTCAATAGGGGGTCACCGAAGATGTTTCTACTAAAACCATCGCTACTCTGAAGCCCACCGAAACAGGAGATTCTGGTGGCGTCTGTCGGGCCAATATTGATAAGTCTACCCGCAACGACGGCATTGTAGCCACTGATGCAGAGCGTTATGTCTGGTAGAACCACGTTGCAGGCAAAAGTGTAAGCACCTTGAGCGTTATCGTACGCTGCACCCTCAACCTCCCTGTAGTAGGCAGCCACGACGCTATCGTCAACGAGAATCAATGGACTCCCGGTGTCCACGCTTCCATGAAGGCTGTACGGCCTAGCCGAGCCGCTACCAATGGTGTAACTCTCCATAGTGATATCCCAGAAGCCATAAGAACTGTCAACCTCGGTATAGGTAATGGGACCAGTATATTTGGTTGCATCTATATAGCCTAAGTCGAACGAACCGGGAACTTGGTGCTTCAGGGTTGCAGTAAAAAGTGGTGAAGCGCGGCTAACCTTAACATTGTCAAAGAAGGTGTTTCGCTGGTCTGGCTGGACAGTATTGATGCTATTGAAGGCAAATCCATGAATTCCTTAGGCATAGTAAGCTAGTAAAATGATGCATGGAATGGCTAACCATCGGATGAGATATCATCGAGAAAACGAGCGGTGAGCTTTGCGACGAGCTGGACGGCTTGATTCTGGATAACAATAGTTCCTACAGCCACGGTGTCGGTGCATACCCCCCCAGATGCCCCCTGAGATCCATCGCCATAAATGATCTCCCAGGTGTCATTGGCCAAAGCCTTGGAGGTATCGGATAAGGATGGATCATATATCTTGTGGCCCCTTTGTTCCGCCGTGGGGAGAAGAGGAGAAGAAACCCAAAGATCAGAAGAGCCAGTATCAACCTGCAGATTCAAGGTTTGTCCGCCAATGGTAACTGGTGTAAGATATTCCTTATCATTCGATGTGGGAGTAATGATATCGTCTCCGATACTGTTGGCAGTAACCTCATCATGTACTGGTGTAGCTTTGCCGTATTTACGATACACTCTAGCAAGGGCGGACGGCCCGTATCGTACAGCTGGGTCTTTGGACTTTTGCTGCAAGGAGAAACTCCCTGAATGCTGATTTCGTAAGAAGATGGCAGCACTCAAAGTGCCCATCATGACCAACATCGCGCATTTTGCAATGCACGGCATGTCGTAAAACGTCTTGTATATTTAATGACTCTGAAGATCTTTCTAAGGGATTTTGAGCTAGGAGTTATGCAAGAAAGGCGATTGAGCAAGAGCAATATATATGGTGTTCGAGCCGTGCGAATTTGGGGGGCGTATTAACAAAGGCCGAGACACTATAGTAGATGAGTTGGTGGAAGGATCACCATGAATAGATCTACTGATGATCTGCAGCAGAACTTGCATCACAGTCAAACGTATGAATAGGTTGCACCATTGACTGCAGACGCCATATTCTGCACTGTGCAGTCTGCAACCAAGGATTGCGAGAAAACTGGATGCGGTACTCAGGAGACATGATGATGCTGCACGTCAGTTACCATGCCGAGCTTCGCTTTCAAGAAGGGTTTTATTCAGCAGGCACTTTTTACTCTGGGCCGATGGACGCAGTATCTAAAGCCTCAGGATGCATATTCCGTTACACCAGTAAATCCACTACTATGGCTCATGGCGAACGGTTGGGTTATCATGTTTTATCCTGCTTACTGGTAGTCCTCGTTGCTGATCAGCTCTGTATAAGGACGAAGGACAAGGCGCATACATGACTGAGGTGATTTCCAGAACTTTGTACGTCAGGAGGTGGCGAGACACTATCTTCATCCTACGCATGCAGTGCCTCTCCATATCAATTTCTTAATCATACTTCGATTGGTTCTAGAGCCTTTGATTATGCCGGCTGTTAACAATATAAAACGCGAATCTTCGTTATAGATGGGTGGATCTTCCCAGACCTGCAGGCGTCAACAAATCAGAACCGTTTGGCTTGAAGCCAAAAGGCAAAATTGTTTCTATCATCTTAGACTACAGCTTTGTGCCTCCACAGACTCAAGTTAGTATATCCTGGTTCAAGACCCAAGAATGATTGACATGCTTCTATCTGTTTTCTTATCGGGTGTTATAGTTTGGTCTGTTGTGTAGGGGTAATGCGAGTGCCCTAATCGTGCCTTCCTCAGCATTAACTACTGATACCGTAAATGATACAGATCAACTGGGTCCTGCCAGATTCGAGGGTATTTCGTTCCCGTTGGCTCTTGAAACGCAGGATGAAGATCAGCGAAGATCAGCTTCACGCTAACAAGACTTCACGAGAACACGCGCCTTGTCCTCCTGGGCTTCGCTAATAATGCCAGGGCTGTTGGCTTCGTAGGTGCAGGCAGCAACTCGAGAGTGATCCTTGAGGGTATTTGGGTATTCTCATTGTGCCTCTCTTCGTTCGTTTGAAACGCGATGACATACTTCCAGGCAATTTAATTCCTTGTTTTATGGCAAAGCACTTTCTATATGCCAGTCTTACTGTTCACCGATTAGTCCGTCTAATACCAACGTCTCACATTCACTTAGCCTTAATATATATCTGGAGTTCCAAGTACAACCCTTATAGCGGTCGTGTAGCAGTCTTCCTATTCTTTTCCAAGTAGTGCTTCTTAGCTTTGAGTTATAGCTCCATGCACTTCTCAACCCTCCGTACATTCAGACTCCTCGAAGACCCGTTGTCCTTACAGCAGCATCCCAAATAAACCTCCGTTGAAGATGTTGACTTGGTTCATGAAAAGCTCAAAGACAGTAAAGCACTATTTAAGTCCACGTCACTTTGAGGGGAGAGAAAATAACCTTCTACCAACACAACTACCTGCATCTGGTAAGCAATGTTGTGACATTCTTTTATGAAAAGCCGCAGCTGAACCGAAGGCGCTAGATGATGCTGAAAACACTCAGAAAGCTAATTCCTCCTTTTTTGGGACAGAAGATCGGCAGAGTACCGTTACCTCAGAAGCGGCGTCCAGGTACAGGATAAAAAGACGTCCCGTAGCAAGTCCGGCGCAGTTGGAAGGACCCTACTCGAATCTGTCGGTTGGAATTGAAACCAACGAGGTCCCTGCAGACCTACCACGTTCCGCAAGCACTTCGTCGATGGAAGAAGAGCAACACCTTTCAGTGTTAGAAGTCGTGGACTTCGAGCATTTTGTTGCATCTGAACCAAAACACGAGCGCGAACCGACACTTTCGAAGCCAGCCATATATACAAGTTGCGGTAAAATTTTAGGAGATTCCCTTTTGCCTGAACCCCATAGTGGTCTGCATAAGGAGTGGATTCCTTTCATGCTCCGCAAGACTGTGGCTTCTCTGCTAGCAGTGATACTCTTTATGCTCGTTGGACTCTTGGAATTCTTAGACCGATTCGAAAAAAAAAGGTATCGTTGACGATCTCATGTCCATCTTCACTCAAAGGCTCTTTGCTCTGAAAAGACTTCTCTGACCATTCCATCAGACAGGGTTTCTCATCAGATCGCGGGATCATCAATGTGGCTATCCGGTTTGTACCAACCATACTTGTGATTCTTCTGTCTTTTACCTGGCAAATGCTGGTCATCGATTTGAAAAAGGTCACCCCTTGGGCTGCGATGACTAGGAAGTGGACTGAGCCTAGAGAAAGCATTCTTGCCAATTACATCGACGACTTGGAGATTATGTCTGTCTGGAATTCGTTCCGCCGCAAGCATTGGGGTATTCTAATCGCCCTACTCGGAGGGTTCCTGTGTGGTAGCTTGGTACCCTTTGCAGGTGGACTTTTCTACGTCGACCCTCTCCACGAGTCCACTTATAATTCGACACTAGTGAGAACTTCTCGATTTGAATTCAATGGCTCATTGAACGCCTTTGATCTCTCAAGTCCAAAAAAAGCACAGCAAGAAGCGGCTGTGACAGAAAAGGACCAGTTTGACTTACTATCTCCCTGGACGTCCAGCGAATATGCTTTCGAAACCTTCAATCTCTCTGATACACACCACAACGTAGCACTGTCTACAGATAGTGCAGCTTTTGGAGGAACTCTCGCTTGCGATATCATCAACTACAACACCAAAGTCACCCGGGGGTGGTATACCCAAGATCATGCTTCCGAGGATCCAAGAGCAAAAACCCCTGGACTCTTGACGAATGTTGAGCTTATTCCAAACGAGGAAGACATGGTTAGAATCGGTTGCAAAATCATTCCGGCTTTCTATCCGAAAGTTATATTCTCAAGACCTAGCGATCAATCAGTGAAAGTGCTTCCAGCAGCATGGATGAATGTAACAAACTGCTCCAACACTGAAGAGACACTTTTGACAATGACGACAATGGTATTACTGGGTGCTAATGTCAACGACACAGCGATAGAATTTAATACCAAGGGTTTGCTTTGCAGGCATCGTTTCAGCATAAGAACGCTTGAAATCGTTGTCAATGCTTCTACCGCTGACTTAATGAAGATTACACAATCATCGAATACTTCCACCCCAGTTGACATTGGTATTGACACTGCCACGCTTGATGGTGTAATGAACCGGCAAGGCCCGTCCTCTGATGAACTCGACAATTACAACACACTAGTTCCGTTACCAGATGTACTGAACGTCGCGCGTCGCGGATTGTATGATGAATTTACCGGTTTTATAGGGAGGGAGCCTTGGTTCACGAGGCTTATCCGCGGAAATGTCACGAAAATGTTCGAATATACTACCGACATGAAAGCTCTAGCGACCGATTCATCGCAACTTTTCCAAAGCACTATGGCACAGATCGCGAATGTCGCTTTTAGGAGCAACGACTCGTCACCGGTACCCGGCTTTCTTAAGACACGAGAGCCACGCATTACGATTCAACGGAGCTCTTTGCTCTTCTTACAGTCCGCGCTTGGTCTTTTAGGCAGTATAGCTATCTGCTGTGCTACTGTCTTGAGGCCCAAATCTTGCCTTAACGAAGACCCAGCCACATTAGCAGCTCTGTCTATCATCGTAGCCTCCAGTAGAGATTTCCAAAAGCAATTCAAGAACAAAGGCCATCTTGATAGTAGAAGGTGCACAGAGGGACTTGAAAGCTTGAAGGTCAGGCTCAATACTGAGGGGCATTCAAAGCCTTCAATAGAGCTTCAGAATCCCGCTGTAAGTCCACTTGTCGAACTGTCAGCATAGCAAGGACATTGTTAAGAAGAGAATAGTTTCAAGAATCCAGCAGCGATAGTGAGGCAATCAATGAAGGTTACAGGCCTCTCATGTTTTACCTCGCGTCCCGGTCCTGCCTACTTGTCGCGATTATTGGAACAGTGATGACCCTAGGGATCTTGTTAAGGCTCTCAAGCTATCGGTCAGGGTTTGATGCACAGGCCACATTCAGATTACTTGCCTGGTCTTACACACCAAGCGCGATCCTAGTCGTATTAGGATATGCTATAGACGGTGCGAGTAGCTGCACTCGGGCATTAAACCCCTACATGTCCCTTCAACGAGGGTCTGTTAGTGGTCAAAGGTCTTTACTCTTCAACCCGGCAGACCGTTCGGCATTCGCTATGTTCTCCTTTCCATATTGGCGAAACCTCGATGGGGCTTTCTTTGCAAGTTCGCTAGTCGTTATTATATATCCGGTGATTAAGATCATGGCTGTAGGCTTGTATATTCATTCTTTCAGCCGTCATACGTTTACAGCCAACATTGACATCGATCAGTCTTTGATAGCGAACCTCGACAAGATATCTAGAAATACCGAGTCACGAAATGGCTACAGCCAGGTAGCGTATGAATATGCCGTTTGGATGTTAGCGCCAGAGATTCAGTTCTGTTCGCCACCGGGCACCAAAGGTTCACTCATATTTAGCAACCTCACATCTAGCCCACTGCTAAGAGATACCAGCCAAGCCCTAGATCGCGGGGGTTCCCTTTCGGCAAATGTGCCAGCAATTCAAGTGGATGTCGACTGCTCTGCCTATAACAGCGAGGACTTCCAGGTCGTAAGAGAAGGAGAAGTAGTCCGTGTCACCTGTAAAAGTCGGAGCTGTCGAAGGTACTTCTCAGAGACCAAAAGTCCTAGTTCATATGGCCTGCCGGTCAATGCCCATGTGTGGCCCGGTGGCTTCAACATATCGGCTATGCCTGCTTATCGATATTTAGCTTGGGTCCGTGGCTTTGATCAAGCTTTTGGTGACACGGAAGATTACGACCTCGCCCCTATAAGTGGCCTGTTCATGAATGTTGATGACTACGGTCCTAACTCAACAAGTGCAACTCAGCGCTTTAATATAACACCTAAAGCTATCGCTGGGTTCTCCTGCGTTCGATCTCTCAATAAAGTCAATGTTAACGTTACATTTACTCGAGCAGTACAGCAAAAACTTGAA
>JAABUV010007556.1_pt1 | contig 11368 bp, 11 predicted proteins | sample 5559971 | NCBI WGS metagenome assembly JAABUV01 (sample SAMN10711881, study PRJNA513362) | rock metagenome | isolation source: Antarctica rocks | place: Antarctica: Victoria Land, Knobhead nord | collected 2015-12-19
GGATCACCGGCAACGTCACCGCTCGGCGGCTGACCGTGGTATGATCAGGCACTGAGATCGTCAGGTCCATCAACGTGAGCACCGATGTCATCAGGCCTTCGGTCTGCCGCAACGGCAGCTTGAACGCTGCGCGCAGCATCAGGCTGGTCTGGATGGCCGCGTCTGTATAGCGAGCCTGTCCACCTGGTCCACAAGTCTGCCAGCATTCCAGCGCGGCGTCCTCGATCCACAAAGTCAGGCTGCCACGCCGACGCAGCCCCGCTTCGTACTCCGGCCAGTTCTGCACCTTGAACGACATCTTCGGGATGTGGTGACGGCGGTCGGCGTTGTGTTTGTGCGGCATCGGTGCGGTCAGGACCAAAGAGATGGAAGAACATCCTACCATCATTCAGAACATCGAAGTGCACCAACGCCGAGTGGAAGGGCCGTGCGTCTGAGCGGGACGGTGTACCGACATAAGCGACCGTGCGGAACTTAATACATTCGCACGCCCCATTCCGGCGAAATCGGATTGCGTGTTTTCAATACGTTAGCGTCCGCAGAAATCCCAGGCGGAAGTGGCAGACTTTTGCGATACGTTTTGCAGCATCCATCAAAGTCCGTTGGCTATCGTATCGACAGCCCCACAGCTTATTGATTAGCTTGAAGAAAATTCCTTATGACAGTAGGCCGTACGATTCAGACGCACGGCCCAATAAGGCCCGTTTTACTTGGCAGGGCGAGGCAAGACCGAGTGCCTGAAAAAGGAGAGCCGGCGGAAACGCCCAAACGGCTTGCTCCGAAGCAGGACACGCTGCGTGAGCTTTTCCTGAAAAGCGGAAACCTGTGTGCCTTTCCCGGTTGCGACGCCATCCTGCTGGACGAGGATGGGACCTTCACCGCTCAAATCTGCCATATCGAGGCGGCTGAGCCGGGAGGAGAACGATTCAACCCAAACATGACGAATGAGGAGCGCCGGGCTTTCCCGAACCTGATTCTGCTCTGCTATCGGCATCACCAAATTACCAACGACGTTGGGCGTCACGATGTAGCCTCTTTCAAGGCGATGAAAGCGGCGCATGAGCACCGGTTCGCCGGCCCAGACCGGCCGATGCTGGAGAAGCTGAGCAAGGCAAAGTGGTATACACTGGTCGGCTCCGGAGCCGCCGCGGGGCTCGGCATCAGCGGTATCGCTCAACAGATCAGGTCGGCGTTCAATGCTCTGGTGCGCTCACCGCGAGAGTCGGATTCGGAGCCGAAATCGCTTCGCGAGGAGCTTCTAAACGTCTTGCGCTACGCACCGCGGGGCACGGTCCATTGCTACTCGCGCGATCCACTGCATCTCGCTGTCGGCGAGGCTTTCCTCGAACTGTTCGAGAAATCGGGCTGGCATATCGACCGGCTGCAGGCTCCCTTGCCGATCGAGGTTGACGATGCACCTGACTACAACACTTCGATGATGATGCTGTTCACCGTCCGTGATCCCCACCAGCATTCGAACGCGAAGACTGCTATAGAGGAACTTTTCGACATCTGCGGCTTTGAACGCGGCCAAAATCCCGACGTCACGACCGGTGTCGAAGGCGGGAGGACTTTGCGCTTCTATGTCCCCGTTGGAGTGAAACGAGCTCGGTAGCGGTGCTGATGGATTCGGGCCCTAATGCCATTCGGCAGCACATGTGGGCTCTGGATGGAAGTGGAACTCTGGTCTGTTAGTCACCGATAGAGAAGTCACGATTTCTCACCGATAGAAATGTCACTGGATGCAGGGGCAGCGCTTGGGCGGCGTGTCGCGTTGTGCGGCTTCTTTCCCGCTTGCCCTTGCAGCGTTTGCGCATAGGCCAGGACAGGGCCAAGGCGGTCAGGCAGCGGCGCTTCCGCAGCAGGCGCCAGGGCTGCCAAGGAGCCCGCAATCATGTTGCCCCGCCGTGCTTGCTTTGCCTTGATGACCGTCATGGCGGTGCCGAGGTTCTTGTTCGCAACCACGCTGCCCTGCTGCACCTGGCGGCCCTTGTCGAACACCAGGTAGGGCAACGCCAACCCTTGATGGCGTATCTCGAACCGCCCATCGGGGAAGTCGTGCACCGTCACCCGCTTGCGGGCGAGGCTCCGCGTCAGCTCGCTCGGGCGCAGCAGGAACAGCACCTTCTCGTATTGCAGCGTCAGGCTGCCCGACACCGTGCGCTCCTCCTGCCAGCTGAACGCCGTATCGAGGTCGTCCGTCTCGGCAACTGGCCGATGCATGTCCCGGGCATCGCCCGCCACCTTGGCAAAGCGCGCGTTGTAGGCGGCCATGAATGCGGGCAGGGCAGCGTTGCCGGCCTCGATCGAGCAGACGCCTTGCAGCCGGAACTCCTTCACCAGCCGGTCCTGCAGCGTCTTGTTCGCACGCTCCACCCGGCCTTTGGCCTGCGGCGTGTTGGCGCACAGGATGTCGATGTTCAGGTCGTGCAGCGCCCGGCCGAACTGCGTCATGCCGCGGCCCTGCACCGCGTCGGCCTTGCTGATCCGGAAGATGCTGTGCTTGTCCGAGTAGAACGTCACCGGCTCGCGCGCGAGCTTGCGAGCGTGCTTGCCGTGCGCCGCAAGGTAGGCCCGGGTCGATTGGAAGTAGCCGAACGCCGCCTCGGTCTCGACCAGGCGCAGCTCCATCAGCCGGCTCGTCGCGTCGTCGATGAACACGAGCAAGGTGCATTGCGGGCCGCGGTCCTCGAACCACCAATGCTCGGACCCGTCGATCTGCACCAGCTCGCCCAGGCAGGCCCGGCGCGGCCGCGGCTGGAACACGCGCTGCCGCCGGTCCTTGCGCCGCAGCCAAAGCCCGTCGGCAATCATCCACTGCCGCAGCGTCTCGACACCCAGCGGCAAGCCATGCCGCTCCAGCAGCTTCTCGGCCGCAAGCGTCGGCCCGAAGTCAGCATACCGGTCCCGGACCAGGCCGATCACCGTCCGGCGCAGCGTCGCACCGTGGGAGCGATTGCTGGGCCGGCCGCGCTTGCGCGACACCAGGCCCTTGGCACCTTGGCCTTGAAACGCTTTCTGGAGGCGGAAAAGCTGGCGCCCTCCAACCCCCAGCAATGTCGCGGCAGCGTCGATGCCCAGGCGACCGTCGCCCAGCTCCACCAAAACCTTGAAACGGTCCAGTTCCTGTTGACTCACTCGGATCACCGTCATGCTTGGCCGCTCCATCCTGCTCACGGCAGGATGCCAGGCATGACATCTCTATCGGTGAGAGGAGCGACATCTCAATCGGTGATCTACACTGGTCTTGTCCGATAATCGATAATTATGGAAATTGAGTGGAAGTCGGAGGATAGTCGCGGGGTAGTTGCCAGAGGCGGGCAGAGACGGAGGCGAGTAGAGGGCGCGCGAGGATTTGGATTCAGGGGACTTCGGAGGGGGCCGAAGCCGGGGCGATTACTTGAGCGCGCGTGGGCGTCCAACCCTGGCACAGCCACAGGGCCATTCAGTTCTGCCGTAGCAGGCTGAAGGTGAGCGGCGGCGCGGTGACGTAGCGGCTGTATGGAGGCGACCTTCCAGCTTCGTGAGGTCGCCCCGTGCCATTCGCTTTCTTGCTTGCCGCACTCGCCGAAGTGCCTGACCCGCGCCGTGCCCAAGGCCAGCGTTACAGCATGAGCCACCTGCTGCTGTTCTCGGTGCTCGCCGTGCTTGCGGGCGCGACCTCCTACCAGAAGATCATCGCCTTCATCGCCCTGCAGCGCGAGCGCTTGAACGCCGTCTTCGGTGCCTGCTTCCGGCGCGCCCCGGCGGTGAACACCTTGCGTCACTTGTTCCTGGCACTCGGCTGTGACGATCTCGAAGCGGCCTTCCGTCGCCATGCTCGCGATCTGAGTGCAGGAGACACGGCCAGTATGCCGCGCACGGTCGCGCTCGACGGCAAGACGCTGCGCGGCAGCTTTGACCACCTGACCGACCGCAAGGCAGTCCACGTGCTCAGCGCCTTCGCCAGTGACGCCGCCCTGATCCTGGCGCACCAAGAGCTGGCCGGTGCGCCGGACGAGGTCGCGGCCGTGCCGAAGCTGATGGCCGAGCTTGGTCTCACGGGCGTGCTGTTCACCGCCGACGCGCTGCATTGCCAAAAGGACGCCTTCGCGCAGGCGGCGGCGACCGGCAACGCCGTGGTGGTTCGCGTCAAGGACAACCAGCCCACCCTGCATGCGACCCTGGCCGGAGTTTGCGCCACCGAGTGCCCCTTCGACAGCTACGAGACCGTGGACCGCGGCCGCCATGGCCGCCAGGAGCATCGCCGCGTCGAGGTGTTCGACACCGCCGGCCAGCTGGACACGCCCTGGCAGACGCTGGTCAGCTGCGTCGCCCGGGTGTCGCGCCTGACCTACATCAAGGACACCCGCACCGGCCTGTGGGCCACGCGCGAGGAGGTCGGCTACTACCCTTGCCAGACCCGCCACGGCGCCAAGGTCCTGGGCTGCGCCATCCGTGCACACTGGGGCATAGAGAACCGGGCCCATTACGTCCGGGACGTGACCCTGGGCGAGGACGCCAGCCGCATCCGCACGCGGCCCGGCGTGATGGCCCGCATCCGCTCGGTCGCCCTCAACGTCCTGCGCGCCAACGGCGTCCAGAACATCAGCCTGGCGCTCTATGCCAACGCCGTCAGCTTCGATCAGCTGCTCGCTCTTGGAACCCAGTAATTAGAACTGAATGGCCCTGGGCACAGCCACGCGCGACCTGTTACATGTAGCGTATGGCGAACACGGGAACAGGTGCCGAGCGAGTGCGGCGGCGGCGTGACAAGCTGCGGGCGGCCGGGCTGCGGCCGGTGCAGATCTGGGTGCCAGACACGCGCGCCGCCGGCTTCGCCGAGGGGTGCGCCCGGCAGGCACGCCTGATCTGCGACGCCGAGACGGCCGAGAGCCGGGCCGAGGACGAGGCTTGGTTTGAGGTGTCCGACACGACCGGCTGGACGGCGTGAAGCGCGGCGACCTGGTGACGGTCGCCCTGCCAGGCGAGCAGGGCAAGCCGCGCCCGGCCCTTGTGGTGCAGGCCGACCACTTCGTCGGCCTCGCCGGGGTGACGGTGCTGCCGATTACCGGCACGCTGCTCGAAGCGCCCCTGCTGCGGGTGGAGGTGGAGCCGAGCGCACAGAATGGCCTGACCAAGCGGTCGCAGATCATGGCGGACAAGCCGCAAACCCCACCGCGGGGCAAGGTGGGCGCCGTCTTCGGGCGTCTGGACGATGCGACCATGCTCGCGGTCAATCGCACTTTGGCTACGTTCCTTGGCCTTGCCTGAAATGACGGACCATGGCGACGATTGAGTGATCCAAGGGTACCGGCTGGTTTGTCTGTGGGTGTTATGATCCGAAACGTCCGTTTAGGATCATAACACCCAAGCGGATCGGCCTAGGGTAGATCGCGGGACATCGGTGCTCGGCGATGGATTTTTTGCACACGCGTCGAAGGTAGCAGGCATCTTCGGTTCTCTTGAGGAGTGACATGGGGGAAGCGAAACGCCACGCACGGCTGCGGGACGCCAACGCCCAATTTTGCCGTTCTATGAGCCGGCATCGCTTTAACCTGTATGCGATCGGCACACGTCATTCCCGCCTATATCGTATCTTTGAGGAAGTCTCGTGGTGGTGTTCGCCAGATGAACGCATTATCGCGTCGGCCGGCCGCGATATGATCGACGACGATTATAGCTGGGCAATGCTTGTTCGCGACGCCATCGGGCGGTTTCGGGCCGTAAAGGTCAACTGCAGCTACACGTCATTGTCCGCCGCGGAGAGAGCACTTTGGGAAGTCATGGTCGATACGTTGCAGACGGATGACTTGATCGAGCTTGGCAAACAGGGGGATGAAACCAACCTGCCGATTGATCTGCTGCGTCTACCGACGGACGTCGATCCGGCAACCCTCCATCCGTATTTTCGCGTACTTCTTGAAGATCGCTCACGTGCGCCAGCCCGCGCGGTCATCCGTGAAATCGGGCCATGGTTAACACCCAATGATCCGCACCTGGTCGGGGAATTTCAGAAGAAGGGCTTCGACCAACGGATCTGGGAGATCTACCTCTGGGCCGCACTGCGCGAGTTTGGACTCGATGTCGTGCAGCTCGAAGCCCCCGATTTTCTATGCCAGTCGCCCGACATGGCCTTTACGGTTGAGGCCACGACGGCCGCACCGTCAACGATGGGTCCGCTTGCAGAGCATCCCGATCCCAAAACACAGGACGAGATCGCGACCTTTTTGCGTGATTACATGCCTATAAAATATGGATCAGCGCTGATCTCTAAGCTTCGCAAGACGAACAGCGCTGGCTTACACTATTGGGAACGCGAGGAAAGTTTAGGCAAACCTTTCCTCATTGCAATTGCAGATTTCCATAAGCCTGCGAACCGCGATGCACCTGCCTCGATGACCTACACGCAGTCGGCTCTCTGGCAGTATCTTTATGGTCAGCGGGTTCACTGGGAATTTGATGAAAACGGCAAGCTGATCATTAACGCCGAAGACGTTGAGGAACACCGATATGGCGAGAAAGTGGTACCATCAGGATTTTTTGACGAACCAATGGCGGAAAATGTTTCTGCCGTTCTGTTCTCGAATGCCGGAACGCTCTCCAAATTCGACCGGATGGGGATCATTGCAGGCTTTGCGGTTCCCGGCGACCGCTACATGCGGATCGGAATGAAGTTAAACCCCGATCCGAACGCGGCGATCGGCAACATGTTCTCCGCCGATGTGACGGCACCGAACTATGAAGAGCTTTGGACGGATGAGATTCAGGTGTTCCATAATCCGAATGCCAAATATCCATTAGCGTTCGAAGCCTTGCTCGGCGCTACGCATCACTTCTTCAAGGAGGGCAGGCTGCGGTCATGGGGACCTGAAGGCGCCGTTCTAAGCTCCTACTCCATTATTCTCCGACCGCGACCAAGCGACGGATCGGAGGACTGCTAAACCACAATCACTGGTTGTTCGAGTAACCTGGATACCGGAAAGATCAGGCGACCAGACAATGACCGTAAAAATCGCATCAGGCGCTAACGCGCGGCATTTCATCATAGGTGCGGCCATGGAGTTCGCGGCCCGTCGACTTCTTGCGCACGCCGCCCCACTGTTTAAAAAAGAACGCCGCACCCTCGCGTTCGCACTGCCGACGGATGGACTCAACCCACTCCTCTCGCATGGGGCGTGCGCGTGGGCCTGACTCGCCTCCGACAATAACCCAATGAATGCGGTCAAGTTTGAGGTTATCCAGCGGACCAATAAGCGGCTCACACGAGAGGAAGCGGACATGCGCTGGCACGGCCGCAAGGTCAGTTATACGGCCTTTAACCTTTCCGTCTTCGACGCTCACGCCCATCCAGACATTCGGTGACCAGGGCAGTGAGGCGCTGAGTTGACGTAACCGCTCGCTCCGCTTGGTAAGAATTTGAAAAGTGTGTTGTGGACAATCGCGCATGGTGTCGAACACGCGGCGAATAAATGCATCCGGTACGTCCTCTTGAAAAAGGTCGCTCATCGAGTTGACGAAGATAACACGCGGTCGTTTCCATTTGCGGGGCGCGTCAATAAGGTCATCATGCAGGGTCGGTCGAAAGCCATCGATGTAGCGGACGGCGCCCATGGCGTTGAGTCTCTTCGCCATGCGCTCGGCATAGCAATGTTTGCACCCCTGGCTGACTTTGATGCAGCCAGTGACGGGGTTCCACGTCATTTCCGTCCACTCGATTGTTGATGTCGTGGCCATGTTCTCGCCTCCGCTTCCCGTCAGTCGTCTAGAATGCTGTTCGCAATGTTTAAGGCGGCTCTTGCCCCGCGTTCGTTCGAAGCCGCGAAACTCAGGAAATAAAGCGGGCTGTTTTTCGAGTTGCGCAGGATGAGACCTTTGCCGACGTTTTTCCCGAAACACGTGGCCAGCCGCTCATGTATGAAGCCTTCGATCGCTGCTTCCGGCGCGGTGCGCTCGATGCCTTCCATCTCGCCAAACAAATCCGTGCGTAGGTAGCTTTGGAAGAAACGCGTGCGCCATTCGTCTGTGCCAAGCAGTGTATCGAGCCGCACTTTCCACTTTTCATCGATGTTGCCGTCGTGTCGAAGCAGCCGCCCTATTCCTGGAAATAGGTACCATAGATCGACGCCTTTGGTCGCGGCGAGTGTTTCAACAGTGCTCCAGTTGACTTGCATTCCATACGGATCAAGGAAGACGACTGCCCGCTCCTTAGACCAGTCGCGTTCCCCGCACCACTTCCTGAGCTGCACGTTCGCGTCGCCGGCGAGGAAATGGCAACGATTGAACAGCGCCAGAAATTCCGATTGGATAACGGATTGCAGCTGGCCGACCCGTGGCTTCGACTTCTCGATGAACAGATAGTTGTCAAAGGGACTGGCTAGTCCAAGAGCAATTTTTGCACTGCCGGCATGGTATTCTTGGACTTCTGTGTCGCCGTAAATGTCCAAAAGGGGCGTTTCGCTCTTCGTCGTTCGCGAGCCGGTGCCGGCGAACGCATCGACATACCAGGTACGAAAATACCGCGCCTTCGGGTTGCCCGTGAAGATTGTGCGATAGGCATTTAGATAGTCGCGGAGGCACTTTAGCTTGCGTTCCGTCCACGGTCCGCCGAAGGAATGCTCAACCATGTGTGCCTTCGTGCAAGCTGAGGAAAAAGAGGCCCATTCAATAAGTTGCGAAGAAGCTTGCCGCCTTCTCGGGGTTATACCCGCGTCGGTCGTAAAGCTTCGTCGTGGACGGATCGCGATGGCCGGCCGCCTTTTGCACGTCCTCGAGCTGCGCGCCGTTCTCGAGCGCCGTGGTGATGAACGTCGCCCGCATCGAGTGCGCGGAGTAGCCGCGCCCAAGGCCGATCGCCGCCGCGTGCTTGCGCATCATGCGGTCGATCGCGTCGGGATCTAGCCAGCCGGCCGGGTCGTGCGGCTTGGCGTTGCCGCGCAGCGGGCGGAACAGCGGTCCACCATGATCGCCGCCATGGCCGGCGAGCTCCAGATAGGCGCGGATGCGTGCCGCTGTCTGCGGGTTGATGGCGAGCGCGTCGCGCCGGCCGCCCTTGCGGGTGAGGCGCAGCGCGTCATAGCCCCGGTTCTGGTGCAGGTCGCCGACCGCCAGCGCGGCGATCTCCGCGCGACGTAGCCCGACCTGCAGGCCGACCGAGAGGACTGCCCGGTCACGTAGGCCGGCCAGCGTGTCGGCCGCGGGCGCGTCCAGCAGGCGGCGCGCCTGCGCCTTGGAGAAGGCGGCGGTGCTGCCCTCCTCGCGGTTGATCGCCGGCCGCCGCACGTCCACTGCGGGATTGCGGGTGGCGGCGCCGTGCCGCACCAAATGTTTGAACAGGCTGGACAGCGCCGCCAGGCGGCGCCGCACCGTAGAGGCCGCGGCGCCCTGCTCGCGCATGATCCGTTCCCAGGCGATCACGGCGCGATGGTCCACCTGGCGCAGTTGCTCAGGGCTGGTGATGCCGAGCGTGCGCATGAAGTGCGCCACGTCCTGCCGGTAGGCGCGACGGGTGCGGGGGCTTTTCTGGCTGGCCAGCCAGACCTCTTCCTCGGGGATCGCGGCGAGCTGGTCGAGTGTTGCGAGAGGACCAGATCGTGCTGCGGGAACGGGAATAGCTGCCGTCATCGGTCCTTCTTCTTCCGAACGGCGACACGAACGACGCCGGGTCGGCCTGCCGGCTCACTGGCAACCATCCCGTCCAGGTGCGTTGCCAGCGCCAGCAACGCTTCGGGGCCGCTGGCCGATTTGTAGGGCTCCTTCTCGGCCAACTTGCGGGCCAGCGCCGCAATATCGTCGACGAGACCGGCACAAGCCGCTTCTTCGCTGGTCACGGTCAAGGCTCAACTCCCTTGCGACTCGACATCGGTCGACCGTATCAGGAATTCAGCACGTGATAAACCGGATTATCACGTGCTGATTGGATCTGATTTCTAATCGTCCTCTGGCGTGCGCGTCGTGTCACTGGGCCCGGGGGTGTCCCTCACGGAACGGTTCCTTTCAGCGGCGGTGGTTGCGCCGATCTGGCGCTGGTCGTTAGGCTGTCCAAAACGAGAGGAAACGAGATGAAGCATTGTGCATTGCTGGCCGTTGCGGCGTGCTTTGTCGTAACGGCGGCCCAGGCAGATGACCTCCGCGTCCGCGAGATCGGCAGCTACCATGTGGGTGGTCGTGAGGTGACACTCTCCGGCCTGCCGACGCAGGAGATCAGCTTCACGGCCGGCATGGCGCCGGTGAAAGTTGATCCGAATGGGCAATTCGAGGCGTTCCAGATGTATGTGCAATACGTGCGTCTGGCCGAGCCAAAGGCGCGCTATCCGCTCATGATGTGGCACGGCGGTGGGCTTACGGGGGTCACGTGGGAAACGAAGCCGGACGGCAAGCCCGGTTGGCAAAGCTACTTCCTCAGCCAGGGCCATGACGTCTATGTGTCGGATGCGGTCGAACGCGGCCGGGCCTCCTGGGCGCGCTACCCCGAGATCAACCCCTCGCCACCCTTCTTCCGGCCCAAGCAGGAAGCTTGGGAGCTGTTCCGCATCGGCCCGGTCGGTTCGTGGGCAACGAAAACTGCCTTTCCTGGCACACAGTTCCCGACAGCTTCGTTTGATCAATTTATGAAGCAGGGCGTGCCGCGTTTCGCCACCAGCGACAAGGAGATCCAGGCGGCGTACGACGCCTATGTGCAGAAGGCGTGCCCGTGTGTGATCATCGTGCACAGCCAAGGCGGCAATTTCGCAATGACTGCCGCGCTGCACGCGCCCGACAAGGTCAAGGCGATCATCGCCGTCGAGCCGTCCGGCGCACCACCCCCTACGACGGACGTTTCAACTCTGAAGGGAGTGCCCCACCTGTTCATCTGGGGCGACCACCTGGCCGAGCATCCGGCCTGGCCGAAGTTCCAGGGCGCGGTTGCCGCGTATCGGGAAACACTGACCAAGGCCGGCGTGCCGGCAGACTGGGTGTCGCTGCCGGAGCGCGGCATCACCGGCAACTCCCACATGCTGATGACGGAGGAGAACAGCGACCAAATCGCCGCGCTGATCCAGAACTGGATGGAGCAACACGCGCTGATGAAATAGGGCGATTATCGCTCATACCTATTGTGCAAGGGTTGTGTGTTCCGTACCAGCCGAACACGAGACGGATCAATGGGCTAGGCTCGATGCAAGTAGCAGGCGTGCCGTTATCGATCTAACCCTGGGTTTAGATTCCATACACCCTGGGTCTGCCCATCACGCCACCCTGTGTTCAGTCTTGTGGCAACGAGTTAGAGCGTTCTCAGCCTGACTAGAAAAGAGCTTGCGCTTGGTGGCGAGTTGGGGTTCGAAGCTTTCCGGTTGGTTTTTGCCGGAGGGGTTGGGATGCAGTGGCGGCGTGGCAAGGCGTATTCTCA
>JAABUV010007557.1_pt1 | contig 11364 bp, 12 predicted proteins | sample 5559971 | NCBI WGS metagenome assembly JAABUV01 (sample SAMN10711881, study PRJNA513362) | rock metagenome | isolation source: Antarctica rocks | place: Antarctica: Victoria Land, Knobhead nord | collected 2015-12-19
GTGCGCCTCCGGCGCGCGCCGCGGCCTGCCGCGTCGCCGGCGCCGCCCGCGCCCGCCCGGTGCGGGCACCCGGGTCCTCAGCAGCCCCCAGCCCTGCGTTAGTGCGCGGCGCCGGGCCGCGCCGGGCCGCGCCTTGCTGTCCGGCGTGACGGTGGCCAGGAAGCGCACGTAGTCCTCCGCGTGGAACGCCTGCACCTCGCGCTCCGTGGCCGGCCGCGGCCTGTATACCTGCGCGGCGCACGGCCGGGTGCTGTTGCGGGTAACGGTCCGCGCCCGGCACCCGGCCTGCCCGGCAGCTTGGGCCGCAGCGGAGCGGCGGAGCGGCGCGGCGCGCCTCCATGAGGTTGGCCAGGCCGTAATGCACGACCAGGTTGTGCGTGAGGCGCAGCCGGTGCGGCTTCATCGGGTGCCCGGGCCCATAGTAGTACGAGCCAATCTCCGGGTCGTAGAAGTAGGCCACCTGCGGCGGGGGCGGTCAGGAGCAAGCACGCGCAGCGAGCCCCCTCCGCCTGCGCATCACCACAGCATGGCCGGCAATGCGCAAGGCACCACCTGCAAATGATGATGAGTTTGCAGCGATGTCAGCTCATACACACAGGAAGACAAGCAGTACGTCACACGCAGGCTCAGGCACCTTTTTCTTGCCGGCCATGCTGCCCTGAAGCGGAGCGATGAAGCGCAATCAGGCGCCGCGCATCTGGTGTTGGTCTCAGTGCGCTTTGGTCAGCGCGGCAAGACCTGGGCACGCGCGCCTGGCTGCATGGATACGGCTGATCAGCAAGGGCATCTGTTTGGGGCATACATGCATGTCGCGAGGGTATCCGGTCATGTGAGAGAGGGTGTTGGCTGGCGTTGTGAGAGAGCGCTCTCTCACAAGCAGCTGCTCTGCCTGCCCCGTTAATGAAGTCCCAAGCACCGACACGCTCTGCTTGAAAGTATGGCGTCGACTGTGCGTGCAGCTTCACTGCGCGTACGGTGTGCGCTCACCAGAGCTCAGCCGTAACTGGGCAGGCGCTCTAGGAGTCGCAGGCGATCCTGATGTGTGTGCAGCTTCACTGCGCGTACGGTGTGCGCTCACCAGAGCTCAACCGTAAAGGCAGGCGCTCCAGGAGTCGCAGGCAACCCTGACCGTTGGGCGCAGCCAATCGCACGGGCAGGTCATGCTGGGGCCGGGCCTTTGGTGGTGCCGGTATGCAAGGCTGCACCGCGGCCTCCTGCCCAGCGCACTGGTGCCTCCTTTGTTACAAGAGCCGCATGCTGGAGGTAAGCAGCCATGGCCTGCGCCCTCGCATTGAACAGGTAGGCGCTCGCCTCAAATATGGCAGGGCCACTCAACCTGTCCACCCCAGCTCTGAGCTATGCTTTTACAGCCTGCAACAAAACACACCTCTGCTGGCGCTACAGGGGCTGCGGCAGGGGCCTGCTATCCACGCTCTGTGCTACACAAAACCTCGTGCCTGGGCACTTCCACAGCTGCCTGAACAGATACAGGAACCAGACGGCTGCCCCTCCTGCACTCATTGATCGACCCCGGCGAGCGCGAGCGCGAGCCAGGCAGGCTGCACGGGCTCCGCGCGCGCTCTCCCTCTCCCGAGCGCCGCGGCCCGGGCCCGCGCGCGCTCAGCCGCCGGAGGAGGAGGCGCTGCGCGGCGCGCAGGCAGCCAGCGCGCGCCGCAGCGCCTCGGCGTAGATGAGCGAGGCGGCGTTGTTGCGCGGGCGGCCGCCCTTGTTACGCTCGGGCGCCTTGGCCGCCTGCGCGGCGGGCGCCTCCAGCGGCAGCGTCAGCTTGCTCGCCAGCGCGACCGCCGCCGCCGAGCTGCACGAGCCGCACCTGCGCGCGCGCGCGCGCGCCCCCGTCAGCGACTGGGGGGCGCCGTGCGCAAGCCGAGCCTGCGCGGCGTGGACGAACAGGCCCCGGGCGGACGAGGCTGGGAGGGCGGGCAGCAGCGCTGCTCCCCGCCTGCCGCGAGCGCCTGCCCATCTTCAGGCACCGCCTGCCTCGGGCAGAGCAGCAGAAGGTCGACGATGCATGCCCGCGCTCCTGGTGCAGCCCCGGCAGGCTCACGCCGGGCGCCCGGCTGCATGTCCATGCTCCGCCCAGCGGCCTCGCGGTCGGTGGCGGACGCGGGCAGGCGCGGCGCGGCGGGGGCGCGCCGCTCGCGCAGCGCGGCCTCGAACTGCGCGACCTCGGCCTCGTACGTGGCCAGCGGGAAGTTGGTCTTGGCCGAGCGGCCCTTCTCCACGATCAGCGCGCGGTCGTACTGCCGCGCCGCGCGCTCCTCCGTCTCCCAGATGCCAAAGGACACCTGGCGCTCACGGGCGCGCGCGTCGCGCGGAGCCGCTCGGGGCCGCGCCGGCAGGCGGGCCGGCGGCGGCCTCCGCACGCGCGCGCCGCGCGGGGGCAGGGGGCGCACGTTTTTGCGGCCGGCAAAGGTGCCGATGCGCGCCTCCCAGCGCCCGGCCTGCCCAGAGACGCCGCGGAAGCGCGAGCGGCCGCGCGAGAATGCGCTGCTGCGCCGCCGCACCCACGCCACGATCTCCTCCTGCGCGCGGCGCGCCGTAGGGTAAGGTACAGAGCGGCGGCCGCTCGCCTGGCGCCGGCCCGCAGTGGCAGGCGCGGCGGGGCAGCGCGCTTGTCAGGGCCGCCCGTGCGCCCTGGCACCTTGCCAAGCCAATACAAGCACCCCGCATGCGCGGCCGGGGGGGGGGCCAGGCTGAGGGCGTGCGGGCGGGCGGCACCTGCGAGTACGCGGCGACCTCGGCCAGCTCGGCGCTGTACTTGGAGGCCGGGAAGTTGGTGGGCACGCCGCGGCCCTTGCAGGCGAGCGCGGCCAGGTCGTACGCGTGCGCCGCGTCCTCCTCGCTCTCAAAGCCGCCCAGGTACAGCTGCTTGCCTGTCAGCCACAGGCTCGCCTCCCAGCGCTGCGTGAGCCTGCGCGCTGGGCCGGCGCCCGTCATGCGCCCGCGCCTGGCGGCGCCTGCGTGGAGTCACCACATATGGCGCGCAGTGCCTCATAGGAGGGCCGCGCACCGGTGGCGCGACACGCCGCGGAAGGGCGAGGACGCGGTGCCGAGCCCGGCGGCCGGCCGCGGGCGCGCGGCACGGCCGCCGTCGGAGCCGCTGGGCGAGCGGCGCGGCCGGGAGTGCCGCGCGCCCAGGCGCCGCGCGCGCGACGGCGGCGGTGAGTCCGGCTCCGCGCTGCCCTCCAGCGCGCGCTTGCTCGCGCGGATGGACGCCTCGGCGGCCGCCGCCGCGCGGCGCTGCACGCGCGTGCGCGCCGGCGGCGCTGGCGATGGCGGGCTCTCGTGGCCGTCGCCGCCGCGCGCGCCCTCGGCGCCGCTCAGCTGCCGCACGCGCGACGTGGCCGTGCCCGGCGCACGCGGCGCCGCCGGCGCGCCCGGCGGCGCGGGCGCGGCGCCGCCGCCCTCGCCGCCGCCGTGCCGGTACAGCGCCAGCGCGGCCTCAAACACGGCGTCGTGCACGGGGCCGGCGCCGCCGGGCGGCGCGCCGGCGCGCGCGGCCGCGTCGCCCGGCGCCAGGCGCGTCTCCACGCAGCCCAGCAGCAGCTTGATGGCGCCCAGCAGCACCGCCTGGCTCTCGCCGGGCGGCTGCGCGGGCGCGCGCAGCGCAGGGCTGCGCGAGGCGGCGCGCAGGGACGGCGAGCGCCCGGTGCGCCGCAGCGGCAGCAGCAGGCCGGCCGAGCCGGGGCGTGCGGCGCAGGGCGCGCCCGGCACCAGGCCCGCCGCCAGCGTCCAGTCGAAGCAGCCGGGCTCATCCTGCGCGCCCGCGCGTGCGCGCGCTGGGGCGGCCCTCTGGCGCGCGGCGCGCTGCGTGTCCCTGTGCCGCAGTGTGGCCCGCGCCCGGCCCTGCGCGCGCAACGGCGCGCGCCAGACGCGGGCGCGGGGCCGAGTGTGTGGCGCAAGATGGGCGCGCGCGCCTGCAGCGAGCCGCTGCCCGCCGCCCAGGCGCCCTGGCCGGCCTGCGCGGGCGAGCGCGGCGCGTCCTGGCTGTCAAAGTCAGGCAGGCCGGCGAACCAGGCGTCGTCGCAGCCCTCCCTCTCGCGCCGGGCCCCCTCCCGGCCGAACGCGGCGAGCAGCACCCCCGCCGAGAACGGCTCGCTGCCGGCCTCACCTGCCCCCGCAGGCGCCAGGGCCGTCAGAGCCCGGGCGGGCACCGGCATCTGCCGCATCAGCTCGTGCTGCTCGGCTCGCTGGGCCCGGAGCCAGGATAGGACGCCAATTGCCCGGCGACACGGCTCCAAGCGGCCCTCGAGAGCGGCCTCCGCGACAGCCCGGCATCTCCCCGCAGCAGGCGGGCGCCGCGGGCCAGATGCCCCATCTAGCCCATGTGCGGGATGCGGGCGGCATGGGGCCCAACTGGGGCGGCGCGGCTGCTCCTGCCTGCCCTCCCCTTTCATCACGCGCGCCCCCGGACCGCCGGCCTTGCGCGCCGTGCTCACAGGAGTCGGCCATCGGCTCATTCCTCGCTGCTCAGGGCCGCAGAGTGGCAGCTGTGCGAGCCTGGTGTCCACGCACGGTTGCCTGCCTGTGTGTGCATCGGCAGTGCTCGGAGCAGGAGTGCGGGAACCGACTCTCCCAGTTCCTGCCGAAGGCTTGTGTGAACATCCCTGCCCTCTTGAGATGAAGAGATGAAGAAGATGAAGACCGAGGAGCTAGAGCTCTGGCTTGCGACCGGCAGCTTACCGTGAGCTGTAGGACAGCACAGCTGCGGCACCGCACACCGCACGGCGCCGGCGGAGCGGGCGCCAGGCTGGGCGCGATGGCGCCGCCGGGCGCGGCGGCGGAGGGCGGCGAGGGCGGGCCGGGGCTGCAGGCGCTGGAGGACCTGCTGCCCAGCGACGAGGACCTGCTGTACGAGGAGGAGCTGCTGCGCAACCCGTACGCGCTGCGCATGTGGTGGCGCTACCTGGAGGCCCGCCGCGACGCGCCCGCGCGCCGGCGCTACCTGCTCTTCGAGCGCGCGCTCAAGGCGCTGCCCGGCAGCTACAAGGCGCGGCGGCCGGCCCCCCGCTCGCGGGCCCCGCCCGCGCCCGGCAGCCCCGCTCTCCCTGCCCGCCACTTCCTTCCACGCGCCGGCAGGCGGCGCGGCCGCCTGCGTCGCACCGCCGCTGAGCCCGGGCTGCCGCCGGGGCCGCGCAGCTGTGGCACGCCTACCTGCGCGAGCGGCAGGCGGCCGTGCGCGGGCTGCCGATCACGCACGCGGCCGTGGAGGCGCTGAACAACACGTACGAGCGCGCGCTGGTGTCGATGCACAAGATGCCGCGCATCTGGCTGGAGTTTGCCGAGTTTATGGTCGGCCAGCGCTGGCTGACACGCACGCGGCGCCTGTTCGACCGCGCGCTGTGCGCGCTGCCCATCACGCAGCACGACCGCGTCTGGCAGGTCTACCTGGTGCGCACCCGCGGACGCCTTGGAGCCTAGCCTAGCCCGGCCTCGGCCGGCCGGCGGCGCGCGGGCTGAGCCGGGCGCGCCGCGCGGCGCGCAGAAGTTCCTGATGCAGCCGGGCGTGCCGGCGGAGACGGCGCTGCGCGTGTACCGGCGCTACCTGCGCCTGGAGCCGCTGCACGCGGAGGAGTACATCGCCTACCTCAAGTCCAAGGTCCGCCCCTGCGCCTGGCGCCTGAGACCTGCGCTGCGCGCCGGGGCTCCCTCCCACACCCCCACCGCGCGCGCGCCGACGCGGGCCGGGCCGCAGGGCAAGTGGGGCGAGGCGGCGCGCAAGCTGGCGGAGCTGGTCAACGACGACACGTTCCGCTCGCTGGAGGGCAAGAGCAAGCACCAGCTGTGGCTGGAGCTGTGCGACCTGGTCACCAAGCACCCGGCCGAGTGCGCCGCGCTGCGCGTGGACGCCATCCTGCGCTCCGGCATCCGCAAGTTCACCGACGAGGCGCGCGCGCCCGCGCCGCGCACCGCGCCCGGCCTCGCGCGGCGCCGGCCGCCGCGCGCCGCCCACACGCGCGCCGCCGCCAGCCCGGCGACGCGCGGGGCGCGCAGGCCCATCGGGCTGGACCCAACGGCAGCGGGTGCGGAAATGGCATCGGGTGAAGTGGTTGATTGAGCCTGAACAGGGCTCGCGCTGGTCCCGCGCGCAGGTGGGCCGGCTGTGGACGTCGCTGGCGGACTTCTACATCCGGCAGGGCCTGTACGAGCACGCGCGCGACGTGTACGAGGAGGGCCTGGGCACCGTGACGACCGTGCGCGACTTCTCGCTCATCTTTGACACGCTGACGCAGTTCGAGGAGACGCTGATCGCGCACCGCCTGGCCACCGCGGGCGACGAGGACGAGGAGGAGCCGCCCGCGCCCGACGACGACGGCGCCGACGCGCTGCTGCGCGACGACGCCAACGACATCGACCTGCGGCGCGCCCCGCGCGCGTTGGACCCATGGCTGGCTGGGGCGCCACGCCCGTACGGCGCGCGCGTCCGCATGTGGGAGTCGGGCGGAGCTGACGCAGGGCCTGAGCAACCCCCCCCCCCCCCCGCGCCGCCTGCGCGCGTGCACGCGCTCGCGCAGACGGGACCGCGGGCGCGCGCGCAGGCTGGCGCGACTGGAGCACTTGATGGAGCGGCGACCGGAGCTGCTGAACAGCGTCATGCTGCGCCAGAACCCGCACAACGTGCACGAGTGGCACAAGCGCGTCAAGCTGTTTGAGGGCCAGCCGCGCAAGCAGATCCTGACGTTCACCGAGGCCGTCACGACCGTGGACGTGGCCAAGGCGCGGCGGGCCCCCCCCCCCCGCGTGGTGCCCGCATGACGCCAGTGTGCACGGCTGCGATGCCCGCGTGTGCACGGTCGCAATGCATGGCAGTGCGCGCGGCCGACCGCGGGCGGCGGCGGCGCGCAGGCCACGGGCAAGGTGCACACGCTGTGGTCAGCGTTCGCGCGCTTCTACGAGCGCCACGGCGACCTGGACAACGCGCGCGTCATCTTCGAGAAGGCCACGCAGGCGCGCCCCGGGCTGGCCGCGCGCGCGCGGCCCGGGCTGCTTGCGCGGGCTGCCTGTGCGCGGCGTGCGCGGCGTGTATCAGGGCCAGCTCACTGCACCGCAAGCGCGCGCAGGTGGCCTTCCGCTACGTGGACGACCTGGCCACGGTGTGGTGCGAGTGGGCGGAGATGGAGCTGCGGCGCAAGCAGTTCCGCCGTGCGCTGGACCTCATGCGCCGCGCGACCGCCGCGCCCGAGCTGCTCACGCGCCGCCAGGCGCGCCGCCTGCGGCTCCCGCCTGTGGCATGCGCGGTCCGGCGCAGCGCTGGGCGCTGCCTGCTGCGCGCGGGGTCAGGGCCGCCTGCGCCTGCACGCTGCGCAGCCCGGGGCGCTGCCTGCACGCCGGTAAAGCCCGCTGCGGCAGCCGGCCGAGCGGCGCGCGCGCGCGCGCAGACGGCGGCGGCGGAGGAGCGCGAGGGCCCCGTGCAGGGCCGCCTGTACCGCAGCAGCCGGCTCTGGGCGTTCTACTGCGACCTGGAGGAGAGCCTGGGCACGCCGGAGAGCACGCGCGGCGTGTACGACCGCATCCTGGACCTGCGCATCGCCACGCCGCAGATCATCCTCAACTACGCCGCGTTCCTGCAGGCGCGCGCCACGTCGGGCGGCCGGCCTCTGCAGCGAGTCCGCCTGCGCAGGGGCGTGCCTGGGCTGTTGTGATTCGGCGCCACCGCCGCGCGCGTGGCCCCACGAGAGGCCGGAGGCCGCTGGCCGCGAGCGCACGCCCGGCCGCCGCGAGGCGTTCATACGAGGTTGTGGGGCGTTCGCGGGGCGCGCCTCAGCGCGCGCGCGCGCGCAGGAGCACGCGGCCTGGGAGGAGGCGTTCCGGGTGTACGAGCGCGGCGTGGCGCTGTTCCGCTACCCGCACGTCAAGGACATCTGGGCCGCGTACCTGGCGCAGTTTGTGGCGCGCTACAAGGGCACCAAGCTCGAGCGCGCGCGCGACCTGTTCCGCCAGGCGCTCGACCAGGCGCGCGGCCTCTCTCGGCCTGGCCCGCGCGCGCGTCGGCGCACGGCCAGCGCCCATGTCGGCACTGCGGCGACATGCAGGCCGCCCGGAGCGCGGCCGCGCGCTTCTGCCTCCCCGCTGCCGCTGCCCCGCTGCCGCGCTGGGGCTGGCCTGACGGCGCGCCGCGCGCGCGGCTGCAGGCGCCGCCGGCGGAGGCGCGGCCGCTGTTCCTGCAGTTTGCGGCGCTGGAGGAGAACCACGGCCTGGCGCGCGCGGCGATGGACGTGTACGACCGCGCCGTGCGCACGCTGCCCGAGCCCGAGCGCCTGGCCGTCTACGAGCTCTACCTGGCCAAGGCGTCCGAGTTCTTTGGCATCAAAAAGGCGCGGCCGCGGGGCGCCTGCCGGCGGCGCGGGAGCTGCGCTGGGCCTGCTCCCGGGGCGTCCTCGCAGGGGGCGGGCGCCGGTCGGCCGGCGCGGGCTGCGCAGGCTCCGGCCGGGGCGGCACGGGGCCGGGGCGCGCGTGCGCCGGCAGGAGCAGACGCGCTGCGGCGCGCGCGGCAGGTGCGCGAGATCTACGAGACGGCGATCGAGGCTGCAGAGCCGTACCACTTGCCGGACGTGGACTGCTTGAAGATGTGCACCAGGCGCGCCCCCGCCCGCGCCGCGCCGGCAGCATGGCCTGCGGCTGCACGCTTGAACAGCGTGTGCCGCTGCCGCGGCGGTATGCCTGTGTGCGTCGGCCCGGGACCGGCGCCTCTCCTGGCGGCGGGCGGTTGCTTCGCGCCGGGCAGGGGGGCACCGGCCTCAGCCCGAGCGCATGACCGGGGTGGGTGTCGGGCGCTTGGAGGTGTGTACACCCGCGCCCGCGTGCGGCGCAGGTATGCGGCGCTGGAGCGGCGGCTGGGCGAGGTGGACCGCGCGCGCGCGATTCTGGTGCACGCGTCCGCGCTCGCCGACCCGCGCGTCAATGCGCAGTTCTGGGCCGACTGGAACGACTTCGAGGCGCGGCCCCCGGCCCGCGCGTCCCTGCCGCGGTGGGCTAGGCGCCGGCTGGCGCATTGCTGTGCCTCCATGCGCGGCGGCGCGCCAGCGTGTGGGGCCCTCGGCGTGTGTCAGCGGGGCTGGGCGCCCAGGCGCCCGCGCCGGCCGCACGGGCCCCGGCGGCGCCCCGACGGTGGGGCTGCGCCGCGCAGGTGGCGCACGGCAACGAGGACACGTTCCGCGAGATGCTGCGCATCCGGCGCTCGGTGGCGGCCTCGTTCTCGCAGACGCACTTCAACACCGCGGGCGTCGCGGTCGCCGACGCGCCCGGGCCGGCCACCGGTGCGCGGCCTGCGGGGCCGCGCCGCGCTGCACCTGGGTCGCCAGCAAGGCAGGCCAGGACGTCGCGCGCCGCGTGCGGCAGGGATTGGCTCTGCTTGGGCGCACACGCTGTGCTGCGCTGCGCTGCGCGCATGCTGTGTGTGCTGGTAACTTGTTTTGTGTCACAGGCCATAGGAAAAACCGTGCTGTGCGCGCGGCAGCGACGGTGGAGGCCGGGTCTGCGGAGGTGGCCGGCCGGGGGCTGGGCGACGACATGGCGGCGCTGGAGGCGGCGGCGGACGCGGCGGCCGGCACGCGGCTGTCAGGCTTTGTCAGCGCGGGCGTCATCCAGCAGGGGAAGCCGGACGACGCCGCCGCGGCCGCCCCTGGTGCGCGCGCCCTGCGCTCCCTGCCGGGTGCGGCGCGGGGCGCCCCTGCGTGCGCTGCCGGGGCGGCCGCCGCCCGGCAGGCCTCCTGCTTGCTCTCCATGCCGTGCCTGCAGCGCACGGCCACGAGCACGGGGCGGCCCGCCGGTACGCTCGCTGGCGGCTAGCGCCCTGCCTGGTATGGCTGGTCCAGCTGCGGTCCGAGGAGGCGCACGTGATGGCGCGCCGCCGCGCCGTGCAGCGGTGCCGGCCATGGCGGCCAACCCGGAGGACATTGAGCTGGACGACGCGGAGGGCGACGAGGAGGAGGGCGGCGAGGGCGCCGCGGCCGACAAGGCGCCCGACATCCAGCTGGAGGAGAAGGCCGTGCCGGTGCAGCCCCGGCCTGCCCGCGCCCCGGGCGCGCGGCATGCGGCAGAGATGATTTTGGTGACGCGCCGCTCGGCGCGACCGGCGCCCGTTGTTCTGGCTGTGGAGGGACTGAGGGGCAGCGTGCGGGCGTGCGTGCAGGAGGCCGTGTACGGCGCCGCGGGCGGTGGCGACATGGCGCTCGGAGCCTTGGATCGCTTCAGGAAGAAGCAGCGCGTGGGGGAGTCCTGAGGCCTGGTGCATGGCCACCCGTTTTCATGGGCACACCATGCATGGGCCAAACCCTTGTAAAGCATGGCGGTTTGGGGACACCGCACTCGAGTCGAGTCAGAGCTTTTCAAAGAGGTCGCAAAGACTGCCAAACAGAGTGTTGCTCAAGGCCTGCCGTCCCAAAGCAGGTGCTGTGACTGCGCAGCGCGCACAGATCTCACGTTAAAGCGTTCTTGCTCGGAGCCTTCGCGGTCCCTGTGTCCCTCTGCACAGATGCCGCAGCCGTGCAGCGTGTGCGGGAGCCACGCAGGGGGGCGCACAGCCTGGCGCCCGCCCGCCCGCTCGCCTGCGGCCAGTCAGCGTCTGGCAGTAGCTGCATCGGCTGTGCGGCGGTGCAGCTACGACCAGTGCAGAAGCCACCGAAAGGTGTGCAGTCTGACTGCGCTCGCCAGTGGCCAAGACGCTGTAGGCGACGCAGGTCGGCGGCCGGCTGGGACGGCGCCGGGCGCCGCTCAGGACAGCTCTGCGCCGCGCGCAGAGGCGGCACGGCAGGAATGGCGATGCGTCGCGTGACCTGCAGGTCGCGGAGCGCATGCCGCAGAGGTGTGCCGCGCGCGCCGGTCTGCAGGTGCGCGCTGGCCGGCCCCGGGCGCCCGAGCAGTGCCAGCCAGCGCACGCTCCGCAGCCGACAGCCGGGCGGCGCACGGCGGCAGGCGCCCGGCGCGGCCGCGACCGAGCTGGCGCCCGCGGCGACCGCGTTTGAGGAGCTGGCGGCGGGCACCGCGCGCAAGTACGTCATGGTCAGCGGCAAGGGCGGCGTCGGCAAGACCAGCCTGGCTGCGTCGCTGGCCGTCAAGTTCGCGGCGGCCGGGCACAACACGCTGGTCGTGTCCACCGACCCGGCGCACTCGCTCTCCGACTCGCTCGACCAGGCGCGCCCGCCTGCCCGCCCGCTCTGGCGCGCCGGGCCGCGCGTCCCGGCGCGCCGCCCGCCCAGACGGGCTGGCCGGACTGGGGCGCGCCGGCGCAGGACGTGAGCGGCGGGGAGCCGGTGGCGGTGGAGGGCACCGAGCTGCCGCTGTGGGGCCTGGAGATCGACCCCGAGCGCGCCCGCGACGCCTTCCGCGCCTTTGCCGGCAAGG
>JAABUV010007560.1_pt1 | contig 11358 bp, 11 predicted proteins | sample 5559971 | NCBI WGS metagenome assembly JAABUV01 (sample SAMN10711881, study PRJNA513362) | rock metagenome | isolation source: Antarctica rocks | place: Antarctica: Victoria Land, Knobhead nord | collected 2015-12-19
CGAGTTCAACTACGTCGAGACCACGTTCGTCCTGCCGGCCGCCCACCCCGGCCACACCGCGCACGTGCGCATCTTCACTCCCGATCGTGAGGTGCCCTTCGCCGGCCACCCCAACATCGGCACCGCTTTCCTACTCGCGCGGGAGCAAGTCACGGCAGGTGGCGCGCCACCCGAACGCTTCGTCTTCGAGGAAGCCGCAGGGCTCGTGCTGATCGATCTCATGCACGAGGGCGGCATCGTCGTCGGGGCCGAGCTCCTCTCGCCGCAACCCCTGGCACGACAGGCGGAGGTCGATGCGGCGCGGGCTGCGGCCTGTCTCGGCCTGGCAGCGGACGACGTGCGGATGGATGCGCACGTGCCGCAGGTGGTCTCGGTAGGCCTTCCCTTCCTAGTCCTCGAACTTTTCTCGCGCGAGGCGCTGCGGCGGGCACGGCCCGACCGGCGCGCCTACGACGCCCTGTTCCCGCTCGATGGCGCGCGCTCGGTCTACGCCTACACGCGCGATGTCGGGGAGGACGAGGCAGAGCACGGCTGCGACCTGCACTCGCGCATGTTCACCTCGCGCTTGGTGGAAGACCCCGCAACGGGCAGCGCGACAGCGGCCGTCACCGCGCTCCTGGCGGACCTGCGCGGCGTGGAGGTGCGTCTTCGCGTGCGCCAGGGCGAGGACATGGGGCGACCGAGCACGCTGCTGACGCGCAGCGCCGCCGGGGACGGGACGATCAGGGCGCATGTCGGCGGACGGTGCGCCGCCATGTTCAGCGGCGTATTCAACCTGCGCTAGGTCTGCCTCCCACCACCTGCACGCATTTACGTCGTCTGTCCCTGGCGCCGGTGGCCGATACCGGACTGTCCGGTGTGGAGAACCAGCTCGGCAGAAGCGGACACGGGCTGAGAGCGGGTTTACCCAGAAGTTCGACCTAGATTGTAGCTGTTGAAAAAACCGGCAAATGGCCGTACAATTCCGACGGAGGGTTGTCATGGCCAACGCCGCACGAAAGTCTATCGACCGCACTCGAAGCGAACGCCTTGAAGCCCGGATCACGACCGACCAGAAAGCGCTGATCCAGCGCGCGGCCGAACTCGAGGGCCGCAGCGTGACCGATTACGTCGTCAGCAGCGTGCAGGACGCCGCCAAGCGGACTGTCGAGGCTCACGACCTAATGGTGCTCAGCGCCGCCGAAAGCCGGGCCTTTGTCGATGCGCTGCTCGATCCGCCGCCGATCAGTGACCGCCTGCGCGATAGCGTTCGGCGCCACCGGGCCATGACGGGCGGCTGAGACGGCATTGGATCTCGGACAAGTCCGCATCCAGCCACTGAATGCCGAGCATGATCGTGGCGCCTTCTGCTGCGGCGTGCCTGCCCTCGACCGCTACCTGCGGGAGCAGGCCGGGCAGGATGCCCGCCGCCGCGTGGCTGCACCCTTTGTGGCAACACCCGACGACGTGAAGGTGCTCGGATTCTATACCCTGTCCGCCACCTCGATCCAGTTGACCGAGGTTCCGGCAGAGCTTGCGAAGAAACTGCCCCGATATCCCCGGCTGCCCGCCACGCTCCTTGGCCGCCTTGCAACCGACCTTTCCGCTCGCGGCGTCGGGCTCGGCCGGGCGCTGTTGGTAGATGCGATCACACGGGCTGTTCGCAGCGAAATCGCGTCCTTCGCACTCGTGCTCGACGCGAAGGATGAAGCCGCTGCGTCTTTCTACGAACGGGAAAGCTTCATCCGCCTGCCGGGCATACCGATCAGGTTCGTCCGGCGCATGGATGACCTCGCTGCCCTGGTCGCCTCCACATGACGCCGGAAGCTCGCGCCCGTATCAAGATCGACGCAATGCTGGAAGCCGCAGGCTGGATCGTGCAGGGCCGCGGTGAGCTGAACCTGCATGCCGGTCACGGCGTCGCCGTCCGCGAGGTCCCGACGCCGACCGGCCCGGCGGACTACGTGCTGTTCCTGGACCGGAAGGCTTGCGCGGTACTAGAGGCCAAGCCTGAAGGCGTCACCCTGCTAGGTTCGGCACCGCAGGGCACCGACTACGCGGCCCATGCCCCGTCTGGTTATCCTCACTGGGGCGACCCACTGCCGTTCACCTACCTGTCCACCGGCAGCGAAACCCTGTTCCGCGATGGCGCCGACCTGGTGGCGGTGCCGCGACGGATCTTCGCCGTGCACTGGCCCGAGTCCCTGCGCCGTCGTCTGCAGGCAGCGAACAGCCTCGGTGCCCGCTCACGTCCGGCGCGGTCTGGGCCACCGACACAGGCCGAGCTTCGCCCGGAACACGACCGCGGTAACTTGCAGATGGTGAATGGCAGATGCCTTGGCTGAACCCGATCCCGCCGCTACGGAAGTGCACGATCGATGGTGCCAACTATACGCGAACCGGTGACATCGAAGCGAAGCTCCTCGAGCTTCATGACCTTGGGTCTGCCGAACTCGTCCAGCGCTGCAAGGTGAGAAGCAAAAGCAGCCCCGACTTCGTCCCCAGCGAGTGCCTCCTACACTTCGTCCGGGCCACACGGGGAGACAACTCGGATGCTCAGTTCGAGCGTCTCTACGACATACTGCTGGCGCGGCTGCTTCGCCTGTTGCCGTCTGCCGGAAGACCGGACGCGGCAACCATGTCGCTGACTGACGCGCGAATACGGGAGAGGGTGCTTGATCGGTTCGTCGAGCTCCTCTCGCTGGACCGCCTCGGCTACGAGGACAGGCTCGACTACTTCGAGATCCGCTTCGAGGGCGCCGTCGCGAGGCTGCGTGCCGACGCCCGGTCGGTCGCCTGGCGGGAGGAGAACCGCTCTGTCCCGCTCGAACTCGACGAGTCCGGGGATGCGTCGATGGAGGTCGAGAGGGCGGCGGGGAGCTTCGACCCCTTCGACGCCGGAGAAATGGGAGCCGAGGATTACCGGACTCGCCTGGATACCGCGATTGATAGCCTGCCTGAAGGACAGGCTAGGATAGTAACCATGGTACGTCAGGGCATCCCCGTCTTCTCCGAGAACCCAGGTGCGGTGACCATCGCCAAGGCTCTCGGCAAGTCGGACAAGACTATCCGAACCCACCGCGACAAGGCCTACATCACCCTGCGCGAGTTCCTCAAGAAGGAGGACAGGTTGTGACGCCGTCTCCGCAGCCGTCCAGCGACGACGTGCTCTACGCGTTCTCGGTCGAACCCGCGCACGGGCGGGAGATGCTGGAGCGGTACATTAACCTGTACCCGATGCATGCCGACCAGCTTGTAGATCTCGCGCGCGAACTCGAACGCGATATACGCCAGGTCGAGTCGCCGCTCTCCGTGGAGGAGGCCGCCATCATCGCCGCCGCGCGCCGACGGCGCCCGATGCCCCGACATCAGGTGGTGTCCGACCCGTTCGCCTCGCTGTCGCCGGCAGACGCCCGCACGGTTGCGCAGAGACTTGGCGTGCCCAGGCAGGTCGTGACCGCGTTCCGCGAGAGGAGGGTTAGCCGTTCCTCCGTCCCGGCCCTGTTCCTGTCTCGCATGGCCGAGGCCCTCGGCGTCGGCCTGACCGGCTTCGCCGAGGCCGTGTTCGGGCCTGCCGCTCCGACGGTTCGCAGCTACAAGGCAGCCGGCAAGCCCAGCGAGGCCGCGACGACCACCCTGGAGCAGGTGCTCGTCGACGCTGGCGTCTCGGAAGCTAGGTGCGCCGAGCTGCTGGCGGAGACGACGTGAATGGACGCCGTGGAGATCGGCCGCCGTGCCGCGGCTGACCTCCACGCTCGGCTGGTGGCCGCCGGGGCCAACCCGTTCGCACCATACGATCTTGCGCTTGCCGGAGCGAAGGATCGCGACATCGACGTTGAGGCTACCAGGCCGGGAGCACCCATGCTCAGGGGCAGCCGGGCGACGTTCATCGCGGACGACCGACTGATCCTCTTCGAGGATCGCGGCTCGCCCTTCGACCGGGCCTTCCTGATCGCGCACGAGATCGGCCACGCCGAGCTCGGCGACGACACCTTGGAACAGGAGACGGAACCGGCCGCCTTTGACCCATCGCGATGTTCCGAGCCGGCGCCCGTGGGAGTCGACCGCGTGGTCGACTACAGCTGGCGCCAGCGCCGCGAGATCCAGATGGACCTTTTCGCCCGCGAGTTCCTCCTGCCCCGCGGGGTCGCCCGGCGACTGCATGTCGACGAGGGTCTCAGAGGGTCGGACATAGCCGACCGGCTAGGCGCACCGTTCGAGGTGGTCGCCCAGCAGCTGTTCGACGCGCTGCTGCTGCCGACGATACCCGACGTTCCCGTCGAGAACGGCCCGGCACAAACGCTGGACCCGGCCCAGCACGAGGCGGCGGCCCACCGGGGCCGCGCCTTCCTTCTGGGGGCGGGTCCCGGAACCGGGAAGACGCGGACGCTGGCCGCTCGGGTGGAGGGGCTCATCTCCGAAGGGATCGATCCCCGCCGCATCCTAGTCCTGACGTTCTCGAACAAGGCGGCGGGGGAGCTGGCCGACCGCATCGCCGCCGGACATGCCGACGCTGCCGCGGCCATGTGGATTGGCACCTTCCACGCCTTCGGCCTGGACCTGATCCGGAGGTTCGGCGACGAGCTCGGCCTGCCGACTGACCTGAAGATGATGGACCGGACGGAGGCCGTCGAACTGCTGGAACGGGAGTTCCCGCGGCTCGACCTGACCCATCACCGCAATCTCTACGATCCGACGCAGATCATCGCCGACATCCTGACAGCCGTGTCCAGGGCGAAGGACGAGGTCGTCGACGCTGCAGCCTATGACCAACTTGCACGGGCGATGCGGTCGACGGCGGTGTCGGCCGAGGGCGTCGAGGACGCCAGTCGCATCGAGGCCGCAGAGCGCGCCCAGGAAGTCGCCAAGGTCTACGAGACGTATGAACGCCTTAAGCTCGCCAGCCGGCGGATAGACTTCGGTGACCTCATCTTGCTCCCGGTGAAGCTGCTGGAGGGCAATGACACCGTCCGGTCCCACCTGCAGGGCAGCTACGACCATGTGCTGGTCGACGAGTACCAGGACGTGAACCGGAGCAGCGTGCGCCTGCTGCAGGCATTGAGGCCGGACGGTTCGAACCTGTGGGCCGTGGGCGACGCCAAGCAGTCGGTCTACCGCTTCCGCGGCGCCTCCTCCTTCAACATGGCCAGGTTCGCCACGGAGGACTTCCCGGGGGCCGGGACGGGGCGGCTGGAGACGAACTACCGCTCCGCCTCGGAGGTCGTCTGCGCCTTCTCCTCGTTCGCCGGCACGATGACGGTGGGCGGCCCGGGCAGCGGCCTCCACGCGGAGCGCGGACCTAGCGGGCAACCGCCAGAGTTCCTGACCATGGAGGACGGGAGCGGTCAGACCGCGGCGGTCGCGGAGATCATCGAGCAGATGCGCGCGGACGGACATCCCTACCGCGCTCAGGCGGTGCTCTGCACCGGGAACGACAGGCTCGCGTCGTATGCGCGGGAGCTCGATCGTCTCGGCGTGCCGATCCTCTTCCTGGGCAGCCTCTTCGAGAGGTCCGAGGTGAGGGACCTGCTGGCGTTCGTCTCCATGCTCGCGGACCGGCGGGCGACCGGACTGGTGAGGGTAGCATGCTGGCCGGGATTCGCCATGTCGATGGAGGACGTCGCCGCGGTCCTGGACCATCTCCAGGAGAACGACACCGCCCCTGGCATCCTCGCCGCCGCTGCGGGCAACGTCGAGGGCATCTCCTCGGAAGGACGGAACTCGCTCAATCGCCTGGCCGCCGCACTGGAGGGCTTCGGCGAGGGATCGCAGCCCTGGACCGTGCTGGCCAGGCTGCTGCTGGATCGTTCACGCATCGCTGCCGGCCTGTCCTCCTCGGTCCTCCCGGCCGACAGCACCCAAGCCATCGCGATGTGGCAGCTCCTCAATTTCGTCCGGGTTCAGCCACCGGGCCAGGGCCTGCCGATCACCCGCCTGCTCGATCGCGTGCGCCGCCTGCTGCGTCTCGGCGACGACCGGGACCTGAGGCAGCTCCCCGCGGCGGCGCAGGGCATCGACGCGGTGAGGCTGATGACCGTCCACGGCTCGAAAGGGCTAGAATTCAGCGTGGTGCACATGCCGGGGATGAACGCCGACACGCTTCCGCGCACCGGATCGCCACCTGCCTGCCCGCCTCCGGACGGCATGATCCAAGGGGGGTCGGGAAGCTCGCTTGGGTTGCTCGCCGCCGAGCGGGCCCAGGAGCAAGAGTGCCTCTTCTACGTGGCCCTCTCCCGCGCTCGGGATCGGCTCTTCCTGTACGCCCCTGAGCGCAAGGCAGACGGCAAGGCTAGGCCCCCCACCCCCTTCGTCGGCCGGATGGGCGCCAGAGTCCGGCCCCGTCGCGTCGTTCCGCTGCGAGGGCTACCTCCGGCGCCGGAGGACGGCGTCATCCCCTTGGCTGTCGATGGCACGCTCAGCTTCACCGCCGCCCAGATCGCACTGTACGAGTCGTGCGCGCGCCGTTTCTTCTACACGCACGTCCTGCAGGTCGGCGGAAGGCGGACCGCCACCCCATACATGCAGATGCACGAGGCGGTCCGAACCATGGTCGACGCGATGGTCATGGGGAGCGAGCCGATCGTCGACGTCGGCGATCTCGAGCAACGGATCGTTCTTGCATGCGAGGCGCAGGGGATGGCCGGGCACGGATACCTCGCCGACTACCAGGCCTTCGCCCTGGCCATGCTCCGCTACTTCCATGCGTCGCGGGACGGCTGGACGCTGGAGCCGCCGAAGGCGCTGAAGCTGTCCGTGGGAGGCGGGGAGATCATCGTGCAGCCTGACGACGTGCTGGTCCGGCCTGACGGTCGACGGACCATAAGGCGGGTGCGGACTGGGCACAGGAGTTCGCGCGAGCACGATGACGTCGGCGCGGCTGCGTTCATGCTGGCGGCTGCGCAGGCGTTCCCAGCGGCGACGGTCGAGCTTGTCCACCTGGCCGACCAAGCGGTCCACCCCGTCGCGTTCAAGCCGGGACCTCTGGAGACGAGACGCGGCCGGCTGGCATCCTACCTCGCCGCCGTCACGGCCGGGAGTTTCCCGCCCGACCCCTCGCCGCGGATCTGCCCCGGCTGCCCCGCCTTCTTCATCTGCGGACCGACCCCCGCCGGAACCCTTGCAAAGAAATTCCAGGCCAGATTACCGGGTTCACCCAGCCGCTCCGATTGACGTTCCAGAGCCGGCTCTTCGGCTCCATGGAGCGGGAACAGCGAGATGAACGAAGACCACCCCCCTGATCGCGACGGCCTGGTCGGCCGCGCCATCGAGCACCTCAAGGAAGCCGAGCACGACATCGAGCGGGCACGCGAGTCCGAGCGTCGGGCTGAGCACGAACTGGAACTTGCCCGTGACGACGAACGCCGGGCCGAACGTGAGATCGAGGAGGCCGCACGCGAGCTGGAGAAGGCCGCGGCCCAGCCTCCGGCCGAAACCGAGATCATCGTCAACGCCCGCCCGCGGGTCGTCCCCGGCGACAGGGTCGGGTTCGCAGAGATCGTGCAGCTCGCGTTCCCCGGCTCGGCGCCGGACCAGAACTCGGTCTATGCGATGACCTACCGCCATGCAGCCTCCGCCCCGCATGCGGGCGAGCTCGGCGTCGGCGGCATGGTCCACGTCAAGCAGGGGACGGTGTTCAATGTCACAAAAACTGTTCGCTCTTAACGGCGACCTGAAGGCCCTCCGCGAGGAGGGCTACTTCGTGCAGGTCAAGGGCGGCTTCCTCGTGATGCGCGACGTGCCCTATGTCGACGCCCAGAGGCAGGTCAGGCGGGGCACGCTGATCTCGAGCTTGGCCCTGGCCGGGGAGCAGACCCGGCCACCCGACACCCACGTTGTCCATTTCGATGGAGACTTCCCCTGCGACCAAGCCGGAAGACCGCTCGACCAGATCAGGCTGGTGGGCCAGCCGGCAAACCTGGGTAGCGGCCTGACCGCCCGCCACAGCTTCTCCAGCAAGCCGGAGGGAGGATACCGGAACTACCACCAGAAGATGTCGACCTATGCCTCGATCCTGTGCGGCCCGGCGACGACGCTGGAACCGGGCGCCAGCCCAAGGAGCTTGACGGTCCCGCAGGACGAGGAACACTCCCCGTTCAACTACACGGACACAGCTTCCGGACGGGCCGGCGTGGGATTCCTCGCCGAACGTCTCTCGTCGGAGCGGGTGGCCATCGTCGGGCTCGGCGGGACTGGGGCATACGTCCTGGACTTCGTAGCCAAGACGCCGGTCAGGGAGATCCGGCTGTTCGACGGCGACGAACTCCTGCAGCACAACGCCTTCAGGGCGCCGGGTGCCGCGTCCCTCGACGAACTGCGGGACGCGCCGCTCAAGGTCGATTACCTCAAGGGGATCTACTCGCGCATGCACCGTGGCATCGTCGCCCATCCGGTGTTCCTGGACGCAGGCAAGCTGGGCCTCCTCGACGGCGTCACGTTCGCTTTCATCTGCATCGACGACGGTCCTGCCAAGCGCGTGCTGGTCGATAGGCTGGAGGCGATGGACCTGCCGTTCATCGACGTCGGCATGGGGCTGGAGCTGGTGGACGGCTCGCTCGGCGGCATCCTGAGGGTGACCGCGAGCACGCCCGGCAAGCGCGAGCACGTCCAGCAGGGCCGTATCCCCTTCGGGGGGGGCGGAAAGGACGACGTGTATTCGAGCAATATCCAAGTGGCGGATCTGAACGCCCTGAACGCCACGTTGGCGACGATCAAGTGGAAAAAGATCCGGGGCTTCTACCGTGACCTCGAGAGGGAGCACCACAGCACCTACACCACGGACGGGAACATGCTGCTTAACGGTGACGTCCCGTGATGCGCCACAAACGGCTCGAGCATCGCTTCGTGAAGCACCTGCCCGACCGGCTGGAGCCTGGGTTGCTGTACGTCTCGATGGACTATGCGACCGCCTCGCACAGCTGCTGCTGCGGTTGCGGCATGGAGGTCGTCACGCCCTTCACGCCCACCGACTGGAAGATGACGTTCGACGGCCAGGCGATCTCCTTGAACCCGTCCGTCGGGAACTGGAACCTGCCGTGCCGATCGCACTACGTGATCGAGGGTGGCCACGTGATCGAGGCGGATCCATGGACAAACGAGGAGGTCCAGGCCGAGCGGAAACGGGACAGGGCGGCAAAGGTGCGGTTCTACGGTCAGCCCGTCAGGCAAGACCGGACGGAGATCGTGACTGGCGGCCGCGGAGATTCCGGGCCCGGCATACGGTCCGCGGCCAGATGGCTGGCTCGGTTGTTCAGGCGCTGACCGCCCAGCACGCCGTCGGCACCGTCGTGACATTCGCTTAGCGCCAGTCATCCCTAACCACGTCGAAAGGCTGAACATGGCTTCCTACAAGTACCCGGCCTACCTTTCGCGGAGTGACGACGCCGCGTTCGACGGCGAACACCGCCTCGGTTCTCCGACCCCGTTCTCTAGGATCTACCGCTGCCTCGGTTGCGGAGGGAGGACGTGTCGACGCACCCCCACCCTCTGCCCCCGCAGAATCACCACCAGCACACGACGGCCCAGGGTGCCATCCGCTGGCGTCTCGCCGTGTGGGCGGATCACAACCCTAAATGAGACGAGCGCGCCTGTCCGCTACCCGGCATTGCCTGGCGTCGAGCGCGACCGAGGAGGCGTGACAACGGCTGCCCGGTCCGGCCGGCCGCCTGGATCGGGCGATTTCTGCTGGACGTGTCATCGCCGCCGGCTAGCCTGGCCGTTTTCGGCGCGAGACATCTGGAGGCGGTTCTGGAGCTGGCCACCACCGGCGCGGATGCTTCCACGTCATAGGCGCGACAAGCCGCACTCTCCGCAAGCCGGGCATGCCCGGCAAGGAGGTGTACGAGTTCTTCAGGCAGGCCGTGGCCGGCGACTACGACAACCTCTTGCGGGTGATGATGTCGTGGGTGACCGTCACGGACAGCCGCGAGCTCCTTGAGGAGGAATGAGGCTCGGACCACCGACGATCGGTGTGGGCATGCCCAAGATTCATGTCCGCTTCCGGAAGTGCCTTTGCCTGCCTGACCGTCCGAGATGAGCGCATAGCAGCCGGCTCTCACGCGTCTGCTATGGAGCATATCGCCGGAGGCGTGGAACGTCCGAGATGAGCGCAAAGCCGCCATAGACCGCTGCCGCCTGATACCCGCTTTTGAGTTCGGCAAATCCATCCGTTCACCACCGAGCTGGGTCGAGAACAGCTGTAGCGGAAGGAGGATGATGAAGAGGAGGGAATGCGCTCGCATCGCGTTCCTGCCGACACCGCTTCGCTCCATCGCCGCCTGCGCTACCCCGACCCCGCGCCTCGCGCAGCCCCCGAGCGGGCCGCGCGCTGCGGCAGGGTAGGGGCGCTCGCCCGCAATGGTGTCGGCAGGACCGCGCTGCGGCTGCGGGAGGGGTCGTCCGAGAGAAAGAGACGGCAGAACCCGACAGAGAGCACAGCGCCATGCACCTGAAGTCCGTCGATCCCCGCATCCTGAAGATCAACCCGAACAACCCGCGCCGCATGTCGGCCGGCGAGCACCCAGACGCGCAGATGGTGGCCAACATCCAGGCCGTCGGCATCCTGCAGCCGCCCGTAGTGCGCGAGGACGGCGAGGACCTGGAGGTCGTTGCCGGGCACCGTCGCGTGGCCGCTGCGATCACGGCGGGATGGCCGGAGATCCTCGTGCTGGTGCGCGGCCCTGACGACGGCGGCGACGCCCTGCGCGCGATGTCGGAGAACGTGGTGCGCGCGCAGATGGGGCCGGTCGACCAGTGGCGCGCCATTGAAGCCCTCGTCTCCGCCGAGTGGACCGAGCAGGCCATCGCCACCGCGCTCGTCCTGCCGGTCCGCACCCTGCGCAAGCTGCGGCTGCTGGCGCAGCTGCTGCCGGCGATGCTGGAGCAGATGGCGCTCGGCGACATGCCCGACGAGGGCAACCTGCGCACCATCGCCGCGGCGTCTCCGGACGAAGCACAAGCCCAAGAAGGGCCAGCACGCGGTGTGGTGGGAGATCGCGCGCGCCCTGGCCAAGCGCACCCTGCCGGCGAGTGCCGCGAAGTTCGGCACCGAGCTGGCGCAGGCCTACGGCATCGTGTGGACCGACGACCTGTTCGCCGAGGGCGGCAAGGACGCGCGCACCACCAACCAGGTCGAGGAGTTCATGGGCGCGCAGAACGAGTGGCTGGCGAACCACCTGCCCAAGGGTGGCCACCTGGCCGAGATGGGTGCCTACGGCGAGATGAAGCTGCCGCCCAGGGCGATGCGCAACTACGGCAAGGCCCGCAAGGGCGACTTCGTCGCCTGCTACGTCGACATCCGCACCGGCGAGGTGGAGCAGGTCGCCTACACGATGCCGGAGGCGAAGCAGAACTCCAGGACCGGCAAGGCGGAGAGCAGCGACC
>JAABUV010007564.1_pt1 | contig 11352 bp, 10 predicted proteins | sample 5559971 | NCBI WGS metagenome assembly JAABUV01 (sample SAMN10711881, study PRJNA513362) | rock metagenome | isolation source: Antarctica rocks | place: Antarctica: Victoria Land, Knobhead nord | collected 2015-12-19
AGCACCAAAGCCCTGCATCGAGACTCTATCCCGACTTCTCCTTCTGCCCTCTGGAGTAGCAGCAATCTCATCAAAAGTAGTGGGCGGCGTGCTTACTCTGTCGGGAGGAGACATCGCTCGGCCATCTGGCGTGGGATCTCGCGAGGTCGTGTTTGAAGGCATGTGAACAGGCATTGATATGCGGCCCTCAACCTTTGATGCAGTGCCGGCTGGGGAAAGTGACCGCATACCATGGAGAGCAGATGTTGGCCGGGAAGATATGGGCGCTTTGGCATTGTAGAGATCACCATTGCCGAGACCCAGCACAGACCTTGGTGACTCCAGAGAGGGAAGAGCTTGCAAAGATTTTGCATACGAAGTCATCTCAGCCAAGAGTTGGGATGTTAAGTCACACATGACCGTCTTTATTGTGGTCGTCTTGGACTTCTCCAGCGTAGGTACGTAAACTACGCCTTCATGCGGTGGTTTTGCCGGCATAACATGGTCAAAAATCAAGACTTGATGAACTAAAGCCTTGGGAAACTGGGTCTTGATTTTCTCCAGACCTTCAACGAGCGATCTCACAGAAGTGTTTTGGCTATCTTCGGTTCTAGATAAATCCGTTCGTTCATTATTACTAGCAGCTGTTTCCCTTGATGTACCGCCTATGCTGTTGTAATCTGCGATTGCTATAACCATCAAGGGTTCTCTATATAGCTCGAAAGGCGCCAGAGCCATATGCGAGGGTGGAGGAAGAGCTGTCGTTAAGTCATAAAGAACCAGACCTGTAGGAAAAGCAAGCGGCGAAAACATGGCTAGGATACACCAGATGTGTCAGCGATATTGCCTACAGACTCTTTGGGTCGCGCAAGTAGTATAATAAAGCGTAATGGTTTCCTACTTCTATGAGGTCTGCCATCAGGGCTGACGTCTCCCAGACGCACCACATTCTCTTGCTGAAGCCTTCCAAGAGACCTCAGAAACCTCGATCGCTTGATATGCCCAATGGGAACCACAAGGACTCTGACTCGCGCTGGGGCGACGAAAGAGAGGGATTCAAGGCTCATGGTGACATTTGTTTAAGGATAGGCGCACGATTTTGTGGAAAGCTCGTGAAGAGCACAGGGAGGTGGGCTTTGGCGTTGGACAGTCCATGACCGAAGTCCAGATGTACAGAGCACCCAGGCTTTTGGTATTAGGGTATTCAGTATATGAAAGGAATTGACGGGTGAATTATTGTAGTGAAGACATGCGAGAAAGGGCAGCACGGGCAGGTAAAATAGATAAGCGAGGATTTTAAGCGAAATATCGTGCTGTGCTGAGAATTCTTCTAGAATATCAAAATTAATGCTTTGTATGATATTAATAAATTTTAAATCTAAATAAAATTTAAATTTAAACAATATAAATTGTTAATGGGAACCAATATTTGCACACCCAGTTTCCATACATGCACACCCAATTTCACTACATAAGGTAAACACCCATTCAAATTAGAATTAGTTACCGATATCTCGGTCGCCTAGAATACCTTTATTTGTATGAATGCCCCACCAAGAATTAAGTACCTGCAGGCAACGACGTCATCCTCCATCAAATTTATCGCGTTACACATGCAACATCTAACATATTACCAGGGATTAAATCTGCCTATCTCAGAGGACGAGGTAGGGGGGGTGACGAAGGTTCAGCTGTTGTAGAGCAGATTCCGGAGTTTCAGGAGCAAGCGCCAGGTGGTGGAGGAGGCTTTTATGGTCAATTTCAGGTGTAAATTAACTTGGAGATAACAGTTGATCCCAGAGGTACTTAATTCTTGGTGGGGCACTCATACAAATAAAGGTATTTCTAGGCGACCGAGGTATCGGTAACTACTGTGATCCTAATTTGAATGGGTGTTTATGTAGTGAAATTGGGCGTGCATGTATGGAAATTGGGTGTGCAATCATTGGTTCCCTAACATTTAGTCTTTTTATTAAGCATTATATTGAGCTTTTTACTTCGACACTCTGTATATATTAAAGTATGCATCAGTCAGATTTGTAATACACGCTGAGCAATGTTTCTGCCACACTGGTGGGTGATCTTCAGGTAAACCCACCCAAGATGCTGAGAACAGCCCCCAAACCCACCTCTTAGGGTAGATTGGGTTGGGTTTGTTGGGTGTCACCCAAACCAACGGTCACACTATGCTTCAGTCGCAACCGTCAAATCAAATTTGCTTTGTATACACATACCAAATCTGCTTCCATAAACAAGTATCAATTTGTTCCATATCCAAAGAACCAAATTGCTCCATATTCTAGCACCAACCCCCTGAGTTGGCAATCACAAAAACCAACCCATGAGGTATCAATAGTATCGAACAGGAAAACGCCTAAGTGTAAGGAATCGGTACAGGTATAGAAGTACAAGGGGCTATAGGCCGGTGCAGTATTTTGATAAAAAGGGGCCATTTTTAGAGCATTATGTGGTGTTTCTAGAGAATGGTAAATCGTCCGAGGCCCGGTCATGCAGGTAAATGCAACTCTGCTTTATTTTCTAAGAAGATGTCAGACCGCAAAATCACTGGAGATTGGAGGGAGCCGCTTGACGAACGTGGAGCTGAAGTGGGCGGTCTGCTCCAAAATTTTGGAGGTCTAGTGAGCCAAGGAGACTGTTAAGGCAATCTTAAAGGAGGCGAGCGCTAAGAGAAGAATAGGGATGTTGATTTGTGGGATTTTCCCTACTGACTGGATGGGCCGGGATTATTCGAAGACGTTCAAACAGTGCTCGGCGTTTTAGCATTGTCGCTATCGAACCACTTGTTGGTTCCACCAAGGAGCATCTTCCAGATGTTTCCCTTAAAAAATGGTTCAGTGTCGACGAGATCTCTAAGGGGAGGATCAGCGAGATGCTCCATATAACGGCTTTGGGGTATGATCGTACCTCGTGAGCCCGGTGCTAATCAAGCCGTTATCCAAGAAAGACAAGCGTGCACTTCCAACTTCATCGTTACCGAACTGTATGAATTGAACACCAACCTGAATATTTGGCTTCTTAAACCTGTCAAGTGTTTCACCAAGAGACTTGATAGGTGGAACTGCATCTGATTCCGGTTGCCAAATGCCATCAGTGAAGATGTAAAGGTTCAATTCTCGTACATCCTTTGGATCGTCGGCGTGCCAAGGACGGCTCTGAGCGTTGCGGGGTTTTCTTTGGTCTTCCTCCTCTAATCTTCTCTGATATTTTCCTAGAATCGAACCGAGGCGGTGGTAGATATTTGAGAGGTGCTCTGTTCCCTCTTTGACCTTTCGGGGGCGTTGCTTCTTGGCTAATTCAACAAGCTCTGTTGTCTTCTTCTCGTTTGTGCAGACGGTATCGCTCATCGTAAAGAATAAGTCGATTCCATTTTTGTCGTTTTTTTTGACTATATAAGCTAAAATGTCTAGAAGTAGAATGACATCATCCCAATGCTCTCGCATTGATGTTGAATCGTCGATCAGAAAAACCTGTAAGCCATCAGCGGACGTATGTATGAAGAAGAAGGAAAAGACAAACATGGTCACGGTTCTTCAATTCATTCATCAAATGATCGTGTGGCAAAGGTATGTCTTTGGCTCCACCTAATAAATTCCCCATCGCACTGGCTAGGCCACTCAGACCTTTCTTCTTCCGTCTTTCTCTCCATACTTTAGCGTCATCAAAAGATAAGAATGGAGGCTGCGGTGTTGGAGTACTATGAGGATGAGGATCATATGTAGGCTTGACAATGGGATGACCAGTATTAGGCTTAACATTGGGAGAAATGGCAAGGACAGAAATTCCATGCTGTGAAACATCTGCCATGTTTGATGAAATGGGTTCAGCACCAACATGCTGATTACTAAAGGGTAGTGTATCCGTGGAGATCTCAACCCGGAATGAATCACGAGCTTTTGTCGCTGCATCAGGACTGCTTTTCTGAAGCTCTATTCCAGTTCCGGGCTTTTCGGTTGTGAGACTAGGTCTCTGAGCCATACTGGGGGTCTGGGGGTGCATTTCCTGAGAAACTGGATTGACACTGTGGTCTGTGCTATAACCAACGCTAGGGTTATCTCTATGACTGATTGGAGGCTCGGTCTGAAAGGGTTCTGGCAATAAACCGTTTTGCTGGCTTGACATTGGGGTAAAACGGTCTTCTCCAGCCGAGTGCCTCTTTCTGCGTGAGCCCTTACGGTCGAGACCTCGTTCTGCTGGAGGAGAGTGGAGATGAGTTTGACCACCAAAAGCGTCTTGCGTCACGCCGTCAAGAGGATTCATCGACTTGAAAGTGGAACCATTTGATAATTGAGAGAGATGCGCAGGCCTATCGGTCGATATAATTCCAGGGCTCTCAGTGTAAGGATACTTTACCTGTTGTGATGTCGTCCCTTGAAGCTCTGGGCTTGGAGGTAAAGAAGAAGTCATTCGAGTTTGGCCATTGGAACCGGTTTCCTTGCGAGGAGGCATCGACGTAGCTTCTCGTTCAGAGGCGCGACTATCCGTGGAAGGAGATGTCGAAGAACGTACGGTCCGATAAGGCTCGAAACAGTTCTGATCAATATCCTTCATGCTGGCAGAGTCTTTAAGCACCTTTGATGACTTCCACCAGAGCGTATTCGCTGAGCGACGGTGTTGCCGTGGTAATAGCATGTGGTCTTTTATCATGGTGAGGACATGCTCAGTGATAATGTCACACCGTTGAAGATTACTGGGTAACTTTTGGAGACGTTCTTCGACGCATCTTAAAATAACCTCACCGTTATGGAAACAGTCTAAGTCCTCTATTCCATGTTCTTTAGCGTTCAGCTTGCGCAGATCACGATACTGTTGCAAACCTGTCAGACCTAGGACCAGCCATACAGCTGCTTCACTTAGTATGCAGCCTAAAGACCATACGTCTACTCCTGGGGTGACCTGGCGGCGCGTTGCTGCGTTGGTGGTATCATGTCTATAGCATTCTGGGGCCCCTTCATACAGCTTAGCTGTCGTTACCAGAAACATGCAGGCAGATACTGTACCGTAGGTCCGGGTCCCTTGAGTGTCCCAATCATATGCGATCTCCTCTACTTTGTCCCGAAAATGACTGAGCCCAAGATCGGCAAGTTTGAATTCCAATCTGCCGTTGCGAGTAGACAGGAGTATATTGCGAGGCTTTACATCTTGATGCCACCTGCTACATTCAGCATCCAACTTAGGGCTCCCAAGGCACTAATCACTTACCCTTGGCGAGCAGATTTATCTGTATAGACCAGGTCATGTATTCCTTCAAGCGCCCTGTTCAAAGAGAGAAGGCTCTCCCAAAAATCATATATTCCTGGACCAGTGCGAGGCGTCCTGTGCTTCGTAAAGTAATCCTCCAAAGTCTTCTCGTTGGCGTACTCCAAGATTATGTTCCACGTTTCACCATGTTTGTAGCTGCCATAAAACCCTATGACACCCGGTTCATTGCTTCCACTTATTGCGCTACGCACGGTCACAAAGCCTTCGACCTCTTTTCTACATTGCTCCTCAGCTTCTCTCGAATGGTAGGTTTTTAGAACGAAGGTATTTGGGCATGGGTCCGTGATTTCCTGCTTTCGAGTTAGTCTTCGTTTCAGCGCATAGTAGTAAACAGTAAGGGGCGCTATACATTCTTGGTACCACGATTCACCTCAAGGCGATTGTACGTGGATTGCAGCTCTATTCTGTAGGTTTCCGAACTTCCGCCGGTCCCAAGCGGTACTTTGGAAATAATTGGAAGAATCGTTCTAGCTTGCCAATCTTTGAATCGTTCGTAAGATAAAGTTGGCGCGCAAAACATCCACTGATGCTCATAGAAATCCTGAAAGAAGCGCGTATCAATGTCCTCCAAATTCGCTGGGAAATTTTCCGGACGGGTGTCAAAGGGTAGCTTTTCGTCGGATAAACTATTATGTATGACGAAATATTTGATAAATTTTCCTCGATTTATGTGAAGGAGGATGGCAAACACTTTTGTGTACTGCGTTTTGATAGGATTTCGTTGAACAGGAACAGGGCCTGTCGATGGTAATACGCATCGCAATAGTCCCTCCAGGCGATCATGGTCCGAGAAATAGTCCTTAAGGTCGGATTCAGGGCAAAAGTATGCGGTCTCATTTTCGGTGCCTGAAATACCTGGTTCGCGCTTTTCGTCGACAAATCGAACGAACTTCTGCAATGCTTCCTCGTGATTAGGCTGTTGCGCTCGAACGGGGTCCATAGCATGAGCCTATTAAAGCTATTGTCCGATAAGAGCTCAGGATAGTGCCTGTAGCCAGGAGGGAGGTATAGGGAGAGCGTAAACAAATGATTAAACATTGAAATAGATGAAAAGCAAAGGATAATGAACTCCTGCCAGTAACTACTATATTGTGTTAGTGCGTACCGAGGGCGGTGTAACAGAGAGTTGGAGAGGGTGGAGAGTATGCCCCTCGTACATGCACCGGCCGCATCGAGACCAGCCTACTAAAGATCGGCCGTCGCATGCTTTGAGAGATACGCCTTGTTTTGCCTAACCGGATTACAACCCTAAAAAGAAACCTTTCTCAAGGCGTTTTCCTGACATAGGTGCGAGTAAATGGTAATAGCAGGGTAATCAACCGCTCAGTTAATGTAAAACTTGGTCTTGATCGAAGTCAATATACTAAAGGCTTAGGAAGAAGGAAGAAGCAATTAGCCCTAATCTGTCATCATAACTGCTGTTAACCTCACTTACATCGAAGCCTCATATCATAAGGGCGAGCTTTCCCACTACACTGAACCGGATCGGACTGTAACAACAAAAATCTTTCCCCAACCGCCCCAGGCATGTGATCATCTGAAACGCTCCTCTTAAGCCAGACTACATTGACAAAAAATATAACGCGTATTTGCAAAAAGTTCGTATATGGACATAAGACTTCAAAATAACATTCGAAGAACAAAGCGAAAGCTATTCTGGCTCTATCGTTACGTGGGATCTCATCCGAATTGAAACCAGCTACTATTCGAGCCCGGGAATTCCCGTACTTAATATTATCAATGAGGATGGTATGGAGATTATCCAGTGTTCTAGGTACGGAGAGGCAAATTTTGTATTTCGAAATCTTCTCGGCTAGTATATTCCAAGACACATTGATCTGCTTCTGGTTCGGAATCCAGCCTCGCTGTTTAACCGCTCTGATTCGACCTTTACACTGCATTCTAGCCTAGGTCCAGTCAATTAATTTTTCTGATCACGAGTCTTCGTACTTAGCTTGGAGTGACCTGAGATGCATCAAACGGGGGTCGGTCTCCGTTTTCAAGGTCAGAGTTCTTCCATCTTAGCTTATCCTTCTGTCGTACATGGCGATAATAGATCCATGATGCTAAAAATGTGATCAACATGAAAGGGATAGAGATAGCGAGGTATGTCTGCAGCGCAGCTGGCGAGAAATTCCGCTGATTAGATGGAAACTTTATAACATCAGTACTCATGAGCGTCTAGTTCGTTTGTTAGATGGGTCTATAGAATTTTGGATTGGTCCTTACGGAGATGAATGTCCCCGGCAAGAAGAACAGTGCTACGAGAGTAATGATACGCATTGACACAGTTTCCTGCTCTGTTTTCATTGCAATCTTGTGCATTTGGTGTGTCATCTTCTCCATCTTATCCGCTGACAGCTGAGCTTTTTGCGAGAGGTGTTTGTTCAATTGTATATTCTTGAATTCAAGGATTCCATACAGCTGCGTAAAGTCAGAACATAGTCTTGTGCTATCATTTTGGACATGCTTGCTTACCAAGGTTTTTCTATCAGCAATCATTTGCAGCAAATTATCTGCCCTCGACTGCTGCAAATTTAGATCGTCAATAATACCCGTGATGCGCCTTTGAAACCGGGAGATATCTCCTTTGCAGTTAGTCCGCAAATGGTTTGGACAGTCTTCTGAGCTGACCACAAATTGAAGGTATTGCTGTAACTCTGCCAGTATCTTGGCATTCATTTTCAAGACCAGTAATGTCTCATTCACTTTTTCTCCAATGTACTGAGTACGCTGAAGATCACTGAACGAGAAATCATGCTGTTCAACCCACTTCGCTTGGTTGTTCGAAGTCATTTCGAATGTCTCAGATTCAGCTCGTGCGGCACTGGACCTCTCATCAGCCCCGAATGACACTGCGCGGCGCATTTTGTCAACTCGTGATTTTCCTGTAGCTAATAGAGACCATTGACGCCTTGCCGGAGGTGGTGAAGTTTCAGAACGCTTTGGCTTTCCGGGTACAGGGCTTGGTGGCCTGTCTATCTCGGCCCGTAGTGTTTGCCGAGTTGAGTCTTGAAATTCTTCTTCCAGAAACTTAATGTACCAGCGCCAGTTCTCACCGCTGAGATTGCAGTGAATCAGGTGTGTTGCAAGTGCTGCTGAAAAGGCATGGCTAGTGGAGTCATATTCGCTTGAACAGGAACGACTTGCAGCTTCAGTTACTTGCATTACTCGATTCTTTATTAGGCGGTTGCCCTTCACTATAATCCAAACTGTCCGGCCGGTTTCGATATCAAATGAATGATATATGGCTGTCTGTCGTATAGACCACGGCCAACCTGGCTGGTCTTTGTATATTTCCACAGATTTAAAGCCGTAACACAGCTGAAGATTTCGACCTGACCTTTCGAGTTCTGGTATTGATAATCCTCGGTCCATCTCACTCAAACGGTTCTCGTGCCTGAACCCGCTGAAATGGAAATCATGGGGGTACTCCTGTTGCCCAAACGGAAAAACAAAATCCAGGAACTCTGGCATTACTTGATGGTAGGTAAAGGCATCCATAAGCATCTCTCGTGTTGTATTCAAGGGCGCTCGCGAGTGTGGCGCATGTACGAAGCTTATAGTATTGTCAGTGATTCGGCAACAAGAGCCAGAGAGAGACACACATGAACCTGCACATTGGGTCTTTGAGATCTTGTCTATTTATTATGTGGAGCTGCGTCTTCATTTCCTTGGCGTCGCGCGCTGTGTCATGTATCGAATCCTGTCGAAAGTCAACTACCGAAAGTGAAAGCGTATCAGCCAGTCGACAACCACCACTTGCTTGATGCTTCAGCTGCCAAAAATCTACGACGGCATCTGCCTCCTCACAAAAGAGCCTTTCCTGATTTTCGTTTAGCCTGATGAAATACTTTTTCAGGCAATGATCATAAGTGTCTGGGATGATAAGGTTCTTGGGAAAGAGGCTCGAGTTGAAACAAGATCTGTTCAATTGATTCATTTTGATCCCGTCTTCTGCTCTAAAGCTCCTTTGTTACCCAAAGTCTGCAGATATATTCGACTTTATAAAGAAGTGATTATGTAAGCATGGTCTGTTAAGGTGAAGTGGAACACACTCAAGGGGCTTGGTGGTATAAGGCACTCTCTGCCGCGAGGCCTGCAACGATGCTTACGCCCCATCCTGCCCTTACTCTGCACAATACCCGTACTGAGCTATACGCCTGCTATCTCCAACACAGCCTCGCAGCTTGCAAGGCACTCAGGTCCCTCGGAACTTCGTTAATCATCATCATCATTTACAGGTCGCCGTTTTTTATGAAGTTCTCTCCTTTCCTCCTGTCGCCTCGTAATCAGCCGGTGTGGCCAAGCATTCCTTAACCAGCACACCTTCGTTAATTTCCTTGGAGCTCTGAACGTCCAATCATCCAGCACAAACTGCGATTGTCAGCTTTGATTCTCAGAAATGGCGCTTAAGGGAGCACAACATTGAGTCCAAAATCGTTGTCGCCCACTATATTATTCTTGCTAAACTTTTCTTTCAAAAACGCTAAGACTGTTCCTTTGTCGAGACGGTAGTGTGGAAAGCTATCCGAAACCCAAGCGGAGGACATGGCAGCGATGAGCGATAAGATGCTTGGATGGGCGCCAAGCTTTAGTCGCTGCCACTTTGTGAGAGGGTGCTGTAGGAATACAAGGCCAAGGAATCCAGGCTAAATCCAGCTCACTGTGAGCCTGAAAGGAATGGGGCGGCCTGTTATCGCCAGTCTATGCGGCTCAAGTTCAGACATGATCAAGAGTTGGAGGGGTTATTTCATGCACATCATCACGCCGAGTCTGCAGACCCCACGTTTGCGTAATCAAAGGCATCCACTTAGGAAATACTGGACCAGTCACTTCAGTGCATAGAGTAACCGATGGGTAAGGCCCTTGTATACTAAGAAACGTACGGAATAAAGCCTTGAACTCCTTGCAGTTGGTTTGTACACCACGCAAAATCGGTTGGTCATTATTCCGTTTGCGCTAAGGGCTATGTTTTTCGCAATGATATCCTAGCCTTGTCGATTCCACTGCCTTTGTGGCCATGTACATCAACAGCCTCGAAGCCTATTTACATCCGCCTTGAAGAGGCAAATCTGACTCGCGGTTACGTATTGCCACTTATGCAGATACTTGTGTCTATCTTATAGATATAGCCTAACGAAAGCCATATGCGCGGCATCTGAAATACAGCTATTGAGGGGGCGGTTAACCAATTTGAGAGGGCTTCATGCTGATGATATACAATGTTGAAGCCTACTGAGTATTCCTTGACAAGTATGATCGATTTGCCTGAATCGCGTGCTTGATCAATAGCGTAGAATAAACGCGCTTTGCGGGGTGTATCAGCTTCCTAACGATGTCGAGCTTTTGACGTAGAGGTAGGTGGACGTGGAGCCATGATAATATAATCAGTTTAGTGAGCTAGAAGGGTGAGGTAGATAGAAGGGTGGGTAGAATGGCGGGTACGAAGCCGAAATTAGCGTATTCGGAACTAGCCGCTTATTGTACGTTGCCTTTTGCCGACCCCTGATGACTGGGATTATGTATCTACGGTGGCCCGCTGCATGCGTAACTGGCTGCTTTAATAAATCATATTCACTGGCAAGGTACAACGCCACAACACATTTACTTAGCATTAATGTTTTCAATCTACATTCCCTTTTCTTGTACAGCAGATAGAAGGGTGTAGATGTTTTCTTACTCCTTTGGACTCATGGAAGATGACGATACACTTCATGAGAAGAACGCCCTGTTCGATAGGCCTATTCTACTGCAACCCAATACATTTGAGAATATAGAGAGAGCTTGGTTCAAAGATATCATTCCATAACATCTTTTTGCAGCTACCTCCCAACCTTCTCAAGGGAGGATTCATTTGGCCTCGACGCCCGCGACAGTAACGCTAAATGGCGAACAGACTTGATTATGATGCGCTCAGAGCGCAGACCATACGTAATGGTAACGACGAGGCTGTCACAGTCAATACTCGAGCCCTGATAGACAAGGTACTAGCGAGATATTCGGGAGAATGGACGACCTTGAGAGAACTGCTTCAGAACGCCGCCGATGCTTCAGCGAGAAAGGTTACCATCAGACTTCAGACCATGCCAT
>JAABUV010007566.1_pt1 | contig 11351 bp, 14 predicted proteins | sample 5559971 | NCBI WGS metagenome assembly JAABUV01 (sample SAMN10711881, study PRJNA513362) | rock metagenome | isolation source: Antarctica rocks | place: Antarctica: Victoria Land, Knobhead nord | collected 2015-12-19
GCCTTGCCGGCACCCTGCCAGCCAGCTGGGCTAGCCCCACAGCCTTTCCCCAGCTCCAACTTATGAACTTCAGTGCCACATCGCTGTCCGGCACCCTACCGGCAACATGGGGCCAAGCTGGGTCTTGGTCCAGACTGACAGACCTTTATTTGGCCCAAACCAATATCTCAGGTAGTGCAGTCAATCCTTAATGGACTTCTTAGTTGGACAGTCATACTTTCCTCAGGACTAGGAGTCAAGTGGGAGTTCAAACCAGCTTTTTATCCAGAACAACTTTGCTTACAGTTGTTGCCAATCAGTTTGGCAACTCACCTGGGTTTTGTCAGAGTTGCTTGACTCTTCAAAGCTTCAACAGTCACCTTTACATGACTAGGCATGCTGTCTTTTGCTTGCAAGCTTACGAATTGTGTATGCAGTCAGCCCACTAAGCATTGAACCCATGACAACCCAACCAATGGACTTACATGTACACAGATTTCAACCTTGATGTACAGATTCATCTTTGCTGGTGGTGCAGGCACATTGCCATCTGCTTGGGGGGCTGCTGGTGCCTGGGCCACATTTTCAGTCTTGCAAGTGTGGGGTTCTCCTCTGACGGCACCCTTCCACCCTCTTGGGGGAACCCCAATTCCTTTTCTGCGCTGGAACAGCTGGTGCTTGGAGGTAGGAACCATATTGTTACACCTTCACCTGAGTAGGCAAGCTCAAGCTGATCTTATTAGTCACCTTACATACTTACTGTATGTGGCTCTCAAGCATGCGGCAGGATTGCCTAAGAAGCTTTTGTTTGGTGAAGTCAAGGGGCTTCGCCCACCTGGACGCCCTAGGTCAGTTTCAATGATGTTGCATTACGTGATTGTCAACACTGTCGTATTAGTAGGCCTTACAGGGATGCACAAGACAGGCTGCTCTGGCAAGACAAGACTTGTCCTGCACATACCTAGCTCATCATGAGCTGGAAAGCCTTAAGATTATTATTATTATTATTATTATTATTATCATTATCATTATTATTATCGTTGTCGTTGTCGTTGTCGTTGTCGTTGTCGTTGTCGTTGTTATTAATATTATTGAGCATGCGGCAGGAAGTACCATATTTTGCATCTATGTCCGATGACAACTGATGTATGATGCCGCCCTTGCTGCCTACAAGGAATAATGCATATGCATGTGAATCTTCAGTGTATTGAGTTTGTTCATCAACACCGTATTGTGCTTGTGTGTATGCAGGCATACTCCCAGCAAACTATGACAGCTCAATTGGAAGTGAACAGCTGCAGGCAATCGAGAGCGTTAACAGCAGCCTTTCAGGTGTGTCTGCATGCATTGCTGTGCTTTGGCAGTTGCATGGAGAGCATGGCTGAGCCAGGTCAATCTTTGTTGTCCTGCAGTTTTGCAGTATTTTGATGTTGCTGGTCTATAGAGATCTCTGGCACCTCATAAGCAATCCACTACTGTTTGCTGCTTTGTGAAACATTCTGCCTTGTGTTGTGAGGTAATGCATGAGAAATGAACAAAAATAAAGGGTAAAAATAAAAAAATGATAAGGCCCAGTGTTCCACAGGGACCCTGCCACCATTGTGGGGCCAGGGCTTTCCTAGATTGGTCAACCTGACAATATGGAACACCTCTGTGTATGGTTCATTGCCACCAGAGTGGAGCAACTCAACAGCCTTCCAACAGCGTGTTGGAAGGCTGTTGAGTTGCTCCACTCTGGTGAGTTGCTCCAGCAGCTGACAATTCAAGACTGCAACTTGACGGTCGTCTTGCCCTCTTCATGGGGCAGCTCCTTTGCATTTCCACAGCTGCAGCAGCTGACTGTCATCAAACATGGTGGCCAGTCAGCGCAAAGTGCATCAGCATACAGCAACAACACTCTCATAGGTCAGTCGCAGCCTTTGCCCGCCTAATGCCTTGCACAGCGGCAGCAACACTGTCAACAGCATGCCTTGTGGCCTTTGGCCAAACCTTCAGCGCCTGCAGCTTTCGCGCAGCTCCTTGATAGGCAGCCTCCCTGCCAACTTCACCGACTCTTTCCCACAGCTGCAGCACCTTGACACAGGCGCCAATCAGCTCACCGGCCCCCTGCCCCCAACATTACCCCCTCACATGACATACTTGGACTTGGGGGGCAACAACCTCACATGATCTCTGCCATCTGTGTGGAGCCACCACAACCTTACACTATTGACTGTTATGGACAACAATCTGACCGGCACCATACCGTCCATCTGGGGCCAGCCAGGCATTATGCCAAATTTGCAAAGGTTTTACCTGGCCGACAACAGATTGGTGGGTCCTCTGCCAAAGCTGCCATCTCAGTTGACTGATGTGCTCACAAGTGACAACCAGTTGACAGGCACTCTGCCATCATCTGAATGGCCGCCACAGCTTGAACTTGTAGAGATGGACGGGAACCGGCACAATGGCTCAATTCCGGCCGAGCTGGCATCTTTGCCAAACTGGCAAGAGCTTGCATTGGATCAGAACATGCTGACGGAAACAGTGTTGGAAGCCTGGAGTGAGCCTGATGCCTTGCCAAGCTTGTACAGTCTGACTCTGGGGCGCAACCTGCTGTCTGGGACGTTGCACAACAGCTGGGGGAACAGAACAGCCCTGGTGCACCTGGAATATCTGGACTTGTCTGGCAACAACATCTCTGGCACTTTGCCAGACAGTTGGGCAGCACAGGGTGCATTCTCAAAGCTCAGATCCCTTGATTTGCAAGCCACAGCAATACATGGCACTTTGCCAATCCTTTGGAGTTCCCCTTTTGCCTTTCCGCACCTTGAATTTCTTGAGCTTAGTTCAACAGGCCTGCATGGATCTGTGCCTGCTTTCAACAACAGAAATTTGACGTTTGTGGACTTGAGTGCAAGTAACTTCACCTCTGACCTGGGAGCTTTTTGGAATAGCTCTTCCCCTTTGACCGTGGCAATGCTTTCACGCAACTCAATCTCTGGCTCCCTGCCCAACACCCCACCATCCCTAGATCAGCTGACCTTTCTAGACGTGAGTGATGACTGCATGCAGGGCACTTTGCTGTTGCCTTGGCTTACAGCAGGAAGCTTTCTGTCTCATGTCGCCTATTTGAATGTGGGCAAAATTTGGCAGCGCTCGCTGTCTATGTCATCATGGCGGCAACAGTTGTGCTTGCATCAAAGCTTTTATAGTCCCGATGTTACAGGTGTACAGCTGACTCACCTGCCAGCTATCTTGCAAAACCTGCAAGGACAGGAGTTGGGGACCACAGACAGCGAGACTTGGGAAAGTGGCGAAGTTGCAAACATTATTGCTCAAAATTACCTAGCTGGCTTGCAGGACGGCCACAATCAGTTGACTGCTGTACCAGAGATCTGTGCAAACGATGGTGCAGGCAAGGTGTTGTTGATTGTTTGGATCCCGTTTGCTGGCTGCTGTTTGCTGGCACTGTTGAAATGCATACACTTGCGCAGACATGCAAAACAGTCTGCAGTTCTTTCACACGCTATCTTGTTACAGTCCTTAACCATTCAAGTCTGTGTAGGAATTTGCAAGCAGACCTTTGAAGGGATAGGTGGTCTCGCCTTTTACTACTATGATTTGATGACCAGCTTGATTGTCTTGGCTCAGATATGGGGCACATGGCCAGGGGGTATTCTGACTGCTATATTCTTTGTCCATTTTGCAACAACTGGTTATCTTGTGGCTGTTTATGCTTGTTTCCGGTTGTTTCCCATGAAGGGCAAGGTGCCGCAACAAAGACTTTGCATAGATGCCATGATCCTGATGGCTTGTGTGTTAGCGGGACCCATCATGATTCCTCTTGTGCTGCTGTTGGACACAATGGCGTTATAAGGCAAGCTGGTATGTGTATCCAAGGTTTGGCCAAAAGCACAGGCTGGCAATGGCTGCGGCCTGGGTACATAGCTGTGTATACTGTTCGACGATTTACTGTCAGCAACAATTGCTTAGGGCTGAATTGGGTTGATCTTGAGCAGTACGAAAGTATGCACAACTTGATAGCTGCTGTTTTTCAAAGTCTGCCAACAGTCATTTTGAACTCTGTTTTGTTTTCGTTGGGGAACAGGCCCAGCCATGGTCTGTTCTTCTCGGACAGTCTATTTGTTGTAGCAATCATCGCTTCTTGCCTTGTCATGTTGAAGGTTTTTATAGTTTTTCTTTGGCAGGCGTACACAAACAATATTCAGCCAGTCAGGTACTTGCTGCATTTGGTGTCTGGTAGGGGTCTAGCAAGCCAATCCACAGCTACAGAGTTGGCAGCTGGGCGCAGTATTCAGTACTCACAGAAATGTATCATGTATCCGCCTCTGCACCGTTAGGAGCTGACACAAAAGAACCTGGGAGTGTGTAAAGAATGCTTCCATTGATGCATCCTGCATACAGCAGCAGCATGAGACTGTCTCACCCAAGTTGCTATTGCCATCATCAGTGCCTTCAGCAGCAGCAGCGGCCCAATGCATGGTTCCCATGTCTTCTGCATTAGCAGGGAAATGTTTGAGCCCTGCATGAAGCCGGACAATCATTCAGACATCCGTGCTGAATGTTAACGTCAGGCTGCTGGGGGATGAACATGTTAAAGAGTTGTGGTGAGTTGTTCACATTCGATGTAGCCGGAGTTGTGCATCACTGTTATGAGTGATCTGCAGTGAGGCCTGAAGCGCTATGTGCTTGCCTGCGGCTCAGGCCATTACTCATCACAGTGATGGAGCGGGTGTTGTTCCTTTTGGCAGTGTATCTCTGTTTCTGTGAGCAGACTGCACAGCTCATGAGTGATGGCTTATGCACAAGCTGCAGCTGCTCACATGCAAGCGCAGCAAGCGCGCCAGCTGCATGGTGATGCCTGGCAGGCAATCACTCAGGCAAGACTGAACGTGACTGATCAGTGATATGCTGCCTTTTGTTGCCTCATCACTCACTATCAGCAGCAGTAGCAGCAGCAGCAGCAATAGCAAATGCTGCTGCATAACTCATCACTCAACTCCATCATCCAGTGCTCATCACTCACAGTCAGCAGCAGCAGCAGCAGCAGCTGGATGACTTGATATGATCACTGTGACATCATACGACTGCAGCACCCAAAGGGGAGGGAGAAATTGGTAGAATCAACCACACACAGTTGTCATCACAGCACTCATGTGTGCACCTTCCCCACCTTAGCCTGATGCATGGAGCAAGCCTAGCAAGTGCAACACAGTCATGCCCGCTGGCAATTCACACAGCACAGAATGTTGTGGCTGCTCAATACTTTTGTCAACTCATCACTCACCGCCAGGCGCTGCAGCATGAGCAGCAGCAGCAGCAGAGGCCATTTCTCAGCACTCAGCTTCATATGGGCAGGCCTTCACAGGGGGAAACCCAGCTTTGAACAGGACCACCTAGACAGCCATGACACATGAAAATGGCAGCCAAATCACATTGATGATCCCATCACTCATACTGCATCACTGAGCGCAGGAACAACAGTTGTCCCACCCCTGAGCACTGATCTCCAGCGCAGGAACAACAGTCGTCCCACCCCTGAGCACTGATCTCCGGCGCAGTGCGCTGCAGATGACCCATGCCTGCCCACCTGGGGCAACCAGCGCAGCGCGTGCCAAGACCAAGCAGGTACATGGGCTGAAGAGGTACTGGGCTGCTCATGCAAACGAGCTCTGCAAGTGGAGCACACTTCACCATTCATGAGCTGGGCAGTCTGCTCACAGGAGCAGCAACCCAGACCAGCATTCATCACATCTGAGCATTTCAGCCTTTCCATCACGGGGATGGGAGATGGGCTGAGCCGCAGGCAAACTCATCAGCCACAGACCTCCTCTTTCAGCAGACTGCTGATCTGAACTGTGACCACAATGAGCACAGCAAGTGCAATTTATGCAGCTGCAGTAGCATATCATCACTAATGAGCTGTGCTCCTCCTGGAGCATCACTGCACTGTCACGGACTGTGAGCAGCTGCAGCAGCTACAGCAGCACTTCTCATCACTCATGAGCCCTGCAGTCAGCAAACCGCAAGCAAACATACAGCTTGTTGGGCCTCATCTTGCACAGCAGATCACTGATTATACCAGGGCTTTGCAACCACAACTAGCGCAGCAAATGTGATGGGGCAGCAAGACATGGTCCTGTAAAACCGTCACCTCTCTCATCACTGGGATGAGTGATGAGCTGAGCTGCAGGCACCCACAACATGTTCAGTCACAGACCTCATCTTTCAGGACATCACTGACCTGAACTGTTGGCTCAACAAGCGCAGCATGTATGACAGAGCAGCATTTGGCAGCATGAACTGCATACTGCGCATTCACAGGCACTGCCTGACAGCGTCAAATCCAGGCAGCGGGCTGACATGGGCTCATCACTCATCAAAGCCAAAGGGCTGACTACTGAGCTGCACATGCCATCGAGCAAAGCAAGTGAAACATAAGCAGCTGCTGCAGCACATCCCATCACCTATGCTCTCCTCAGCAGCCTGCCCACATCAGCAGCAAAAATGACCAGATGCACGAACCCAGGTAAGATCATCGCAGTTCACCATTTGTGACTGGCGGTGAGCGTCTGCACCGTTGAAGTTGCAAATTTTATTGTGCACCCAGGCAGCTTCCGTGACAGGAGCAATCATTGACTCATGCTTATCTTGTCAATCAGCAAAATGTAGTCATCAGCACATCAACACGAACGGGAAGGGACACACGAACAAGGCCCATTTGCAAAGACTGGCCTCTACTCAGGGCCAGAAACGGTAGTCGTCCCGGCTGACTTGTATCAACGCGAGTTCTCTTGAGCTTAGAACGCACTCTACACGTTGAGTCTTGATTTCGACAGCTCGACTCCTTGAACGCAGCGAGAAAGGTGTCCAGCATTCACCTGTCTTGTCCTGAGGTGCAGTGCTCTCTGTGTCATCTGCGAGTGCTCACCCCTGCAAATGGCTCGGCTTGAATGCTAGGGTCTAGGCTCTGAGCGATTGCATGGCCGCTCGCTGCTGCTGCACATCGTAGTACTATTGCATGCCTAATGTCGCGTAACGGTGAAGTGAGACCTTCGGAAAACGATTACATATGTAGCGGACCCACCGTGTCTGTCTTGAATGAACGTTACGCAGCCACCTTTGCGAAATTGAGTTGCCTTGTGTATGTTCGCAGACTCGACATGCCGGCCAACTGCAAGTCGTTGTTGTTGACTGTACTACTGGTCGGCAGTTGCCTGTTGATTGCGGCGCAAGCACCAGCACCTGCTCCCAATGCATCTGAAGAAACAAGCCCTTTGACCGCATCGAGCCAGCCTGTCTGCACCTCCATGCTCGGCGGCACCAACGTCAGCCTAGTCATGGTTGCAGACCCTGGCGACTTCACTGGCACAGGTGAGTTGTACACCGGATGCATGCGTCATTTGTGGCAAAATCAATGCCGGTCATCTCTTTGTGTCATCACATGCACACCTTTCGCATCGTCTGGGCGCTTTGCAGAGCTGCTAAGCAGACAAGGCTCAGCCTGCCTCACACTTCAGTGAAAGCCTGGTCACGTTTGCAAATATGCTGCCAATCATGTTGCATGGAGCTGCTTTGCACTTGCAGGTGAAGCAGTGCACTACTTGGCTAACCTGCAAAACAGAGTAAACGTGACAAGCAGCAGTTTCTGCCTCAGCATGGCATATGGTACCCTTCTGGGTAATCCAGTCATGGTGGTGGCCACTGGTATTGGTCCCACAACTGCAGCCCTGTGCACCTTGGAGCTTCTGCAATGCAGGTCAGGGATAAACTTGACTTCCCTTACACCAAAATGTCACTGGCAAAACAGGTTGCATGTTTCAGATGTGCATTACTTCACACACATACGGGGCTGTGCATACTGATTGCAGTATACTCATGCCATCCCCCCAACCTACATGTATACATTATCTGGACTGTTAAAGAACTGAAATAAACCCAGGCTCTTTGTGTGGCGACAGATCTTCAGCAAATGTGCATGCTGCTCGTGCACTGCCTGAGAACGTGGATGTGCAGCCAACCATTGCAGTGAGTGCGTCAGTGCAACTAACTGGTATAATCTGACAGCAAAGCATTTACGCAATCAATCTTCTGTACATGCATTAGTCTGCAGGGACACATCACACAAAGAATTTTAGGAGACATTGCAGCAAACAGCAACAGTTAGCAGTGCAGCATGTATCTACAATCAAGCATGATGACATGATTTCCATGCAGTGAGTACATCAAGGAGATCATCTGGATGGGTACAGCTGGGTACTCTCCCCAACAGGGAGGGGTCATTGATACCCTCAGAGGCTGTGATGCTGCCAATCCCAGCACAGCAATCACTCGGGAAGGAGACCTGTGCATCACGCCTTGGGCAATCAACTGGGACTGCAAACTCACTGACTGGGATGACCAATGCGCCGGCTTCCCAAATGTGTGCAGGTGCTTCACTCAAACACTTGAGTACCAACAGGCACGATCTGTACTGATGCTGATCATGGACTGTCATGCATGTCCTGAGACTTGCCTCGTGTTGGTGCCACAGTCTGCCGCGCCATCATGATTGTGCTCTTATGACCATCTTGCATTCTTGTGTCTGTGCTACAAGCTGTTGTTACTAGAAGAACAAGGTTTAGCAAATCCTAATCTTGCCTTACCTCAAAGTTGATGCTTCTGCATATACCAGCGAAGCTGCACCAGACATCTCCTTGCTGTTGTTCTTCTTCTTATCACAGCCGCTGTTGCTGGGTAATTACTACATGTTTTGAACATAACTCTGCATGCCAACATCTACTAAAGTGTTAGACGCTAAGTTGCATGCAAGACATTTGCAATGGCAGGCACCAGACATGGTCAGTACAATATGCTAACTGCTTTCGTAGAGGAGCTTTTTGTACCAGCTGTCAAAAAATGTCAGCCTGCTTTTGCTGCCGTGCTGCTGTGCTGGCGTTGCTCATGCATTTGATATGCTCAGCAAAGTATGACTTTTGGGTGAGCATGCCAGAAGGAAACACTCAAAATACAGCCAAGATGTCACATCCTGATTGATCAGACATCTGCTGCAGCGACCCAACTAATGAGGATGGACCAGAAGTAAGCTCCTTGTATGGACAATGCATTTTCTCCACCTACACTGGTGCTGACATGGCCCTCACCATGGAGGTGCAAGCTGCTGCAGAAGCTGCCAGCTTCCCGGCCAGGTATGACTCATGCCTGCACCGCTTCAGAAACTGTTGACTCCCTGCCAGGTGATGAATCATGCGTGCACTGCTGCAGAAGCTGCTGACTTGGCCTCAGGATATGGCACATGCATGCATTGCTGCAAATGTTGTTGAGGTGTTAAGCAGCCTTACTGGTCAGAGTAGGCACACTGTTGTCCCTGGGAAACACTAAAGCTGAGTCAGCTTAATGTCAGTGAAAGGTGTCACTGCATGCTATGGCAGGCTGTCATCAGAGCATCCAATCCTACCGTTTGGACTCCTATGCAATGGTGTTCCAAGGGCTTTTTAGTTTGTCAGCAAGCCTGCAGACTGTGATCAAGCAAATTGGTACAAGTCATAGCATCACTGCAAAACAGTGGTGCTTCTGACATGTTGCACCCATTGCACTCGTTTGTAACACTTCCAAATGAAGCCTGTCCCCATAGCGCTCGCTTGCTAAGGCTGCGCATAGGGGAACAATAGGCAGATCAATGAGTTTGCCAAGCTAGCAAAAGGCAAGTATAGCACTCAGGGGCACGTTCACCATCGAGTCGGCTTTGCAGGAGTGACAACTTGAATCTGTATGAGGAAGAGTACTGGAACATCACTTCTGACAGCACAGGAGTGAGCTATGTGTTGGATCGACCTGTGCAGCCCTGGAACTACACCCAGTGTGCCATTGCAGACTCGCAATTCTTCTGGGCAGGTCAGTTTTGCGTGTTGCTGTGACACCGTATAACACAACAAGACTCAGAAAAAAATAATCAATTGACAGCTTTGTTAAGCACTACACTGACCTACCCAGAATAGTAATGCTGACAGTCACAACAATGATATATCATATGCTGGCTGACTCTTATGTAAGCTTAAACCTTTTGATCAGCACAAAAGCAATCCTCGTTTACACCCAGTGACACAGAGGCTAGTACAGCTTGGCTTTTGCACCCATACATGACAGCAGCGACTGCCGTGTCATGTTTGTCTGTGGCCCAGCATTATTGTCTGCGTTGAATCTGCATGTGATGTGTCATGATGGCTGCTCTGAAGAGACAAGACTTGTCCTGCACGTACCTAGCTCATCATGAGCCGGAAAGCGTCTAAATTATCATTTTTATTATTATAATGCATCATTGCATTATTGCAGTCTGACTGTTGTACGCAGGTGCTCCCTGGGACATGGTGTCCAGGAACTACTCTGCTGTAGTTGTGAATGAGGCCCTAGGCATGAACCTGACTCAGCTTGACATGGTGACCGTGAGCTCTCAGGAAGACATTGGCTTGGTCCAAGCTGTAGGTGGATGGAACTCCTTGGTGGGCTCTGGTGGCAAGCAGGTGATATCCTGCTCCCTTGCATTCAATTCTAGACAGAATTGTTTGCAACCCCCCCCCACCCCCCACCCCCCACCCCCCCTCCCCGGCATGCTCTGGAGAGTGGGCTATGGTGGCAAGCATCTGTTGTCGTCCTTGTCTGTTCTAGGCAATATTGAACTGCTCAAATGGCATGCTGCTCATCTAAAATACTACCAAAAATCCAGCAGCATTGGGTGGGCGCGATTCGCAACGGATTACTGCTTTGACTCATCATATCAGCTGTCACCATTTTGCATGCCCTGACATAGGCCCAACCTTGCTACATGGGCTTCTGTCAGTCTTGTCTGCCTTTGTGCTTTGCTGAGGCCAACATATGCTACTGCAACATGGCGTGATGAGCAATAGAGCTGTTGGGTAAATCTGACTGTGCGAGGTATAGCCAGCAACACCAGAGAAGTTGATGCTGCTGCAGGTGCCGTACACAATAGTGCGCACCCATTCAGACATTTTGCATGACCCTATAGAGAGCATGGGAAATGGGACTTGGATGACATCCACACAGACACTGACCCAGAACTTTGAGGATGGCTATGCTTTTGCAATTGCTACTGGCAGTACCGCTGTACTGACAACACTGCAGAGGCGATGCCAAGCTGCAAATGGTGTCAATGCCACTCTTTGCAGCTATGCCTTGGCTCCTATCTACACATCATGATGAGCTGGCTGACATGATGAGGCTACAGTGCTCAGTGTGCACTGGCTTTTGCAAAGCATACGGCCACCGCTGGCACTGAGTACAGACAGAGTGAATATATTCAACCGAAGTGATCAACATCAAGTGCAGTCTAGAGAGCTTGTGTTTGACGCACA
>JAABUV010007567.1_pt1 | contig 11350 bp, 14 predicted proteins | sample 5559971 | NCBI WGS metagenome assembly JAABUV01 (sample SAMN10711881, study PRJNA513362) | rock metagenome | isolation source: Antarctica rocks | place: Antarctica: Victoria Land, Knobhead nord | collected 2015-12-19
TTTGGGTGGATGTGGAGCATGCGTCACCCCTGTCCTGGTATGGCGGTCAGGCATTTGAACCGCCAGGCATGCTCCACGATAGCCAGTCGGACCGGATCCCAACAATGTTCCGCGACCAGACAGATAGGTCGGGCCTCGGCGCCACGCCTGCGTTCCTGCTTGGCCTGTCTCTTGGTCCTGAGGGAGTGTTCGACCTCCACGACGATGCCGGTCGTGCCCTGGTCGCGGTGCTCATCGATGCCTGCGAGAACAGCGGCGACGCGGCCGAGCTGGTGCTGCTCGCGTCCCGCGACGAGGAGCCGGGCGAGGACCTGCTCGCGCTGCTGCTCGACGAGGCGCTGGCCTAAGCGCGGCGGGGGCCACGCAGTCACCTTGAGGTCCCGCTGGACGGCGCGCTGCGGTCGCGTCGAGCGCTCCTGGAAGCGCGCGGCTTCACCCGGCGCTTCGACATTATTACCATGGAGCGGCACGGGCCCTGGCAAGCGGTCAAGCCTCCGCAGGGCTGGAGGTGGACGGACCTTTCGGCGGAGCGCTACGACGAGGCGGCCCTGCTGCTACGCGCAGCCTTCGCGGGGCACCCCGGCGTGAACTTCCCGCCCGCCAAGCAGGGCCGAACCCACGCGCTGGCCAAATCGCTGCCGGTCCGGCTGCTGCTCGACGGTGATCGGATGGCCGGGTGGGTGTCCGTTCGTGCCGAGCCGGACGGCTCCGCCATGGTGGAGAGCCTGGCGCGTCATCCCATCGACCGCGGGCGTGGTCTCGGGGCCGCGCTGCTGAGCGAGGGACTGCGGCAACTCGATACGGCGAGACTCGCCCCCGTGCGCCTGGACGTCGCCGCCGCCAACGAGGACGCGCTCGCGCTCTACGAGGAGTTCGGCTTCCGGGCGACGGACGAGGTGCCCATTCACGCGGTGGCGACCCGATCCTAGCCAGCGGCCGTCATGCCAGGCCGCATGGTCCGGGCCGGATCACGCATGCTGCCCCCGCAACGCCGTCTCGACCTCGCGGACGCTGTCGGCCAGCACGCTCGGCTCGAACGGCGAGCGCAGCCCGGCCGAGCGGAACAGCTCGTCGAAGAGTGCCGAACCGCCCCGTGTGCACAGCGCCATGTAGTTGTAGCGGCTTGCACTTATCCGCGGCTGGGGCGCACTCATCGACCTGAATCGGCTCACGCTTGGTGATCCCGGGCGCAGACTTGGTGCGACGGGCTTGCACTCATCGGCCCTGGCTTACGCTGGCTGGGACCGAGCCGGCTGAGCAAGGAAATGAGGGGTTTGCTGCCCGCTAGGGCCAAGCAGCACAAGGGCCGCCCCAATGTCCGTACTGCCGAGCAATGAACCCGTGTAGGATTTCAACGCACCCGAACCGAACGTCCGCACGGGTTTGCTGTCCCGCTAACTGCTGAGATCTGATGAAGTCGAAGAGCTGCTGGGGGTCGCTGACCCTCCTGAACGTACCGGGATGGACCGGATCGGGACCGGGCCACTGGATGAGCCTGTGGGAGCGCGACGACCCTGGGATCGTCAGGGTTAAGCAAGCGGATTGGGACCGCCCTGATCCTGCTGCATGGACGGCAGAGCTGGAGGCCAGCGTGCAGCGTGCCGCGACAGTCGTAGTTCTTGTCGCGCATAGCTGCGGCGTCTCGACCGTGCAGCGTTGGGCGCAGTCGGGCGAGTGCCGCGTGGCGAGCGCCTTCCTGGTTGCGCCGCCTGATCCCGAGCAGCCGGATGCGCCCGCGGCCGTAAGCTGCTTCGGGCCAATGCGCGATTTCCCCCTTCCATTTCCAAGCCTGGTCATTGGAAGCAGCAACGACCCGACCTGCACCCTTCTCCGAGCGGAGGAGTTTGCGCGGGATTGGCGCGCCAGATTCGTGGACGTGGGCGATGCTGGGCACCTCAACACGGCATCTGGTCACGGCCCGTGGCAGGAAGGCAGGAAGCTGCTGACCGCGGTGATCGACGCTGGACGCTGACTGGATGCACCCCACGATTTCCCTGCCCACCCTGCCCGCCCGGCTCAGTCCCAGCATGCGTGAGCCGGTTCGGACCGACGAGTGCGCGCCCGGCTGCGGATGAGTGCAAGCCGCTACAGCTATCCGGCCACGTCGAGGCCCATCCGCGCGGCGACACGACGCGCTGTTGCCTCGCGTTGCGCCGTGATGTCGCGCACGGCGTGGCGCGCCTGCGCCAGGATCGCCGGCGGCGCGGTCTCGGGCGTCCCGCTGTCGAAGGGCGGCTCCGGCGCGTAGGCCATGGTGAGCTGGATCGCCTGCGCGGCCTCGACTCCTCACAGCCCGGCCGCCAGACGCAGGGCGCCGTCGATCCCGGCGGTCACGCCGGCGGCGAACACCCAGTCGCCGTCCACCACCACCCTCTCATCGACCGGGATCACCCCAAAGAACGGCAGCAGATGGAACCACGCCCAGTGCGTCGTCGCGCGCCGCCCCACCAGCAGCCCGGCCGCGCCGCACAGCAGCGCCCCGGTGCACACGGAGAACACGCTGCGCGCGCCGGCCGCCTGCATCCGCAGCCAGCCCAGCACCGCCTCGTCCTCCATCAGCGCCTCCTGCCCGAAGCCGCCCGGCACATGCAGCACGTCGAGCTGCGGCGCGTCTGCCAGCGCGGCGTCGGGCGTCAGGCGCAGCTCCTTCAGGTCGCGCAACATCCCGGCGGTTTTGCCGTAGAGGCGGTAGGTCGAGTTCGGAATGCGCGACAGCACCTCGAAGGGCCCGGTCAGGTCGATCTGGTCCAGTCCCTCGAACAGCAGGGAGCCGATCTGGAGGTGGGTGTCGGGCGAGATCATGGCTGCCTCCTTCGGGTCGATTGACAAGCGGACCCTGCTGCCCCTCCTCTTGGCGAGAATGCCAAAAAACCCTCGATCCCTGCCAAACGTCACCCGCACCATCGAGATGCTCGCCTACCCACAGGTGCAGATGCTGGACGTGACCGGCCCGCTGCAGGCTTTCGCGACCGCGAACGATCTCGCGGGCAGCGACCTGCCCCCCTACGCGCTCAGGATGGTGTCCAGCGGGGGCGGCTCCGTCCTCGCCTCGGCAGGGCTGACGCTGCTGGCCGACCCGCTTCCCCCGGCCGGCACGGCACTGGACACGCTGATCGTCGCCGGCGGCCGAGGGGTCGAGGCCGCCGCGGCGGACCCTGCGCTGGTGGGTTGGGTGCGCGGCCGGGCACTCGAGAGCCGCCGCTTCGCCTCCGTCTGCACCGGGGCCGTTCTGCTGGCGACGACAGGACTGCTGGACGGGCGCCGGGCGACGACCCACTGGTCGCTCTGCGCCGAGCTGGCCCGGCGCTTCCCGGCGGTGCGGGTCGAGCCCAACCCGATCTTCGTCCGCGACGGCGCGGCCTGGACATCGGCGGGCGTCACCGCCGGCATCGACCTGGCGCTGGCGCTGGTCGAGCAGGATCTGGGCCGGGCGGCGGCGCTGGCCGTGGCGCGCCACCTGGTCGTGTTCCTCAAGCGCCCCGGCGGGCAGGCGCAGTTCAGCGCCACGCTGGCGCTGCAGGGCGAGGAGGACAGGTTCGACGCGCTGCACGGCTGGATCGGCGCGCATTTGGCCAAGGGTCTCTCGCTGCCGGTGCTCGCGGACAAGGCCGGCATGAGCGAGCGCAGCTTCAGCCGCCACTATGCGGAGGCGACCGGCCACACGCCGGCTCGCGCCGTCGAACGGCTGCGCGTGGAGGCGGCGCGCCACCTGCTGTCGGACTCGCGGCTGCCGGTGAAACGCATCGCGCAGCGCTGCGGCTTCGGCTCGGAGGAGACGATGCGCCGCAGCTTCCTTCGTCTGCTGGCGGCAACCCCGCAGGACTATCGCGCCCGCTTCGGGCCCTGACCAGCGGCATCCGGCGCCGCAGGGGCTCGAACGCCGGGCCGAGGCGCCGCGCCGGCAGGTGGCATCGCGCTTGCGTGGCCTCGTGCCCCTGGGCAGGCCGCCGCGTCGGCACGGCCGACCCGATCCAGGCAGGTCCGAGCACAGGGTTCGCCGTCATGACATCGATGGACCATCCCCCGCGTCCGCCTGCTGCTCCGCCCTCGTGGACTGGCATGGGCTTCGGCCTGCTGCTGGCGGCAGCGATCGCGGTGGAATACTACGGCTTCCTGCTGCTCGGTGCCTTCGCGCCGCACTGGCTGGCACAGCCGGCCGTGGGACACGTCCCATGGTCGTTCCTGCTTGGCGCATTGCTGCTGGCCAGCGCCGTCGCCCTCACCGGGCTCTACGCTTGGCGTGCCAACGCCGCTGAAGACGCGTCGTGAGTCCGGCCGCACAGCCTGCCAACCCCATCGCGATCGCGCTGTTCCTCGCCTTCGTCGCGCTCACTCTGCTCATCACCTGGCGCGCTGCGCGGCGCACCGCGTCGAGCGCCGCGTTCTACACCGGCAGCGGCGACCTTCCCGCCTTTGCCAACGGCCTGGCCATCGCCGGCGACTACATGTCCGCCGCCGCCTTCCTCGGCGTAAGCGGCATCATCACCACGACCGGTTTCGACGGCATGTTGTACGGCATCGGCTTCGTCGTCGGCTGGCCGATCGTACTGTTCCTCATCGCAGAGAAGCTGCGCCGCCTGGGCCGCTTCACCTTCGCCGACGCGCTCTCCGCCCACCTCGATGAGAAGCCCATCCGCATCTTCGCCGCCATCAGCTCGCTGGTGGTGATCGCCTTCTACCTGATCGCCCAGATGGTCGGTGCGGGGCAGCTGATCCAGCTGCTGTTCGGGCTCGACTACAATTATGCCCTGGTGATCGTGGGCGCGCTGATGATCTGCTATGTCACCTTCGGCGGCATGCTGGCCACCACCTGGGTGCAGATCATCAAGGCCACCCTTCTGCTCTGCGGCGCAGCCCTGGTCGCCGTGCTGACCCTGGCCCGCTTCGGCTTCAGCCTCTCCGCCCTGCTGGACCAGGCCATCGCGGTCCACCCGCACCACGCTGCGATCCTGGCGCCGGCGGCGATCGCCGCCAGCCCGATCAACGGCTTGTCCCTGGGCATCGCGCTGATGTTCGGCACCAGCGGCCTGCCGCACATCCTGATGCGCTTCTTCACCGTGCGCGACGTGCGTGCCGCTCGCCTCTCGGTGTTCTTCGCCGCCCTGCTCAACGCCAGCTTCTTCATGCTGGTGTTCGTGATCGGCTTCGGCGCCATCGCCCTGCTGCTGCCCGACCCGGCCTACCTCGCGGCTGGTGGTGGCCTGCGCGGCGGCGCCAACATGGCGGCGATCCACCTGGCCCACGCCGTTGGCGGCGACGCGCTGATGGGCTTCATCTCCGCCGTGGCGTTCGCCACGATCCTGGCCGTCGTCTCCGGCCTGACCCTCGCGGGCGCCTCCGCCATCAGCCACGACCTGTACGCCCGCACCTTCGGCGGCACCGACGAACGCCGCGAGCTGCTGGTCTCGCGCGTTGCCACCGTGGCCATCGGAGTCCTTGCCATCGCGATGGGCATGGCCTTCCGGACGCAGAACGTCGCCTACATGGTCGGCCTCGCCTTCGCCGTCGCGGCCAGCGCCAACTTCCCGGTGCTGTTCCTGGCGATGAACTGGCGAGGCCTGACCACCTCGGGCGCAATCGCAGGCGGCGTCACCGGCCTGGTCACCGCGGTCGGGCTCACGGTCATTGGCCCGGCAATCTGGGTAAAGACCCTGGGCTACGCCCCCCCCATCTTCCCCTACGATCCGCCGGCCATCGTGTCCGTCCCGCTGGCCTTCCTGGTCGCGGTGGCGGTGTCGGTGGCCTCGCGCACCACCGCCGCGACCGATGCAGCGCAGCCTGACGCCCTGCTTGGCGACCGGCCATAGTGGCCCGCACCGATCACAGGCCAGGCAGGAGGCACGCCCATCTCCGAGATCCAGGACTTCCACCCTCGTTCAGGCAACGAGGACCATCCCGGCCGAGCCCACCATGACCTCGGCGGCGTCTCGCGCTACCTGTGCGCGCCGGTCGACACCGAGCCGCACGCGCTCACGGCGTTCGACAAGCAGGTGGATGCCCTGCGCCAACTTCTATCCGCCAAAGGCCTGATGAGTGTGGACGAGCTGCGCCGCGGCATCGAGGCGATCCCCGAGGCCGAGTACCACGCCCTGTCCTACTACCAGCGCTGGATGCGCTCGATCACGGCGACCCTGCTGCGCCGCGGGATCATCGGCGAGGCGGAGCTGAGCGCCGCCCTGGCCGGACGCGGCCCCGACGCCGGTGAGCCGCGATGATCGCGGCCGGCGCCAGGGTTCGGGTGCGCGACGCCTGGCCGGAGCTGGACGGGCCGGCGCACATCCGCACTCCGCACTACCTGCGCGGCCGGACCGGCACGGTGCTGCGCCACCTGGGCGACTTCCCCAGCCCCGAGGACCTCGCCTTCAACCGGCCGGCACCGCTGCTGCCGCTCTTCCATGTCGGCTTCGGCCTCGCAGACGTCTGGGGCGGGCAGGGCGCCGACACCCTGCTGGTCGAGATCTATGGCCCCTGGCTGGAGGTGACGCGATGAACCCGATCGAGGCGGATGGCGAGGCGCTGCTGAAGGCGGTCGGCGGGATGCTCGCGCAGGCCGGGATCGTGACCCCGGACGAGATCGAGGCGCGCATCGCCCTCACCGAGCGGGCCTCGCCGGCGCAGGGCGCGCGCATGGTGGCGAAAGCCTGGTCGGATCCGGGATATCACGCGCTGCTGCTGGCCGACGGGACGCTGGCGGCCGAGGCGCTCGGCATCGCGATGCGCGGCCTGCCCCCGCTCGGCGTGCTGGAGAACCGGCCGGGGCTGCACCACCTCGTCGTCTGCACCCTGTGCAGCTGCTACCCGCGCGCGGTGCTGGGATACCCGCCGTTTTGGTTCAAGTCGGCGGGCTATCGGGCGCGCGCGGTGCGCGACCCGCGCGGCGTGCTGGCGGAATGGGGCACCCTGCTCGCGGACGGGGCCGAGCTGCGCGTGGTGGACAGCACCGCGGACTATCGCTGGATGGTGCTGCCGATGCGGCCGCAGGGCACCGAGGGCTGGGCGGAGGACAGGCTGGCCGCGCTGGTCCGCGAAGGCGACATGATCGGGGTCAGCGTGCCGGCAGCAGTGCCCGTGTAGTCCTGCGGCGAGGTTCCAGAACAGCTGTAATCAGCTGGCGCGGCTGTCGTCTTCACTGTCTGCCATTGGGTCGATAACTGCCGGGCCGCCTTGGGACGTTCGCGTTCGCTTCGTTCAGCTTCGCTGCCGAAAGCGGACCGGCGGCTCTCGGCCAGCGGCTGTGTTCCCGCGCCTAGATCTCCGTTGCCGCTATCTCGCGGCCTAGGAGATTGCCATGGAACGCCCGAAGGCGAAAAGTGCTTCCCCGACCACCCGCTCCGTGGTGCCCTGGAACAAGGGTGCCTTTGTGGGACCCAAGCCGCCGCTCAAGCCCAAGCAGGTTTGGTCGATTCGCCTGAATCTTCAACGAGAGGGTCGGTTCCGAAATTTGGCGCTGTTCGACCTTGCCATCGACAGCAAGCTCCTGGGGTGCGACCTCGTGCAGTTGCGTATCGGCCAACTCGTCGTCAACAACGCCGCCCGACATCGTGCGACCATCGTCCAGCAGAAGACACAGAAGCCGGTGCAGTTCGAGCTCACCGAACAGACACGGGAAAGCCTGATTACCTGGCTGACCCATAGCGGGGGCGGTCTGCAGGATTTCGTATTCCCCAGCCGCGTTGACGGCAACGAGCACGTCAGCACGCGCCAGTATGCTCGGCGGGTGGGCGACTGGGTCGAAGGCATTGGGCTGGGCCGCTCGGCTTATGGCAGGCATAGCCTGCGCCGGACCAAGGTGGCGCTGATCTACAAGCGAACGGGCAATCCGCGGGCGGTGCAGATCCTGCTCGGCCACACGAAGCTTGAGAGCACGGTGCGCTACCTGGGCGTGGACGCCGAGGACGGCCTGAGCATCGGTTTGCGCGGGCCGACCTCTTGGCCTGATAGGCCGGAGGCACTATGTATATCCTCTCGGGATATGGAGATGGACATGCCTGCTCGCACGACCTTGTTCCTGTCCAACCGCTCGCAAGCGGTTCGCCTGCCTCGGGCCGTCGCCTTCGGCGAGGGCGTGCGCGAGGTTGTCGTCATGCAGGATGGACCGCGCCGGATCATCGCGCCTGCCGATGCAGCTTGGGACGATTTCTTCGAAGCAGCAGGCGTAGACCTGGGCGACCGTCAACAGCCGGAGGCACAGCAGCGCGACAGCCTCTGATGCTGCGCTACCTGCTCGACACCAACCTCTGCATACGCGTGATCCGGGACCGGCCTGCCGGGCTGCGACCTCGCTTCAACGCCGAGGCCAGCAGCCTGTGCATCTCTGACGTCGTCCTCTTCGAGTTGCTCTACGGCGCCGAGAAGTCGGCCAAGCCAGCCGAGAGCCGGCAAGCGGTGGAGCGTTTCGCTGCGCGCCTCAGCGTCCTGCCTTACGACGGCAACGCCGCGGCTCATACGGCGGACATTCGAGCCAACCTCGAACGCCGTGGCCTTCTGATCGGCGCATACGACCTCATGGTTGCAGGCCATGCTCGGAGCCGGGGCTTGGTGGTGGTGACGGGCAATTTACGAGAGTTCGATCGGGTTGAGGGCCTACGCTCCGAGGACTGGTTGGGCGGAGTGACGTAGGAGCTGACCATCCCGAGCTGTCTGTGTGGACGGTATCACACGTCGGCTTCTCGCCGCTGGTCGTTCCAAAACGGACAGGCCGCTTTCGGCCAATACCAAACCACCAACTCGAGAAGGGCAGCTATTCGGTCCACCAAGAGGTGGCGCCACTGTTCGCAGCGACGCCGTGCTGATGGCCACACTACGGCTCGCATTTCAATCGATTGCGTAAGGCCGACGCCTTCGCTGGCATCGTGCATGGCATGCAATTTATTGCTACAAAGGCGTAGCTGATCGCCTTGACGCAGTTCCGCGCCGAGATGGGCGCATTGGTTCGGCCGTTTGTCGAGCGCTATGCCGGGTCGCCAAGCCCCAAGCGAAGCGGATTGGGGTGCTCCCGACCACGCCGGCTCGCGGTCTGGGTTAAGCCGGTACCTTGGACTGCCGATGTTCTCGATCGTTCAAGCCTGAAGCATGTCCATCGCCTCTGCCTCGACCCGATCGCGACCCTTGCGCTTGGCCCGGTAGAGCGCGTCGTCGGCCTCCAGCAGGAGCGCCTCCTCGCTGCGCAGCTGCATCGAAAGCGCGAAGCCGATGCTTACCGTGACCGGAGCCGGAACACCCAAATGGTTCACCAGATCAAGCGACGCGATTGCCTGCCGGGCACGCGACGCTGTGGCAAACGCGGCCTGCCCCGAGGTGGTCGGCAGCAACACGGCGAACTCCTCCCCGCCATACCGCGCGACGAAGCCACGTTGCGGGCCGGCCACCTCCCGAAGCACCTCAGCAACACGAACAAGGCATTTGTCGCCCATGAGATGCCCATGCCGGTCGTTGTACTTCTTGAAGAAGTCCACATCGACAAGAAGAACCGCCAGAGACGCGCCGGTCCGCTCCGCCTCAGCCCACAGGGTCGACAAGGCGCCATCGAAGGCACGCCGGTTCCCGACCCCGGTCAGCCCATCCTCCAGGCTGAGCCGCTCCAGCCGGTCCTTCGCCTGCCGAAGATCCTGCTGCGTGACGAGGCAGCGAGCCTGGAGGAGCGACGCCCGGAGCGCGTAGATGGCCACAGCAACGAGGATGCTCACGATGCCCGGGACGACCTGCTGCCGCGCGATCCAGGCGCCGACTACGAGCAGCGCCGCAGTCAGGAACACCGGACCGATGCTGTCGATGAACGCCGCAAGCGAAGTCCGCAACTGGTCGGTCGCCGACGGCCTGCGCATCGGAAGCCCCGCTGCGCCCGCCACGAGAAAGAAGGCCGGGTCGAGCATGACGTCCAGAGGAGAGGCGTCCGACGACGAGATGTGGTCGTATGCGCTTCCCATAACGCCGAAAGTCAGGGTGAACAGAAGAATAGCGCGATCGAAGTGGTGGCGCGAAGGCGAGCGGTTGCCGCCGAAGAAGCGCAGCGAGGCGAGCGCCGCCATGCAGGCGTTCTCGACGTCGTAGATCGACAAGATGGACGGTCCCGACAGTGGCGTCAGCTGCTGCGACAAGAACGGCACCGCGCCAAAGATGACGATATAGCCGAGAACGACGCCAAGAAGCGCCTGCAGACCGTCGAGCAGCAGAAACAGGTGACGGGGACGATCGATCTCCGAGACCGTGAGCGCTAGAAGGAGCGCTACACTGCAAAGGAAGTAGGAGAAGTCGACCGGTCCGGCCGACGAGTCCATCGGGATCCATACCGAGAGGAGGGAGCCCGACGCCCAGAACAGGAAGGCGAGGGCTGCGAGCAGCCAGTTCGGGCGCATCTCGGCTCCAGCGACGAGCGCTGCGCGCCAGCACGCCGCCGATGCCACGGCCGGCCCGGTCGCCAGGCAGACGGGACCCACGATGCCACGCGCCCCTGGCAGAGCCGCGACGAGCCCGGCATGCAGCGCCATGAGAACGAGCGCCATCGCGAACGGCGCGAAGGCCGCAAACCTGCGGGCGCGTCCGACGCCCGCTCGGCCCGATGCCGGGGGCCCCTCGGGCGAACCCGGCGTATCGATCGGCTCCGCCTCGGGCGGCTCGGGTTTCCGCTCGGCCGGACCGGTCATCGCGAGGGCCAGGCAGCGGCAGACACGCTCGGCCCACCTCGGCCGCGGACCCGACGCGTCCGAAGCCGTAGCATGTGGCTCGCGGGCAACAGGCGCCGCTGGCTGGAGGTGGCGAACCTGCTGCCTCTTCAGCAGCGCCTCCGCCTCGTGAACAGGAAGCGGGCGGGCGAAATGGTATCCTTGCCCGTGGCTGCACCCCAGCCTGCCCAGCAGGGCGGCCTGCTCCGCGTTCTCGATCCCCTCGGCGACGACGCTCAGGCCGAGCGACGCCGCGAGGCCGAGGATCGCCCGCACGATGCGCAGGTTGCCACCTTCGATCTCGAGACCGGTCACGAAGCATCGGTCGATCTTGAGGCTGTCGACGGGAAGGGCCTGGAGATAGCCGAGCGAGGAATAGCCGGTGCCGAAATCGTCGAGGCTGACGCCGAATCCTAACGCGGCGAGGCGCCGCAACACCTCCGCCACGTGCTCGGGGTCGCGCATCATGAGGCTCTCGGTGACCTCAAGCCTCAGGCAGGACGGCTGCAAGCCGGCCTCGTCCACCAGGCCGCATATAGTATCAAACAGGAGTGGGTCTTCGAACTAGGCCGTGTGGACGGATTTAACCAACATCAGTCCGCACGCAAAACTGATGATGGCTGAGTAGCTGGTGTCGGTCTTCTCGCATCGCATGGCGACGCGTTTGAACCGCTTGAGCTTGCCGATTG
>JAABUV010007568.1_pt1 | contig 11350 bp, 12 predicted proteins | sample 5559971 | NCBI WGS metagenome assembly JAABUV01 (sample SAMN10711881, study PRJNA513362) | rock metagenome | isolation source: Antarctica rocks | place: Antarctica: Victoria Land, Knobhead nord | collected 2015-12-19
ACTTACAATAGAAGATGATTTTCAGACTATCCGTCCTCTTACCGTTGGCTTCGGTCTTTGTTTACTCTGTCAATGCCGCTGCAACGAAGTGTAAATGCGTAAGATGTGCGCTGATGTTCTCAGATCGTTGAAACACACGGACATGCAAGTGACAGTATCAGGGCCCAAATGACTCGTGCTGGCCCTCAATTTCAGAATGGAATGCTCTCAACGCATCAGTGACGGGGAAGCTAATAGCAGACACTCAGCCAGCAGCGCCTTGCTGTCCCGAACCACTGCAAGATGCCTCAACCTGCGCATATGTTAATGCACAGTGGACGAGTCAAACTTTTCAATCTGATACTCCTCTTGGTTACTCATATCCCACTGATACCTGCCCGGTTGTCACTTTTGCTGCCGGCGCGAAATTTCCTAGCGCTTGTACTATTGGTGATCAGCCATAGTATACAGTAAATGCAACAGAGCCCAAAGATGTCGCCCTGGGGATTTTGCTTGCTAAGAAGCATAATATTAGATTAGTCGTCAGAAACACTGGCCATGATGTTCTTGACAGGTAAGAAGCAATAGCCAATTTTCCCTGCAAAACCATCGCTTTGATTTTTATGTTCTAAGTCAACAAGTTATAGAAGCTTACAAATCTAGATGAAATACATCAAGAAAAGTATAACCTTTCGAGAAACCTACAACTCATTCGACAATTGCGTCAAATTCACGTGGAACGGCAGCGCTTTTGCCATCGAAGGTGGTTATGTCTGGAAATAAGTGTTGAGTGAAGCTGCAAGTAAGATGGTGGTGGCACTTCGGTTCTTATTATACCTCGTACCATAGCCATGTCCGTAACTGAAGGAGTTCACAGTCTGTAGACTGCCTCGAAGGCTGAATGCAAGGCGACGGTCACGACCCTGCAGTCCACGACTTTGGCCTCGATGCAGAACAAGTTCATGAAGCGCAGATCATTCTTGCAGACGGAAAACTCGTCATTGCAAGCCCTTGCCAAAACCCTGACCTCTTCTTCGTCATTCGCGGTGAAGGTGGGAGCACCTACGAAGTCGTAGTGTTCACAGTCATCAAAGCCCACTCGACGAACATCGTTTCAGTTCAGAAGCTGTCTTTTGCCCTTCTCACACCTACTGACATGCCAGCATTCGTGTCCGCACTTCAGACGATTTCACGGCTTCTTCGGCTACGACTCATGGTATGTGTTCTATTTCGTGCCCGTCGTAGCAAATTACACCACCTGCTTCACGCACACCATTGCCATCTTCGGCAAATCCAAAATCCTCCTTCGCACTCGTAGCAGCCAAACTCGCAAAACACAACACCAGCCTCTACATTAACATCATCTACTCCTCCTTCCCCACCTACGCAGCCTATTACTTCGCCCTCTCCAACATCTCCATGCCCGCCGGAGCCTACCTCGCTCTCGGCTCCCGCCTCCTCGACCGCAAAGCCCTGACCACCAACCCTCCAAACTGAGATCCACGCCGCAAATCCTCGCTGGCCACCCCGGGCAATTCACATGCAACAACATCATCTTCGTCGGCGGTGGCCAGGTCTTCAAAGACGCTGCTGACCCTTACTTCGGCGTCAACCCCTCCTGGCGCAAATCCTATGTACACAGCATCGTTGCTCGGGGATGGGCGCCTGGCACGGATCAGGCGACTGTGGATGCTATACGCAAGGATATCACCATGGTGAAAGTGCAGGCGATGAAGTATTTGGCGCCTGATACGAGTTGTTATATGAATGAGGCGGATAGGTATGATTCGGATTTCCTAGAGAATTTTTATGAAGAGCATCTTGAACGATTGAAGGATGTTAAGGAGAAGTATGATTCTGAGGGTGTGTTTTATTGCGAGACGTGTGTGGGGAGTGAGAAGTAGAGGGTGAATGCGATGAGTAAGTTGTGTCGAGTTTGAGGGAGAAAGATGCGGATGTTGAGGTTTGATTTGATAGTTTAGGATGTGGGGATTTGAGAGAAGGGATAATATTAATCATGCTCTCGAGGATTTTTGCACGTTTGTGGAAGCTTCAATTGCATTCAAGCTCCGCTGGTCCTAGAAAGGATCTCGATGCTGCGACCTCGTTTCAATCTGTTTCATCTTCATTGCACTCGACTCTCGACCTACACTTAATCAACAGAATTGAGCATAAGTATGAATCTTGATTGCTTAGCTGACGCACATGTCTACACAATGTCGAAAGATCTGCAAGGCATATACCTCATGTCCCCTTTCGGTCATCTCTGCGCTACACAGAATCGCTTGGCGTAAATAGTTCATGCAACGCTCTGAGAAAGAACACAAAGATTAGCAATACCCCGGTACGAGATCTGTTGACTGAGATCAGGCTTCTGCGAACCGAGATGAAGGTCAGTATCGACATAGTACTTCGGATACAGCGCCTGTCTAACTCTGTTCCGAAGAGAAAATCGTCAATACTCGCCCGGTCGCAAATCTCGCAAAGAAACTTGCCAAACAATGGATCTGGTGGAAGAGATCTAAGCCTAGTGATCCGGTAGCCATCCTTGAAGCGTGTCCTACCTCTGACTGTGTCGGTTTCTGTCGCCTCAACCTAGACTCCCCAGCTGCTCGCCATCAACCACCGTAATGGAAAGACGAAGCATCTCTCTTTTAGACTCGAGGTCAATGGCTGTAGGAAGGGACCAACAATACCATCTACAAGATGGTCCCAAAGCAGGTCCACCTCCGAGGAGGGTTTCCCTATGCAGTCAACTTGGCCTGGTGGAATGTCTCTAATCAATGTTCCGCTGCTGTTGAGAGGTAGAGCACCAGGGATATGTATCTGATTTATCTCAATCTCTTGCCGTGGGGGTTCTAGTGATTATTTCGGCTTAATGGCGATTTCGTTTATATAGCTAGTGATGATAGCAGATTTGGACTGCTGTTGAACACCTAAGGAGGTGCGCACCCAAGTCAGTATTGAACCTTTTTTCGTATGAGATGGCTCGGTGACTAAGGAAGGCAGATAGCAATGAGCGCCATGATCGATTCGATGCATGATTTGGAAGCAACACAAAATGCTGTGCACGATGGAATAAGAACTGCTCTGCGTAGGTACACTACCATCGAGGCACGCGGTAAGTGATTCTGTCACTGTAGACAGTTTTCTTCTGGTGCTCACCATAGCCATATCGTTAATCGTCGTTTTTTGTTCTTTGATGTTTCCCAGTACGACGGTAACGGGAGCAGCATCCTTTATGCCCGGCAGTACGTGTAGACCAGCATCGAAATCTATCCTCGGCTGACGCAATACCTTTTTCGAAGATCCTGCTTTGCGTGTAACTTTCAACGAGGATTTCTGTTATCGTACCTTAAACCTCCGTCACTTGGCGACGACGCAGAGTGGGAATCACGTATGTCACATATATGGTTTTCAACGTTACCTCGTAGGACAGAATCTTTAAGATGATGGACCGAGACGAAGTAGCCGGCCAAGGGTTCATCCTCGTCGACAATCTAATAAAGCACGACTGAGTGCGAGTATCCCGACCGAGCTGGAGGTGGAGAGATTCTCTGTCAGTGCGTTCCCTCAACTGCACTGCCTGGTCAAACTCCCACTTTCGAGCAACCTGTTCATTAAGCCGCTCTCCTGAAATTTTGCTCTAGGGGCTAATGAAATGCCTATTTCAAGTTAATCGCTGGCAGAGGGAAATATTGCAGCGATCCACACGCTCTTTTGGAAATCATCCACTTTCACGAGCATCGTACCCATCACTGCTTCGATTACCTACGTCAAGCGATCATGGGCTCGCGGAATATGACACTAGAACGGGACGCATGGGAGATTCTGCATCATCTATGCAAGGAGGGTCGAGAGTGTGGGCCTTCATTGTGAAGCACCACAATAAGACACACGTTGCAGATGCACGATGCCTGGTAGCTCTTTGCGCTACATTGTCGATTATCTAAGGCATATGCGAGATGTACTTAAGAAAGCCGTCACTCTAATATGCTGCCGGTCAAGTCAAATGTTGTTTATTTTCCAGGTTCTACAGCTCTCAACACTCCTTTCGTCTGCTCTTGATATCTTACAAACATTTGAACGGAAGTCTAGATGACTGAATGATTGTTCATTTGAGAACGTCGGATCATGGTCACGTACAGTCCATCGAATTTGCATTACTGCCAGTTCTTCTGATCAACAGCATGGGTACACTGCTCAGTTAAACGAGAACAAAGGCGGTAATCGTTCTCAACACTAGCAATCAACGCGGATTTAGATGGTTGGTCTGTTTAAATGCACACAGAAGATTGAAGATTCCTAGATGCGAGGGGAATCTCTTATGATGTTTTTTCCACAACACCGATGATAATGATTGCGATGATGATACTCGTAATGAATGCAGAAGTCATAGAATCTATGTGTGCTTGGTACGCTTGAAGGCATGACTATTCTTTATAATAAAAGAATCAATGAGAGGCAAAACCTAGACCCCGCCTTGTGATGATTGGATTTAAGTCTGGAATGTATAATACCTAGCCCTTTTCGCTTCAAGCAGGGCTCGTCAAACGCTGCGCAGAATGATGTAGGTACTAGGACCAGAGACTAGATTCAGAGAGCGTAGAGGCTAGGTGGAACATTACCTCGAAATTTATGAAGAAATCAGTGACCCTCGTAAACTTGTTTTATGAGTTCCACAGAATGAAGGTAGGCTTCCATGTCTAATAGAAGTGCTATATATCTTCAGTATTGATTGTGCCAAGCTTTTTAGAATTGTCTTCCTGCAATCTGTCTTAGTGAGCTCATGTTAAGGTGACGTTAAGGTGATGTCTAATAGTATCGTAAATGATTTGAGTGTTTAGATGGACAAAACTAGCCCAGTTGCAGGATAGTTTTCTAATATTCTACGTCATTTAATTGACCTGCGTTGACAGATGTCAGCAAATTGTTATTTAGAACACTCTGCATTTGAAGGAGTCAAGGGGTTTGAGAAGCCGATTGAGGGAAAGGCTTTAAGGCCTGGGCTGAGCTCAGCTTCCATAGACTGTTCGAGATATCGAGTATTGGATCACAAATTCAGATCACACAAGGGATCGACTACAGTAACGAAAAAATGGAGTCATGTTCCTTACGTGGATAGTAGTAGGTGAGGTACTTCGTAAGTTGTCTTGTGGTAAGGTATCCCGTACGTACGGAGTACAGGTAGATGTTAGATCTGGCGCTTAATCCCATACCCAGGGCAGGCAACTCTAAGCGCAAGCGTCGTGTGCTCTTGAACTTTGAACTGCGAATGACGTGAGGCGGTTGGGACAAACTTCAAGTTTCGACCGCGACGTGTGTGACGGTGTGCCCTTGTTCCCACCCAAAATCTACTTGTGCTTCACCCGCGATTTACCATCTCTACTCTCCCAATCGTGCTCCAGTGAGATCGACAGCTACTGGCAAGGGCAAAGGTAAGATCAATATCGGTCTCAATCAACTTGCATCTTCCAGTTCTTTCTCAACACGCGTTACGAGAGCGCGCAATGCTTTGATGCTCTTTCCTCTAACAACTGCTGCAAACCACACCAAGTCGCATACACATCGAAATCTAGATCTAGATATCCATCAATATTCATACATTGCTAATCGTCGCCCAGAGCCCTCAATATGACCCTCACCTCTTCAGGAACCATGTCGGCGCCCTCCGTACACGTCACTCATCCGCCATTGTCCATCCTTAAGTTTCCTCCTGCCTCAGGACCACAAGTCCTCAGTCCACCACAATCCGACTTCACCTTGGCGAGGCCTTTCAACATAGACCCAGAGCTCTACAACAACCTCCTACATGTCGCATACCCAATCACAATTGCCATTCTTTACGCGACAACAGTGACGTATCTCAATCGGCTCAATAAGAGAAGAGACAACAAGCCATGGGCGTTCAGCAAGACGACCGGTTTCTACTGCTTTGTCGTTCTGCACAATGTCTTTCTGGCGGTCTACTCAGGTTGGACATTTATGGGCATGTTCCATACAATCAGGCGCTCATGGCCGGGCTGGGAAGGCGAGTACGGGCTTGCCGGCGCTATGGATGCGCTTTGTAAAGTTCATGGACCAAGAGGCCTTGGTAGCGCCGCGACCTACAACTCTACGACCAGCAGCTGGGGGTTCACGGACCCTACCTTGAAGCTGTTAGACAACTCTCCGGATACACTGGATGTCGGAAGAATATGGAATGAAGGTCTTGCTTTCTACGGATGGCTCTTTTACCTGTCCAAATTCTACGAGGTTGTTGATACCCTGGTGGTGCTCGCCAAGGGCAAGACAAGTTCGACTCTTCAGACGTATCACCACGCCGGCGCTATGTTGAGTATGTGGGCTGGAATTCGTTACATGTCCCCACCAATTTGGATGTTTGTCTTCATCAACTCTGGTCTACATGCCTTGATGGTGAGACGGCGATCCATCTCGCTTGCTCGACTTAGATTCGCTAACGCTAGCCTTAGTACACATACTACACTCTCTTGACTCTTTCCATTCCCGTTCCCCGAGCGATGAAACAAACCTTAACAACGCTTCAGATCACTCAGATTGGTTTCGGAGCGACCTACGCCTTGGCGCATCTCTTCATAGCCTATGACATTCCCGTCTCAATTCCTTACGTCTTCGTACATAACCTTACCTCGGCGATTCCAGCCGCGGCGTCCTCTGTTTCGTCGGCTGCTGCTAGCGTGACTGCAACAGCCGGTGTTGGAAGCTGGCTCAAAAAACTTGCTCTTCGCGCCGCGGGCGAGGAGGGATTGGCAGAGAATGTCCGGAATCAGCATGGAGAAACTTTTGGGATCGATGCTGTCCATGCCGCTGAAGTGGAGAAGGCGCAGGAGGAGATCAGGTATAAGACGCAATACCAGACGATCAATTGCGTTGATACTTCGGGTCATGCATTCGCGATCCTCCTGAACTGTCTTTACTTGGCACCACTGTTGTTACTCTTCGTCAAGTTTTTCGTCAGAACATATCTTCGCGGTTCCCGCGCTCCTCCACCAAAACCGACTCAGAAGCAACTCATCAAAGAGTCGGGCAAAGATGCAGCCAGAAACGTGGAGAAGGAGATAAAGGATGCCATGGATGAAGAAGGGACCGAGGACACTGAAATGCCCGAAAACGTAAAGGCTAGAATCAATGATGCGAAAAGTAGGGTACGAAAGGGTGCAGACGATCTGAGTGCGAAGGCGAAGCATGGTGTGAAGAATGCAAGTGACGCAGTCAAGGAAAAGGTATCGAGTGCAAACGGACAAATGAAGAAACAAGAGGCGAAGTCGAACGGTGAACAGAGCCAGCAATCGAAGGCTCAGTCAGAGGAATCGAAAAAGCCCAAGGATCAGTCTAGTAATGGTCAGAGCCAGCAGTCGAAGTCACAAGGAGAGGACTCGGGCAAGTCCAAAGATCGGCCAAATAGCGCTCAAAGCCAGCAGTCGAAGCCAGACTCGAAGAAGTCCAAAAATCAGCCAAAGGGCAGTTCGACTCCACAAGATAAGGAAGATGCCGACTCAGAGCAGCCCAAAGATGAGGCAAATAATGCTCAAAGCCAGCAGTCGAAGTCACTAGGGGAGGACTCGAAGAAGCCCAAAGATCAGCCAAAGAGCGGTTCGACTTTACAAGATAAAGGAAACGCCGACTCGAAACAGCCCAGAGATCAGCCAAAGAGCGGTTCAACTTCTCAAAATCAAGATAACGACGATTCGCAACAAGACACCTCAGCCTACGAAGCCAATCTCGACGATTGCAAGACCGACGAGGAGAAGAAGGCAGAAGAGGAGATGCAGCCGACAGGCAAAGAAAATGAGGGACCTAAAAAGGCACCAAAGACCGGATTGGATGAAAGCGCGTATGAGATCAATGTCGACGAGATTAAGAGCGAAGAAGAGATGAAGGCGGAGGCGGAGATGCAGCCAAAGGCGACTTAATCATTGTTCTAGCACTACTCGGTCCTGTGGCAAAGATGAGCGGTTTTGCTCAGCGATTAGCACGGGATGTGTTTTCCCTCGATACTTTACCCTGTCGAGCCTCTATGTTCGGATCTCGTGTCATTTGAGCTGCAGATACCAAGGAGAGAGAAAATCTGTTGTTTTATGCGGTTGGAGAGTTCGAGGTGTCGTCGATAGTCGTTTAGTTAGGTGCTTGATCAATACATCGAGATACGTTTTGAACTTTGCCTCTGCCTTTGTGCTGGAACGTCCAAGGTGCGGCAACTGTAGTGACTGGCCTGTGGAATTATTGAGACAACTCTGTGGATTTACTTTGCGTGTATGGGAAGAAGTTGCCGATGTCGGTAGGGCCTGGGGCTTGTGGTGACTTGCACCTTTGACCCTGACTCACACCCAGTACGAGTCTTAGGAACCCTTTTTCATTCAACAAGTTAGTTATCAACGAAGATTCTTTAAAACTCCCCTATCACTACCAGTCCTCCGAATCCTTCTTGGTACACATACCATATGACACATCAGCCCCATTCCCATCTCTCCTCCTTCCTCCCTTACCCGGAATCCTAGGACCCATACCAACCCATGGAAAAAACACCGCTTCTAAGTTTGAAAGTCAGGCGACGCTGAGTGTTGTATCAAAATTGAATAATGAGAGGAGCAAAGCTGTTGAGAGTGACGACGTGTAATAGGGCGGTTGGAGAGGGAGAAAGGACGGAAGAAAAGAGCGAGAGATTGTGAGGACTAGAAAAAGGGAGAATGGGTGTTAGATGTCGCGGTAAGATAGATGGGAGGATCAGAGGTTTAAAGACTGTGATCTTGACGAGATTCCGAGGACGGTGGAAAGGTTCCAAACCCTCCATCTCTTCCTTATACATATACAATCCTCCCCACTCCCCTATCTCATCGCCAATCCATGGTTTCTCCCCTCGTTCCAATCTATACCCTCGTATCCTAAAAACAGGTGTGAAAGAAGGAGACGGCAAATTGACATATGAAGTAGTTGCGGGATAGGATGAGCTCGAGTCTTGGATTTGGTGGATTTTGAGATGGATTTGAGATTGAAGCGTGGCGAAGGTCAAGGAGGACCACTCCCTTCTCACCCTCGTCCTCAACCCCCAGACAAATCCCTCACACCCCCCCCCTCCCCAAATAAAACATCAGGCCCCTACTCTACCGCTTCCGAAACATCCTTCCCAGCAAAAACGTACCCGGGCAGGAACGATACATGAACCTCGAACGCTGTATCGTGCAATGGACACGACGAGCATGATAAGCCGAAATTCCGCCCGGAGAGGTTCAGTAAACACCGATGTCGATTGGGGACATTCTCCAACCGGAACCTGCAAAGCGGATGGATTGTTTTGGTCAAGTGGGGTCTGGATCCTGTGATTGGATTGAGGGAGGAACTCGGGGGAGGGTTTTCCGGGGGGGATGGGGATGGAAGGAGCTACAGTAGTAGTACAGGAGCTAAATGGGGGTTTTTTTAGTGAAAGCGAGATAAGTGAGTGGCATGGGTGAGTACGAATGGTGAACGATCGGCACAACAGGAGGGATATATAGCTGGAAGGTGAAGTAAAGTAGTAGAAAGGACGGAGGGGAGAGGGGAGAAAAAGAGGTTCGGGGAAGTGGGAAAGGCTGCAATGCGACTGCCTAACCGTCTTCATCGAGAGATGGCGAAAATGGAATTGAAAGGAGTGAATTTCGAGACGCCGGTGCTTGTGCTCACGGAATGAATGCACGCAGACGCAGTCGAGAGCCCCGTAAATGGGTTTTGCAGTGTGTAACTATGCATGTGGTGGATGAGCTCGGGTCGCGAATCAGGGAAGCCAAGGCCGCAATGTCAACTGGCGGGCTTGCGACGGATGGCAGTCTCTGATCAGAATCATTGACGTGAAAATCATCGAATGTTTCGATATAATCACGAGCTTTTCCGGCAGGGTTCAGTAGGAAAAGGCTTCGCAGCAAACAAGCCCCTGGCCACCATTCCAACCCCTCATCCCTCATCCCTGAAAGCTCTGCTGCAAAATATTCGGTTTCCTCTTCTCAAGCTCAAGAATCATCTCTCCAAAGAGGCCGTTCGCCCACGAGAACCTTCCCAACGCCTCGCATTAGCAAATGTCCCATAGAAATGTGCAAGACCAGAGGTAGAACTCACCACTGCCTCGTCCAATCTTTTTGGTTAAAGGAGTTGATACTCTCGTGAATCAAGCCCAATCCGGCCGTACTGCTCACCAATTCCTTCAACGTGCTCGTAATCTCCTGATCATCATCGCTCGTCTGGATCCGCGCAATACTCGCCATCGGCCACGCGTAGCCCGGCCCATTGTGCGGTCCCCCAACACTGTTGATGACCGGCCCACGCATGAAGTAAGGGTTGTCAGCGCTCAGGACGACATTGCGGGTGTTCTGGTAGACATTGTCGGTGCGGTCGAGATAGCCGTAGACGGGGGCGGAGAGCAAGCTTGGGATGTTTGCATCGTCCATGATATTCATGGAGCCGTAGCCATCGACTTCGTAGGCGTAGATGCGGCCGTGGTTTGGATCGTCGCGAATGCCGTATTTGCTAATGGCCGCCTTGAGGGACACAGAAAGACTGTTCATCTGGTTCGCCAGGTGGTGTTGGCCGCCCAACTTTTGCACGATTTCTGCGGTGGATGCAAGATATCGAGAGAACATCATGTTGGCGGGGATGAAGAGTTGGTATATGGTAGCATCGTCTGAAGGACGGAACGCTGAGCGGATGAGACTGGTACCACTTTGGGTGGGATTTCCGAGTCCATTATTCTCCAAGGTTTCTGAAGCTCGGTTGGTTGTTCGCTGGAAGGTGTATGGGCTTGTGTTGACGCTACCGTTTGCAGCGTAGGTTGGCGTCATCATGGCTTCCGCAACGGTCATCACAGCTTTCACGGCGTTGACCCATTGATACTGTCCGAAGAAAGCTACATCTTTGGTTGCGGTGTAGTAGTTGGTGGAGATCTCCAAGAAAGCTGCTAGTGAGTCCAACTCGTACTTGCACTCGAAGACGAAGTTGTTGTCGTACGGTGGTACGACTTGGTCACTCGTTGCTGCTCCGTTGTTTGCCGGGGCAATGCCAGACTCCGCCGGTGGCTGGAACGAGTTACAGTACGGAGACTTCAAGAGAAACCTGGATTGAAGATTGATCACACCGCGGTACAACGATGCTAGAGAATCGTTGGCAGAAGATGCGCTGAGCAAAGGCAGGTAAGATTGCATTTGGTTTGCAGAGTCCCGTAGCCACATGGCGTTTCTAGGACCTGAGATTAGTGTTGCACTTTCAGTGGTGGTATATCTACCCATTGGGTTTACATGTCTCCCGTGATCAAAAAGGTCAGTTCCTCTTGGGTCCCAGCCGCGTATCCCTTCCACTTGACGGCGGTATCCAAGGTATTGGGGAAGCT
>JAABUV010007571.1_pt1 | contig 11348 bp, 13 predicted proteins | sample 5559971 | NCBI WGS metagenome assembly JAABUV01 (sample SAMN10711881, study PRJNA513362) | rock metagenome | isolation source: Antarctica rocks | place: Antarctica: Victoria Land, Knobhead nord | collected 2015-12-19
CCCTGGGTACGACTAGACGTGCGCGCCGGTAGGCACCCAACATGACCTCGGCTTCACCGCTGACTCGACACGCTGTCAGTGAACGAACGTTCATAGAACAGACTCGCGCGCCCCTTCCGCGATTCGGCGTGTTCTGCTCCGTGGTCCGTGTCCGAGAGCTATGTACTGTCACGCACGTTCGTAGTACACTTCGGGCATGGCATCTGTCGGATACGCGCGCGTCTCGACCCGGGATCAGAATTTGGACGGTCAGACCGATGCTCTCGACGCCGCCGGCTGCGAGAAGGTGTTCATCGAGCACGCCTCCGGCGTCCTCGCGAAGCGGCCCGCGTTGGACGACGCGCTCGAATACCTTCGCGACGGTGACACTCTCGTGGTGACGAAGCTCGACCGGCTGGGCCGGTCGGTGCGGAACCTGAAGGAAGTCGTCGACGGACTGCAACTGCGCGGCGTCGGGCTGAAAGCACTGTCCCAAGGCATCGACACCACGACACCCGGCGGGCGATTGTTCTTTCACATGCTCGCCGCGATCGCCGAGTTCGAACACGACCTCATCGCCGAACGGACCCAGGACGGCCTCGCCGCGGCGAGAGCTCGCGGCCGCAAGGGTGGGGGCCGGTTCAAGATGACGGCCACGAAGGCGCGGCAGGCGCGGGCGATGTATGACGAGAAGACGTACACGGTGCAGCAGATCGCGGAGACCTTTGGGGTCTCGCGTGGCACGATCTACCGCCACCTCGGCGAAGACATCAGTGCATAGGCGGTGACTCCTGGTGGCGCAGCGGAGTGTCGAGGACAAGCTCGCACTGCTGCGTCACCACGACGACGGTGTCCCGTGGACGCGCATCGCCGCGCAGTCAGGGGTGCCGCTCCGCCCTATGACTCGCTGGTCCGCGCAGTATCGCGCTGACCCGACATCCCGAGGCGTGCAGCGTCCTGAGCGGACTGATCGCGGCACGAGACGGATCGCGGCCGAGCTGGTCGAGGCGATCGAAGCGCTGGCGCTTCGTCGGCCGGAACCGACCGCGGCGTTCGGGGATCGGCGACGAGCCGCCCGGGCACCTGGGCGGTCTTCTTGCCAGCGGCGAACGCCGGGAACAGAACCTCGGCGACCTCGGCCCAGGAGATCCAGGTGCCGGTGGCTTCGTCGAAGACCGCGTCGGTGTACTGAATCGTGGTCCACGCGTCGTCGGGTATCGCTGCGATCGTGGTTCTGATCAGCTTGTCGAGGCGGACCGTGACCGAGACCTGAGCGCCGGCGCGGACCGCGGCGCCGATGGCGCCTCGTCCGCAGAACGCCGAGTCTGCTCGGAGCAGGACCTTGGCGCCGGCAGGATCTGTGCGCAGCTCCTTCACTGTGGTCAAGGCGTCGGCGACCAGGCGTTTGGCGCCCCGAGGTGAGCCACACGATGTCCCGATATCGCCGAAGACGACGCCCAACGCCCCCAGCACGAGCACCCGGGAGGCCGGGCGCACCGCACCGGCGGTCACCTCCCCCGGGGGCTGCCCTTCAGCCGGCTCCGGCGTGGACTTCGGCGAGGGTGCGGACGGACGCCGGCAAGGTCATGACTCACTATATGGACAGCCTGCGACGGCCCACTCCCAAGAGGCCGTCAAGCGACCATGGACCGCTGCTGCGCCCGAAGCGGGGCATTCTCGCCCTGCTCAGAATTCCTGAAAATCGGACGCTCCTGGCCGATGGCCGAGCCCCGTAGGGGACGTGGGAGGTCAGCCTGCGTAGTCGCCTCCCCGGTGACTGACGCGAAGATAACCTGATTCACAGCGGCGGTGGGCGTGCGTGTAGCGGCCGGGGCACGTGGTTGCGCTGCCCGGCTGGCTTGTCCACCGGTTACCTCTTCGCGCGCATTATTGATGAGTCAACGCGAATCCTTGACACCCGTCTCGACATGGGTGTAGACCCGTTTCTTGGACATGTAAGTGGGCCGATCGTCGGCTCCGGTGACCAAGGGGCGTGGGGTCCACGGCTCCGGAGAGAGTGGCGTTGATGCCCACCACGGAAGCGGTCAAGGCAGAGGAAACTCTCATCCACGTGTTGTGGATCAATGCGGGCCTGAGCTGTGACGGCGACTCCGTGTCGCTCACCGCGGCCACCCAGCCGAGCATCGAGGAGATCGCGCTCGGCGCCCTTCCGGGGTTGCCACAGGTGGCCGTCCACTGGCCCCTGATCGACTTCGAGTGCGGGCCGAACGGAGGCGCCGACGACTTCCTCGAGTGGTTTTTCAAGGCCGACCGCGGAGAGCTCGAGCCCTTCGTGCTGGTCGTCGAAGGATCGATTCCCAACGAGCAGCTGCACGACGAGGGCTACTGGTGCGGGTTCGGCAACAACCCCGCGACGGGGCAGCCGATGACCACGAGCGAGTGGCTGGACCGGCTGACCCCCAAGGCCACGGCGGTCGTGGCCGTGGGCACCTGCGCCACCTACGGCGGCATCCACGCCATGGCCGGCAACCCCACCGGCGCGATGGGGGTTCCCGACTACCTGGGCTGGGACTGGAAGTCCAAGGCCGGCATACCGATCGTCTGCGTGCCGGGTTGCCCGATCCAGCCCGACAACCTCTCCGAGACCCTGACCTACCTGCTCTACATGGCCACCGGCCAGGCCCCGATGATCCCCCTCGACGAGGCCCTGCGGCCCACCTGGCTGTTCGGCCAGACCGTCCACGAGGGGTGCGACCGCGCGGGCTACTACGAGCAGGGTGACTTCGCCACCGAGTACGGATCGCCCAAGTGCATCGTCAAGCTCGGCTGCTGGGGCCCGGTCGTGAAGTGCAACGTGCCCAAGCGGGGCTGGATGAACGGCATCGGAGGCTGCCCCAACGTGGGTGGCATCTGCATCGGCTGCACCATGCCGGGCTTCCCCGACAAGTTCATGCCGTTCATGGACGAGCCTCCCGGCGGCAAGCTGTCCACCAACGCAGTGGGCATCTACGGCTCGGCCGTCCGTCGTCTGCGCCACATCACCACGCACACCGTCGACACCGAGCCCAAGTGGCGTAAGCGCGGCAAGGAGCTCACCACGGGCGCCACCCGTACCTGGTAAGTCGAACCCCACTGAGTCGTACCCACAGAGAGGCGACGCAATGACGTCGACTACCGCACGAAGCACCAAGAGCAGCAGCGACAGCAACGGCAGCGACCTTGTCGAGATGGCCTGGGACCCGATCACCCGCATCGTCGGCAGCCTGGGCATCTACACCAAGATCGACTTCAAGCAGAAGGTCGTGGCCGAGTGCCACAGCACCTCCTCGATCTTCCGCGGCTACTCCATCTTCATGAAGGGCAAGGACCCGCGCGACGCGCACTTCATCACCAGCCGGATCTGCGGGATCTGTGGCGACAACCACGCCACCTGCTCGTGCTACGCCCAGAACATGGCCTACGGCGTCAAGCCGCCCCACCTCGGGGAGTGGATCGTCAACCTCGGCGAGGCCGCGGAGTACATGTTCGACCACAACATCTTCCAGGAGAACCTCGTCGGGGTCGACTACTGCGAGAAGATGGTTGCCGAGACCAACCCGGGTGTACTCGAGCAGGCCAACCACACGGAGTCACCGCACGCGGATGCCCACGGTTACAAGACCATCGGCGACATCATGCGCTCGCTCAACCCGTTCACCGGCGAGTTCTACCGCGAGGCACTTCAGGTGAGCCGCCTCACCCGGGAGATGTTCTGTCTCATGGAGGGCCGGCACGTGCACCCCTCGACGCTCTATCCCGGCGGGGTGGGCACCGTGGCGACGATCCAGCTGATGACGGACTATATCACCCGGCTGATGCGCTACGTGGAGTTCATGAAGAAGGTCGTGCCGATGCACGACGACCTGTTCAACTTCTTCTACGAGGCGCTGCCGGGTTACGAAATGGTCGGCAACCGGCGCATCCTACTCGCCTGCTGGGGCTCCTTCCAGGATCCCGAGCACTGCAACTTCGAGTACAAGGACATGACCGACTGGGGACGCAAGATGTACGTCACCCCCGGTGTCGTCGTCGACGGCAAGCTCGTGACGACCGACCTGGTCGAGATCAACCTCGGCATCCGGATCCTGCTCGGCTCGTCGTACTACGACGACTGGGAGCAGCAGGAGATGTTCGTCAAGAAGGACCCACTGGGCAACACCGTCGACCGGCGCCACCCGTGGAACCAGCACACCAACCCGCAGCCGCAGAAGCGCGACCTCGACAGCAAGTACAGCTGGGTGATGTCGCCGCGGTGGTTCGACGGCAAGGACTACCTCGCCCTCGACACCGGCGGCGGCCCGCTGGCGCGGCTGTGGGCCACGGCGCTGGCCGGGCTGGTCGACATCGGCTACATCAAGTCCACCGGCAACAGCGTGCAGATCAACCTACCGAAGACCGCGCTCAAGGGTCCGGTCGAGCTGGAGTGGAAGATCCCCCAGTGGAGCAACACGATCGAGCGCAACCGGGCTCGCTCCTACTTCCAGGCGTATGCCGCGGCGTGCGCTCTGCACTTCGCCGAGAAGGCGCTGGTCGAGATCCGCGCCGGCCGGACCAAGACGTGGTCGAAGTTCGAGGTCCCCGAGGAGGGCGTCGGCTGCGGCTTCACCGAGGCGGTCCGCGGGGTGCTCTCGCACCACATGGTCATCCGGGACGGCAAGATCGCCAACTACCACCCCTACCCACCGACGCCGTGGAACGCCAGCCCACGCGACTCCTACGGCACGCCGGGCCCCTACGAGGACGCCGTCCAGGGCCAGCCGATCTTCGAGGAGAACGACCGGGAGCACTTCAAGGGGATCGACATCATGCGCACGGTGCGCAGCTTCGACCCCTGCCTGCCCTGCGGCGTGCACATGTACCTGGGTGAGGGCATGAAGCTCGAGCGGCTGCACTCTCCGACCCAGACCGCCGGCTCGGAGTAACGTGACGCAGCAGCCCGGCCCGACGTCATCCGACCTGCGGGCCACCGGCCAACGCATCGACACGCTGATCGACGCCAGCGCGACGGGCGGGCCGGTGGCGCGAGAGCGTGCCGAGGAGCTCGTCCGGCTCGTTGCTGACCTGTACGGCGCCGGCCTGCAGCGGCTCCTGGAGATCCTCGACGAGCGCGAGCGCCTCGACGACGACAGCCTCGACGCCCTCGCCAAGGACGACTTGGTGGCCAGCCTGCTGCTCGTGCACGGCCTGCACCCCTACGACGTGACGACCCGGGTCGAGGACGCGCTGGAGGGCGTACGCCCCTACCTGGGCTCGCACGGCGGCGACGTGGAGCTGATCAGCGTGGGCGACGGTGTCGTGCGGTTGCGAATGCTCGGTAGCTGTGACGGCTGTCCGTCGTCGTCGGTCACCCTCAAGCTCGCCGTCGAGGGCGCCATCGAGGCGGCGGCCCCGGAGGTCACCGCCATCGAGGTCGAGGATCCGACCCCGAAGCAGAAGCCCGGGCCGACGATCCCGGTCGAGTCGCTGTTCTCCCGCGTCGGCGAGCCGGCTCAGCCGCAGGTGGACGGCGGCTCGTCCTGGGAGCAGGTGCCGGAGCTCGCTGCGCTGCAGGCTGGCGGAGTCGTCCAGATCGTGGTGGGTGGCACTCCGGTCGTGGGCTGCCGCGTGGGCACCGACCTGTTCGCCTTCCGCGACCAGTGTGCCCGCTGCGCAAGGGCGATGGACGGTGCAGTCGTAGCTCGTCGCCTGGGTGGCCCCCTCGGTGATGCCGTGCTGCAGTGCCCCGCCTGTCGCGCCCACTACGAGGTCCGCCGGGCGGGAGCCTGCCTCGACGCGGAGGAGCTGCACCTGGACCCGCTGCCGCTGCTCGTCGACGGCGACACGGTCTCGGTGGCCGTGCCCTCACCGGTCTCGGCATGAGCGCCGTCGGTCGATCCGGGAGCCCGCTGGCCTCACTGATGCGGGTCACCCAGACGCGCCCCGCGCCGATCGTCGGCGAACGCTGCGAGATGTGCGCAGAACCCATCGCCGACATGCATTCGCACGTCGTCGGCCTGGAGACCCGGGCGCTGATGTGCACCTGCCGGCCCTGCTACCTGCTGTTCTCCGACCAGGACGCGCACCTGAAGTATCGCTCCGTCCCGGAACGCTACCTGTCCTTTCCCGATCTGGCCCTCGACGCCCGGGCGTGGGATGAGCTGCAGATCCCGGTGGGGCTCGCCTTTCTGTTCCGCAACTCGGTGCTGGGCCGGATGATCGCCTTCTACCCCAGCCCGGCCGGCGCGACCGAGTCCGAGCTGCCCCTGGACGTGTGGGACCGGATCGTCGAGCACAGTCCCCAGCTCGCCGTCCTTCGGCCGGATGTCGAGGCGCTGCTGGTGCGCCGGTCGGACGGGCCGGACGGCTCGTGCCACCTCGTGCCGATCGACACCTGCTACGAGCTCGTCGGGCGGTTGCGGATGCTGTGGCGCGGCTTCGACGGTGGAACCGAGGCCCACGAGGCGATGGACCAGTTCTTCGCCCGGGTGGAGGCCCGCAGCCGTCCGGCGCCGGAGGTGGCGCCGACGTGAGCGACTACCAGTTCTCCGTGCTCGACATCTTCGCCGAGACGTATGCCGTGGCTCCCCAGCTGACCGCGCGGCTGCGGATCGAGGAGCGCACCGGACAGACCATCCATGCGGTCGCGCTCCGGTGCCAGGTCCGGATCGAACCGCAGCGACGGCGTTACGAGGCAGCGGAGGAGGAGGCCCTGCGGGGTCTGTTCGGAGACCGGGAGCGGTGGGTCGACACGCTGAAGCCGTTCCTGTGGATGCAGTGCAACACCACCGTGCAGGGGTTCACCGGCGCCACCGACGTCGACCTCGTCCTTCCCTGCACCTACGACTTCGACGTCATCGGCTCGCGCTACCTGCACGCCCTCGACGCGGGCACCGTGCCGATCAACCTACTCTTCTCCGGCACCGTGTTCACCAAGGGCATCAACGGTTTCGGCGTCCAGCAGGTCCCGTGGGACTGCGAGGCTCCCTACAACCTGCCGGTCAGCGTCTGGCGAGCGATGATCGAGTCGTACTTCCCGAACACCGGCTGGATCCGGCTGGACCACGACGTGCTGACCCGGTTCGCCGACTACCGTGCCCGGCACGGGCTGATGACCTGGGAAGAGACGGTCCAGGCCTTGCTCGCGATGGACGAGGAGGCGATGCCCCATGAGTCTTGACCATGTCCGTTCGGTCGCCGACGCCGTGCTCTACGAGGGCTACCTGCTCTACCCCTACCGGGCGAGCTCGAGCAAGAACCAGTCACGGTGGCAGTTCGGGGTCCTCGGACCACCGGGAGCCGCTGCAGCCAGCCTCGGGGAGGACTCCGGCATGGCCATGGAGTGCCTGCTGACCGCGGCCGAGCAGCCGGGCTTCGTCACTCTTCACCTGCGCTTCCTGCAGCTGCAGGTCCGCGAGGCACAGCGTCTCGAGCCCGGCGGCAACTACCTTACCGTCGAGTCGCTGGCCGTCGGCGACGGTTCGGTCCTGAGCTGGGACGAGGCCGTCGAGCGAGAGATCACCCTGCCCGAGCAGACGCTGCTCCAGCCGCTCGACACCGTGGTCGAGGTGCCGGGGGGCGACGACGTCGAGCTGGTCACCGACCGCGCCGACGCGCCGGCGGGCCGCATCGTCCGGCGCCGTTGGCCGCTGACCGCGCGGGTTCGGATGAGCACCACCCGGGACGGGGACTTCCTCCGGCTGTCCGTCTCGGTGGACAACGAGCACCCCGACGCCCCCATAGACAAAGACGCCGCCATCCGCAGCTCCCTCATCGGGGCGCACGTGCTCCTCGAGGCCCGGGACGCCCACTTCGTCTCCCTGCTGGAGCCACCGGAGGAGGGCAGCGCAGCTGCCAGCCGCTGTTCCCAGCGGCGGTGCTGGCCGGTGCTGGCCGGCCCTGCCGGCTCGAGCGACCTCGTCCTCGGCACGCCGATCATCCTCTACGACTACCCCGAGGTGGCCGAGCAGAGCCAAGGCGCCCTCTTCGACTCCACCGAGATCGACGAAATCCTCACCCTGCGGGTGATGACGATGACGGACGAGGAGAAGGCCCAGGCCCGGGCCACCGACCCGCGAGCGGCGGCCATCATCGACCGCTGCGACGACATGACGGCCGACGACCTGCAGCGGCTGCACGGCATACTCCGTGATCCGCACGGGGCGACCCTGGACGCCCTCGCGACCCTGGACTCACTGCCAACTCAGGATCCGCTGGCAACCCTGGATCCCCTGAGCACTCCGGATTCCTTGAGAGCTCTGGAGCCTCCCCCGAGCCAGTACGCCGACCTGCGTGACGCGGAGCTGCCCAGCTTCGAGACCGGCGACGTGCCCTGGTGGGACCCGGAGGCCGACGCGAGCGTCCAGCCCGAGGTCGACGCCGTCGTCATCAACGGGATCAGTATCGCCAGGGGCAGCCTCGTGCGGGTGCACCCGTCGCGCCGCGCCGACGCCCAGGACCTGTTCTTCGCCGACCAGGTGGCCCGGGTGACCGCGGTCCTGTCCGACGTCGACGGCGACGTGCACGTGGCGCTCGTCCTCGTGGACGACCCGGCGGCCGAGATGCACGAGTGGTACGGCCGCTACCTCTACTTCTCACCCGACGAGCTCGAGCCGCTGCCCGCCGAAGCCCGACCAGCACACCGAGAGGAGAGCCGATCGTGAAGACCATAGGAATCATCACCGCGGCGGTGGCCGGGGCCGCCGCCGTCGCCGCCGCCGTGGTCGCGGTGAAGTCCATCCCCGACTTCCGCAGGTACCTGAGGATGCGCTCGATGTGAGCGCAAAAAGGAGCATGAGATGACCGACCAACCAGGCGAGAACCTCGAGGAAGAGGCGCAGGAGGAGCGCGGGCCCATGGGCGCGCGCGACACCGGGTCGGACGAACCGTCCGGTGGACCTGCCGACCGGCCCGCAGGCACGGCGGACGAGAAGTCCGACACCGCGATCCAGCCCCAAGAGGCACAGGACCCCGACGCGCCGAACCTGCAGTCCGGCGGCGGCTAAACCCATTGGACCCAGGAGGACGACATGAGCTTTTACCCGGACACCAACCCGGACAGCCCGGACAACATCGACACCGAGGGCAAGACCTTGCCGCCGTATGAGGGTCGGCAGGAGACGGCCGACGTGGACGGGAAGGAGAAGTCGACCAAGGACGGCGCCAAGACCGCCGGCGCCACCGGGCTCGTCGAGGACGACGAGCAGAAGGCTCCCGAGCCGGCCGACACCCCAGGCGGTGCCACCGGCTCGCCCTCCGACGAGCAGCCGGCGAGCCAGGTCGAGGAGACCGACCTCGACGACGACATGGTCGGGCCGGCCCACACCAAGGGCACCGGACGCGCAGAGGACCAGTCCTGAGGTGGCGGCACGGGTCCTCGTCGCCGGGATCGGCAACATCTTCCTGGCCGACGACGGGTTCGGCTGCGAGGTCGTGCGTCATCTCGGGGAGCTCGAGGCGCTGGCCGGTGTCCGCGTCGTCGACTACGGCATACGCGGTATGCACCTGGCCTACGACTTGCTCGAGGGTTGGGATCTGGCGGTCCTCGTCGACGCCCTTCCCGACCGGGGTGCCCCGGGTCGGGTCGAGGTCCTCGAGGTGACCGCCGACATGAACGGCTCGGCCAGGTTGGACGCCCACGGGATGGACCCGGCGTCCGTGCTCGCCAGCGTCGCAGCCCTGGGCGGGCAGCTCCCCCGGACCCGCCTCGTCGGTGTCCAGGTGACGGAGGTCGGCGAGCGGATGGGCCTGTCCGAGCTCATCCGCGCGGCGGTCGCCCCGGCTGCCGCCGAAGTCCACGAGCTGGTGCGCGAACAGCTGTCGGCGCCGTCGAGCACACCCGCGCCGCACGCCGAGCGGGTGGGCTGACCGTGTGCCTCGGAATACCGGGACAGGTGGTCGAGGTGCTCGAGGGCTACGAGGGCCAGCTGGCTCTCGTCGACGTGGAGGGGATGGCCCGCAAGATCAACATCGGCCTGCTCGAGGATGACCCGCTGGGGCCGGGCGACTGGGTCCTCATCCACATGGGCATGGCCCTGGAGAAAGTCGGAGTCGAGGCGGCGGCCAACGCCCGCGCCGGGCTGAAGCTGCTCGGGCGTGGGGTGGAGGATCCATGACGACGACACCAAGCGAGCCATGACGACGACACCGCGGGGAGCCATGATCTCGCCCCCGAAGGTCAACGGTCCTCAGCTGTTCGCGCGTTACGCCTATCCCCCGAACGCTCTGGGCTACTGCGGACCGGCTGACCACCTCTCCCTGTTCGAGTACGGCTCGGCCGGTGTGACGGACGCCGGGCTGGTCGACCTCGCAAAGGGCTTCTACGGCGCGTGGCCCTATCTGGAGCTCATCGCCCGTGCCACCGGCATCGCGGACCCGCTCGACCGCCGCGTCGTCGAGGCCTACTGGATCGGCAGCCCGCTGCTCGACCGGATCAGCGCCGTCGACATCGGCAACTCGATGGAGGACCGGTTCCGCTCCCGCACCGGTCACCAGTTCTCACACCTGGCCGAGGGGGTCGTCGCCGGCGGCGTACCGCACCACAGCTTCCACGTCTTCGAGGTCTACCCGTGGGTGGGACTGCTCCGGGACGACCGCAAGGCCACGACGGCGCTGAACGTGCTCGACCGCTGCCGGATCCGGTGGGGCACCGTCGAGACGGTCCTCGGCGACCGGGCCGTGGTCCGCTCGCGCCCGATCGTCTGGGACGGGCGCGCGCTGGCCCTGGGCGAGCCCGTGGTCGAGACCGCCGAGTGCGCCCGCTCGGGCGCCGGGTTCATCGGGGACCTCGTCCCCGGCGACGTCGTCTCCCTGCACTGGCACTGGGTCTGCGACCGGCTCACCCCGGCCGAGGTCCGCCAGCTCCAGCGCTACACCGCGCGCCACCTGGCCATCGCGAACTCGGGCGTCGAGCACCGCGGCACCGCCCTGGCCATCGGGTGAGCGTGACGACGGGCTGGGCGCGGCACTGCCTCACCGCCCTGGCCGTCCTCTTGTTCCCGCAGTGACCTGGCCGGGGGGACGCACCGGGCGGCTCCGGTCGGTCGCAGTCGCCGCCGTCGCCCTGGTCGTCACGGCGCTGGTGGCCGCCCCGTTGGCGTTCCTCCTGCGTGGCGCACTCGAAGGAGGCCTTGATGGAGTGACGGCGGCCCTGGCGACGGGCGAGGTGCGCAACGCGCTGTGGCACACGGTCACCCTCGCCCTCGCCGTCACCGTGGCCGCCGTGGTGCTCGGCACGGCTCTGGCCGTCGCCTTCGACCGGGCCCTCGTCCGGCGGCCGGCCTGGTGGCGGCTGGGCCTGGCCATGCCCCTGCTCGTGCCGCAGTTCTCGCTCACCCTCAGCTGGACGCAGGCCTACGGCTCCGGTGGGCTCCTCGACCACCTGGCGGGGACTA
>JAABUV010007572.1_pt1 | contig 11347 bp, 14 predicted proteins | sample 5559971 | NCBI WGS metagenome assembly JAABUV01 (sample SAMN10711881, study PRJNA513362) | rock metagenome | isolation source: Antarctica rocks | place: Antarctica: Victoria Land, Knobhead nord | collected 2015-12-19
GCCTGTTCCCGCCACCCTCGATTGGGATCTCTGGCAGGGGCCGGCTCCGCGTCAGCCGTACAAGGACAACGTCCAGCCTTACAACTGGCATTGGTTTAAAACGTGGGGCACGGGTGAGGCGCTCAATAACGGTACCCATGAGATCGACGTGTGCCGCTGGGCGCTGGGGGTGGATCTTCCGAACCGCGTGACGGCCTCCGGCGGACGGTACCAGTTCAAGGACGACTGGCAGTTCTATGACACGCTTGATACAAGCTTCGAATACGATAACAAGTTGATTTCCTGGGACAACAAGAGCTGCAACGGGATGAAAATCTACACCCGTGATCGCGGGGTGGTTGTTGTTGGCACAACCGGCAGCGTTGTGGTCGATACGGGCGGTTATGAGGTCTACGACCTGAAGGGCGTCAAGACGAGCGAACATATGGTTGGGAAGGCAGCAGCGTCATCTGATACAAGAGGAGCGGACAGCATGACCGACCTGCATTTCACCAACTTCATCGCGGCGATTCGGACCGGGCAGAAGCTGACCCAGCCGGCGGAATCGGGCAACGTCACTGTAACGATGATGCAACTCTCCAACATCGCCTGGGAGGTTCAGCGCGAGTTGAAGCTGAACCCGGGGACTGGGCGTATTCTCGATGATCGGGATGCCATGAAGTTATGGGACCGTGAATACGAGAAGGGCTGGGCGCCGTCTCTTTAAGCTCAGAACAGGACAATGACCTGACTGCGAGATCCGAAACGATCTAACAAGGGGTTGTTGAAATGACTATGGTGTTGGCACATGCAAGGTGCGACTGGAGATGTTATGAGGGCTGTTCTTATTATGCTGTGCTCGCTGCTGCCGATGATCTTGCTGCACAAGCGCGTAACACGCTAACCCAGGCCGAAATTCAACAGGGCTGGAAACTGCTCTGGGATGGCAAGACCGGCGCCGGGTGGCACACGGCAAGCGGCGAAGCCATCCCCAATGAGAGCTGGACCATAGCGAATGGGATACTGCTCGACCATGCGGACGGAGGTCATGGGCATGGTCATAGCGGTGACCTGTTGACAGACGGCGACTACAGGAATTTCGAACTGTCGGTCGATTTCAAACTTGCATCCGGTGCCAATAGCGGCATCAAGTATTTCGTCAACACAGACAAGGCAAACGGTGGCGACCCCACCATTGGCCTCGAGTATCAACTGCTCGACGATTACCGTCATCCCGACGCAAAGCTGGGCCGTGATGGCAATCGAACGGAGGCGTCCCTTTACGACCTGATTCCCGCAGCGAGGAACAAGCCCTATCGCCTGGTTGGCGAATGGAACACCGCCAAAATTGTGGTACGGGGAGCACACACAGAGCATTGGTTAAATGGTGTGAAGGTGTTGGAATACGAGCGGTTCACGCCGGAGTTTCGACATCTGGTGCAGGAGAGCAAATACAAATCGTTGCCGAACTTCGGCGAGCTGCACCATGGGCATATTCAGTTACAGGATCACGGCGACACCGCATCCTTTCAGAACATTAAGATCCGTGTGCTAATCGATAATTCCCGGTAGCGAAGAAGAACTGGAATTGTGGAGATGAAGGGTGGGCTGAGAGGCCGGAGCAGCTGCCGCCCAGCGGCTGCCTAGGCGATTCAGACGGTCCCCTGAACGGCGGGGTTCTGATCTATATTCGCCAAAAGCCAAGGGCTTGAGTTCACGATTGAGCAGGACATTCCTTCGAGCACTACCTCAGGCAGTTGGGATCGTTACATCTATAGTTGGCAATGCGACTACAAAAACACGCACACCTGGAATGTCTGGAATGGAGCCTATGTAAATGCGTCGGGAGTCTCTCAGCCTCAATGGGACCGGCAATCACGACTTCAGGAGCCACTGTACGCTGCGATGCCTTTGAAAAGGCTTAACTCTCAAAAATAGGGGCCGTGGATCGGAGCACAAGCTGGTCAGACCGTCTCCACCGCGCTTCGCGCGTAACGCCAATTCCGGAACGTCGCCGAGCCCGTCCCACACGCGTACAAAGCAGGACGCAGATCCAGAACCCCCCGAAGCATTCTGGTTGTAGCAGGTCACGTCGAGTGAATCGCGCAGGCGCGTCCACTGCGCATTGCTCTTCCCGACTCCCGGTGTGCCTGTCGTTCCGCCGTCCTCGACCCGGTAGAAAAAGTCGCCTCCTGGTTGTCGTTCACGATGCGCAGCATCGCGCGCGTCCCATGCACCAGCATAGTTTTCGGCAACCCTCGCGCGTGCGGGTCGGAGCTCAGCCGCAGCCCGCAAACATGGGCGCTGTCGTAGAACAGCAGCAGCCCTGCTTCGGATCCCGGCTCGATTTCGACATCCACTTCAACGGTGTACACATGGTCGACCGCCGCGCGCGTCAGAACCGACGTCGTGCGATGCTGTCACCAGGCGCCGCGAACGTCAGCGTGCCATCGACCAGTCGCGCCCGCGCACAGCCTCACTGCGCCGCACTCATCCGGACTGGCGGCGCGGCATTCCGGGAATGGACATCAATGTTGACTCCGGAGACTCTTTCGACCCGGATAGCCACTTCCTGTTCTGGAAGCCCGACTCTACCGCTTTGGTCGAAGCGCCTGGCACGCCCTGGCGGCTTGATCCAGGCAATGACCTCGTCCTCAACCTCCACCTCAAGCCATCAGGCAAACCGGAGACGACCCGCGTTCGCATGGGGCTCTACTTCACGCCGACACCCGCAGCACAGCAGCCCATGCTCCTTCAACTCGAGCACGACTCGGCGCTCGATATCCCTCCAGGCGACGCATCCTTCCCGGTCGAGGACTCACTTACGCTACCTGTTCCCGTTGACGTGCTGGGCGTCTACCCACATGCGCATTATCTTGCCAAACGTATGGAGGCCTGGGCCGCCCTTCCTAATGGGGCGCGTCGGGACTTCATCCTGATCCCAGACTGGGACATAGACCGCCAGTCCGTCTACCGGCTCGCGCAGCCGTTATCCCTACCTGCTGGCGCTGTTCCGCACATGCGCTATATCTACGACAACTCCGCCAACAACATTCACAACCCACATACTCCGCCCATTCGCGTGCGTGCCGGTAATCGCTCCGAAGACGAGATGGCGCACCTTTGGGTGCAAGTTCTGCCTCTCCCTGGAAAAGGAATGTCGGAGACGCAAGCTCAGGAGCAGCTGGAACGCGCATGGATGACTGCACGTCTCGAAAAGAGCCCAGCAGACACCCTCGCTCTACAATCTAGCCTCGCTTGACCTAAGCGCCGGCCACCCTGCCGAAGCTGTTCCGCTCTACCGGAAAGTTCTCGCACTAAATCCACATGATGCCAGAGCCTTGACTGCTCTCGGCCCAGCCCTTGAGGCCTCTGGCGATAGACTTGGGGCCGTCACCCAGTACCAAGCCGCTCTCAGGCTTGACCCATCGTATACAGATGCAGCATTTGACCTTGCCGTGCTGCGTATTAAAGAAAGTGACTTGACCTCCGCCGAGCCTCTCCTGAAACAGGTGCTAGCTACCCGCCCGGAAGACGCCGAGACCCACGTATGCTCGCGCTCCTCTACGCCTCACAAGGCAATCTCGTTGGTGCAACGGAACAACTTCGCTTGTGGCAAGCACTTGCCCCTACTGACCCTGGACCACACCGTGCGCTCGCCCAGGTCCTCGCCCAAACGGGACGCCTCCAGGAAGCACTGCGGGAGCAGACCACAGCCGTTACGCTTGTACCTGCATCGGCCAGCGACTGGAATGATCTCGGGGTTCTTGAGATTCGAGCCGGCAACAGAGACGCCGCGCGAAATGATTTCTCTAGAGCACTTGCTCTCGATCCGGCACTAGAAGCAGCGCAAAATAATATAAAGAAGCTTTGATTCCTGCGAGCGCGTGTGAAGGAAGGCTCTCGCCCTGGGGGCTAATGAGATCGAGGTTCAGTCAGGCAAGACCTCAAGCGAGAAGGGCTATTGGGGAGCTCCACGCCGGCAGGCGGCCGACGACCTCCGCCACGCGCGCGCCAAAGTCTGCCGTCTGCACAAAGGGCTTTCCGGCCTCGACCGCCTCATGCTGTCTGCGATTCGGCGGCATCGAGCTGCGATTGATTCAGGTCCCGGTGGCGCTCGATGGTGAGGGTCTTGGCACCGATTCCCCACCAAAGAGAATATTGGCGCTACAATAAAGCTACATTGACGCAACGTATGCGAGCCGTTAGAATTCAAACCGAGGTGTTCTTATGTCCGTGGCTCAGGTCGTCCGCCCCATGGAACCAACGCTCTTCAATCCTGAGACTGGTCGGTTGGACGCTGCGCGGATTGCGCGAGAGTTGAATGTGCCTGTCGGAATGATTGCAGAGGCCGTAGGTCGGAAAGCTCCGGGTGTCCGAAAGCATCCTGACGCGAGCAGTCTGCAGGGAGGACTTAGACGGATCTATCGGATCTGGGTGTCGTTGGTCGAACTTTATGCCGGTGACAAGATCCATGCACGCATTTTTTTGAATGCTCCCAATCGCAACCTCGAAAACCATGCTCCGATCGAATTCATTGAGAACGGAGATTTAGGTCCGTTAGAGCTGTTTGTCGACGCCATGGCTGCCCGGCAGCCAGCCTGACGAGCAGCGATTTGCATACCATCGAACGACTGATCACGGTTATAAAACGAGCTCCCCTTGTCCACTCCCCCGAGTTCGCATACCGGGTCATCGCCGAACGGTGGCGCGCTTCGCCACTCTCTGCCATCGGGGCCTTCGAGCGCGGTGGGCGTTACAACGCGCCACGTACGTTCCCGATTCTTTATAGCGCTGACACCCCAGTGACGGCGATGCAAGAGGCTGAGAGTCTCTTCCTGGCTAGTGACGGGCACCTGATGGGCGTTCCTCGCGATCCGGAGATCATTCTTACAATCGAATGCACACTGATGCGAGTCTTAGACCTCACAACCCCAGAGTTCTATCTGGAACTGGGAACCACACGCGAAGATCTCATCAGCGTCACGCCGTCGCGCTTCATTGTCAACGCACGGAAGGAAGAGACATCCACGCAGCAACTCGGCTCAGCCTGTTTCCGAAGCAGGGGAGTGTCTGCCTTGAAAGTTCCTAGTGCGCAGAATGTGGACGGCTATTGTTTGAACATCTTCATCGAGTCTCTCTCCTTGGGGAACGGGTGGCCGTTCTCGATACGAGCGGGCGGATGAAGGCAGAGATCAAGGGCAGAAATCCGCGATGAACGGACGTTCCTTGAGTCATGATCGGCCTCCTAGCGGTCAGAGTTAGTCACGAAGTGACATGTGGCGACTGGTTCAGCATGGTTCCATGAAGGGCCGCAAACATAGGAGTGGATGAGGTCGTGTGACCTCATCCACTCGAGCGTTTATTCCTCGCCGGCTGCGTCCGAGGGATCGTCAGCGGCCTCTACTTTCGAGAGCCGCTTCATGCTGGTGGCGTGGATCTCAGCGATCCGGTGCTTGTAGCTCGCACCCTCGACGTCTTCGGTGACCTCGCGATACCGGAGTGTTCCTTCAAGGGTGATGAGCTGCCCCTTCCCGAGAATCCGGGCGAACTTCGAGAGATTGCTCCAGGCGTAGACGCGATGCCATTCGGTGCGGGTCTCGTAGTCGCCCTTGTCGTTCTTCCAGCTCTCCTGGGTGGCGAGGTTGAGGACGACGTACTCGCGGTTGTTCTGGGCTGTCTTGGTTTCTGCATGCTGTCCGAGACGGCCGATGAGAGTGATCTTGTTGAACATGGTGTTTGGCTCCGTTTCTTTCTGGTTTGTCCCGCTGTCTGCGGTACACGCTTGCCCAACGGGTGTGCCGTCGCGACCCACTCCCTCGGCGACTGGACGGGATCTGCGGAAGGGGACCCCAGCTTGCCTGGGGCAGGAGTCCGCACCTCGCAAGAGGCGCGAAGCGGATCACGGGAAGGAGAGCGTGCGTCCGAAGGGCGGGGGGGGTTTGAGCGCGGCACGCTGAACGCAGACAGATAGGCAAACCGGAAAGGAGCCGGCCTGTTCAACGTTCTTCCCTCATGGACGGTAGTGCGCAGACGCCTGCTCAGAACTGACCAGACGACCTGGAACTTATACGGAAGAACACGAGGGTGACATCTGGAACCGGCTGCTTAGCGTGTTGCCCAGTCTCTCGCCTTTGCCATGGTTCTCCGGATGTAGGCGGCTCGTTTCGACGGGCTCGGATCTCGGGAGAGGTAGTCGTCTTCAAGGGCACCTTCGATTCGGTCTTGGGTCATGCCATCGGCAAACGCGGCGACACAGAAGGCGATGTCTGCGGCGGCGGGTCGGTCCTGGTACGTGGACGATGTACGGAAACGTTCGAGGGACGGGTCATTGGACCTCGGTCCCCTTCGGGGAGAAAGAGACGCTAGTTGCCGTCGTGCCTCTCGCTCCTGCTCCCGTGCCTCGTACCTCTGCGTGATCTCCTGCTCGAAGGCCTCGGCCATCGCGTACCGGTCTCCGGTATGGCTCTTCAGCCGGACGAACGGGAAGAGCCCGTCCGGTTTGCGGTACTTCGGCTTGCAGTTGGTGAAGCCGGGCAGCCGTCCGAATCGCCGCCAGTCCGCTGCACTCGGGTCGGCACCATATCGCGATGCCAGAGTCTGCGCGGCGAAGGTGCCGAGAAGCTTCGGGAAGACAGTGGCGTGTCTGAGCCACGCCTGGAAGTTGCCGGCGCTGGTCTCGACCAGGCACAGGGGCTGAAGCCGTCCGCCGACAGTCTGGCGAGCGATGCCTCGTCGAGATCGTCGAGCACGGTCAAGCGATGCTCGCCCGAAGGACGGATGTAGATGTGTGAACCGCGAGCATTGCGGTACTTGAGCGGAGGGAGACGTTCGAGCACCGCGAAGGCCGAGATGCCGTCGAGACCCGAGAGCATCCCCCGGTCGCTCAGGACACCGACATCGTAGAGCGGCGCCTCTATGGCTCCGAGCATGTTGCGAACTACCGATTCATTCCTGTCCATCGAACCACCTGTGAGATGTGTTTCCAGCAAGGGAGGGTGCAGGGGAGCGAAGCGGCTCTCCCCTGCTTTGATCGTTATGGGCACGCCTACCGTCGATGTTCCTCATCGACCGATGGCGGCTTCGCTCGCTTCAAGCGAACCTGGGTCCAGGGCGCAGCCTTGCGGATGAAGTCGCGGTGAGCGGCTTCGAGTGTGAGCCGTGCGTGATGGAGGTCGAGCAGGGTGAAGCAGGTGGAGCATCCGCCCTTGATGCTGCCTCTTCCATCCCGCTGCGGGTTGTAGCGGGGATGCCGGTCGCACTTGGCCTTGACCCGCTCGGCGACCTTGAGTCTGTACGTGAACTGGAACATGATCTCCTCCTTCTCTGGTGAAAGGAGCGGGAGCCGGTGATCTGACTCCCGCTGCGGGTTTAGGCTGCGTTCTTTTTCGTCGCAGTCTTCCTGGTCTTGATTGGAGTTGGCTTACCAGCCTTCTTCCTGCTGGCCCTCTTCGGTTGCGGCGGTTGCAGGAAGACGGCTTCTGCCTGAGCCAGAAAGTCCACCTCCCCCTCATGCGGGATGGCGACGTGCGAGGTGAGGGCGAGACGCAGGGCAAAGCCGGTCAGCCTCTCGTCTCCTAACGAGTCGATCGCCGCCAATAGAACATCCTCGGCGGTTCGCTTCTCGTTCTCGTCCTCGCTCGCGATCTCCTCGGCGATGTCGTCCGCGAAGGTGTAGGGGTCGAGGTTGACGAGGGCGCGAAGCAACGTGCGGAGTTGTGCTGCACTGAACGTCTCGGGAGCGTTCGCAAGGATGCGCTCGAAGGTAGCCTTGCGGGCCTGCCTCAGTTCCTCCCTGCGGGCCTGTTCGGCCTCATACTCCTGTTCTCGCCGTTCCTCCTCCTGTCTTCGCTCTTCCGCCCTCCGTTCCTGCATGTCTGCGTACTGCCTCTGTTGCTGCTCATACTGTTGCTTCCTCTCCTCGGCCTCCTCCTCTGTCTCCTGTTCCGGTGCGGGTGCCACGATGGGTGCGGGGTCTGGGGCCTGCCGCGCGGCTGCGCGTGGGTCGTGGACCGGGCAGTTGTTGTCGGTGCATATGCTTACGGTGGTGCCTACGCGCTTGCCCTAGACGATGATGGCGGGTCTCGCTGCGGCGCAGGCTGAGACTGGCTCCGCGTCCGGGTTCTCGGCTACCGCTTCGATCTCGCGAAAGTGGCCGCGCTGCACGGCTCCGGGCCTCTGCTCCCGCGCGTTCCTCCATCCGTTCTCGATCTGAACAAGCTCGGGGCGGGCTGCGAGTTCCCGGTCGATGTGCGCGGTGATCTTCGTTTGGAAACAGGGTCCGTCAAGGCAATGGTCGCCCTGTACGTCTGCGAAGAGTGAGGTGTTGTATCCGCTGCGGCGGGGGCAGGTGACGCAGGCTCCGGCAGCGGGGTTGAGGGTCGGGTCTTCGCGGTCAAACGGAGCATCGGCAAGCGAGAGATAAAGATTCGCCTGTATCCATGCGGAAAGGTTCTTCGCGGGGAGCAGGTGGGCTTCCTTCTCCTGCCAGTCCTTGCGCCAGCACTGCTCGTACGCTTCGGCCTGAGACTCCTGCGGAAGACGGGCGATGAGGTTGGCGTGGCTGGCGGTAATGCGCTCCTGGGTAAAGGCCTCGGCGACTCCGGGGATGAGTTGCAGAAGCGAAAGCCGGGCATAGATGTGGCTTGCGCTCTTGCCTGACTTCTCGACCAACGTGGCCACGTCATTACCGGGCATATCAAGCAAGCTTTGAAATCCCTGCCCCTCCTCATATGGGTGAACGTCGACGCGCTGGCTGTTCTCGACCAACTGCCATTCGATGGCCTGGGCGTCGTCGATCTCGACGATACGGGCCGGAATGGAGAAGAGTTCTGCAAGCTGTGCCGCGCGGTAGCGCCTCGCTCCTGCTATCAGTTCGAAGCCATCCGCGTTGGGGCGCACGGTGACAGGCTGGATGAGGCCGTGGTGCCGGATGCTCTCGGCAAGCTCCTGGAGCTTGCTCTCCTCGAAGGTGCGGCGGGGGTTGGTGGCGGACTCGTGGATGGTGTCGATGGCGAGGTATTGGAATGCGCTGCTGTTCTGCATTGCGGCTCTCCTTGAGCGTGGTTAGGTTGGGGGTTTGGAGCGAACGCGCTTCCTTGTCCGCTCCGCTGGCGGAAACGGCTAGGCGTTCTGTGTCTGCCGCTTTCGCTCGAAGGCTTCAGCGAAGCCCTGCGAACGCAGGTTGCGGTCCCACACCTTGGCGAAAGAAACGTGCTGCTGGAAGAGCGCACGATGGAAGGCGTAGTCGCTGTCGTTCGTAAAGCGACTCCATTGCTCAGTGCCGACGTAGTCGTTGCGCCAGTAATACGGGCTCAGGTGAGCGCCCCCGGCCAAGCCAAGCTCGAAGCACATCTCCGGGTCGCGCATCAGGTCGCCGTTCTGTTCGCCATAGTGAGCGACCGAGAGGGCAGGGAGGCCACACGGGCCTGACTCGTCTAGTGCCTCGATGAGTAGAGACATATAGGGCTGGTGTTCGATTTTGAGCGAGAGGCCGGGGTGCCAGCCCCTGGCTCTCTTGAATCAGCAGTTGTCCGCCGGTGAAGGTGGCTATGCCGATATGAAGCGGTGAGTCAGCGACTCCGGTGCAAACCGACGGGTGGCCCGCACAGCATTCGAGAACGTCTGATGCTTCGTCACTCCTTTGTCGATAAACTCGCGGAGGTTCTGACGGATACCCTCCCGCCCATGCCAATCAGCTACGCCCCGGTTGCAGACCGCGTCGTCGCCAAAACCATCGAAGCCGTCACCCAAGGTCATGTCGTCTATCTCTTTCCACATCGCTAGCAGCCATTCAGGTGGTGCGGTCTTTGTAAAGATGACGCTGTTCCCGACGAAAGATGCGATCACCACCGCCTTGATTGAGCGCGAACCGGTGAGCGTTGTGGCGGAAGTGAACGCAGCCCTTTCGCTAGAGCAAAACTTCCTCTGCCAGCCCGGCGCACGCGCATCCGTCCGCCGCAGCGGCTTCGTTTAGTTCGGCTTCTCGGAAGTGATAATTAGAGGATGAGGTGTTCACCAGTACACAAGGTCGCGTCAACCAACGAGACTGCACTTTCCTCCATGCCCACGAACAGGCGAAGTCCGCGACAGGGTAAGGCCGCTTGAGCGATAATCCGTTCACTTTCTTAGTTCTTGAACCGGCATCGCTTGGGCATTTAGCTCTCGCTTTTGCATGTTCAATGGCTCGCACCCTGCAGGTACAAAGCTTCGGGTTCCCGCCTTACCTCTCCCGGGCTGAAGACATAGATGGTGGAATTGCATCTAGTGCAGTGCCCCAGGACGTGTTCGGGGTAGCTCCCATGTTCAGCACAAGGACTGCGCCATCCTTGATGTCGGCCTGACGGAACCATGTCTTGGTCCACGGCTTTCCGTTGAGCGTGGCCGACTGAATGTACATGTTCGTAGGCGAGTTGTTATGCGCGACGACCTCCAGCTTCTTTCCGTTTGTTATTGCGAGGGTCACTTTGTCGAACAGGGGTGAGCCGATGATGTACTCGTCGCTTGAGGGATCGACCGGATAGAAGCCCATGGCGCTGAAGATGTACCAGGAAGAGGTTGCGCCCTGATCATCCATGCCTGGATATCCATAGCCGGAGGCGTCGCTGCCGTACATCTCTGCGAGTATCTGGCGAATGAGCTTCTGCGTTTTCCAGGGCTGTCCACTCCAGTCGTAGTAATACGGGGATTGCTGGTCGGGCTGATTGCCTTGTACATACTGGCCGATTATGCCGGTGCAATCGCGACAGATGCCCTTGGGGTTGTAGGGCGTCGAGAAGAACTGGTCAAGCTTCCGGTTGAACGCGTCGCGTCCTCCGAGAAGATTGATGAGGCCTTGCACGTCATGCGGCTCGAGCCAGAGCGTCGACCAGCCCGACGCTTCCTTCATCATGAAGTTGTAATAAGGTTCCTGCGGATCGAAAGGGGAAATCCAAGCGCCATCTTCGGTGCGTCCGCGAATGAAACCGGCGGATGCATCGAAGACATTCTTGTAGTTGGTCGCACGCTTCAGGAACAGCTGCTCGTCATCTTTCTTGCCGAGCAGTGCAGCATACTGCGCCATGGCGTGATCGTCCCACGCGTATTCGAGCGTTGTCGCGGCGCCTGCCTTGCCCCCGGCATACGGCGGGCTCGGATTGTTCTTCGGAACGATGTCCGAGATCCAGCCGTTCTTGTTGTACTCGGCGAGATAGAGCCGGGGACCTGCTGGGTCCGTTGCGTTTTTTCTGAGGTACTCATAGACGGCGGCGTAGTCGAAGGGAATGCCGCGTTTCCACGAGCCTAGGAACATGAACACGGCGTTGTCTCCGTGGAAGGAGGTGTTCATGTATCCCTTCTCGCGCGCCATGTCGAATTCGGAGGCCATGAT
>JAABUV010007576.1_pt1 | contig 11345 bp, 8 predicted proteins | sample 5559971 | NCBI WGS metagenome assembly JAABUV01 (sample SAMN10711881, study PRJNA513362) | rock metagenome | isolation source: Antarctica rocks | place: Antarctica: Victoria Land, Knobhead nord | collected 2015-12-19
AGCAAAGGCTGGGCCCCGCCCAGACCCGCCAGCCTGAGGCCTTTGGAACCCCCTCCCTCAAGCAAGTGGATTCCAAAGGCTCGGCCTTTGGCGGAGCTTGAGGCAGAGCCTCAACCTTGCCTGCCTGGGCTCCCGCCGCCAGCAAGGGCAAGCCGGGACCTCCCGGGATCGGCACAAGGGGCCGCCGGGCTACGGCAGTGACGCTGCGAACCCCGGCCGCAGCGTCACCTTCGCCCGCTGCTCGAACGCGTAGCCGAGCGCCAGCATCCTGGCGTCCGACCACGCCGGGCCAATGATCGACAGTCCCACTGGCAGCCCCGCGACCGCGCCCATCGGCACCGTGAGGTGCGGCACGCCCGCCACCGCCGGCAGCGTGGAGGTGCTGCCCATCGCGTGGTCGCCGTTCACCACGTCCACCACCCAGGCCGGCCCCATGGTCGGCGCGACCAGCGCGTCCAGCCTGCCGTCCTTCAGCATCCGATCGATCCCCTCCGGACCGGCCAGACGCTTCGAGGTGGCCAGCGCCGCCCCGTAGGCCGGGTCGTCCAGGCCGGGGCCGGCCTGCGCCTTGATGAACAGCTCCTGCCCGAACAGCGGCAGCTCCTCCGCCGCATGGGCGTCGTTGAACGCGATCACCGCGGCGAGCGTGCGCGCCGCCACGGCGGGTGCCGCGTCCGCCAGGTAGGCGTCGAGGTCCGCCTTCAGCTCGGTCAGCAGCACGAGGCCCTCGGCGTCGCCGATGCGCTGCGCGGCGGGCATCTCCGAACCCGGCGGCCCCGCCCCCGGCAGGGCGTCGATCTCCACCAGCACGGCGCCGGCGGCGCGCAGGGTGTCCAGCGCGCTCTCGAACACCGCATCGGTCTCCGGGTGGAACCCGGCGGCGAAGCGCATCACGCCGAGCCGCCTGCCGCGCAGGGCGTCGGGGTCGAGCGCCGCCGCGTAGTCCTCGCGATGCGCGTCGGCCTGCGCGGTGGCCGGGTCGAGGGGGTCGCTGCCGGCCATCGCGCCGAGCAGCAGCGCGGCGTCGCGCACGCTGCGCGCCATCGGGCCGGCGGTGTCCTGGCTGTGCGCGATCGGCACGATGCGGGCGCGCGACACCAGCCCCAGCGTCGGCTTGAGCCCCACGATCCCGGTGAGCGAGGCCGGGCAGGTGATCGAGCCGTCGGTTTCCGTGCCCACCGCCAGCGCCACCAGGCCGGCCGCCACCGCCACCGCGCTGCCCGAGCTGGAGCCGCAGGCGGAGCGGTCGAGCGCGTATGGGTTGCGCGTCAGGCCGCCGGCGGCGCTCCACCCGCTCACCGAGCGCGAGCCGCGTATGTTGGCCCACTCGCTGAGGTTGGCCTTGCCGAGGATCACCGCGCCGGCCGCGCGCAGGCGGGCCACCACCGGGGCGTCGCGCCCGGTGACGTTCTCCGCCAGCGCCAGCGAGCCGGCGGTGGTCGCCACCGGGTCGGCGGTCTCGATGTTGTCCTTGACGAGGATGGGCACGCCGTGCAGCGCGCCGCGTGGGCCATGCGCCGCGCGCTCGGCGTCGAGCGCGCGCGCGTCCTCCAGCGCCCGGAGGTTGAGCGCCAGCACCGCGTGCAGCGACGGGCCCGCGCGGTCCAGCGCCGCCACCCGGGCCAGCGCCGCCTGGGTGGCCGCCTCGGCGGTGAGCGTGCCGCCGTGCAGCGCCGCGGCCAGCTCCGTGGCGCCGGCCTCCTGCAGGGCCGTGTCCTGGGCCGCGGCAGGCGGCGCCATCAGGAGAAGCCCGAGCAGCAGGAGGGTTCGGCCATGGGTCATCGTCCGCGCTCTGTTGTGCGGCGACCACCGTATCATGCCGGCGGCACCGGACGCTGCGTCCTCAGGAAGCAAGGCCGGCAGCAGGCAAGGCCGGGCTCTGCCCGGACCCGCCAAAGGCCTAAGGCCTTTGGAAACCCTTCCCTTAATAAAATGGATTCCAAAGGCTCGCCTTTGGCGGAGTTTGAGGCCCATGCTTGAAGGCGAGGCCTCAACCTTGCCGGCCTGCCGATCATGCCCGGCGACCGTCGGTGCCGGACGGCATTCCCGCAGGGATTGCAGGCGGGGCCAGCCTGACACAGATTTAATCTTGCTGCCTTGCCGGCGTCTCGCGGCGGCTGGCAGATCCGGCTATTCCTGTTGCCAGACGCCGGGCCGCCGGCGGGGCGTCGCCTCTGCCCCATCCATCTTTCCGGAGCCGGCTCTGGCCCAGTATCTCGTTAACCGCGCCAACGCCCTGCTGGTCTGCGTGCTCATCGCCATCCTGGCGCTGGTCGGCGGCGCCACCTGGGAACGTCTCGGCGCGGCCCGCTCCGCCCGCCACTGGTCGGAGCACAGCTACCAGGTGATCGACACGCTGAAGGACCTCGGCATCACCGTGCGCGACGCCGAGACCGGGCAGCGCGGCTACCTGCTGACCGGCAGCGACGCCTACCTCGCGCCCTACCGGGACGCGCTCGGGCGCGTGACGTTCCTCGAGGGCGAGCTGCAGCGCCTCACCGCCGACAACCCGGCCGCCCAGGAGCAGCTGGGGGTCCTCGCGCCCGTGCTGCAGCGCAAGCTTGAGGAGCTGGCGCAGACCGTGCAGCTGCGCCGCCGGGACGGGCTGGAGGCGGCGATGCAGCTGGTGCGCGCCGACACCGGCCGCATGCTGATGGCCCAGGTCGAGGCCTCGCTCGCCGCCCTGACCGCCGGGGAGCACGCGCTGCTCGACGCGCGCCTCGCGCAGACGGAAAGCCGGGGCCGCTGGGTGGGCTGGCTGCTCGCCGGCGGCACCGTGCTGGCGGCGGCGAGCCTGCTCTGGGCCGCGCGCCTGCTCAACCAGGCCCTGAGCCGCTCCAGCCGCGCCGAGGACCGCCAGCGCACCCTGGCGCTGCAGCTTCGCGCCTCGCTCGACAGCCTCAGCCAGGGCGTCGCGGTGTTCGGCCCCGGCCACAGGCTGCGACACTGGAACGACTGCTTCGGGACGCTGCTCGCCCTGCCCAGGGCGATGGTGCGCGCCGACACGCCCTACGCCGCGCTCGCCGAGCACACCGCCGGCGAGGCCGCGCATGGCGCCGCCTCCGACGGAGGGGGTGGCGCAGGCGGCGACACGGCCTTGGCCGGCAGGACCCGCGCCGAGGGAGCGGGGGAGGGCGGCCTCGCCGGGGACGCCGGCGGCTCCGGCGACATCGGCGGCGCCTTCCTGGAAACCGAGTACCAGATCCGCCACGGTCGCCACCCGCCGGGCTCCCCGGTCGTCTACGAGCGTACGCGTGCGGACGGCCGCCACCTGGAGGTCCGCCGCACCGCGCTGGCCGATGGTGGCTTCGTGCTGACCGTCAGCGACATGACGCGGCGCGCCCAGGCGGAGGCGGTGCTGCGCGAGGCGCAGAAGATGCAGGCGATCGGCCAGCTCACCGGCGGCATCGCCCACGACTTCAACAACCTGCTCACCGTGATCCTCGGCAACCTGGAGTTCGCCGCCGCCAAGCTGGCCGCCGAGCCGGTGCTGCGGGCCCGCATCGAGCGCGCCACCTGGGCGGCGCAGCGCGGCGCCACCCTGACCGGACAGCTCCTGGCGTTCGCCCGCAGGCAGCCGTTGGCGCCGAAGCCGATCGACCTTGCCGCGGCGATGCCGGAGCTGGTGCCGCTGCTGCGCCGCACGCTGGGCGAGCACATCGAGATCCGCTACGTCGAGACCGCCGGGCTGTGGCCCGCGCTGGCCGATGCGGCGCAGCTGGAGAGCGCGGTGCTCAACCTGGCGCTCAACGCCCGCGACGCCATGCCGGGCGGCGGGCGGTTGACCATCGAGCTGGCCAACAAGGTACTCGACGAGGACTACGCCCGCAGCCACGCCGAGGTCGCGCCCGGCGACTACGCCATGCTCGCCGTGTCCGACACCGGCTGCGGCATGACGCCCGACGTGGCGGCCCGCGTGTTCGAGCCGTTCTTCACCACCAAGCCCGATGGGCGCGGCACCGGCCTCGGCCTCGCCATGGTGTTCGGCTTCGTCAAGCAGTCCGGCGGCCACGTGAAGATCTACTCCGAGCCCGGCGAGGGCACCACGGTGCGCCTCTACCTGCCCCGCCCGGTCGGCGGCGCCGTGCCCGCCGTCGTCTCCGCCCGCGCCCCGGTCGAGCTGGCGCGCGGCTCGGCCACCGTGCTGGTGGTGGAAGACGACCCCGCGGTGCGCGAGATCGCCACCGCCATCCTCGGCGACCTCGGCTACCGGGTGCTGGAGGCCGGCGACGGCGAGGAGGCGCTGCGGATGTTCGGCGCCCACGCCGCGGGCATGGACCTGCTGCTCACCGACGTGGTGCTGCCCGGGCGGCTGCGCGGCCGCGAGGTCGCCGAGCGCATCACCGCGATGCGCCCCGAGGTCAGGGTGCTGTTCATGTCGGGCTACACCGAGAACTCGATCGTCCACAACGGCCGCCTCGACGACGGCGTGCAGCTCATCGCCAAGCCGTTCAAGCGCGAGCAGCTCGCGCGCAAGGTGGCCGAGGTGCTGGGCCCGGGCGCGGAGGGGGCGGGCGGGACCCTCAACATCGTGGCGATGCGGCCTCGCCAGGACGGGTGAGGCCGGCGGGCGCAGGCGCAAGCGGGCAAGCAAGGTCGAGGCCCCGCCTTCAAGCATGGGCCTCAAACTCCGCCAAAGGCGAGCCTTTGGAATCCACTTGTTTAAGGAATGGGTTTCCAAAGGCTCCATGCTTGAAGGAGGGGGCCTTGGCGGGTCCGGGCAGAGCCCGGCCTTGCTTGCTGATTGCGTGGTGACAGGATCAAGGAGAACCATCATGCGTTTCCTCGTTGTCGGTGCCGGCGCGATCGGCGGCTATTTCGGCGGTCGGTTGCTGGAGGCCGGGCGCGACGTGACCTTCCTGTTGCGCCCGGCGCGTGCGGCGCAGATCGCCGTCGGCGGGCTGGCGATCCGCAGCGCCCTTGGTGACGCGGATCTGCCCGCGCCGCCGTGGCTCCTTGCCGAGGACCTGGCGGCGCCGTTCGACGTGGTGCTGCTGAGCTGCAAGGCGCAGGACCTCGCGGGCGCGGTCGCGGCGTTCGCGCCGGCGGTCGGGCCCGGCACCGCGATCCTGCCGCTGCTCAACGGGATGCGCCACCTCGACGCGCTCGACGCGCGCTTCGGCCCGGGCCGGGTGCTCGGCGGGGAGTGCCTGATCTCGACCACGCTGGACGAGGCAGGGCGGGTGATCCACCTCAACGAGGCGCACTCGCTGCTGTTCGGCGAGCGCGACGGCGCCAGTTCCGCGCGCACCGACGCCATTGCCGAGGCGTTCGCCGGCGCGCAGTTCGACGGTCGGCGCAGCGACGCGATCCTGCAGGAGATGTCGGAGAAATGGGTGTTCATCGCGGCGGCGGCCGGGATCACCTGCCTGCTGCGCGCCACGGTGGGCGACATCGTGGCGGCGGGCGCGTCGGAGCCGGCCACGGCGCTGCTGGCAGAGTGCGGCGCCATCGCGGCGGCGCAGGGCTTCGCGCCGCGCGACAGAGCGCTCGACCGGTTCCGCCGGATGCTCGCGGAGCCGGGCTCGACGCTGGCCGCGTCGATGCTGCGCGACATCGAGCGCGGCGCCGCCACCGAGGGCGAGCACATCCTGGGCGACCTGCTGCGCCGGGCCGCGCCGGGCCAGGACGCACCGATGCTCCGGCTCGCGCAGGCCCACCTGCGGGCCTACGAGGCGCGGCGGACGCGCGAACGCGGCGCGGCGGAGCAGGCCGGGTCGGAGCAGGGCGCCGCCTAGGGCGGCGGCCCCGCAACGGAACTGGGCAGGGAGGCCGGCGATCCGCCGGTCTGGGAGACGTTCCGCCGCCACGACGATACCGCCTCGTCGGGCGGTAACCCATTAAGATATTTCGAAACCTTGATGCGGTGCGGCAGAGGAAAATCTCCTAGCTACTCCGGCGCGGCCAGAATCAAGCGGCCAGAATCAAGCGGCCAGAATCAAGGTGCTGCGCCAGCGGAGACATCGATGTTCAGGACACTCGCGGCCGGCATGCTCGGCCTGCTCGGCACCACCATGATCTCGGGCCAGGTGCTGGCGCAGCTGCCGCCATCCGCGCCGACCGCGGCCGAAGCCGCCGCCGCCACCCGGCAGGGCAGCTATTTCAACGTCAACGGCGCGCGCCTCTTCTACCAGGTCCAGGGTGCCGGCGTGCCGCTGCTGCTGATCCACGGCTTCCCGCTGTCGGGCGAGCTGTACCGCGGCCAGCTCGCCGAGCTGAGCAACGAGTTCAAGGTGATCACCCCCGACCTGCGCGGATTCGGCAAGAGCACCACGCCGGACGCGAATGGCTCGATCTTGACCTACGCGCACGACATTCTCGCGTTGATGGACCACCTCAAGATCGAGCGCGCGATCATCGGTGGCCACTCCATGGGCGGCCAGGTCACGCTGGAGCTGTACAAGGAGGCGCCGCAGCGCTTCCTCGGCATGATGCTGATCGACACCAACCCGTCCGCGCCCTCCACCATCGAGGCAGGCGAGTTCAATGCCTTCAGCGCGCAGGTGCAGCAGATCGGCGTGCCCTCGATCGTGCCGATCCTGACGCCGCAGATGCTGAGCGGCGGCTACCGGGCGACCAACCCGGCCGGCACCGCCGTGATGTCGGACATTCTCGCCGAGGGTTCGGTGGACGGCGTGGCGGCCGGCGGCCAGGCGCTGGCGACGCGGGGCGACTACAACGCGCTGCTGCCCACGATCACCGTGCCGACCCTGGTGCTGGTAGGCCTCAACGATAACATCTACTCGTACGAGGTGTCCGAGCTGACCCGCGTGGCGATCCCGTTCTCCAGGCTGGTGGTGATCCCGCCGGCCGAGCACGCGCCGATGTTCGAGAAGCCGCTGCAGACCGATCTCGCGATTGCCGAGTTCGCGGGCAGGATTCGTAGGCACTAGAAGCCGGCGGGTCCGGAGGTCTGCCTCCGGCCCCGTGCTGCGGGCGACAGCGGAACCGCGGGGCAAGGCAGCAGGAAGCAAGCAAGGCCAGAGGCTCTGCCTCTGGACTCCACCAAAGGCCGAACCTTTGGAATCCGCTTTCCCAAAGGAAGGGTTCCAAAGGCCCCATTCTTGAAGGAGGGGGCCTTTGGCGGGCCCAGGCAAGGCCCGGTCTTGCTTGCTGTCCTGGCCGTGCGGGACTAGATCGGGGGATGTCCGGTTCGCCCCGCGTCGCCCTGTTCGTCACCTGCCTGGTCGATCTGCACCGTCCCACGGTGGGGTTCGCGGCGATCCGGCTGCTGGAACGCGCGGGATGCCTGGTGGAGGTGCCGCGGGCGCAGACCTGCTGCGGGCAGCCGGCATACAACACCGGCGACCGGGCGACGGCGCGTGACCTGGCGCGGGGCATCCTCGATGCGTTCGGGGGCTACGACTACGTCGTGGTGCCGTCGGGGTCGTGCGGGGGGATGATCCGCACGCACCTGCCGGGGCTGTTCGCGGACGACCCGAACCTGCGGGTGCGCGCGGAGGCGCTGGGGGCGAGGACCTGGGAGCTGGTGTCGTTCCTCACCGACGTCCTGGGCGCGCGCGACACGCAGGCGCCGCGGTTCGAGGGGGTGGCGGCGTACCACGACAGCTGCTCGGGGCTGCGCGAGCTGGGGGTGAAGGCGCAGCCGCGGGCGCTGCTGGCGGCGGTGGACGGGCTGGCGCTGGCGGAGCTGCCGGGGGCGGAGGTGTGCTGCGGCTTCGGCGGGACGTTCTGCGTGAAGTACCCGGAGATCTCGACGCGCATGGTCGGCGACAAGGCGGCTGAGGTGGTGGCGAGCGGGGCGGACACGCTGCTGGCGGGCGACCTCGGGTGCCTGCTCAACATCGCGGGGCGGCTGTCGCGCGAGGGCAGTGCCGTGAGGGTGCGGCATGTGGCGGAGGTGCTGGCGGGAATGACGGACGGGCCGGCGATCGGGGAAGGGCGAAGGTAGGCCGGGTGCTGCTCGGCGCCTGGTGTCGCGGACTTGCCGGGACGGCAGGCAGAAAGGCCGGGTTTTGCCTGGACCCGCCAAAGGCCCCCTCCTTCAAGCATGCGGCCTTTGGAAACCCATTCCTTGGACCGTGTCTACGCGGCCCTCTATGCCCTGCCGCGCGGCGAGCTGCGCCGCGAGTTGATCGCCTCGCTGCGCCAGGGCAAGCCGCGGCGTGGCCGCACGCCCGCGGGCAGCGAGCGGCGCGGCACGCTGTGCGGCATGACGCCCATCGCGGAGCGGCCCGACGACGTGGCCGCGCGCCTGGTGCGCCGGCCACCGGGAGGGCGACCTGATCCTGGGCCAGGCCGACAGCGCCGTGGGCACCCTGGTCGAGCGCACCACCCGCTTCCTGTTCCTCGTGCTGGTGCCCACCCACAAGGCCGTCTTCGCCGCCAGCGCATTCGCCGGCGCCTTGAACACCAGCCCCGCGCCGCTGCGCCAGATGCTGACCTGCGACCAGGGCAAGGAGAGGGCCCGACACAAGGACCTGGCGCACGCCACCGGCATGCGCGTCTTCTTCGCCGACCCGCACGCGCCCTGGCAGCGTGGCTCCAACGAGAACATCAGAAGACTGCTGCGCCAGTACTCTGTTCGCTTGCCTGTCTGCTGGACCACAAGGGCTCACGTGGTCACCGCCTGAACCACCCACCACCTCTCAAACCAACCACGATGCTCCGCCGGGAAGGCTTCGTAGGGTGTGCAGCCTTTGAGGGTCTTCAGCCGTCGGCCGAAACTGCAGGCGTTGATGAAGTCGGCCAGATGGCTTCGGAGTTGGTCGTGCGTGTCCTAGTGGAAGCGCTTGATGGTGGCGTCCTTGAGCGTGCGACCCGTGCGTTCGACCTGGCCGTTGGTCCAGGAATGACGCGGCCTGGTCAGACGATGGTCGATGCGGTTCTGCGCGCAGGCATATTCGAAGGCCTGCGCGCGGAACTGCGCGTGGTTGTCCATGGCGTGGCGGAAGCCTGTGGTCGATGAGCGGACGTTTGCGGGCGAGGTGAAGTGGGTGCCGTTGTCGGTCAGCACGGTGTGGCTCCCAGTGGGCACGGCCTTGATGAGCGCGCGGAGGAAGTCCCCGGCGACGCTGCGTGTGGCTTTCTCGTGCAGCTCGAAAGGCGAACCTGGTGGTGCGATCGACGGCGACCAGGAGAGTGAGCCTGCCCTGGGCGGTATGGACCTTGGCGAGGTCGATGCGGAAGAAGCCGGGCGGGTAGGCCTTGAACCTGCGTCTGGCCGGGGCGCTGCCCTCGACCTCGAGCAGCCGGGAGATGTCGTGTCATTGGAGGCAGCGGTGCAACGACGACCGGGTCGGATGCGCGATGGTGGCCTGCAGGGCATACGGGCAGTCGTCCAGCGGCAGCAGGGCATGCCGACGAAAGGCGACGACGATGGCCTCGTCCTCGACGCAGAGCACGGTGGACCTCGCCTGTTTGGGGCCCGTCGGCAGGTCGTTGACGAGCTGCGCTGCGTCTACTTGGCGATGGTCTTCTGGTTGACGCCGTGGCGGCTGGCGAGGGCCCTCAGGCTGTCTTGACGATGCTGGATCGCTCGACGGACTGCCGCTGTCGTGTGGCGCTGCCGTGCAGAACCTGGCCCATAGCGCGTCCTTCCACTCACGCGAGAAGACTGCACCATCAAACCCCGGGACCAAACATCCAACCTCAGATGCGGCTACATGTGGCGGCGACCAAGGAGGCTGCATGCGCCAATGGCTGCGACCACCGACGCCGCAGGGCCGAGTGCCGCGACCGCCTTGCCAATAGCTCCGAATCGCGCCGCACGGTATCGAAAGCGGCCAGCAGCTTGGGCAATGCAGGAGGTGGCCGGGCTCACTCATACCTGGCTGGGTCAGCTGCGACGCCTTGCTGTCCGCAACGAGCGCTGCGAATGCATCCACGTCGCCCCTGCCATACCCGGTTGCACCGTCATCTGCCCCGGAAGGATCGCGGAGATTTGTGAAGGGATGCTGAATGTTAGATCCTGCTGCCGGGCGAGGGCTGGTGTGTTTTTACATCACGTTCTCATCCAGCATATATCGTACAAATCTAAGACAATTGACTGCTTACTGACTGGCCCAGACGATTCTGTACATCCAGGTGACTTCCGAAAGCTCGAAGGTGTGCCCAGGATGATCGGGATTGAGAGATCGCAACTCGATGCGACGGGCGGACTGCCGAGCTAGCTGCTTGGCCATGACCTCTCCGGCCATGGTGCGCACAACGACCCGGTCCCCGCGTCGGACAGGCGACGCCGGAGAGACAATGATGATGTCTCCATCCCGGAACACCGGTTCCATGGAGTCGCCGCTGATCTCCAGCGCATAGGCATTCGAGTCGCTGATCTCCGGGAGTCCGACCTCGTCCCACCCTCCCCCAACTGGATAACCGCCATCGTCGAAGAAGCCGGCGGCGCCTGCCTGTGCGAGGCCAAGCAGAGGAATGACTCGCGTCGCCGGCTGGGATCTTGGAATGACCCGTGCGCCTTTGATCAGGCTCCCAAAATCCAGGATGTCGGTATCGGTGGCGTCGAAAACCTTGGCAAGGCTCTCCGTTCCGGGCCAGCGAGCCCTGCCGTCAGGAGTGCGACGCTTCGAGGGATTGAAAGTCGTTGCATCGAGACCGGCCCGACGAGCCAACCCCGACGTAGACAGGCCGCGTTCGGCAGCAAGCGTGTCAACTGCCCGCCATATGTCATCATGATTCATAGAACATCGTTCTTGCCAACCGGTTGCAGCGCTTTTTCCGCAAGACGTCGACATGGCGACATACAGACACCTTTGTTTCATCAGCGCTCGGGATCGTCGCAGACTCCAAGAGCGATCGAGGATGATTGCCTTGCGATCACACCGCAATAGGAATGCGGGCAGGAGTCGGCTGTCTCTCCAGAAGACCGCAAAAGGCGATTGTGCGTTCTCTTAATGTTCTGATATGATATACCGGAAGCCTGCCCTGCCGCTCAGAAAAAAATCTGGTGGGAGGTTCAAGACTCACGAGTCTCGGAATGATACGAAAACCGAGAAAGGAATTTAATCCTAATTATCCCTTTGACATAGCGGTATGTCAGAGGGTTTGTAGAAGGAATAAGTTCTATGGAACTCGATAGAGATATCAATGATCGTTTCAATGAAAAGTGTGATAAAGCAATTAGAGTATTGCGCGAAATCGTAATAAACCTTGAAAGTTTGTTGGAGAGAGGTGAAACCATGCTAGAGAGAGCTAGAGAAAAGCTTTTGGAATTAGAGCATGATTGACAAAATATTATAAGACTCCTAGCTGTCTGGTCGCGGAACATTGTTGGGATCCGGTCCGACTGGCTATCGTGGAGCATGCCTGGCGGTTCAAATGCCTGACCGCCATACCAGGACAGGGGTGACGCATGCTCCACATCCACCCAA
>JAABUV010007578.1_pt1 | contig 11345 bp, 24 predicted proteins | sample 5559971 | NCBI WGS metagenome assembly JAABUV01 (sample SAMN10711881, study PRJNA513362) | rock metagenome | isolation source: Antarctica rocks | place: Antarctica: Victoria Land, Knobhead nord | collected 2015-12-19
TTGTTGGGGCAAAATGTCAACTCCTATGCAGACACTTCTGCCTTGCTGGGGCAACCAATCAAGAGAGGCACAGACACAGATGCAGACCCCTTTGCAATATATGCTCAGGTCACACACTTGGAATGTCATCTTGCCATCAAGCTGGGCAGTTAGCACCAGGGCTGATGCACACTGTCCTGGAAGTATCATCATAGCTCCTGTTCTTGACTGAGTCACTCACTCCTATGCATGCATACAAGCTGACAAGAGCTGCACTTATGGCACGTCAACAGTGATGCATGTCAATGAGGGGCTGCCAGCGGGTGATAACACATTTTGCTAAGGGCCCCAAGGTCAGTAAAGTCAACACATTTATGCAAATAAACAACATTGATCTCTAATGCAGGGCTTCCAAAGTGTGTACAAGCCACAAAGGAGCGGAGCTGTGCAGTTTGCAGAGCTGCTGGATGCAGTGGCTAGTGTTGACCCAGAGATGCGCATTCGCTTCACCTCTCCTCACCCAAAGGACTTCTCTGATGATGTTCTGAAGGTGAGCAGGCTGTTGCCTGCCATGCTGCAGCTGCATGTTTGTAATTTAAGCCAGACTGCATCTTCAGGCATTGCTGCCGCATCATGTAGACTTGGCTTTTGTCGTCTTGAAAACATTGACGCATACAATCCTGCATACTCATGCATCTATGTCACATGTGTCTGCATTTTGTATGTGCCAGCTGGCACACAATGTGCGCACAGTTGGCGCTAATGTGCACCTTGTCAGCGTGGTTGTACAATGTTGCAGGTGATTGCCACCCGCCCCAATGTGTGCAAACAGTTGCACATGCCAGCACAAAGTGGCAACACCAACATGCTGGAGCGCATGCGAAGAGGATATACGCGTCAGGCCTATGATGATCTGGTTGCTCATGTCAGAGACGTCGTCCCTGGGGTTGCTATCTCAACTGATGTCATCACAGGTGTGGCATCTCCAGTCCTGTTTGGCACCTGCTGCAGGCATACACACAGCTTGCTGTCTGTCATAGTTGTGCAGTACAGCTTGCACAGATGATGCAGTCAAGCACAAATGCTTTGTACTTCTATGATGAGTTCCCTGCACCTCATTGTGTACAGTTGTGCTGATGCCGTCGTTCGAGAACTGCTGCGTGCTGGCTCAGCTTGGCACAAGGCCTCTTAGTCTGGGCAGATTATTGCGCAGCGTGCATTTGCAGCTCAGGACTTTGGCAATGCACCTTGCTGGAAGAGTGGCAGTTGCTCTGTCGTCAGCTGTGGCTGCTTGTGTTAGCTTTTCAAGACTACGCATGCTGGGACAGTCAGGTGTGCTAGTGATCCCATGCTGACATGCATTTGTGTGATGTCACAGGCTTCTGCGGCGAGACAGAAGAAGAGCATGAGGACACACTGGACCTGATGCAGCGCACCCAATACGATCAAGCCTTCATGTTCGCCTACAGCGAGAGAGAGAAGACCCATGCTGCCCGTCATCTGGCAGACGATGTACCTGCAGATGTGAAGTCTCGCCGCCTGCAGGAAATCATTGCCATATTCAGAGAGGGGCAGCTGCGCCAAAATGAGGCTGAGATTGGCAAGATTCACCTGGTGAGTTGTAGTTGTGATCTGTGTACATGTGTCCTCCCGAGCTTGGTGTTCTCAAAATCTTGATAAAAGTGCCTTATGACAATGCCTTCACCCATCAAAATTGAATCTCCCCTGATGCTGCCTTTTCAAGAGGTTCATGCATGCGTCATAGCTGATAGCAAGGCTGATCTGTCTCCAGCTGCCCTTACATACCTTGAGCAGTGCACCTGCTTCTGACATAACTGGTGGTGCAGGTGCTTGTTGAGGGCTTCTCCAAGAGGTCTGACTCCCAACTGAGCGGCAGGACTGACACTATGAAGAGGGCTATCTTTGATGATGTCCCAGTTGCAGCAGAGTACACTGGAAAGTGGAACGGAGAGCTAGTCAGCCTCAAGCCTGGAGACTATGTGGCTGTCAAAGTACATTCCTGCTCTACAGGCACGCTGTTTGCCGAAGCGCTAGGCAGGACCACCCTACAAGCCTTTGCTGCAGCCCAATCTGCTGCTGCTGATGGCCATGACTTTGTTGCAGCAGTACATGCTGCGCCTAGAGAGGCTGCTGCAATGGCTTGCTGATGTCTTGCCCATGCTATGATTTTGATAGAAAACATCTCACTATTGTAGAAGAGCAAAGCGCTTGCTCTTCTGATCTTATGATGTGCTGCGTGGCTGGTCTGACATTTGTGTGTGCTGCAGTCTTTGAACTGTTCTGTTGGTGCTGTTTTTGAGTGTAGAGCGCAGGCCTGATTCGACCGCAATAATCCTGTGCATATTGGTTTATTGTGCAGTGGTATGTTGCAGCGCACATCTTATGTTTACTTCATCCGACTGCAGTCATTCAAAGCACTGCTGCCTGCGCAGCACCCTCAGCCTGCATCCTCTTCGATACTGTGAATTTGTGAGTAATCTCGTGATGAACTGAGTGCTGCATGACATTGTCTCCGGCTCCATGTGTAAAAGCAGTGCAGGCCGTGAATCTTAGACGAACAACAGCAGACATAGTACCCATGCATACCCTTCTAACCCATACACGAGTCTGCTGTCAAGCAGGTCCATCATGATCTTTGTAGGCCCTTTGACAACTTTGCTGATGGCACTGAATATCACAAGTCTACACTCGAGGACAGCACTGTGTGAGCTGTGTTATAATGCATTCTATGGATCTGTGAGGCAAGGGCCTAACTTCAGTACATGCCAATGGGAGCTCAATCAGGCTCTGGCATACAGCTGCAACTATGTATCCTGCTCCTCAAACATGGTATCTAGAAGCCCATCTTGGCCTGTAAGAAGGCAAGCAAGATTGCTAGGTTGATGGGAATCAGCATGCATACTGAGCCAAATTGTTGCTAGGGGCAAGCAACTGCGATGGGCTTGGCTGATATATGAAAGGTACAGGCCACAGGGTTGGACCATTACTGTGACAATGAATATAGTTGTGAGACACAGCACAGCATAGCTGAGCTTGCTGCCATCCGGTGAGGCTCAGGGAGGACAGATCTGGTTTGTGAAAACATGGTATTGCAGACAGTTAACAGTGTCTTACCGGAATCCTGACAGGCTGTAGTCTCATGCTCTAAGGGTTCTGCTCCCATCAACCAGTCCTGAGAGGCTGATGTTTGACGTGACATCTTCAATGCCTGAGCTTCAGCGTCAGTCAATGGAACCTGCCCTGCACACAGATGCCTTTACATGCATGTAAATGAACCACCCTATCTGTTTCTTTTTGGGGCAATGCATGCCAAGTACTGGACTGTACCACCGCTGGACTGAACATTGCATGGAAAAAGTGTAACATCAAGACTCCTTGCCTGCTGCACAGAATTGATCCAGTCACATAACATGTGCCTGCACTCTGCAGATTTCTGCTGGTGTGCATGCCCTCAAGCATGGCCCTGGATTGGAACGACATAAACAAGACAAAATGTATGTAGTCTTTTGCACGGTCTGACCTCTGGGAGCAGTTCTTTGTGGGGGCGCAGCAACATCAAATTTGAAGCCATGGCGGCTGCTTTCTTGGTAGCCAGCCCAGATAGCGAAATGGTGCAGCACGATAGAGGTTGCAACCGTGACATTCAGCGAGGCTGTGCCCTGACCATGCTGAGGAATGTACACAAAAGTGTCACAGAGTTTCAGCTGAGCAGCAGACAAGCCTGTGCCCTACAAGACGAGGGTACTGCCTTCAGCTCTGTGTCAGAATGCAGTGCAATTTAACCACACAGCAGGTTTACCTCATTGCCAAGCATGAATGCTGTACTGCCATGAAAAGGATGTTTGTTGACTGCTTGAGCTGCCTCAGTTATCTCAATGCCAACAATGGCACACCCTGCATGTATGGGTTCAGTGCTCAATGTTCCAGCTGGGTTTACCTTAACCTGAGGCATGTGACATATGCATTGTTGAATCTCATCAGAGTGGCTATGTTTCTCAGAAACTTTCTTTAGATTTGCATCTGCAGTGATTGCAAACCTTTCTCGCTGCGAAGCCACGTGCAACATTCATCCAGACTGGCAAAGTATGCAAGGGGCACATGAGCAGCTGAACCATGACTTCCGAAGGTGTTGTAGTGTCGTGATCCCACCAAACAAATCTGCACAAAATGTATCAACTTTCAAGCGTGTCAAACAGGCAATTAGGCGCACGTACAGAATGTCTCACCTTGGCGACGTTGAAAGCAGTAGCACTCCTGGCTAAAGTACCGATGTTATGCTTCTTGGCTACATTGTGAACAATGATATAGCACTCTGGGTCGGATGTGCTAGGACCGGTTGAGTCTTCTTGCATAGTCCCGGGCAAGCAACAGAGTCCAGAGCGTGGGCCGTCACAGCTGCAGCTCTCAAAATTGTCACCTGAGCAGGTCACCGAACAGCAGCTGACTGGCGTATTAGTCGACAGCTCTGCCCACTTGAAGTCGAGTCACAACGAGGGTTTCTGATCTGACAACGTTTCGTGTCGGAGCTTTTGCTGTAGACGAAGCCCAGCTCGGACGACTGAATAGGTCAAAGCTCGAGAGCAGAAATACAAATTCTAGCAGTGGCCGCCATACAGGCTTCTTCAAACTTGCCGTACTGCAAGGCCTTCTTGGTAGCACAGACGCATGCACGGCAGACCGCCCCGTGCCTGTGCTGCAAATGTACAGAATCGGTTTATATCCCATAGCATCGTCGAGGGAGATTTTATCGTAAGCGCACTGCAAGAGGAATTTCTAGCCATCAGACCAGAGACAGTTGTGATAGCTGAAGTGTTTAGGCAACAAAGGGCCAGAGCAGATGAACTATCCACCTGCGGATTCCAGTACGCAGCAGAGAACTGGTCGGGCAATGGGAGAGCGGCCTGGTGTTGCACGGCAAAACTACACTAGCCAGTTTGTGGTTGAAGCGCCAGGTCAACTACTACTACGTTCTTTGCCTCAGGGCCTAAGTGCTGCTTGCTCCCGACTTTGAACGGTTCGTGCTGAGATATGACTTGGTGTGTAGGGGCACCGCGCATCGTTGAGGCAGTAGAGACAGACCCTCACAGAATAGCACAACGCCAGAAGCAGATTGACTATGGGAAAAATACTCTTGGGTACCAGAGATACATTGAAGAGGTTCCAAGGTAGGACGCCAAGCAATTCTGCAGGAATGAGACAGGTTTCTCAGCGGTTTGTCCGGAATGCGGTTGGCCAGGATGCGAAGTACAAACTGTAAAACATGTTCTTCTCGCTCAGGTATCTACGCCGTAAGATCAGTACAAGGATATCAAAGCATCCAGAAACACCTGATGTCACTCAGATCTGCAGCAAGCGCAGCTTTGATGGCCAGGCAAAGAAGTGGCGGCGTGAGCTGCATCTGTGGGATCCTGAAGAGGAAGAAGATTTGATTGAACCAGTCCTGGTGAGCAGCTTGCCAGACCTGTGTTGCCATTTCAAGATGTAGCTTTGCACATAAAAGTTACTGAGTAACCACGCTTGATGCAACTTGCAACCTCACTGTTCCTAGACAGCATAATGCAACATGCTGTCAGTTACGGCACAACCCCCTGTTTCTCAACTGCTCGTGTTTGCCATGACAAGAGCATCATAGCGTCATGGCTACTAAAGCCTGCATTTGCTTCTGACAGTCAGCTGTCAATGCAACACAGCACACAAATGTCAGTGCTTTATCAGTACTTTCCAAAAGGCTACAGCTTACTCAAACAGGCTTTTTATGCACTCACCTCCTGTGTCTTGCATTGATGATCACCTGAACTCGAAACATATGTGACTCTAATCACTTGTGCTGCAGCAATTGGCACAGCCTTTGGAGAGCCCGGAAGGAAGTGAGTCATCTCGTGCTTCCATCCGTGCAGTACATGCACCAGTCCACGCTGCAGCACCTGCCTCAGTCCTTCCCACTATTGAGGATCCTGCCCCAAGCACATTCCTCTCCCCAAAGAAGCAGAAGACGGACACAGGGCATGCGGTGAGCATATGCAGCAGCAACTGTTCACTTGCTGTTTGACATGCGCCATAATAGCAACTTCCACAAGAGCATCACCTGAAGCCAAGTAAGATAGCAGCTCATAAGTTTGCGACCTCAGCGCCGTCAGCAGCTGACCCATTAGCAGATCCAGGCTTGTTGCTGTATCAGCTGCTGCATCTGAGTATGCAGTCTGCATTTCATTGACTGGCCGACAACTGCACAGAGCTTGTGGGTTGATGGTCGCTTGCTCTGAAGGTCCCTCAGCATCCCTTACAGCCGCGCCTTGATGTCGCCGGCGCTGCTGATGTTCCAAGGAAGACACTTAGCACAGGCAGCAAGCGTAGCTATCAAGAAATGGACAATGTGAGTACTGCCTGTCCTACCTGCATGTCTGGTGTCTCTGTGCACAGCTTTCAGGAATGCACTGCTAAAGTAGCCTGTGTTGTGAGGGTTTGCTCTCCCAGAAATGAATAAATTTTATGCATGAATGCCTGTGTCAGATGACGTTGGGCCGCGGCAATGTGCCTGTCCAACTTGTAAAAATCTCCTGATAATAATGTGCTGGCGTGTGTGCAGGAGGCTAATGGCTCTGGGCATATGATGTATGGGGCACATGCTGCTGCTGTCACAGAACTGATTGAGCCCAAGCAGAAACCTGAGGAGGAGCAGGCACCCTGGGATGACATCACGCCTGAGGACCCAGACACAACTACTGCTGCTGCTGCCGCTAGGCAGCCAAATGACATCTTTGGCCCTGCTGACGAGTTTGACTGAGGACTCATATGATCAAACATGCTCTTACACTGAGATATTGTGTGAGATGCTGAACAAATGAATCAGCTTTGCAGTCACTATCTTTATCACTTGGATATTTCGTTTGGTTCCATTGCTTTATGACTGTGGTATACTATAACACAGTAAGTTGAGCTTGAGTTGTCGCAGGTGGTAGTGATGGCGTTCCGCTTCTGTTTGTTACTACAATTTAAGCGGAACTTCATGCAAGCAGCTGTCGCAGCCATGCACTGCTGAAGCATCACTCAAGATGTGCTGGTGAACTGTCGTAGTTTATATTGTGCAAGAAAGGTTGCACTTCATGTTGGTCATCCAATCCCATTGAGCTCTTCAGATTTCGCACACAAAAAAGGGTTTCAAAAACATGAAATGGGTCCATATTCACCAGAGTAACATTAACAACCATTGTACAACATAAAAACAGTTTCACTTGAAAGCGGCACATTAAACACAAACACACCTGTTTCAGAATTGTTATACAAAGGCTACACTACATGCTAACAGACATAGTTGCCCTGGTCTGGGGCTCTCACATGACTTCCAGATGCTTGCTTGACTGCCTCTATAGGAATTCATCCTGCCACTATAGGAATTCATCTTGAATAAGGTTCCTGAGCACCATATCTTTATCGAAAACTTGGTCAAAGACATGGTCCACAGCGTTGTCTACCGTCTTGTTTGTCAATGAACCACGTGACCTGCTAAGAGCTGTCAAGGAAGTAATGACAGCTTCTTTGAACTTGAGACCCAGCCTGCGCTTTGACATGGTGGCAAGAAGTGCTTGATACAGTAATAAGGAGCGTAGCTGTGGCTCCATACAAGCTGATGTCACTGCTGTCCCAAGCCCCAAACAGGCCCTGCTGAGGAGTCAGGATCTCTGCCAACACAGCAACAGCAAAGCCAACCTGCAGAAGGTCACCACACGTGGTATGACGAGTCATGTTGCATTCTCTTCGTGCAAACAGCAGGCAATAGCTGGCAACATAGTCCAGCAGCACAAGCAACTCACCATTGCAGATCTGCCTGCCAACTCCTCGAATTTTTGTGTGATTGCCTGCATAAGAGTTGGGTCACATCACCTTCCGATCAAATAAACACGAAAACACAGGATCAAAAGGCACTAAAGCATGCAAAGGTAAGGGCTGTACTGACTCACGTTGCTTTCGACACAAGCTGATATCAGCCGCAACACACGAAGCTTTTCATTCTTATTGCGCTGGCGCTCTTGCATAGCATCTCGCCGGAGCTGCCGCTGACCCTGAGCCTGACAACGAAAGGTGCCTTTGCTGGATTTGCTGCAGGGTCTGCTAAGGCCTAGCTGAACTGGGCCACATCGCCTAATAGTGACAGGCAGGCTGTTCAACTGCTTGCTGGCCAACATGACCTGACAAATCAGCGAGAATCTGCCCAAAGATGCCGCGCAGGTGCAAAGGTGTTAAACAGCAGGCGCGTCAACAAGCTTCGTTTCTACGCAATGAGCCTGGCTTTGATGCAACTGACCGCCAAACGATGGACGCCCGAGGTGGTCGGCGTTGAGTATGAGCGCGAAGTCACTCTGTTGAACCGCCTGAAATGCATGGCTGCCAGGCATTTCGCGAGAGTCTAGTCATCAAATCACTAGACGTGGACTTACAAGAGGTCAGGAATCGACAGGAAGCTATGTTAGAAGCTATTCATTTGCTGATTTTTGCAGAGGTTCATTGAATCCAGAAACATGTCCCTGAGGTTGCACTGATCTGCAGAGGCTAGTAAAATGCCTGAAACAGCAAACAAGATTTAGGCACCTGTGAACTTGGCACAAACGCACATCGAAAGAAGCACGAGAAGCTGTACAGCTTAAGCTGTACATGTAAGCTTTGCATCATCTCAGTCGTTCATTCGATGTCGCCTGGCGTTGGTTATGCAGCTGCCAAAAGAGTGCTGCACATGTATGTCACAGGCACAGATATCCCATGGCAAGCACACCAGACATGTGCGCTGGGATGATATCTAAATATTGCTTTTGAGAGCAACCTCAGCCAGTCTCAACCTCTGCAAAACATCATTGCCACACTGATGGTCCTCCCTGTCCTGTTCTGCAAGCCAAGGCCCAACCACAAGCCTCAAGAATGTCAACAAAGAAGCTCTAAGCTCATCAAGTTGCTCCTGTCCTGCTATGCGGCTGAACACTGACTGGACTGATTCGTTGTCTTTGCATACAGACAGCAAATGCCTGAAAGTGATTCGCCACAGCAGCATGCTGCGAGCTGTCATGGTGGTGCTGAACTCCACAACCTGCAGCAACCAATCCCATGCTTTGTGACCTAATAAGGACAGCAGCCGGTATGTCCATGTCATGGCAGAGTCTATGGCTCACACAGGTGCAGAGTTGCAGCAGCAGGAGTAGCAGCAGGTGCAGCAGCCACAGTAGGGTTTGTCTGATGGAATACATCAGAGGAGTTCACGCATAGGAGAACAGCAGCAGCAGCAGCCAAAGGACTTTGTCTACACGTAACTTAGCATGGGAGTAGCCACTGCAACAGCAGCATCAAAAGCATGGCACACCTTCAAGATAGACGCCGACAGAGTGAAGCTTGCAATGAGTTGGGCGGTAAGGTGAGCCAAATTGATGAGGCGACGCATGTCAGTCTGCTCCACCAGCTTGAACTGGTCCCACAGGCAGTACTGCAGGGTCACCCGGTGGGCTTTGCTGGAAGCCAGCAGGCGCTGCAGCAGGTGGCAGTAGTAGGGGTTCCAGCTGCGCTCTTGCAGACAGCATTCCACTGTCACTCTCACCACCTCCCTCTCTGACTCACCCTGCATTTTGCATACGCTCCTTCATTGCATCCATAGGGATATACGTTACACGTGGAATGGCGATCCCCGTTGGACAGTGCTGCTGTAGCCAACACTCTCCCCCTTCAACTTGGTTTGGGATTGCCAAACCTGACGCTGAGCAAGCACACATGCTTGTGATGCACAGTTACAGCACAGAGTGCAACTTTTGGGGCAATGAACAATTGGTTTTGTTGTCCTGAGTTGGCCTTTTGGCACAATAATCACTAGCAGCAGCTGGTGACCTGCTACAGGCAGTACACCAGTAGACCCACACATTTGTGCCTTGGGACGGCTAGCTGCTGATTGCATTAGCCTATGCATGGCTTTGCACAGCAATGGGAGCCTACCTTGAGAGGTAGACGCAGCAGGCGGTCTGAAGCATCAATGTAGTCTTCACTGCCCATGACCACACAGAAGGCAGCCCGTCTTGCATCTGTGCTCATCCTCTGTGCAGCTGCCAGCTTCAGCAGCTCAGCACCCCCAGGCCCCCTCTCACCAACCTCCAAGGCCGCCATGGCCATACCACCCTTCATCGGCTGCAGGCTGTCTGTGTCTGCAATGCTGGGCATCCACCACAGACCCTGCACCAGCAACAGCATCATATCTTACTCAGGCATGTGGTGGGTGCTCAAGGTAAGCCTGTGTGAAGTATAGGTGCAGCTTGTTGGTGCCTGCCAAGCCTGTGGTAGCTTGTCCGCCGGGTACGTGCTGATATGGCAAGCTTACAGGATTGTTGATCGTACCTGATCTTACTAGTGTACTTATTAGTACATGCCTGATCTTACCAGTGTACTTACTAATATAAACCTTGCAAAACATCTGCAAGAGATTGTCAGCTTGGCACACCCAGCCTGCAACAGCAAGTGGACCTGACCTGAGGTCTGCATCCATGCAGATGAGGTTTTGTGATCATTGTCGTCTGCTTTGTTTGCAATATCCAACGCATGTGACAGAGCTGCAAGTCCTCTGCCGGCAATCAAAGCACTTGCTAATGGATGCTGCAAGGCAATTGAACACAGCAAGGGCATGACGGTGTCAGGATCCTTGTAACACTGAGGGTTTTGCCCAGACATCATTTCTCACCTTCTTGTTGGATGTGAGCAGTTTGTTCCAAGTAAGACCCTTGAGCTGCACATGACCCACATGGCACTGCTTGAGCCATGTGACGACAGCAGGGGACAGCACTGCAGCTGGCCCACTGGCTTTGTCCCTCCTCTTGTTGTTCTTGATGTCCAGAACCAGACTGAGCATGATCTCAGCTCGTTGACTCATGCCTCCTTCTGAGCCTGCCTTGGCCGCTCTTGCATGCACAGCCACCACAAAGTCCTGCAAAGGTTCAACAGGTGACGCGCCTGCATGGTGTGATGTGCTAGTCAAGCACCTGAGCTCATCTAGAATCGTAAAGCAAGTCAATACGACCTTTTACAATAACTTGTGATCAACCACTGCAAAAACGGGAGACTTCCAATATCACCTGACATTGCCAAAGGGCCCCAAAGATGCCATGCTTCCACACTATAGAAGCAGCAATACATTGAGGTATCAACCAACACCATTCAGACCAGCTGCAGCCATGCTGATTATGCAAGCATGTATGCGCATGTCAACACTGCACACCTTCATGCTCACAGAGTCATCTGATCTGAGCTGAAGCCCACAAGACTGCAGCAGTGTCAACATCATTGCCACATCTCCCTCTGCAAACCTGCAGATTACTTTGGTCATG
>JAABUV010007579.1_pt1 | contig 11344 bp, 12 predicted proteins | sample 5559971 | NCBI WGS metagenome assembly JAABUV01 (sample SAMN10711881, study PRJNA513362) | rock metagenome | isolation source: Antarctica rocks | place: Antarctica: Victoria Land, Knobhead nord | collected 2015-12-19
CGAATCCGCAACCGCAGCCGGCGCCCAAGTGGAAAGCTTCGACTACCCCGGCGACGGCCACCTGTTCACCGACCCGAGCCTGCCCAAGGAGTACGACCAGGACTCCACCGAACTGCTCTGGCAGCGCATCTACGCCTTCTGTCAGCAACACGGCTGAACAACGTCCCAATCGGGGATGGCTCATCGGGATTGCCCCACTGCGGAGGGTGACGACGTTTCCGACCCGGATGGGCCATCCAGACGATTTCCGGTAGCCGAACGGTCAGCGGCGCACCGCCGGTCAGGTCTGGCCGATCCGATCTTGTGTCACAGGGGATCCGCTTGCGGAACGTCGAAGATCATCCGAAGAAGCACGTCTCCCGCGACTGCGCGCGTGCCGTAGCCGGCGTTCCTCTTACGATGAGCCCGGGTTGCGCCGCGCTTCGATAGTCGATGATGCCGTCGCGGAAATGCTCTCTTGGTGTTGTCGATTTCGCTGGTGGTTCGTCGACCGCAGGACAGGTCTCACGGTCAACTCGACAGAGCGAGTCTCGCTCAGGAGTCGAGTTGGCTGGGTATCGCCGCTTGCATTGGGCCTGCGGATTCAAGACTGGCGTGAGGTGAATCGGCGGTGATCCGGTTCTGGTACGTGCCGGGTGTCATACCGAGGCTGCGGCGGAAGTGGCGGTGGAGGTGGCTTTGGTCGGCGAAACCGGTCGCGGCGGCGGTCTGGGCGATGGTTCGGCCGCCTTCGAGCAGTCGTTGGGCGTGGCGGATGCGGTGGGCGATCTGGAGCGCGTGGGGCGGCAGGCCGACGTGTTCGCGGAACAGGTGCAGGAGGCGGAATTTCCCGATCCCGGCGGCGGCGGCGAGTTCGTCGAGGCTGATGTTGCGTTCGGGCTGATCGCCGAGGTAGTCCAGGGCCAGACGCAGGGCACGGTCGTCGCGGCGGGGCAGCAGCGCTGGAGCGAGGTGGCTTGCGCCCGAGCGGGCGATGAGGGCCTGCAGCCAGTGCGCGAGTCGTTCGTCGCGCTCGAGCCTGGTGGTGGGTGTATCGAGGGCGGCGTGCATGCGCTGGAAGGTGTCTGCGAGGTGGGGGTCGGATAGGACCGGGTCGGGAAATGTGAGTACGACGGGGGTGCGGGAGTCTTGATCGCCGGTGAGCGCGGCGAGCGCCTGCCCGTCGATGATCATCAAGCGCGCTGACCAGGGCCGGTGGTCCACGGCGGTGCCGCCGTGTGCTGCCGACGGGTCCCAAGCGAGGACCTGCCCTGGCGTGACCAACCACCTGTCGCGGCCTCGTCGCGCCTGCATCGGCTGGTCGGTGATAATCCCGAACACGTATTCGGCGCGCGGCTCGATGGCGTAGCAGGTGGTGTGCCCGGCCATCAACAGCACGCTGTCCGCGCGCCACATGCGCACCGACTCGGTAACCATGACTGAACTATGCCGCACTAACGGCCGACCGCGCTGTGGTCGACGGGTCCGCGTTGGCGTGAGATGTGGCGGCAATAACGTTCAAGACGTTCAGGCGGGCCGTGCCTAGCGTCGCGGGTATGCCGATTACGCCGCACATCGTCGTCCAGGGTGCCGAGGGGGCGGTCGCCTTTTACCGTGACGCCTTCGGTGCTGTCGAGGTGGACCGGATCCCCACGCCGGACGGGCGGTTGATGTCGGTGCAGTTGCGCGTCGGCGACGCCGTGTTCCATGTCGCTGACGAGTTCGCGGAGATGGGCGTGCTGGCACCGCCCACGATCGGGGGAACACCGGTCGTGCTGTCACTCGACGCCGCGGACGCCGAGGCCGTCTTCGCGCAGGCCGTCGCGGCCGGCGCTCAGGTCCGTCAGCCGCTGCAGGAGATGTTCTGGGGCGACCTTCACGGACAATTGGAAGATCCCTACGGGCACCACTGGAACATCAGCCAGCACCTGCGCGACGTCCCGCATGAGCAGGTGGTGGCCGGGGCGGCGCTGGCTTTCGGGTGATGCGCTATCGGCTGCTCGGGGCCAGCGGGCTGCGGATATCTGAGGCGTTCCTGGGGGCCATGACCTTCGGGGAACAGGGCGGTGTCGGCGCCCCACTGGAGGAATGCCGGCGCATGCTCGATGCGTACGCCGACGCTGGTGGCAACGTCATCGACACCGCGATCAATTATCGCGGCGGCGCCAGTGAGGAGATCGTCGGGCAGCTGCTCGAGGGTCGCCGGGACTCTTTCGTGTTGGGTACCAAGTACACGGTGACCCGCGATCCGGTCGACCCGAATGGCGGCGGCAATCACCGCAAGAACCTGCGGCTGTCTCTCGAGACAAGCCTGCGTCGGCTGCGGACCGATCACGTCGACGTGTACTGGGTCCACCTGTGGGATCGCCACACCCCGATCGAGGAGACGATGCGGGCCCTCGACGACGCGGTGCGCGCCGGCAAGGTCCTCTACGTCGGGATCTCCGACACCCCGGCGTGGGTGGTGGCGCGGGCGAACACCCTCGCGCAGTGGCGGGACTGGACACCGTTCGTCGGGCTCCAGGTCCCTTACAGCCTGCTCCGTCGTGATATCGAACGTGACCTGCTGCCGATGGCTGAGTCCTTTGGGATGACTGTCGCGGCGTGGAGCCCGCTGGGCGGCGGTGTCCTGTCCGGCAAGTTCACCCGTCCCGGTGGCGCCGAAGAAGGCACTCGGGTGACCGCCGGTTCGGTCAGCGAGCATGACCACGCGATCGCCCGTGTCGTGGGTGAGGTGGCCGTGGACCTGGACGCCAGCGCCGCGCAGGTAGCGATCGCGTGGACCCGGGCGCGGTCGGGCGCGGTCCACCCCATCCTCGGCGCCCGCCGCCTGGACCAGCTGCTGGACAACCTCGGCGCCTTGGATCTGACGTTGCCGCCCGCCGCCGTGGACCGGTTGGACGCGGCGACCGGCTTCCAGGTCGGGTTCCCGACAGACTTCATCGCTGACACCTCGCCGTGGGTGTTCGGCCCCACCGATCAGCGCACCGACGGACGCAGCGACCCGGCCGACTGGAGCGGCAGGCGCGGAAGCGAGCAACCATGAACCATCCGGTCAGGATCGGTGTTCAGCTGCATCCCCAACACGCCAGCTATGCCGATATCCGCCGCGCCCTGATCGACGCAGAAGCCATCGGCGCCGACGTCGTGTTCAACTGGGACCACTTCTTCCCGCTCTACGGTGACCCCGACGGTAAGCATTTCGAGTGCTGGACCATGCTCGCAGCCTGGGCCGAGGCCACCACGTGGATCGAGATCGGCGCACTGGTCACCTGCAACAGCTACCGCAACCCCGACCTGCTTGCCGACATGGCCCGCACCGTGGACCACATCAGCGGTGGACGGCTGATCCTCGGCATCGGCGCCGGCGGCGCCGAACGCGACTACCACGAATACGGCTATGAACTCGGCGCCGCCGGTGATCGACTCGCTGACCTCGCACAAGCGCTGCCGCGCATCACGCGCCGCTGGTCGAGGCTCAACCCACCACCGACCCGCGAGATCCCGATCCTGATCGGTGGCGGCGGGGAGAAGAAGACGCTGCGCTACTCTGCGCAGTACGCCAGCATCTGGCACTGGTTCGGTGACCTGGACTCCTTCATTCGCAAGAACGCCATCCTCGACGCCCACTGTGCGGACGTGGGCCGAGACCCAGCGCAGATCCAGCGCTCCATATTTGTCTCGGCCCCGCCTGACGGCGTGGCCGATAGCGTCGTCGCCGCAGACGCGAGTCTGCTCATCGTCGGGGTCGACGGGCCGGACTACGACCTGGGATTACTCCAGCGGTGGATCACTTGGCGCGACACACGACAGGTGTAGCAATCGTTCTGACCGGCCGGTCACGGCGGGAGGCGGCTGAGGCCATGGCAGTGCTGGCGTGGTGCGGTTTCGTGGTCGGCGTCGTTGTCCTGGGGGTCACGGCGAGCAGCGTGATGAAGACCCTGCTGGTCCCGCGCGCCAACCAGTCGATCGTGACAAGCACGGTTGCGCGAGTCAACTTCGCGGCGTTCCGGCTGGTCACCAACCATGTCGACGACTACACCCGCCGGGATCGCGTCTGGTCGGTGGGCGCACCCACCTTCCTCGCCGGCCTGCTCGCTGCTTGGCTGGTTTCGCTCCTTCTCGGCTTCGCCCTGGTGCTGTGGCCGTTCACCGACGATTCGTTCGCCACGGCGCTTCGGGTCGCCGGTTCATCACTGTTCACGCTCGGCTTCGCCGCACCCACCGCGCCATCAACGACGGCGATCGCGTTCCTCGCCGCCGCCAGCGGCCTGGTCGTCGTCGCTCTCCAGATCGCCTATCTCCCCGCCCTCTACGCCGCGTTCAACCGCCGGGAAACCCTCGTCACCATGCTCGACGCGATCGCCGGCACACCGCCATGGGGCCCGGAACTGCTCGCCCGTCAATCGATCATCGGCAACCTCGCCTACCTCCCACGCCTGTACGAACGCTGGATGGAGTGGGCCGCCGACATATCCGAAAGTCACGCCACCTACCGCACTCTCGTCTACTTCCGCTCACCCGGGCCAGCTAGATCCTGGCTGATCGCACTCGTCGCTGTCCTCGACGCCGCCGCCCTGCACGTGGCGCTGTGCCCAACCACCGCACCACCCGAAGCCCGCTTGCTGCTGCGGATGGGCTACATCACGATCCGCCAACTCGCCCGCGACCTCGGCATCGACGTGCCCGACGACCCCCGACCCGACGATCCCATCGCCCTCGGACGCCCAGACTTCGACCAGGCCCTCGAGCGTCTTCGCAGTGTCGGATGGCTGCCCGAACTGTCGGCCGATGAGGCGTGGCCGCACTTTGGGGGATGGCGGGTCAACTACGAGACCGCCGCCTATGCCATCGCCTGCCATCTCGACCTGCCCCCGGCGCCCTGGTCAGGACCGCGAAGACCCTTCACCCATGCAGCCGCCTCGGCGAACAGGCCGCCCGACCGCACGCCAACATGAGCACGAAGGGTCCGACATCAGGATCAGACCCAGCCGGATCCGCACGCCTCATCCTTCAATATGGCCACCTCCGGCGTAGTTCGTCGCCGGGCACGCTCTCGAAAACCGTCCCGCAAGAGGACGGCTTGCGGCGACGATTCCGACTCTTCGACCGAGGTGATCTTGTGTCACTTGTCGATCGATGACCGGGGCAGTTGCCGAGCGGCGCGCGGGCGCTGAGGTGCGGCTCCACAGGCCCTGCATCACGTCGGTTTGAATGGGGAGTTGGCCGGCCGGCTCAGGCGAGCATGCCAACATGTCGCCATGAGTTTCACGGTGGTGCCGATGGCCGTTGCGCGAGAGGGTCGGCCGACGCTGGACCACAACTCCTGGGGCGGCACACAGAGCCGGATCGACCTGGTTTTCAGCCTTCGCGACGAGGTGCTCCACCCCGGCTGCGCCAGTGAACTCACGGCGTCCTTCTCCCGCCCCCAGACCCAGCGGTGACCACCCCGACCCCGGCTGCACCCGACTTCGCGGCCGCCCTGCAGCGTCCCGGCGAGCTGGTGCTGTTCGGGCTGACGCCACCGCGGGCCACGGTCGGTACCGAGCGGGCCCATCAAATCGCGGCCGCGACGCTGCAGCGCATCAACAACCTCTCGTTGGACGCCCTGCTGCTGTACGACCTCGACGATGAGAGCGACCGAACAACCCAGACGCGTCCGTTTCACTTCTCACCCGCCATGGACCCGGCTGTGTACGCGCAGGACTACCTCACCGACGGGCACTGGCCCACTGTTGTCTACCGCAGCGTGGGCAAGTACCCCCAAGCGGAACTGGCGGCATGGATGGAGTCAGCGCCCCCGGGCCAGGCGGCAGTCCTCGTCGGTGCATCCTCGGCGGGCAAGCCGGTCCGCACCCGCCTCGCTGATGCCCAACAGCTCTGTCGTACCCGTCGACCCGACATGCCGTTGGGAGGTGTCGCGATACCCGAGCGGCACTCCGCTCGTGGAGACGAGCACCTGAGGCTGCTGCGCAAGCAGGCTGCCGGGGTGTCCTTCTTCGTCACCCAGGTCGTCTACGACGTGAGGGCAGCGAAAGACCTTGCGTCGGACTACACCTATGCCTGCCACGAGCAGGGGATGACACCGGTCCGCCTCATCTTCACTCTCTCGCTGTGCGGGTCCCTGAAGACGCTGGACTTCCTGCGCTGGCTCGGTGTCGATGTCCCTCGGTGGGTCAGCAACGAGCTCACCAACGCCCCCGACCCGTTGGGCCTGTCGATGCTGCACGCCCTCGACACAGCTCGGGACCTGCGCGCCTTCTGCGCCCACCTCGGTCTGCCCTGCGGGTTCAACATCGAGAGCGTCTCGAACCGAAAATCGGAAATCGAAGCAGCCGTACATCTCGCCCGCCAGGTTGCCTTTGAGACGGGCGCGAGTCACCCGTAGAAGGATCGTCTTACGGCTTCCGACCTTCCGGTGCTAGGTCGTCAGTGTCCTCCTGCACCCGCGCGTGGAGGTGCATGTCGTGCCAGCCGTCGTGGTGCAGAGTTTGCTTCCACTTGGTCCCCTCCAGCACGTAGCCCGCTTTAGTCGCCACCCGACACGAGCCGATGTTCTGGGTCGAGTGCGCCAGCTCTATCCGGTGTAGGCCGACGTGGACGAATAGCCAGGTGCTCATGGCCCGCAGGGCGCGAGGAGCAACGCCCCGCCCCCGCGCCTCCGGCAAAACCCAGTACGTGACCTCTCCCTGGCCCTCGGCCAGGTTCAACGAGCGAAGGCTCATACGCGCCAGCAATCCATGCTCATCACACACCGCCCAACCCGCGCCGGTCTCGCCTGCCCACCGCTGGGTCCAGGCCGCGACCCACACCTGTGCTTCAGGCTCGCTCATGGTGCGTGCGTGCCACTGCTGGATGGAGGGGTCTTGGTAGGCCCGCACGACCGCGGGCACATCGACAGGCAGCCACGGCCGCAAGGTCAGCTCGTCGATGAACAACTCAGGCTGACCCAACTCACGCAACCCTCCAGCGGGTACAACAGGAGCGACAAGGTTCGGCACACCGCCCATCTTGCCCGGTGCACTATGGCTGCCCGAGGCGCAACCGCGAACTGTCCCGGTCACCGATCGTCAACCGGTGACGACGGCTCGGCGGGACAGCGGTCTGCTCAGCGGGGGTCGCCGCGGTCGACGTTCCAGTGTCGGGACGGCACCGCGAGCCAGGCGCCGTCCTGGCGGGGTAGCAGGCTGAACCGGCTGATCACGCGCTGGCCGCCCTCGTAGTCACCGTAGAGTAGGTCGATTGTCAGCAGGGTGCGGTCTTCGATGGCCTTGCGAACGGCAGTGAACTGTTCCTCCAGCGGGTCGCGCAGGGTGCCCTGCCAGAAGCCGACGTCACCGGCGGGTACGTAGATGTCGCGGGTCAGCCGGCGAAACTCAGAAACCGGGGGATGCGGGCGGTCGCCGGTCATCTGTTCGGGATGGATCACCCAGCCGTGCAGGACGGCGATGCCGTCGCCGACGTTGCGCAACGACATGGACAGATAGATCGCCTCGTCGGTGGTCTCCGCTGTCGCGCCGCCACCGGGCGTGTGGACCCAGTGCTGGTCGACGAAGGTGACCTTCTGCTCGAGGTCCTGCACGCGCGAGGAGACCAGCAGCGGCCGCAGCCCGGCTAACAAGGATCGCTCGGCGGTACGGGCGGCACGATTACCCGAGCGCACCGAGGCGAACGTCGCGATCGCCAACACCAGGGTGCCGCCGGCGGTCGCCAGCGACGAGATCGTCACCCAGTCAGTCATCGGAGGGAGGGTTCCCAGCCCCGGTCGCAGGACGACCAGCGACGGTGAGCAGCGCAGTGGCCAGTCGCGGCGACGGCCGAGCGGGTACCCGCATGCCACCAGCATCACGGCGTGCATAAGCGCGGTCAACGATCAAGCGACCGGAACCGGGACCGTAGCCAGGCAAGCGACGCGCCAAGGTGTGATCGCCACAGTGCGGTGATACGTCGGGGCATGAGCCCGTTTCCCGGACACCGTGGTCTGAGGACCGGCTCGGTCTTTGCTGATCGGAGGATTTGCTACCCGAGCGTTTGGTCACCCGGGCGAGGGGGTTCTGCGGATGGTGAGGAGGTGGGCGGTGAGGGCCACCACGCCGAGCGCGGCACCGACCAGCGGGAGGAGGTCGGGGGTGAGTTGGTGCTCGAGGAGGAGCCCGCCGGCGGCGGCACCGAGTGCTTGGCCGAGGTAGATGCCGGAGGAGTTCAGGGAGATCACGACACCGGGCAGGGCGGGTGCGAGCGCGGTGAGCCGGTGGTTGTTGGGGGTGGCGACGGCCCAGGCGGCGGCCCCGTTGACAGCCATCACGACGAACACGACGGGCACGGAGGTGGTGACGGTCAGGGCGGCCAGGGTGACGGTCAGCGTGGTGATGGCTAGCAGCAGGGTGCGTCCGGGTCCGTAGCGGTCGGTGAGGGCGCCGCTGCCGAAGGCGCCGACGGCTCCGCCGGCACCCCAGACGAGCAGGACCGCGGCCAGGGTGGTGCCGGTGATGTGCGCGGTGTGGGCGAGGACGACGGCGATGTAGGTGTAGACGCTGATGCTGGCGGCGCTGGCGAGCAGCATCACTCCGACGATGGCCAGCACCCGGCGGTTGCCCAGCAGCGCGAACCGGGCCCGTAGCGGCACCGCGGGTGGCAGCGCCAGCGAGGGCAGGGTGGCGAGGATGCCGAGCAGGGCCACCAGGCCCACGACGGCGACGAAGATCAGGCTGGCTTGCCAGGAGATCCGCTGGCCGATGGCGGTGCCGACCGGAACGCCCAGCACGGTGCCGACGGTGAGCCCGCCGAGCACCATCGCCAGGGCGCGACCGCGGCGGGCCGGCTCGACCAGCGCCGTTGCGGCGGCGGAGGCGTTCGGCGTGTACAGGGCAGCGCCGAGGCCGGCGGCGACCCGGGCTCCGAGCAGCAGTGCGAGGGTGGGTGCGGCGGCCGAGGCGAGGTTGGCCAGCACGAACAAGCCCAGCGCGGCGAGCATCAGCGGCTTGCGCGGTAGTGCGCCGGTGATGCCGGCCAGCAGCGGCGCGGTCAGGGCGTAGGTGAGGGCGAACACGGTGATCGTCTGGCCGGCGGCGGCGGTGCTCACGTGCAGGCCGCCGGCGATGTTGGGCAGGATCCCGGCCAGCACGAAGCTGTCGGTGCCCATCGCGAAGCTGCCCACCGCCAGCACCGCCACCGGCCGCAGCGAACCACAGCCCGCGGGCATCCCGGGCGCAGTGGGCTCGGGATCGGGTGCCATGGATCCGTCCTCTGTTGCGGTGTGGTCGGGGTGGGTCATAGGTCCACACTGAGGCCGGCGCGCTGCCTGGTACAGAGGGGTACTTATGCTGGTATGAACGCCACCACGCATCACCACGACACGGTGGTGCGGGAGAGGGTTCGATGGCAGGCATGGCCCGACGGCAGGAACTCGCGGTCTTCCTGCGTTCCCGGCGGGAGGCGGTCAGCCCGCTGCAGGTGGGGTTGAGCGCCGGGCCGCGGCGCCGCACGCCGGGGCTTCGCCGCGAGGAACTCGCCCAGCTGTCGGGGGTGAGCGTGACCTGGTACACGTGGCTGGAGCAGCAACGCGACATCACCGTCAGCCGCCAGGTCGTCGACGCCCTGGCCCGGTCGCTGCTGCTGACCCCCGCCGAGCGACGGCATCTGTTCACCCTGGCCGGCCAACCGTTGCCCTCCGAGCCTGCCTCGGGGAGACCCGAGGTGGGAGCGGTGCTGCGCACGCTGGTGAGCACCCTGGACCCGAACCCGGCCTACGTCATGGACCAGTGCTGGGACCTGCTGACCTACAACCGCGCCTACGACGCGCTCGTCGGTGGACTCGACCACCTTGACGAGGCCGAACGCAACGGCATCTGGCTGCTGTTCACCCGCCCGGCCATGCGCACCCTCCTCGCCGACTGGACCGGTGAGGCCCAACAGCTGATCGGACAGTTCCGGGCCGCGAACGGCGCCCGCACCGACCACCCACGGGTCCGCGCACTCATCGACGGACTGCAGCAGGCCAGCCCGGACTTCGCGCGCATGTGGGCTGAGCACCCCATCCGCGGGTTCGCCCCCGCCCGCAAACACTTCCACCACCCCGCCCTCGGCCCGCTCACGCTGGACTACGTCAAGCTCGCCGCACTCGAGGACCCCGACCAACACCTGCTTACCTTCGTGCCCGCCGACCCCGACACCGCCGCCCGCCTACCCGACCTACTCGCCCACGCAAGCCCGCACGCCACCAACCCGGCGTGAACGGTCGCGCTTCGCCGGGGACGCCGGGCACCGTCATTGAGATCGCCGCGCCCGCATGCGGATCGTCCATCGGGCAGGGCCGAGCCTGAGTTGGTCAGGCTCCGGTGGCGAGTTGCCGCACGGCATTGGGCAGCGGCTCGGTCTGCCACGTCCGTTCTCGCTCGACGGTCTCGTTGTCGCCGGACGGTGCGAGGCGGACGGCCGTCAGTGCATAGTCCGCGGTGTGACGGGCGTGTCCGGCCATGTGAGCGGCGGCGCGCGCTGCTGGGTCCGCCGCTGCGCGGGCGGCGTCGTGCGCCGCGAACGCGACTTCGTGGGCTTGGCCCACGCTCACCCCCCCCCCGCGTATCCAGGCACGCGCCGTCTCCAGGGCCTCCCGAGGTCTTGCGTCGGTCGGGTGCTGCACCTCGAACGTCGGCAGCACGCGCTGAGCGCAGCCGCTGGCCCACTGGGCCAGCAGCCGACGGTCCTGCTCGCTCCCGGCCATCGTCACCCGCCACAGCATGCCGCCGATGCATAACGCCGAGAGCGCCAGCCCCGCCGAGCGATCGACTATCGGAGCAGTCGACGGTCACGGTGCGGCCCGGGTTGTCGGCGATCGGGCATAGCCTTGCGCGCGAGCCGAGGAGGCAAGCGTGACCGAACAATCCGCTGAGCGTCGACCAATCGGCTGGTGGCTCAAGACAGCCGACGCCCGGATCGAGCACGCCTTCGAAAATGTCTTCGAGAGCCAATCGATCACCAGGCGGGAATGGCAGGTGCTCGAGCCAGTGTCCCGTGCCCCCGTGCCCGAGCCGGAGCTGTTGCAGAAGCTGGAAGCGTTCGCTGGTGCTCAGGATGCCGTGGATGAGTTGCGCCGACGCGGTTTGCTGGCCGACGGCGGGGACGGAGTTCTGACATTGACTGGCGCGGGCCAAATCGCGCACGGCAGTGCGGCTGCCGGCGTCGCGACTGTTCGGAGCGCTGTCAGCGCCGCGTTGCCCGGAGAGAACTACGCCACCCTGTTCCGGCTGCTAGCCGATCTCGTCGACGGCCTTCATCGGGCATCAAAGTCGTCGCGTTGACCGATCGGCTATCGACAACCTCCCCGGCTCGGCTGGGCGCCGCTTCAGGGTGTCCGGGTGGCTGCAGC
>JAABUV010007582.1_pt1 | contig 11341 bp, 9 predicted proteins | sample 5559971 | NCBI WGS metagenome assembly JAABUV01 (sample SAMN10711881, study PRJNA513362) | rock metagenome | isolation source: Antarctica rocks | place: Antarctica: Victoria Land, Knobhead nord | collected 2015-12-19
CTCCACCCTCCCGAAGCGGGAGGGGGAGCCTGAAGTGGGTGGAGGGCTTTCTCGGTTTTCTCAGTGCCCTTTTTTCTCAGTGCCTTTGACGGGAAAGGTTCAGAGGAGAAACAGGGAACCCCATGCCCCCTTCAGGCCTTCCCTCCCGCTTCGGGAGGGTGGAGGGCTTGCCCGCCGGGTGGGTTCCTCACTCCACCGTCATAAACAAATTATTCAGCGACTCAGCCAGTGTTGGGTGCGCCAGGGTCGCGTCCCGCAGGGCCGTATAGGGCAGGTGCCCCATCATCGCCACTTCCAGCACGGCCATGACCTCGCCGCCGTCCACGCCCAAGATTGCCGCGCCCAGAATCTGTTCCGTGTCGGCGTCTATGACCGCCTTCATAAAGCCGCGCGTCTCGTCCGTCTCGATGGCCCGCGCCACCTCGGTCATGGGCAGCTTGGCGACTTTGATGTTTTTGCCCGCCGCCTTCGCGTCCATCTCGGTCAGACCGACGCGCCCGAGCTGCGGGTCGGTGAACATGGTATACGGGACCATGCGGCCCGTCGTCGTGCGCGGGTCGCCGCCCAGCAGGTTCGCCTGAAGGATGCGATAATCGTCATACGAGATGTGCGTGAACTGCGGGCCGCCCTTGACATCACCCAGCGCCCAGACGCCCGGCGCGGTCGCTTCCAGCCTCTCGTTGACCGTGACGTGGCCCTGCGCGTCAACTTCAACGCCCGCCGCGTCCAGCCCCAGGTCTTCGGTGTTGGGCGTCCGCCCCACGGCGACCAGCAGGTGCGAGCCGGCAATCGTCTTCGTTCCGTCCGATCTGGTTTCGACGGTCAGCGTCACGCTCCCCGCCGTCTTCTCGGCCTTCGTCGCCGTCGCGCCCAGCAGGATTTCCAGGCCGTCTTCGGCCAAAATCTTTGCCATCTCGTCGGCCACGTCCGGGTCCTCATGGCCCAGCAGGTGGTCCGACTTCTCGACTACCGTGATCCGGCTGCCGAAGCGGCGGAACATCTGCCCGAACTCCAGCGCAATATAACTGCCGCCCAGGATGACCAGGTGTTCGGGCACCGCGCCCAGCTCCATGACCGAAGTGGAGTCCAGGAACCCGACGCCGTCCAGCCCCTCGATGGGAGGCACCAGGGGACGTGCGCCCGTATTGATGACGATCTGCGGGGCCGTCAGCGTCCGCGTCGCGCCGTCCCGCAGCGACACCTCCACGGTACGCGCGTCGGTGAACCGTGCGCCGCCGTAGATCAGCGCGACACCGTCCGCGCCCGCCAGCTTCTTCTCGTCGCCCTCGCGGAAGTCGGTCACGATGTCGCGCTTGCGCCCGCGCACGGCTGCCATGTCGACCGAGACCGGCCCGGTGTGGACCCCGTAGTCCGCGGCCCGGCGGGCCAGGTGCGCCACGCGGGCGCTGGCGATCATGGTCTTGGTGGGCGTACAGCCTCTATTAACGCACGTACCGCCCACCGCGTCCCGCTCGATCAGGGCCGCGCGCTTGCCCTTCGCCGCGAACGCCCGCGCCAGCGGGTCGCCGGACTGGCCCGCGCCGATGATGACCACGTCAAATTGTTCCGCCGTTTGTCCTGCCATAAAGTCTCGCCTCTCTGCGTCTTGAAAGCTTCGTCACTGTCGGGTACAAATCATCGGGGGATCGGGTTCCACGAGATATACCATCAACGGGCGCGGCTTGAACCTTGTGGAGCGCGGAACGGGGGCTGGCCCGCTATGCCCTGGTCAGCCACTCGATGGGGGGAAAGGCCGCCCAAACCCTGGCCGCCCGACAGCCTCAAGGGCTGGAGTCGCTGCTGCTCGTCGCCCCGCCCCCGCTGTCCCCCGAGCCGATGACGGATGGAGGCCGGGCCGACCTGCGGGCGGCGTGGGGCAACGAAGCCGCCGCCCGCGCCGCACTGGCCCACATCGCGCGCCTGCCGCTCTCCCCGGAGCTTGCCGGGCAGACAATCGCCGACAACCTGCGCGGGGCGCGTGCCGCCAGGGAGGCCTGGCCGGACGCGGGCAGCCGCGAGGACCTATCCGCGCTGGCCTCCGAGATCGCCGTGCCGACGCACATCCTCGCGGGCGAATGCGACCCGGTCTCATCCCCGGACCTGCTGCGGCGCGAGGTGCAAGCACATTGTTCGGGCGCGACGTTAACCGTCGCGCCGGGCGCGGGCCATCCGCTGCCTCTGGAAGACGCCGACGGGGTGGCGGGGTGGATCAGGGAGATGCCAGGACGGGGCAGATAGACCCGGCACTTCCAGTGCCGGACTCTGCGCCCTAGCGGAGTGTTACGGAGACGCCCTCCCGCGCCGCCAGCGCGACGCGCAGGCTTGCGGCTCCGTCCTCCGCCGTCACCAGAGGCCGGTGCGACGGATCGCGGACGGCCCGCGCCAGATCCGCCATCGCGTCCTGCACCGCCCGAAGGTACACGGGCGTCGGCCCGCCCAGTGTCTGGTGGGCGCGGACGCGGGCCGTCACGGCGAGCGCTTTGCCGTTGCCCCGGACCGTGGCCGGGGTGTCGTCATCGGCCACGACTTCCAGCGGCAACAAAGCTGCCAGGCCCGCCCGGCCTGCGCCGTCTACAATCGCCGTCAGGTCCAGCGACGTCGGAATCCACCCGCGCAGGGTCACGTGCCCGCGCTCGAACGCGAAGTGTGCCGTCTGCTTCTCCAAAGCCCCCGGACGGTTGAAGGCGTGGTAGAACGACGCCTCGACGCCGTTGGCATACGTTACCAGGGCCATGACGCGGTCTTGTTTGTCGGTGCCGTCTCCGCGCGTCCACGTTCGCCCCGACACGTCCCGCGCCGGTGCGCCCACAACGGCCCCGATGATGTCGAAGAAGTGGACGCCGTGCTCAACGAAGATGCCGCCCGACGCGACGGGGTCCCAGAACCAGTGATCGTCGCCCAGCCCCTCGTCCGAGGCGTAGTTTTCAAAGCCGACGTGCGTCAGCGCCCCCAGCCAGCCCGCGCGGGCGATGGCTTGGACGGTCTGGTACAGGGGGTCATAGCGCATCACGAAGTTGATGCCGGCGATCTTCCCCGCCGCCCGTGCCGCCTCCAAGATCGCCTCGGCGTCGGCGTTCGTTGTCGCCAGCGGCTTCTCAACGAGGACGTGCTTGCCGGCCCGCAGTGCGGCCACGGCCATCTCGGCGTGACGGTCCGGCGGCGTCACGATATGAACCAGCTCGACATCGGGATCGGCCAGCATCGCCCGCCAGTCGGTGTAAGTCCGCGCGACGCCGTGCCGCGCCGCCAGCATCTTGAGGTTCTCGGCATCGCGCCCGGCGAACGCGGCCACCTGGGCAACGCCCGCATCGTGGTAAGCCCCGGCGCAGAACGCGCCAAAGCCGCGCGGCCCGATCAGGCCGATCCGCAGGGGAGGTTGGGGAGGGGAAAGAGGGTTGGTCACGGAGAAACTTACCCGCTGAGGCGTGAGAGGTAAACGACCCCAATGACCTGGCTACGAGAGGAAATCAATGGCGAGGGGGTCTACGCCGGCGCTGCGATACTCGCTCTGCAACTCTTCTGCAACCCTCGGATCCACAGCCTCCCACCCATGTACCTGTATCCAGTCCGCATAACCAAGCAGACGGTCCGTTTGCCAGCTCGTCGGCTCATAAGCCCGTAGTCGCTTGCCGGCCTCTCGCAAAGTAGTCGGGTGGCCTTCGGAATTACACTCGGCGGGATTAGGCTCGAAGTCGGTGTAGAACGAAAGCATCCCCCAAAGAAAGCCGTAAGGGTCTTCGCCTTTGCAGTAACGGTCCACTTCTAAAGCGGCGAGGCGATTGATCACGAACATGAATGTTATGCGTGGCATAACAAACTCGTTCCGCTGACAGAACTCGCGTATCCGCTTCAGTTCGGCGATGTGTTCTTCCCAAGTCATTTCGCCTCTGCCTCAGCCTATACGGTGGGAGGGTGAGCTACTGCGGGAGGCCGACGCCGGGGGTGACGGAGGCGGAGGGTTCGGTGCGGCTGAGGTTCTGGGCGGCCTTGAAGGCCTCATTGCTGCCGGGGGCAAGAGCCGAGACGCGCTGCCACAGGTCGCGGGCATCTTTGATGCGCCCGGCGGTGGAGGCCGACTGGGCCAGGTCCATCTCGTGCCGGACCGCGCTGCCCTCGCCCTCGCGGCCCGGCGCGCTGGCGGGGTCGGCGTGGGCGGCGCGCTCCCACGAGTCCAGGGCGAGGAACGTTTCGCCGCCCTGCCACTGCAAGTCGCCCAGGCGGTCCCAGGCGTCGGCGTTGTGCTCGTCGAGCTGGGCGGCGGTCCGGTAGGCGTCCTGGGCGGCGCGCGGGCTGCCGGTGCGGGCGTCCTCCTGTCCGAGCGACGTGTAGGCGCGGGACTGGCCGGCACGGGCGCGCGCGGCCTCGTCCGAACCGGGCGGGGCGAGCGACGCGGCCTGCGCGTAGAAGCCTGCTGCCAGGGGGTAGTTCCCGTGCCCAAGGGCGTCGGCTGCCTCCTGGGACAGGGTGGCGGCACGCAGCCGGTGGCTGTGGGCGACCAGCGCCCGGACAATGCTGGTGACGCCCCAGGCGAGCAAGGCCAGCGCGAGCAGCAGGGCCAGGGCCGGCAGGGCCGTGCGCAGCAGTTTCTCGGCCGCGGGGCTGACGCGTCGCGCGGCGCGGCGCGGCTTGGCCTCGGGGCCGGGCAGGGCCTGCGGGGCTTCGAGGGCGACGGGAGGCGCGGCGGCGGCAGGAGAGGCGGTAGGCGCGGCGGCCCCCTCAGGCAGGGCGGGCATCCCGGAGACATGGGCCGGGACACGTCCCGTGTCCAGAGTCAGCGGCGGGCCGGGCGCGAACGTCAGCGGCGGGGTCCGGCCGACGTGGGCGGCCTGGGCGGCCGGCACCGAGGCGGTCAGGGCGAACTTCTCGGCCCGCAGGTCGGCGGCCATGGCGGCGGCGTTCTGGTAGCGCTGGTTGGGGTCTTTGGAAAGCGCCTTCTGGAGGATCTGCTGCAAGGCCAGGGGGACGCCGACCGGCATGGTCGGCTGGAGGTTCATGATGTTGTACGTGATGGTGATGACGCTGTCGCCCATGAACGGCTTGCGCCCGGTCAGCATCTCGTACAGCGTGATCCCCAAGGAGAACAGGTCCGTCCGGTGATCGACCGTGTGCGAGGCCACCTGCTCCGGGGACATATAGGACGGCGTCCCGAACACCTGGCCCTGGGACGTGATGCTCGGCTCGGCGGTGATGCGGGCGATGCCGAAGTCGGTCAGCTTGATCACGCCGCCGGGCAGGATGTGGACGTTGTCGGGCTTGACGTCGCGGTGGACGACGCCGCGCGAGTGCGCGTAGGCCAGCGCGTCGCAGAGCTGGAGCGTGATCTCCACGGTTTCTTTAAGCGGCAGCGCGCCCTGCATCTGCAAGATGTCGCGCAGGCTCTGGCCTTCCAGGTATTCCATGACCAGGAAGTGCCGGTCGTTCTCCTGGCCGACGTCGTGGATGGTGACGATGTTGCGGTGCGAGAGGGTCCCCGCCGCCTTGGCCTCGCGATAGAAGCGCTCGATCCGCTCGCGCTTCTGCGCCCCGGCCAGGTGCGGCGGGAGCTGAAGCTCTTTCACGGCGACGCGCCGGGCCATCGACGGGTCCAGCGCCTCGTAGACGATGTCGTTGGAGCGGGCGATCTCGCGGATGATGCGGTACTTGCCGAGGATGGGTGTGGTGGATGCGGCCAATCGGCGATTCTCCTGGAGGCCCTGACGGACGCGGCCTTACTTGCGCCGACCCCAGCGCGAGGCCTTTTCTTCCTTCACGGCACCCGCCGGATCGTCAGCCGCGGGTTCGGCGGCAGCGGGGGGCGTCAGAGCGCGCACGGTCAGCACGACGGCGGTGATGTTGTCCCGGCCTCCCCGCGCGTTGGCGGCCTCGATCAGCGCCCCGGCGGCCCCGGAGGGGCTGTGCGCCTGGACCGTTTCGAGAATCTCGGGCGGCTCCACGTGCCCCGAGAGACCGTCCGAGCAGAGCACCAGGGTGTCCCCCACGCGCAGCTCGTGCGTGAAGACGTCCGGCTCGACCGACGCGGCCGTCCCCATGGCGCGGGTGATGATGTTGCGGAACGGCGACACCTGCGCGTCGGCCAGCGTCATGGTGCCCAGGCGCACCTGCTCGGCGACCCAGGAGTGGTCCTCGGTGACCTGGGTGATCGCCCCGGCGCGCAGCAGGTAGGCCCGGCTGTCCCCGACCTGTACCAGGGTCAGCCGGTCCTCGCGGACGACGGCCCCGGTCAGCGTCGTCCCCATGCCGTGCCGGTCCGGGACCGCCTGGGCGGTCTCGAAGATCAGCGCGTTCGCCTCGACGACCGCCCGGCGTAGGCTGCCCTCGGTGTCGGCGGAGGGGTCGGCGTAGTACGCCTGGATCATGGTCTTGAGCGCCAGCTCGCAGGCGACCTGGCCCGCCGAGTGGCCGCCCATGCCGTCGGCGACGGCGTAGAAGCACCCCTTGGTCGCCAGCACAGCCATGTCGTCCGGCTCCGAGAAGTCGAACTTGTCTTCGTTGTTGTCGCGGACGCGCCCCAGGTCCGTCTTCGCCCCCAGTTTCGTCGTGGCGAGGACGCGGGGCAGGCGCCCCACCTCGGCCCACCCCTCGCTCAGCGTGTCTCGGTCCAGGCGGGCGGTCTTCTCCGGGGCCGTGTTCTTCCCCTGGGCTGCGCTGTCGGGCATCCCGGATTCGGAGGGGGCGTCGGAAAGGCCGGAATGATCGGTCATGGCCGTGGCGTCTTGCATAGCGTTTCTGCTTTACCCTTCGGTCGATGTCGGGGCCGAGGCCTCGGCGGCGGGCGCGGCGGACGGGCCGGCGAAGACCGCCGCCCCCGCGGCCTCCGGCTCGGGTTCCTCTTCGGACTCTTCGGCGGCGTGCCCTTCCAGAGCGGCTTCCGGGTCTGCCTCCGCCCCCAGCCGCTCGAAGCGCAGCGGGGTGCCGCCGATGAGGAGCACGTCGCCGGCCGTCAGCATGGCGGGGGCGTTAGCGGCCAGACGCTCGCCGTTCAGCAGGGTCCCGTTCGTGCTGTCCAGGTCGGTCAGCCGGAACTCGCCGCCGTCGGCGATGATCTGGGCGTGGCTGCCGGAGACGTAGGGGTCGTTCTGGATGACCACGCTGCTGTCCGCGCGCCGCCCGAACGTCGTCACCCCCGGCACCAGCGGGTAAGCCCGCCCCCCCTCGTCGCGCATCTCCACCACCTGGGCGAGTGCCGCCGGGGACGCGGGGTGGGAAGCGCCGCCGGCATCCCGGAAGGCCGTAGCCCCCTGGGGGGAAGTCGCCCCGTCCGGGGCGGGGTACGCCATGGCACCGGAGGATGCGGCCAGGACCGCGGTCACGCCCGCCGCAGGGCTGTCCGCGGCGGGCGTACCCGCTCCGGGCAGGACGAGGTGCGTCAGGACGCTGCCGAAGCGCACCCGGTCGCCGTCCGCCAGGCGCCGGAGGACGTGCGGGACGAGCAGCTCGCCGTTGAGCTGAGTCCCATTGGTGCTGCTCAAGTCTTCCACGGTCACCGACTGGTCATCCCCTACCTCCAGGCGCGCGTGCTGGCGCGAGACGGTCTTGTCCGGCAGCAGCACGTCCGTCCCTTCGCGCCCGACCATGTTCAGGCCGGGGTGCAGGCGGTGGGAGCGCCCGCCCGGCTCTTCCAGCCGCAGCTGCCGGGCGGCGTCCGGGGTGCCGCCGGGGCGAACCGGGGCTGCGGCAGCCAGGCCGGCCAGGAGAAAGCCGCACTCGGGGCAGAACTTGTCGCCGGAGGTCACGCGCCCCTGCACCACGGGGCACTGCCCTTCCGGCCCGACCGGGCAGCGTCCGCTCGGTCCGGGGGCGGCTTCGTGCGTGGCCGCCCCCGGACCGCCCGCGACGAACGTCTCGCCCCAGGCGGACAGGTCGTACTCCGCGCGGCGGGCGGGCGTGGTCAGGACCTCATAGGCCTCCCGCAAATCGGCAAAGACCGCCTCGTTGTCGATGTTCTCCTGCGAGAGCCGGCGGTAGGCTCGCCGGATCTCCTCCAGGCCGCCGCCGATCGGCACTTCGAGGATGGCGTAATAGTTTTTCAAGCGTCTCCCACCGAAAGCCCCTTCACCCGGACGTCCCCAGACGCGGGAGGTCCTACCGCGTCCGGCCCTGATCGAGGGCGAAGATCACGCCGGTCAGCGTCTTGCCGACCGAGCCGCCGCCCCCGACCTCCTGCATCGCCTGTGTGATCTGCTGCGCCTGGGCGAGCCGCCCCTGCTCCAGCAGCAGCGTCTTGGTCCGGTCCATCTCGCGCAGGGCGGCGGCCCGGTCCACTCCGTCGGGATTCCCCACGGGGGACGCCCGCAGACACTTGTCCAAAGCACGGGCGGTGCGCGCCAGGGCCAGCTCCGCCTCGGCGCGCGCCTCCGCCCCCACCCCGATCTGCATCCGGTCGGCGGTGAATTCCATCACCACATCGGCCGTCGCCCGCTCGGCCCGGCCCGTCAGCGCGTCGTCATACAGAAGCTCCGCCACGGCCAGCCGGTAAGACCCCGCCGGGCGCGGGACGGCCTCCAGCTCCCATAGTGACACCAGGCCTGTTCCCTGCTCGACGTCACTCAGCGACGCCTCGCCCGTGCGCGGCCCCAGGACCGGCTGCCGGCCATAGACCTGACGCACCGACACCCCGCGCGCCAGCAGGAGCCGCAGGCGCAGGTTGCGGGCGGAGACCCGCGCCAGCACATCCAGCTCGCGGCGGAAGATGTCTGGAATCAGTTCGGGCCGCGCGACATCATAGAAGTTCCCGCCGGCCCGGCGCGCGATGCCGGAAAGCAGTTCCTCGTCATAGTCCGGCCCCAGGCCAAGAGCCGTGACCGTGATGCCGCGCGCCTTCTGCTCCCCCGCCTGGCCGACGATCGAGGCGAAGTCCCGATCTCCCGCCGTCGGCCCGCCGTCGGAGAGCAGCAGGACGCGGTTGAGCGTCCCCGGCGTCTTCACCGAGGCGATCTGCCGGCAGGCGACCAGGAGGCCCTCCGAAAGGTTGGTCGTGTGGCCGGTCTGGATCCGCTGGATGTAATCTTTGAGCAGCGCCTTGTTCGTCACGCGCCGGGCCGGCAGGACCACGTCGGCGTCCTCCCCAAAGGCGACGACGCTCAGGAAGTCGTCCGGCTCCAGCAGGTCCACCACGTAGGCGCAGGCGCGCTTGACGTATTCGAGCGGGGCACCCTCCATCGAGCCGGAGCGGTCCAGGGCGAGCGACAGGTTCAGGGGCAGCCGCGCCCCGTGCCCCGACGCGCGCGCCCGGACGTCGAACAGGACGTAGGCGCGCGCCGGCTCGCCCGCCGGCCCGTAGGCGTTGGCGGGGAGAGCGCTCAGTGTCAGGGCGCGCGCCTGCACCCCGCCCACCGGCACCCCGCCCACCGGCACCCCGCGCGCGCCGTGCCTCTCCGTGATGTTGTCGTATTCCGTCATCTGCCCCTATTATAACAAAACGCGGGCCGAATGTCTAGGGGCGACCCCGTCCCCTTACCGGGTAGCTTTTAGGACGGGGCACCGATAATCACGGCATGAACTGTCGCCCGCTCCCGCGCCGCCGCCTCGTCCGCCTCTGTCTCGCGCTGCCCGCCCTCTTGTCCGCCCTCTCCGGGGCCGTGGCCGCCCCGCCCGCCCGCGCGGCGGATGCCGCCTCACGCGGGGCGGCCCAGGACGTCGCCGACCTGGACCGGGTCTTGGCCCAGGCCGCGCCGGGCCGCGACTCGGTCTTCGTGGGCGACATGGGCCTGCGCGTGGACGCCCTGCGCCTCTACCGGCGGCGCCTGGCCGACCGGCTGGCGGGGCGGGTCGCACCCCGCTCGTCGTTCCTGCCCGCCTTCAGCCGGTGGCCCGGCGGCGGCGTCCCCTATGCCTTCGACGCCAACGTCTCCCCCGCGAACCGGGCCGCGTTCGTCCAAGCCTGCGGGGACTGGGAGGCCGTCGCGAACGTCCACTTCTTCCCGCGCACGACCGAAGCTGACTACGTCCTCGTCCACGCCGCCGCCTTTAACAACTCCTACGTCGGCCGGATCGGCGGGCCGCAGGACATCAACCTCTACAACTTCGACTACGAGTTCGTCATGGCCCACGAGATCGGCCACGCGCTGGGCCTGATCCACGAGCAGGAGCGCTCCGACCGCGACCAGTACGTCACCGTCGAGACCCAGAACATCGCCAGCGGCATGGTGCCCAACTTCGCCATCGTCCCCGGATCGCTCAACCAAGGCGCGTATGACTTCGACTCGGTCATGCACTACGGCCCGACGGCGTTCTCGGCCAACGGCCAGCCGACCCTGGTCGTGAACGCGCCCTACGCGGCCACCGGCGTCGTCCTCGGCCAGCACTCCCACCTCAGCGCGGGCGACAAGGCCGGCATGGCCGCACTCTACGGCCCGCCCGCCGCCCCCGCCCCGCCGCCGCCCCCGGCCCCTGCGGCAGCCCCGGTCGCCCGTGTGCTCTGGAGCGGCGGGGGCGGGACGCTGTCCCTGTGGGACGTGGACGGGGCAGGCGGGTTCACGCACCGCGACGGCGGGCCATACCAAGACTGGACTCCCGAGGCCGTCGCCGCGGGGCCGGACCAACGTGTTCGCGTCCTCTGGGATCACAGCAGCGGCGCGATGAGTCTGTGGGACGTCAACCCGGACGGTGGCTTCAGCCAGAGCACCTACGGCCCCTACGCCGGCTGGACCGCGCGGAGCCTGGCCGTCGGCCCGGACAACACCCCGCGCATCCTGTGGACGCACGTCACCGGCGCGCTCTCCCTCTGGACCGTGAACGCGGACGGCGGCTTCGGGCACGCCGAGTACGGTCCTTACGGCGGCTGGTCCGCGCAGGCTCTGGCCGCCGGCCCCGACGGGCGGACACAGGTGCTGTGGACGCAGGCGGGCGGCATGGCCTCACTCTGGAACGTTAACACAGACGGGAGCTTCTCTTACACCAACTACGGCCCGTACAGCGGCTGGTCCGCGCAGGGGCTGGCGGCCGCCCCCGACGGCACACGGCGCGTACTGTGGACGCACACGAGCGGCCAGGCCTCGGTGTGGCATGTGGACGCGGGGGGGGGCTTCACCCATGCCGAGTACGGCCCCTACCCGGCCTGGACGACTCCGGGGATAAACGTGGGTGCGGACGGCGTGACGCGCCTGCTGTGGGCGCATCCGGGCGGCGAGGCCTCACTCTGGAGCCTGGACGCGGCGGGAGGTTTCGCTAACAGGGACTACGGCCCCTACGCGGGCTGGGCGGCCCTGAGCTTGGGGGGAGGGTGAGAGCGGGGACAGAGACGCGGGGATGAGTCCAGCTCTTGGAGGGTGAGCGGGTATGGGGCGAGTGGGCGGGGACAGAGACGCGGGGATGAGTCCCCGTCGCCCTGCCCCCTGCGGTG
>JAABUV010007583.1_pt1 | contig 11339 bp, 20 predicted proteins | sample 5559971 | NCBI WGS metagenome assembly JAABUV01 (sample SAMN10711881, study PRJNA513362) | rock metagenome | isolation source: Antarctica rocks | place: Antarctica: Victoria Land, Knobhead nord | collected 2015-12-19
GCGGCGCGCACGCTTGCGGCGCGCCATGGCAGCCGTCACCACGCCCGGCGGCCCCAGCTTGCGCTTCAGGCCGCGTCGCGCGGCCTGGCCCGCCGACGCCGCATGGCTCGCCTCCGCAGGCGGGCGCGCCCCAGCGTTCGCCACCGCTCTGTCTGCTGCGGCCGGCGGCGGCCGCGCCGCCGCTGCCGCGGCCGCAGCGGGGCGGTCCACGGCAGCGCCGGCGGCCGCGTCGCACGCGCTCGCAGGTCTGGGCATGGGCTCGCCCTGGTCGCACTCCGCTGGCGCTGCTGCGCCGTCCTGCAGGCGCGCGCGCGGCAGCGCCCCGGTCAGGGCGCTGTCACTGTCGCTGCACCTGTCCACCGATGCAGGCAGAGCCTCACTGCGTCCAGCAGGGCGGCGGCGCTCGAGCACGGACACCTTGAAAGGCAGGAACAGGCAGGGAGCTGCATGCAAAGCGCCAGACATTCACGCTCCCAGCCACTAACGCAGTCAGTGCACAGAGGCAGATGCGCCTTGCTGTATGCGCGCGTGAAGATCAGACGCGCTTTCAGCACTGCGGCAACAGTGCGCTCTCACCTGAGCGCTCGGCCCCAGGGCGGGCCCGACAGCCTCGCCCGCCACCGCCACAAAGCGCCCTGGCGGCGCCGGCGCAGCGTGCCGGCGGAGCGCGCGCTGCGCCTGCAGCGCCGCCATCCCCGCTGCACCCGGCGTCGGGCATGCTCCGCTTGGGCTAGCGCTGCGCCCGTCCGGGATAACTGCGGCCAACTGCAGCGTGCTGCCCGGGAGGCTCGCTGGGGCCGCCACGCTGCTGGATGGCCCTGGTCGTGCCGACCCTGCTGCGTTCAAGGGCTGTGGCGGCGCGTTGGCGGCGTCGGCGCCGGTGCCGCGGCCCGCGCACAGGGCGCGACCGCCGGTGCTTGCCAGGGCGCTGCTGCCAGTGGGCCTGCTCGCCAGCGCGCCAGCGCGCTCAGCCGCGGATGCCTCCGGCAGACCGGCGTGCAGGCATGCCGCGCCAAGGGGCCCCGGCGTGGCCCACATGTCCCCGCGCTCAAACTGCATGCGCCGTCACGAGCGCCTCCCCCTCCGCCATGCTGGGGCCTATCAGCACTGGCGCGCAAAGCACACACCAGCTCTCCCCCGCGCCCCTTTGGTAGGGCCACCTGGGACTGGATCAATTCATCATGCGCAGCACACTTGGTGGATGGCGCCCCGCTGCCCACAACAGGCCACTGCAGGGCTACTCCTGCCTTGGTTAGCGACGACTGCAAGCCCTACGAGCACGACGGGGCCATGCCCGTCTGATTCAGGAGCTGCCCCTGCCTCAAGAAGGACGTCGATCTGTCACTATCGCTCTTCTATGCCAGACTCTGGCAGCCAGAGCGCGGCTAGGTGTGCGCCAGAGAGGCTAGTGAGGCCTGGGTACATCTCGATCAAATACAGGTGGGTAGCCAACCCTGAGGTCCTGTGTGGCACACTTTTGGCCCAGAGAAGCCAGGCTGATTTCAGCTGTCCTTGTGCCCTGCACACTTTGCTCCCGCCTGCCCCTGACACAACTCCTGCTGCACGCTCTGTCCCACGCTCACCAGCATGACAGCCACAAGCCTGGTACGGCCAGGGCACTGACCTTTGAACTTCGTGCTTGCCTGCTGTCAGGCGAGGGTTGCAACAAGTGCAGACTGCCGAGCGCAAGCTCTCACAGCACGCGCCGCACCGCAGGTATGCGGCACCGCGGGCTCGCGCCGGTGCCTGGCTGGCGGCTCCGCATTCAGGAGCGCGCAGGCGCGGCGGGTGTGTGCGCGGCGGGGGCTGGCGCGGGCGAGGGCCGCGCAGGCCGAGGAGGGGAAGCCGCAGCCGGCCGCGGTCGGTGAGGACGACGCGCCGAAGCAGAGCGGGCCCGGCGCGCCCGGCGCGCCCGGCGTGGCAAAGCTGGGCAGCGCGGCCGGCGCGCCGAAGCTCACCTTTGGCACGAACGCCAATGCGGTGCGTGCGCCGCTCCCGGCTCTGCTACCTGTGCTGCCGGCGGCGCGGTCGCGCGTCCACCCTCGCCTGCGCCGGCCGCTGCCCCCTCTGCTGTGCGCTCAGGGCGCTCTGCCGCTGCGCAGGCGCGCGGGTACACAGCCGAGGACAGCGCGGGGCAGTCCAACATCTTTGCTGTCGAGGTGCGCAGATGGGGGGGCCTGTGCTGCAGTGGGTCACTTAGGCAAGTGGTGGGGTAAGGGACATGCTGGCAAACACGCTGCGACTGCACCACCGGCATAAAGGTATGTCCTGGCTACAGCTCCTGGCCAGCTGGAGCACAGCTGCTAGGAGGCGCCCGGGCAGCTCTGCAAAGGCAGGCTGCTGACATTCTGTGTTGCTCCTTTGCCTGCTGACTTGCTGTGCCGCAGCGCAGAGTGTCAGGTGATGCTGCCGTCTGCTGGGTTGGGAGCCTGCGCTGGCACACGGTGGTGGCAGAGGTGGCAGGAAGCGGCGGTGGCACGACGGGGCGGTCTGCCGTCGCAGTCAAGAGCGAGTGCAGGGCGGCGGCCAGGCATCCTCTTGCACAGAGCTGCGGGGCATGTTGGTGCGCGGTAAGCCAGCACTGGGACTGACCCTGTGCTCCGATGCGCGCGACAGCCGAAGCAGTACGTCCAGGGCAGGGATGGGCCGAGCGGGGCCAGCAGCAACGTGGGCGCTGCGATCGCCGGCGTGCTCGCCCTGGGTGTCGTCTTCGCCGGCCTGTTTGCCATCAAGGGCGGCAGCAGCGACAGAGTGGTCCCGGGTGCGGGCCCGCGCGTGTGCAGCCCTGCACAATGCCTGTGACCTCGAGAGAGGCTGGCGCGCGCTCGGCATGCCTGTTGTTGGTCCACTGGTGTGCGCTCCAGGCTTGCTCACGTTGCCAACGCTGCTTGACACGCCGGCGCCCACCCCGCCGCCCGCGCGGTGTCTGCGTGCTGCCCCCCATCCAGCATGTTCAGTTCTGATTACGGCGTCGAGCGTGTGCGCGCACGCGCGCAGCGCCCCTGCGCATGGTCCAGGAGGAGACCAGCAGCCTGCGGAGCTTGTCGACGATCAAGCAGCAGCTGGGGGACGCGCCCGCAGTGCAGTGATGCAACTTCCCCGGCAGCGCGGCGCGGGCGCGCGGCACACGCGCGTGTGGCTCCCCGGCCAGTCTGCTGTTGGGAGCGGCACGCTGCAGGCCGCCAGCAGGGTCTGGCAGCCTGTGGGCCGTGCGGCGGCTTATGCTGCGCCCTGAGCTGCGCTAGGATGCAGCTTCCCGCGCCCATGACATGGGTCGTGGCAAGCAGCAGGTGGACCGCGCACGGCTGGGCGTGGGCGCGGGCGCGATTTCTGAGGGGACATGCTATGGGCTGGACGGCTGTGGTATGGCATGCATGTCACCAAGGCGGGGCCTCTTGTTGTGAGAATGAATCATAAGCCTGCCTGCAAGTCGTCCTGAGAGCGAGTGGCAGGGGATGGTCGTTCTGACGCAGTGGCCCCAAAGTTGAGAGGAAAGACAATTCTGATTGTTGGTTGGCTGTGTACCTGGCTGTATGTGTAGCTCCTGGCGGCTACGGTCATATCTTGCAAGGCAAGCACCATCGTGCGTCTCTGCGTCAAATACACCAAGGACTGCATTCCATGTTGAGTCTACAGATCTCCTCAAAAGTTTAGGTACACTTATGATGGGAAGCGCTTGGTACAATCTTCATGAGTAGCCCGTACAATAAGCCCTTGCAGGGCTACCCTATGTAGGAGTTCTCCTGGAACGCCTTCTGGCCGCCGTGCAATCAGACGCGCTTGTGCTACCCCACAAGCGAGCATGACGAGCAGCACTGAGCGCAGGACAGTATACGACCCAGCACCCAGCGGCATTCTAGGTTCTGGTCCAAGCACTGGTGACCCAGATCCTTCAGAGGCTGCCCCGCCAGATGAGGTGCGTGGTCTGGCCGCTGACAGGAGTGTCCCAAGTCTGGAGCGGCGGCGGTGAGCTGAGGCCGTCTATGCCAGCAGTGCAGGTGGGCGCTGTGCTTGCTGCAATCGACGGCGAGAAGGCCTTCGAGCTCAGCAGCCTGGTATGCGAGTATGTGCGCTCGCAGTGCTGCGCCTCGCCTGCGGTGCAGGCCGCCGCGGAGGCGCTGCAGGATGGCGGCGCGCCGCGCGTGCTGCCGCGCTTCCAGGACGTCGGCACCGGTGCGCGGCCGCCCCTGTGTTAAACCCTACCCTACCCTATCATGTTGCCAGAGCCTCAGTCCACCAGTGGACCGCCGCTCCCCTGTCCGCGCCACTCGGCGCAGGGCAGGATCGGCAGCACAGAGTGCGCTGTGCTTGCCACCACTCTCAGCGGTAAAGGTGGCTGGAGCGAGCGCTGCGGGCAAGCGCTGCACGGCAGGCGCCATCATGCTTGGAGAGGGTATCGCAAAGCATGTGTGCTCGGCCTGCACGCCAGCACCATTTCAGTGCACCTCAGCCGCATGGATCTGGCCTGTCAGACTTCCACCGCTTGGCCAGTCTGAACCTCTTTCCACACACGAGTGCAGCCTGCGCCTAGAATGATGTCTGGCTGAGCACAGTTGCATTTGCTGCTGGTAGCGAACCCCCACCTGGAATGCTGTACACATGATCAGCTGGGTGGCCTGAATGCTTCTCCCAGGAATGCGGCTGCGCTATGTCGAGTGGGGCGATGCGCCGGACACGCTGCTGCTGCTGCACGACGTCGCGGAGTCCGCGCCCATCTGGGCACCCGTCGCAGAGCGGCTGGCCGACCGCGGCTTCCGGGTGGTGGCATTCGACCTGCGCGGTATGGCAGGGCCCTGAGCAACTGCTGGACAATGCCAGCGTGGCAAGGACCCGGCCCAGCCACCAAGTGCCTCCAGCCGCCTGGCAGCGTGCCTTTCCTTGGATGTCCAGTCGCGCTCTTCACCAAGCTGGCGCCGATGCCACTGGATCGTCCAGCCGCGCACTCGTGAGGCCACATTCCCATAAAGCTACTGCTGTTAAGACCCGTGCATGGCGCGCTCTCACAGCATACGCACGGATGCGCTCACAGCTGGTGGCCACCGCCCCAGGCCACGGCGAGTCCAGCCGCTTCCGAAGCGGCCCCGTGACGCCGGCGCTGCTCGCGGCGGACGCTGCGGCGCTCGTGCTGACGCGCGACCTGTACGCGCGGCCGCTCGTCGTCGTCGGCGCGGGCGTCGGCGCGGCGGCTGCGCTGCGGCTGGCCGCGGACGCGCCGGCGCTGGTGGGCGCGCTTGCGCTCATCGACCCTGAGCTGGACGCCCCGCCATTCTTCCCGGGCCAGGCGGCTGCATTCGCAGGTACGCTGCGCGGGCCTTACAGTCCGGGCGGGCCAAGGCTCTGAGCCGGTAGCATGCTGTCTGATTGCAGGCGGGCTGTCAGTCACGCTCGCCATGCCGCGCTCGAGATCGCTGCCAACAGCAGAGCTGTCATAGCTTGTTCATTGACTAGCACATGCCAGGAGCTGACTCGAACTCTAAGCCAGCGCTCCAGCTCAGGCTCTGGTGGCACACTCCCCTGACGCTCTGCGGTACACACAGGCTGGGTGCACGGGACTCTGTGCACGGGACTTCACTTATCCAAGCATGCAGGCAAGCAGTGCAGTGCGGGTTGCGGAGCTTTGCAAGCTCTCGACGGGTGTGCCTGCTCGCGCGCGCGACAGGCTGGGCGGACGCCGTCGCCTTCTTCTCGGCGCCGTGCTGGGGCGGCGCCGGCATCGCGCCCAGCGCCTGCGCGCGCGCGCTGCCGGCCATGCTGCGCGCCCAGGTGCGGGGCCGGCGGCTCAGGTGCACGCTTCCGCCTTGCAATAGGGCAAGGAAAGCGGCACCTGCTGCGTCTCAGCATGTCGTCAGTTGGCCCCGATCCTCGCCAGTGCATAAGAAGACGGCCGGTGCATAAGAAGACGGTCGCACACCCAGTGGTGGACGCTTGCTCACTGCAGGCCAGCGGCGCGCCTGCAAGGCGCGCCCCAAGGGACTGGTGCGCCTGCGCCCTGACAACGCTTGGGGGGATGGTGACTAGCTGTCCACACCCCTGCACACGAAAGGGGTATGGCTGCCAGGAGGCAGCGTATGCGCGGCAGCAGCCATAACAGGCCCCCGGGAAACCCTAACTCTTCCCCTCCACAACCCCGACCCGCCTGCCCGCCTGCAGCGCGGCGCCGGCGGCCGCCTGGAGATGCGCATGGACGCGCGCTGGTCGTACCAGGCGGACGCGGCAGGCGCGCGCGCGGCGCTGCGCGGCCTGCGCTGCCACCTGCTGGTCGTTCACGGCGAGGACGGCGGGGCCGCCGCGCAGGCATGCAGTGGTCACGCTGCGCGCTCGCACTGCCCCACACCTCACACTGCTGGTCGCGCTGCTATTCCTCAGTGCTGCGTCTGAGGCATGGTGGATGCTGCATCAGAGGCGTGGGGGCGCCACGCACACGGGTGGCCGGAAGCGTTACAAGCGTACTCCCAGGTCGTAGCAAGGGTTAAGGTTCCGGGTGGCAAACGGTACGCGTCGCCGCTATGGCGCAGGCACCCGCCACGCTTTCATGAGCTTCATGCATGGGCTCACTCACACTGCACAGGTGCTGTCACTGCACAACGTGCGCTGCACGTGGGCCCCGCCCCGCAGGTGGCGGGTGAGGCGCGCGCGGCCGCGTCGGCGCATGCGCTGGCGGTGCCGCGCGCGGCCGGGCGGCTGGCGGCGGCCGCGCCGCGCGAGCTGGCGGCGGCGCTGGCGGGGTTCCTGGCCAGGGTGTGCGCGGCGGGCGCGCTGCGCGTGGCCGACCGCGCCGCGCGCACGCCCGAGGCGCTCGGCCTGCGGGCCCTGCCGCAGTTTGCCACGCTGGCGGCCGCACAGAAGGTATGCGTTACTGAGGAGCTTGCGCGCCCAACCAGCCCCTAAAACACCGGCCATGCATGCAACATATGCCGCGGGCATGGTGCTGGCGAGCGCGGAGGGGAGGCTCACAGCTGGGTGTAGAGCTGCTCAGAAAGCCTGTGCGCCTGCACACTGCAGCCGCGCATGCAGGCGCTGGCCGCGCGAAGGCTGCCCAGCGCGGCGGGCGTCGAGGCGGCGCTGCAGCAGCTGCGCGCGGAGGAGGGCGGCTCGGGGAGCGATGACGAGGCGAGCGGCCGTGCGCGCCGCGGCACCGCGCTCGCCAAGGAGCCGCTCGAGTACTTTGGGTTTGTGGGCTGATGAGCGTCCGCTGAGACCCTTGCATGCGTGCAGCAGAGGACGCGCCAGGGACGGTGGTGATATTATAGAGTAACGGACTCGAGAGCGGCTCGGCGACCAGCTTGTTGCCGTGCATACACAGTGCATCTACAAGCAGCAGTTGACTCATGTCTATGCACATGAGGCCGATCAACACTGCGCAAGACGCTGCAGCAGTCCGTACAGAACAGCCTGTACTTCTTGAAGCCCTCACGATCCTGAGACCATCATGCAGTGTCCTAGGTGACAACGGGGGGCCGACAAAAAACAGGGTTGGGCTGTTGCCCTAATTTGCCTTCTCATGTACTTGCCTACAGCGCATGCACCTGCTCAAAATGGCATCTACAAATGCAAAAACGATGTAAGTACATGCTCAATGACAGAAACCTGATGTAACCGGCAGAGCCTTGAGCCCGCACCAGCGGCACATACACAAAGGATGGCGGCCTCCGCTACGACGCCATGCTGGGCCGCTCGCGGCTGGACACCTGCTTCAGGTAGCTGCGGGTGGCGGCGGGCTCGTCCGGCTGGCGGCTCAAACTCGCGCTGCATGTAGCCCATGTACATCTGCGCGCACGCAACCGCCCGCGCCAGATGTCAGGTGTCTGCTCTGGAGGCTGCAGCTGGTGCCCAAGGAGGCACGCGGACATGCGCACGTACTGCTCTGGAATTGACCAAGCTGCTTGCATCTCGTGAAGTCTCTTGGGCATGGACTTGGAGTGCGACATAGTACAAGCACTTCAGCTGTACATAAAAAACATGCTGCATCACCCACGTCTGCCATGGCTTGCGGCTTGCGGGTAGCTGCTTTGCTCCTGCGCCCTGAGAGCGTTTCGGGCGCGGGCACGCGCGCCTGGCGGGGGCGCGAGATCTTGGGCGCGCTCTGCTGCTGCGCGGCCATCTCGGCCCACTGCGCCACCCAGCCCACCGTGCGCGCGACCGCAAACAGCACAGTAAACATGCTCACCGGCACCTGCCGCACATACAAGCTTTCTTGGACCCTTCAACGGCCTGTTTCAACCGGTGGAAAGTCAATGTCCAAAACAGCATACCAATAGCTGCCACATTGCGCTGCCCTCTGGAACCCGCCTGTCACCGCGTCCCACAAACATGCTCCGCGCGGCCTCAGCCCGTATTGGTCACTAGAGCAGGACCGTACTTACCATAAGAGCTGCCATGCCTGGCAGTGCGCAGACCAGCATGCCCACAGCACGACACAGCCTACACTGCAGCCTGCTGTATGCCAAGCACCTGCCGAGCGGGGCCGCGCGGCGGCCGCGGCAGGCGGGACGGTGCCAGGGGCGGGCGCGCACGCCCAGCGCACGCAGCACGATGCCGGAGTAGAAGTCTACGTTGGGGTAGAGTCCGCGCTGCACGAAGTAGGGGTCGTGCGTCGCCACCCGCTCGAGCTCCATGGCGATCTCCAGCAGCGGGTCTGACCTGCGGGCGCACACCTGCGGCATGTGACCATGCATCGCCACAGAACCACAGTGGCATTGCTGTGTTTGCATGTCTGCAGCATGCAGAACGACTGTCGGCGCATCACATCGAGGCCTTGGGCCAACCGGCCAGGCGCTGCAGCGAGTGCCAGAGGGCTTGCAAGCCGCGTCGCCGCGCACAGGCTGGCGCGGGCGCGCCTGACGTTGAGGTGCGCCAGCAGCTCGTGCGCGACGCGCCGCATGACGCGCGCGCGCGGGTCGAAGCTCTTGTACACGCGGTGCCCGAAGCCCATCAGGCGGAAGGGGTCCTTCTTGTCCTTGGCACGCGCGAGCGCCGCCGGGATGCTGTCCTTGCTGCCGATCTCCTCCAGCATGTGCAGCACCGCCTCTGCGCGGACACCGGGGCCACAGAGCCTGGGTGGAGCCCGCCTGCCTGCATGCTGCATGCCGCACAGCGCGCAAGCTCTGGAGGTGTACGACACGGTGAGTCACACACAGTGCTGTAGCGGGCATGGCATGGATGACACGAGTGCTGCTGCACTCCAGCTCACGCAAGCGCGTCCGCATCCGGCAAGCGCCGCTGTCTGCCGTGTGCTGTGGGTGCTCTCGCTCGTGGGCGGGCGGCGCGCCGTTTGCGCCGCCGTGCGCCGGCCCCCAGAGCGCGGCGATGCCGGACGCGATGCATGCAAAGGGGTTGGCGTGGCTGGAGCCTGCGCGGGCGCGCTGCCGCTCAGCTGGCCCGACACGCGACCAGCGCGCCCCAGCAGCAGCGCAGGCCACAGCGCCCGGCTCGCGACACATCAGCCTGTCACGCAGGCGACTAAGTGACATACATTACCTGCCGTGCGCACGGTGGACGTGGAAGCATTCTGCTCGTGGTCCATGTGCAGTACCAGGATCTGCATCGCATAGTACACTTGCATTATCTCTCAGTCTGTACGCCGGCCATGCAAAGAAGAGTGGAGAAGAGGAGCAGGCAAGTGGCTGCGGCATAGGGTTAGGGTTATGGGCTGCGGTGCGCACCTTCTCCAGCGCCCTGGCTTGCACCGGGTCGACCTGGTAGGGCTGCGTGGGGAAGGCGAACATCATGTGCAGCAGCCGCGCCGCATAGCTCTGCGGAGCGCGTAGTCAGGCTGTCACCCACCCCTGCTGAGAGGCTGGCGGCCTGCTCAGGCAGGGCCACACTCAAAGTTTACAACAGGCGCAAGACCCCGCACCAGGTCGTTGCGGGGGTACACAATGGGCAGGCCCTTGCTGGTGCGGTAGGCCAGCGCGGCCAGGGTGGGCATCTTGGCGATGAGCCGCATGCACGCGCGCAGGCGCTGCTGCGGATCCCTGCGCGTGCCTGCGCCATCTGGGTCCCAACCCAGGCTTACCCGCAGCTTTCCACGGTGCTTTCAGTCTATTACGCTTCCCTGCAAGAGGTTGAAACTGGGCCTAGCAGGACTCTACGCCTAACGCGGCTTGCAGACGCCACAAGCATGTCCAGCAGTGCCTTGGGATGCCATACAGCTGAATGACGGGCATGGACGCGCACGCTATGTCCGCAGCTTTGGCGTAGAAAGCTGACAGCGCGCCGGCGACGCCGACCATGATCGCCATTGGGTGCGCGTCATGCTTGAAGCCGCGGTAGAACCTGTGTCCCACAACCACGCGCTCAGATCTATGCAAGGCAGTGACTCCTGCCTGCTGCGTGCACGCATGGCGCCTGGGCAGCCTCTGCTGGCTGGCAGAGGCCACACCGGTATGTACAGAAAACAGCAGTGCAGCATGAGGCGATACACAGCCCGTTGAAAATACATGTGACCCTTGTCACTGTTGGGATGGTGTGGGCAAAACTCCGGGCGCACATGATGAGCTGCTCGTGCACGAGGCTGTGAGTGGTGAGCTCTCGGTCGAACAGCGCTTTCTGCTCGGGGGTCGGCAGCTCGCCGTGGAGGAGCAGGTATGCGGAGTCGTTAAAGTCCCCGCGCTCGGCCAGCTGCTCAACGTCATACTGAGGCGCCGCAAGGGCGCGCTTGTTCGTGTAGCCAGGTTGTGCAGGTGCCTCCCACCAAGCGTAAGGCAAGCGAGCGAGAGGCACGCACGCCACGATACAGCAAGACGCCTTTCAGGCCGTCGATATAAGTGATGCTGGAGTCGCAGGAGCCTGCGCATGCCGCGTATGTCATGCGCTCTGACGATGCGTGGTTTTGTCGACTCAGCGCAAAGCGGCGCACCTGTTGATGTGAAGCCTGGGTCAAAGGTGCACAATCCCGTTGATGGCTGCAGCTTCCTTATGTCTACAAACCTTGCTCCTGACGCATCCTGCCAGCATTCGCATATTGATGGTTCGCATCAATTGTCACTGAAAGCGGCAAGTCAGCACCTCAGAACTTGCAGAAGTAGTTTGTGCATAGACAGCATACCACTTACCTGCAGCAATGGCAGTTCAACTTCTGTTCCGTCTGGCAGGATTAGCTTGGCATTGGCGTGCTGCACGCCGTTCTCCATACCAGTCCTGCCCTTCCCACACGCCACGTCACGTGGTGCAGGAGTATGAGGAGTTCCTTTCCCGTTTAGTCCTTCATTTTTGGTGTACACGCTGCTTATTCAGCGTGTCGGCAGGTGCAGTGGTGCGTTTGGGGGGGCTGGTGGCCGCAGGACCAAAGTTCGCAGCCAGCCAGAGAACAACGAATGCCTGTATCATGTCAAAGTGTG
>JAABUV010007585.1_pt1 | contig 11336 bp, 19 predicted proteins | sample 5559971 | NCBI WGS metagenome assembly JAABUV01 (sample SAMN10711881, study PRJNA513362) | rock metagenome | isolation source: Antarctica rocks | place: Antarctica: Victoria Land, Knobhead nord | collected 2015-12-19
ACATTCAATGACAATTTGTCATTGACAGATATGTTGGTACAAAGGTTTCTTGACAGATGAGTTCCTGTGCATGGACTTGATGGCACCACTTTGTGCGCCGTGCATGTTGTGTGCAGAAATGTCAAGCTGACCACTCCCACAGCGCAACATGCTGCTCATCATATGCATGTCCAAGCTGCATACAATTCATGCTAGAGCCTGCAGTATGTCAGCACTCAGCCAGCCCAGTTATAATACAATACTTCCGACATGCATATGAAACCCCTACATGCCTGCCGACATATTTTGCAGTGACACTTTCATACGTACACACTGATCCCGACAGTTTACCGAGCTTTGCTGACAAGTGCATCGGATTCATACCATTAAGAAAGTTCATGCTAGAGCCAGCAGCACCGGTTCATCTCCTTGTAAGGCGCATCACTCGTGCTCGTGCGCAGGCTACGTGCTGTCATGTCGATGGGCAAACCTGCAATACTTTGCTTTTGTGGCTCGTTGCATAACATTCTAGCTACTCCCAGTTGACGTTCAAGGCACACAGCGAACCTCGAGCGCCTAATGTGCTGCGAGCGTTTTGGTCTTGTGCTTCCGCGCTTGCAGATAGAGTAATACATCAGTCAACTACACACTCGCAGCATGCCGTGGTGCTGCTTTGCTTCGGGTCAAGCAAGAGTTCACGCGAATGGTCTAGAGATTGAGCACGAGGCTGCCTTGAAGGCTGCTGAGGCCCTACTGTCTGGCAATGCCGGGAAGAAAGTTACAGACCTGTATGACTTGAGCGCGCCGGTCGGGCACGGAGCTTTCGCAAAAGTTGTGGAGTGTGTACACAAGGTGAGTTTATTGTCTGACTGCTTGGAAGTGCACAGATAGTCGGTCTTCCCCAAAGCCAAAATTAGCGTGAGGCAACAACCTCAAGTGTTCGTCTTCACCATGATGGATGTGTTGTGCAGGCAACTGGCAACAAATATGCCTGCAAGATTCTTCCTGGCAAAAACAGCCAAGGTGACAGACTCAACAATATCATCAAGGAGGTTGCTGTCATGCAGCGCGTCGGCAAGCATCCTTACACATTGTCACTCCATGATGCCTTCAACGATGATGGAAAGTTCTACTTGATTATGGACCTGTGCACTGGCGGAGAGCTGTTTGACCAGATTGCAAAAAAAGTAAGCCTGCAGCCCCTACAGGACATGTGTACGGTAATGTTCATGCAGCATTGCCTGCAAAACGTCTACCTGCCAGTGATCATGTCAATGCTGTTGCACTAGCCAACCTTCATGAAAGGCAATCGCACCTGATGCAGAAAACGTCTTGTACGGCATGCGTATGTGTGACATATGTATACATGTCATACATGTGATATACTGTGCATTCACTTGATGGCAGGACCACAAATGCTCTAACAAGTTCAGCTGTCACGGACTGCCCATCCTCAGAATCGCCCAATCTGTCCATCATCATCAATCACTTGTTCTGTGTGCTGCACAGAAGCACTACAGTGAGAAGGAAGCAGCAGAGCTGATGCGCTGCTTGATGGAGTTCCTTGCCTTCATGCATAGCAAAGGCCTAATCCACCGGGACCTCAAACCTGAGAACATCCTCCTCTCCAGCCGTGAAAGCGATGCCATCATGAAGATCATTGACTTTGGCACCAGCGACTTCTGCCCAGATGGACAGCACCTCTTCCACAAATTTGGCACTCCTCTGTATGTTGCACCTGAGGTGGGCTGCCATAGCATAGCAGCTAGGATGTGAGCCGCATGATGTATCTGGACAGGTGCTCGTTGGTGCATCTATTGCAGCTTTGACTTTGTTCTAGTGTGTCTGTACCTGAGACACCCTGTGTCTGCATGTATGTACACACGCGACCCTTACTACTTGATGAGTCAACCCAGCCATGCCTTCAATCTTTGCACTGCTGCCAGTTGTTATGATGAAAGGCCATGTAGGGACAAGGACATGTGTGCCTCTGGTCTAAGCATGCTGGTGTCAATTCAAAGAGTTAGGAGACACCTATTGGCAACTAAACATTTGTCAACTGAACAGAAGTGCTATTTCCTTTGCAGGTTCTGGGCAAGTCAGGGCACCAATGCAGCTGTGACATCTGGAGCGCGGGTGTCATCATGTACATCCTGTTGGTGGGCTACCCTCCTTTTGGAGGGGCCACAGAACATGCCATTTTGAGGCAAGTCAGGAAAGGACAGTACACCTTCACCGGCCCCAACTGGGACGCAATCTCAGATGATGCCAAGCACTGCATCAAGCAGATGCTGGTCATGAAGCCGTCTAGGAGAGCCACAGCAGCAGAGCTGCTGGATGAGAAATGGTTCAAGCATGCTAGCGCTGTCTCTGACAAGGTGACTGGCTTGCAATGCATATTTAGCTTGAGGTTTTCTGCGTGTGCTTTTTGACAGGCTTGGTTTGAGCAGAACTGGTAGCAAAGGTACACATCCATCGCTGAAACTAGAGTGGAGAAATCTGAAGGCTGCAGTCAGCTTACATCTATGCACATGGTGCGAGGCAGGTCGTCCTGTCACTCCACATGCTGCACTGATGCATTGTGGGTCACATACATACACACGGACATATTTGAACTGCACATGTACTTTGTCTGACATATCCCTTCTGGTGATGTGGTGACTTGTCAGTGCAGGCTCTTGGGCAGCAGATGATGAGGAGGTTGCAGGGCTTTGCAGCCATGTCCCACATGAAGCGTCTCGCCCTGCTGCTCCTGGCTCGCACCTTCACAGACAAAGATGACATCAGGCTCAAGGTATGGCATGTTGTCTGGTGCACTGCTGCACTTTCATGCACGGCGTTGGACACTGGCACGCACAGAAGCCAGCAGGCATTGGTAGCTTGATCAGTTCAGTGTCAAGTGGAGTGTGACACAGCTGCTGCTGCACCTGTTGAGCAAAGAGTGCATCTAGCCTAGGCAATTATGCTGCACTTATGCTGTATCAATTGATGCTTCATTGGACATAGCAAAGGCTGATGCAATGTGCATCTCTGTGGACAGAGGCGTGAGGCCAGCCAGAGCAGAAGGCTGTGTCATTCCTGACAAACATTGAAACAGCCTACCTGATATTTGCCACTTCGTTTTGTTGTACGACAGGAAAAAACAGAATGGATTGTGCCAATCTACAGCGAAGGATGTAATAATTTCTACTGACGTCAGATGAGCATACTTGCCACTGACAATGCTCCATGTTCAATGTGCAGAAGGCAGTCTGGCGCATGGACAAGCACAATTTTGGCACAATCAGCTTCAGATATCTGACAGAAATTCTGAGTAACTCCACTAGCTCCATGTGTCTCATCATGCATGCCATGGGTGATGTCATCACCTTACAGCTATGAATTATTTGACGACACTTGTACGGCAAAAGTGACACCAAACATGTCATAATGCCTGTACATGGTATATAGGAGGCCTTCTGGCGCATGGACAAGGACAAAGATGGCAACATCAATGCCCTGGAGCTACGCCAAGCCCTGCTGCAAGGGGGGGTCCCGGTCCCCCCAGAGCCCCAGTTCCAGGCCATGTTCAGCGCCACTGACATGGACAAGAGCGGCTACATTGACTATGTGGAATTTGTGGCTGTCATGCTGGAAAGCTCTTCTGTGGCACAGTGGGGCTCTGTTCTAACATTATTGATATTGTTAGTATCATGGTGGAGAGCTCGTCTGTGGCACAGTGCATCTCTGTTCTGTTGCGCATTGTTTCGGCTCTTGACAATACCTGCTCAGTCCTGTCAATATGACCGGCAACGTTGTGTTTAGTCTCAAGCATGAAGTGTCTGCATTGGCAGCAGTCATGCTGGACAACATCACATCTGTGTTGCCCTGTGAGTCTTTGGTCCCATCACAGCTTGCCCTCAGCCTCTGCTGCTTACTATTCCCGTGGTGCTGGCAGTACAGACGTGATTCACAACAAGCATCACTTGAAGCAACCATAATTGACAGTGCCATGTTGCATTATGAGTCTTTGGGCCCCCACAGCTAACCTGTGGTGATTAGTGGGCAGTAGATGCAAATTGCCTTTGGGTGATTGGTGGACTTTTGTTCATTGCCTGTGGTGGTTGGTGGACAGTAGATGTTCATTGCCTGCGCAGAACATTGTAATCAACACTAACCTTGTGATGCAAGATGTGCTTGGTGTCGAGCAAAACGGAGGTGCTTGCGATGTAGTATGACAGTGTGTATGACACCACATGCTGTGTTCATGATACACGGTCTTGTGGTAATCCCTGTAGTGACAGCAGGTATTGTGATGAAATGCTAGATATGGCTGTGTTTACATACAAAGTGCCAGTATGTTTGCATGCTTGCCCACAGTCTTGTATGTCTGTCTCATTCCTGCTGCTGTATGATGACTTGAAGCAGAAAGGATTTGACTGAGCAGCAGCCTTGCCATGAGCAGTGCAGTGTGACAACTTACGCTGCCTTTTCAGGCGCGATGACATTCTCCAGAAAAGCTTTGCCATCTTTGATGAGGCCAAGAATGGTCTGATCTCAGAACAAGACCTGATCAATGTGACTAACCAGAAAGGGCTCCAGAGCGACACAGCTGACATTCACCGCATGATTCTAGAGCATGACAGCAATGGTGACGGCAAGATTGACTTTCAGGAGGTGAGCATCTCACGCAGGCTGAGGCGTACTGCACCTGCACTCCTGACTGTTCTACCATGTCTCTATGAGTTGCAACACTGTATCTGCTCTGCTGTGTACCAGCATTTACATGAGCGTAATGAAAAGAACATGACATATTGGTTCTCAGCCCATTGTCAATCATTATTGATTGCATACAACCCAGTGCTATTTCAGACCTGCACAGTCTTTGCACGTCAGGTATGTTTGAACACGCTGTTACTGGAAGTTGTTCCCAATGGTATGTTTCAAGTGTGGCATGTGATCATGCAGTTCAAAGCCATGATCCAAGGTGACGCGATCAGAGCAGTTCAGCACTCTGTGGACCACACTCACAGCCTGGGACTGGCCAAAAGACAAGTGCAACCTATCACAGACAAACTCCTTTGACCATCCAACACAAACCCTCAAGGGCATGGCAGCTTCCAAATGACTGCAATTTGCCTGAAGAAGCCGTATGTGCTTGTGTGTGCGTGCATGTCTGTCACTGTTCCTTATTTTCAGAATTTCAAAACACTTGTTCCTGTACTTTCGAACATTTCTGGCTTGTTGGCAGCATTATTATTAATGTATACATGTATTCGACTTGTGCACAATGGGCACTTGCCAACATGCCATTGGCTCATGCTGCATGCAATATCACGTCACCAGGCTGTATCAGGAGACGGTTGCGATGTTCCTTTGCTTTTCAAAGTGCCATATTAGCATCTGCGACACCAGCAACCTCGAAGCAGATGTGCTGAATCGTAAATGGATCTGTTGCTGAAGCAGCCCACTGCATTGCAGTTGCATCAGCATATTATTTTGCACAGGCCCTGCATGTCTATTTCAGCTGCACATGACTGTTGATGAGCACAGCTTCCCAATGCACTACAACGAGATTTATTTGGTGCATGCTTACAGCTTCTGCACCAGCTACCTTGCAACTTGCACCGCTTGCATTCGACCAAAGCTGTACACATTTGGTATGCATTGGCTGCAGCGCTGGCATTCAGCATGCCACAGCGGTGCTGCAGAAACGCTGATAGCTGGTCTCGGGTTTCAAAGAGCCTCCAGCTGCATAGGGAGCTCCTGCCATCTGCTGCAGATTCTCCGAGTACATCCGCTTGCCTGTCTGCACATCAAGACAGATGATGTCATCTCAAACAGTGCATGGTTTCAGCAAGCATGCATCACCAGAGGATCTGTTCGTGTGTGCTACATGTGTGATCGTGACCTGCTCCTCTCAACAGCGTTGTCTCATGACCGCGAGGATTGTTTAGCTATGCGCACACTCTACATGCGTGCACACAGACCTGAAGTACGTGCAGCAAGCAGAAGCTTTTGAGACAACCAGATGCAATGCTGCTTACCAGAACAGTACATGGTGCATTGCTGGCGCCTGCTGCCCCCATCAGCTCCTTCTTGATAGGAGCCCTCTGCCTATCAGCCTGCCCGTCACTGCCAGTCAGAGCGTCAGCCAGTTCCTGACTTTGAGCCTCTGCTGCTTGACAGCAAGCTGTCTCTAGTGTAGGCAATGCACCCGCCAAGTACCCCACAGTACATGGAGGTGCTCTTGACGCCGCACCTGACCACTCCAGATCCTCCCTGCATCACACAGACTTTTTGTATTACATCCCAGCAGCAGATGCTGCTCTGAGCATGGGGGTCAATCTGTTTATCGAACAGCCAAACCCCCTGCAGTACAGAACTCAAGGCATGATCATCATCAGCTCATGTCTGCAACTTAGCAAAGATCAACATTGGTGTGTGCTGTGATTGAAACAGGCCACCCTCACAAGCATGGCCTTGCAGCTACTCCTTGCTTGGTCGCAACATTGTGCTCTGTGCACCGCCCATGGAAGAACCCAGATGTGCAGCAGCAACCAGCACCGCAATGCTTTTCATGAGGATTCATGTATGACATGCATGCATGTGGCAATGCCAGCAGACCCACCTATACATGGTAGCATTGGTCAGAGGTGCACTAGGTACAAGCTCTGCCTTGGCTCTTCGATGCCTCTCAGCACGCTTTGTGGGAGCTGTGTAGTCAGCCTTTGCTGTGGTGGTGGCTGTGAAAGGCATGCTTGCCCCCAAAGGTCTTGACTTGTCAACCAAGGGAGCCTGCAAATTTGTTGTGACTGATGCATATGTATGCTGCTCCATTGTCATGACTTTATCTGAGCATGATCGCTTGCTTGAGAGCTGACAAGTGCATTTTTTAAGTCCCATAGAGCTCAGTCCAATGACTGTCTTCTAGGAAAGCATTGGTTGCCAGCTGTGTATGTCAAGGCTTGCGCAACTCGAGTGTTGCTGTAGAGACAAGACCATGGTGCATTACTTAGACTACATGGCAAAGGCAAAGTGTCTGGCACAGGCACACACCATTCTGATGGCTGCAGCTTGCTGGTGATGGGCACGAGGTGCATTGAAGCTGAAGGAGATACACAGGTCAGCAGGGGATGCCTGCACATGCGTGCTTGCTAGCCAGCAGAGATGCATAGGAAACATGTGTACCGCTGGCAGTGAGGCTGTGATTGAGCATTAAGGCTGTGCCAGCTAGCTTTCATGGTCAGTGAATGCATATCAGCTCATTGCTGTTACTTGCAAATTTGCCCCAGAGTTCACAAGGTCAGTCAATGCAGATGGGCAAGCATGGTTTTGTATGTGCATGCTGCTTCTGGGGGTAGTTTAAGCATTTTCTTGCATACAGGACTTTCCAATGCACTGTGGGGCACTTCTGCTAGCCTGGGATTGCATGGTAAGCACGAAATTGCATTGAAATTGGTTACCTGGTGAGGATGGCCCCAGTCAGGGTAGTCCACACTGTTTAGGCTCTTGCCAAACCATGGATTCCCTGTTGGGTCATACTGGTTTCTAGCCACATTGACGTTGCTCTTGTTATCAAAAGCCGTTAAGGAAATTGGCTGCATCACAAGGGCAGCAATGTCATCAGCTTGAAGTAGTAGCATCAAGATGCATGATGGAGACCACCATTGGAGGTGCAGAAGTGTTGCATGCAAGCATTGGTCATACTGATGTGTACCTTCTTGATGTATGTGTTGCTGTACACAGTCTCTGCAGTGAACCTCCTCTCCGGCATCAAAGGACGCTCAGGTGCTCTGACTTTGATAGTACTGCAATGCTGAGGTGTGTAGTCGAGCTTGTTGCTCGTCAATGACCCTCCTAGCAAAGTATCATGATGAGCGGCAAAGTCGAGCAGGGTCTCGCCTGCCTGGTAGTCCTTGGTCTTGCCTGTTAGGACACTCGTATTAGGCAGTCAGATCGAAGAACGGGCCAAGCCAGACATCGAAAAGACTGCAACATTTCGAACAAAGCTAACAAGAACCACCTGCAGCGCGCAGTTTGTCCCGTCGAGCTCGCTGCCGCAGCAGCTGCTTTCTGTAATACTCTTTCTGGTATTCCGAGAGCGGGTTGCCTTCGGCCCAAGCCAGCACTTGCGCAGGCTGCAGTATAGCATCCCACTTCACAATGCGCGACGGTCTGGGTGGGTTCAAACTGAACACAGTGCCCAAGGCGCACAACGAGGCAGGAACGCACCTCTTTCGGAGTCACCTTTGATGAAGGATGCGGCATGCTTCTCTGCAGGTGAGATTTCGAGAATCGGCTTTGAAATGACGCACTAAATCATAAGCCTATACATTGCAGCAAGCTCAGTCTGCAAAAACTGCCGTGATGCGCCGAACGACACGCCTCCGGGCCAAGTTTCGAAAGCATTTTGCCCTAGCCAGCTAGCGCAAATTGCTAAATTCAAAACCCTAATCTACCAATCAACGCAGCATCGACACGCATTATACAGCGACGGCCCGGCTCGCTTGCATCGGCGACTATATTACTATTGACGTCGCAAATGCAAGCTAAAGGCCGTGTGGTGAATAAGCGGCCTTTGAGCCGGCGTTTGGTACGAACTACGGTCGCAGTGCTTGCAAGTGTGCAGGCGTTTCGACAAGTATCTCGACAATTATTTCTCTGCAGGTCTTTCTTGAACTCGAACGCGATGAAGAACACGATCTGGAGCTCCTTCTGAAAGCGTCGACAGATCCGGTATGCCATTTTTGCTAAATCTTGACTGGCGTTACGACTGTGGGTGACCTGTTACCATTTACCAGTTACCAGTCACCAGTCACCAGTTACCAGTTACCATTTATCAGTTACCAGTTACCAGTTACCAGTGACCCATGTGGCATGTAGGAGGGATTGAGCGACAGCCAGGTTCACAGCCTTCGTGACATAGTCAAGTAAATATTCATGCTATTTACCTATGAATAATATCAAGGCATTCCTTGTTGATGGCCCACAAGCCTTGAAAGTTGATGGTTTGACTTTACGTGGTCAACAGGGTTGGAGATGTAATTTTAGCCACTGGCACTTTGGAACCAGGCACCAATACGTTCAAGGTCTCCAGCCTTGACGTCATAGAAGCGTGGAAGGCAAGCCATGTCGGCATCAGCTTTGTTCCCAAGCTGCTGCCATCGCTCCATGCAGAGCTTGTTCAAACTGTACCCTCAGGTCACCAACTTCAGCCGTTGTACTGCTTTGCTGATGACTTCTCATAATAATCACCATCACAAACCACCTTAGCAGGCAGCTGAATTGCAGGCCGGTGATGCTTCATGTAAACCTGTTATTGGTTGCTTGTCAATGTTGTGGTATAACTGCAGGTCATAGCATGCCCACAGACGGAAGTGACACCAGTGTTGTGCTTGACGCAAAGCACTGCCCTCAACTGCGCCCATCTCCACAGATCCTGTGCAAATATTGGGTCAATGCTGGCAGGTGCCTGAGGGGCGATGCGTGCCATTATAGGCATGTGCAACCTGCTCAGCTTCCAGAGCTAAGAAAGGGCTGGGTTGCAGCAAGGTACATTGCTCCCTGAACAATGCACTGCATGTGCAATGTGTCATGAGCATGCTCTTGCTGCTGCAGTTCCCTTTGGTCCCATGCCTTTTGCCTTTTGCTGTGCCCAGCTCCTGCCCAAAGACGCTGTTCAGTCAGCTGCAGTACAATGCTGAATGTAATGAAAGCATGGGCGCAGCAAACTGACAACAAAACATGCCTGTGGCAGTAGAGGTTTCACCTTGGTGACACAGCGCTAGATTCAGCTTTCCATGCTTCTGCAGGCGGCGGCACAAGCAGGAGTTGTCAAGTGAAGCGGGTAACCCTCATGGCTTTGATGCAGCCAAGAAAGGCCAGCGGGCGAGTGTCTTCTGTGACTGGCTCATAGCCACATTTGGCAGGTGTCTTGCTCATGCTATCAGGCATTGTTTACTGTGCAGCAATGCAGTGCTTCCCAAAGAGGAGTGCTAGGTCCTGCCGGCAGCCACAAGTTTGTATTGGTATGTTTGGTCGATTGCTGATAATTGCTGAGCGAATGTGTGTGCCTGCAGAGTTTGCCATTCAATGCTGATGATCAAAATGCTGTCACGGCTTTGTTGCCCATGCACACATGCCCGGATCTGATCACGCACCAATGCGCAAATGCATCTACATGATCATACACCAGCAGATCCTTGACACAGAGTTGCGTCGTCAAGGAGCACCTGTTGTATATCATTGTACAGAAATTTCGTCTAATTGTGAGCTTTCTTGTGTGTGTGAGTGAGATGCTCAGTCAGGGGACCGGGGTCTTGGATATAGCAGGCGGCAGGGGCAACGTTTCCTTTGAGCTGCAAACTGTTCGAGGCATCAGGTCAGCACCCAATTGTCTTTCACCCAGCCAGGGTCACCAAGCATGTCTACCAAGCATGTCTTGTGTGCCTATCTACTGAGCCTGTGTACACAGCATTGCCAGCAGTGTTGTTGTGTGCAGCAACTCTGGCAGGACATGCTCTATCCACACCTTTTCACAAGCCTGTGTACCCTGATGCTATCCCACACTCTTTCCATACGTGCTGTCACAGCCATGTCATCTGCTGTCAAGTAACAACACTCATCATTGCTCTTTGCCAACATCTGTATATTTTGTGCAGGTGTACTCTGATAGATCCACGGCCACAGAAGCTGTCCAAGACCCAAAGGAAGTGGTTGCAGCACTTCAACCAACACAGGTCTTGTGTTACAGCTGGGACTGAAGTCACCAGCAACACAGCAGTAGTCGACTGCAGTGATGCAGAAACCCCTGCTGCTGGCCAAGGCAATGACTTGCCAGCATCAGCTGACAGTAGCCCTGACAAGTCAGCATCCACAGCTGCCACCACCATTCAAAATGTGTCCTGTGCAGCTACCAAGCACCCTTTTGATCACACAGCTGCCCAAGAACATTTGCCAGCATCTGCATCAGCGCTGCCGCCTATTGACCAACCAGCATCAGATGACAACCTGACATCAGGAGATGCTAGAACTCATGCGACGTGTTCAGACTTGCCAGGCCAGGCATTCACAGACATACCAATGGACAGTTCCAGTCCACTGCCTGCCAGTCTTGAACCAGCGCCTGCTAATCCCCAGCCACATCCTGCCAATCTCCAACCAGCGCCCGTCAGCCCCCAGCCAGCGACTGCCAACGGTGTAATGTCATTCAGCAGACATGGACCTGCTGCTGCTGAGGTGGCAAGCCTCACACATGGGCCGCATGGTGATGAGGTGCATGCACCTACACATTGGAGTGGTGTCCAGAACAGCAGAGAGGATCTGCGAGGCAGTCTGAGTCAGCAAATACAGGTGACTGCAGGGTATCAGGCAAT
>JAABUV010007586.1_pt1 | contig 11335 bp, 10 predicted proteins | sample 5559971 | NCBI WGS metagenome assembly JAABUV01 (sample SAMN10711881, study PRJNA513362) | rock metagenome | isolation source: Antarctica rocks | place: Antarctica: Victoria Land, Knobhead nord | collected 2015-12-19
GGGGTGTGGGGATGATATCTAGGTATTTGCTCTATTTGCACCAAATTTGAGGCTGATTTGTGTGTTTTCCCCGCCAAATTCGCTAAAACCCGAAAACTGAACCAGACTTTTGCATACAACGATACATACATTTCTATCGCCTTTGTTTTATTCAATCTCACTCACAACCCCACTCACCATACCTCAAAAACGTCGTCAACGTTTGATGACTACCAAATGCAATCCGGGAGCGCTTCTGAGGCTGTGAGGACAGCAAAGGCTTTAGCCGATGGTCTATCAAAGCACCAGACCGAGGCCATCATATCTTCCGACATTGATTTACACGCAAATGGCTAAGGCATAGCCAATATTTAAGCTGAACGCGGGCGATCTTGAGCTGGCAGGAAACAAGGAGCCGTCTAGGAAGTCGTTGGTCCACGGAGGGGCCCTCAATAGCTCAATTGCAAAGCTACAGTAGATTGTGCGGTGGTCAAGATTACCCGGATCTATAAATAGACGCAGGCGGAATTCGTCCCACGATTGGCGACTATCCCCACACGACATGACCATAGCGTTGCTTTTATCAGCCTCATACTCGCTTTACCACAAGATAGCTCCCATAGTGTTACCTCTAGTGACAAAGTTTCAGCGACTACAAGCCTAGCTTTTTCGAACCGACATGGCAGAAGTTGATGCGTAAGTAGACCCATTTTGATACAGCAGGAAATGATCTGAGCCTACTTGTCTAGTAGAAAGCCCTGCTTCGATTTCAGGCGGGGAAAATGCAAGTACGGAAACAGATGCAAGTTCACTCACGAGTCCAAGCCCACTTGGAAAGCACCTCATCGCGAACCACGCCCATATTTAAGAACATCGAAAGGCTGCTTCAAAGGGCAGCAGTGCAAGTTCTCGCACGAAACTGTGGCGGGTAACGGTGCCAATACACAATCACCGCAGTCTACCGCTAGGTTACGACCACGGACCGAACTCGAAACCAGCCTCCGAGAGTGGACGTTCCTTATCCCGAGGCAGAATACGCGGTTTCAAATTGTGGAGATCGGGAACTTCTTCAAGATGGCCTGGGACCTTACCAGCAAAGAGCATACAGAAATTGGGCAACAGATTATCAAGAAGCTAGCGACTGAGGAAGGTCAAAGCCCTTACAGATGAACAGGCCGATGGCGTCGAACTAGAAACGAGGCTGCGTAGCTTTGAGGACAGAACGCTCCCCTTTTTCCGAACCATCTCTCACCCGGACATTCTGTCGTTCCTGATTTTGGAGATACCACTCGATACTATTTGCACATTTCTTTTTGGCCCAAATGGTCGTCGTGCTATCAACCTGTTCGAGTCTACGACCTCCGCTTGTGGTGCCCTTGCTTGGGACGAAAGAGCCAAAGATGAAGAGCTAACTTCGATTGCGGTAACAGCGAGCTTAGCAGTGCTGGAAAGAATCGTGGAGTTAAACCAAGGCGCCCAGGTCATTCCCGAGTTCACGTCGATTGTGAACGACTTTTCAACCGCTATCCCAGAACAACTCATCCAGACCGGAAGTCGAAGCTTAGCCCGTATTCGCCAACGACTTGGTGTTGGAGCTGTAATGCCAGTGTCAGGGGGCCGCCCTCTAGAGCAAAAGAGCCATCGACCGGTCTTCGAAGTAGGCCAAGACCTTCCTGGTGCGTTATCTGAACTAGGTCCACGCCACGATAACGATCATGCAAATATCTTCGACATCAAGATCCTGCCGACTACCGAAGAAATTCAGTCCCTACGACTGGAGTACCTCCCTTCAAGCGATCCTACGAAGCACCATTTTCCTGGTCTGGTGGGCTTACTTGATCGACAGTTTAGACTTCTGCGTGAAGATACAGTTGGTCAACTCCGGGATGCAGTGCAGATTAAGTGTAAGCGGCTCAACAAACTCACCAATGCCCAACCGCCACCGAAGCGACAGAACAACGGCGTTCGAAATATCATCTACTAGAACGTCGCTCTGCTTCGGCTTGAATTCGATCGGAAGAGAGGGCTCCAGGTTGTGGCTGAGTCTGACCAACCTCCCGCACTGGCGCGGAAAGGAGCCAAGGAGCGAGAAGAATGGTGGAGGAATACCAAACAGCTACAGATCGATGCTTTTGTATGCCTTGTCTCTTCTACATGTCGTGCTATCTTTTTCTCTGTTTGCGATCCTACTCCGACGCCTCCGCCAAAGAGAAAAAATGGCGATGAAGAACGTGAAGTTCGATCAGCCGGATATAGGAGAGCCTCCGATGAGCGACCGAATCTTTTCAAGCATGCGGACCGAGCCACCTTAACGCTTAGCCCAGTGGATCATAATTCGGAAGATATCACTTAGATGAACAGTCACCTCGGAAAGGCTCACAAGCCACGACAGTCGCTTGTCGAGTTCCCAGGAATTCTGCTACCGTCCTTCCGACCGACGCTGCAAGCACTTCAAAAAATGAGCCGCACCCTCGATCTCCCTTTCGCTCAATTCTTCGCCCCCGACATACAATATGTAGGAGACGTCGATATACCTGCCCCTGCGTACTCTCGCAGGCCTGGCTTCGCCTTCAACCTGGAGACCTTGAGTGGAGGAGAGCAGCTGAGACTTACACCTGGACAGCCTTTCGAGGATACCATACTCCGCGAGAAATCCACACTCGACAATGCGCAGCAGCTGTCTACCCTGAATGCATTAAGTAGATGTCTTGCGCTAATTCAAGGCCCGCCAGGTACCGGCAAGAGTTACACTGGTGTCGCTATTATTAAGGCCTTACTGAAAAACCGCAATGCAGCCAAGCTGGGGCCAATTATTTGTGTATGCTACACAAATCACGCTCTCGACCAACTTCTCGAGCATCTGGTTAAGGATGGCGTGGAGCAGCTCATTCGTTTGGGGTCGAGATCGACATCAGAGCTCCTCCAGGACTTGAACCTCCACCATGTATCGAAGGAAATCAAACCCACGAAGGTCGAAGGCCATGAGAAATATCAACTCTATGAAAAGTTGGATATCGCTCTTGATGAAATTGAGAAGCTCATGCCAGGCCTCAGGGATCCAGCCGGCTGGAGTAGTGTCAAGGAATATCTCAAGAAACACCATAACGGTCACTTCAAACAAATTTGCGGACGGAGAGTTGACGAGCAGGGATTCCAGGAGGTACGCGGTAAGAAGTTCAATGCTTTGAATAGCTGGATCAAAGGAGCACCCAAGCGCCTTGCTTCAACTCGCCCGGTTCCGGAGCTTCTCGGTGTCAATTTAAAGGAGATGTCAGGCTCCGAGCGATTGGCTTTGCACAGGTACTGGGTCCAACAAAACACCATGGAACTTACCCGCCGTTTTCTGCACGTTCTCGACTCATATCGCCACATCAATGATTCGCTTAAAAAGTGCCACCAGGAGCTAGACCTGCGTTGCCTACTTCGCGCGCACATCATCGGTGTTACAACCACAGGCCTGGCACGAAATTTAGACATCCTCCGCCGAGTGCGAGTAAAAGTGGTGGTGTTTGAAGAGGCTGGAGAGGTATTGGAGGCACATACCCTCACCGCACTTCTGCCTTCCGTCGAGCATGCCATTCTTATTGGGGATCACGAGCAGCTAAGGCCCCAGATCAACAACTACGAGTTCCAACACGACAATCCCAGGGGTGCAAAGTTCTCGTTGGATATCTCGCTTTTCGAACGACTGGTCCATCCTCAATCTGGATATCCGAAGCTTCCTTACAGTTCGCTGGAGGTTCAGCGTCGGATGTATCCATCGATTGCGGAGCTGATTAGGTCCACGCTCTATCCTAAGTTGCAAGATCACCCATCAGTATCCACGTATCCAGAAGTCGACGGAATGCGGAAACGTCTCTTCTGGCTCGATCATAACAAGAGGGATGCTTCCCCCTCGAATACAGCGGAGTCATTTTCCAAGACTAATGCTTGGGAAGTAGAGATGACAGCTGCTCTGGTCTCCCATCTCGTCCGCCAGGGAATCTACCGGAACGAAGATATCGCGGTCCTGACTCCTCATCTGAGACAGTTGCAGAAGCTCAAACAGCGCCTACGATCCTCCTTCGCGATCGTGGTCGGTGACCGAGATCTCGAATATTTGGAGGCGAAGGGACTGGAGGGTGACAGTGAAGAAGAGACGACTGCAAATCAAGGTAATGTTCGCAAGACAACGTTGCTGAACGCTTTGAGGATCGCTAGTGTGGACAGCTTCCAGGGAGAAGAGGCGAAAGTCATCGTCATCTCATTGGTCCGGTGTAACGACGAAAGAAAGTGTGGATTCCTAAAGATGTCGAATCGCATCAACGTCTTGCTAAGTCGCGCCCGCCACGGAATATATATCATCGGCAACACACACACCGCACGTCCTGTTCCTATGTGGGATAAGGTTATCACAATCCTCGATAACGGCGGAAACATAGGTAACACTCTAGCGCCATGCTGCCCCCGACATAAAGAAACCCCAATCGAGGTGTCGGAGCCCGACGACTTCTCTATCTTGTCGCCCGAAGGTGGCTGCAACAGAAAGTGTATCTCACGACTTAGATGCGGACATGCCTGTATCAATAAATGCCATTCGGAACCGCTGCATAATGCCGTTCGGTGCCTGGAGCGCTGCCAAAGGATCAAGAAAGGTTGTGATCACGCCTGTCCGAAGATTTGCGGAGACCTCTGTGATTCGAAATGTCAAATCCAGATGCCGAATATCGCCTTGCCTTGTGGGCACGTTCAAACAAGTTTGGCATGCCACCTGGTACAGGCTCCGGAAGCTGTTCAATGTCATGTCTTGGTTGAAACTGTTATGCCAGATTGCAAGCATACTGTAAAGGTTCATTGCTGCGAATTTCCACTTGCAGTAAATTACCCATGCAACGCTACAGGCGGGGCCGTTCTCGGGTGTGGCCACAATTGTAAACAGATTTGCAAGAATTGCAATCCAAGAGGTGAAAGCGGCCATATCTCGGATATTAATCACGGTATCTGCAAGACTCCATGTGGTAGACAGTACACCACCTGCAGCCATGCGTGCTCAGAGGCATGCCATGGGGATAAGCCATGTCGGCTCTGCTTGGAGCCGTGCGAAGTTCGGTGCAGTCACTCGCGTTGCAGTAAGAAGTGCCACGAGCCTTGTATTCCTTGCGTCGAAAACTGCTCTTGGTCTTGTGCACATCGCGGCCCGTGCAAATTGCCATGTGCGGTGCCCTGTGACCTGCTTCCGTGTTCCAAACGCTGCTCGTTGACACTCAGTTGTGGTCATGAGTGTCCTTCCGTCTGCGGAGAGGTATGTCCAGAGGCCCGATACTGTCAGAAGTGCGCCGATAAGTCGGTGAAGGATACGATGGTTGATTGCATCGTGGGATCCACCTACGCGGAGATTGATTTAGACGAAAGCCCTTGTATCATACCATCTTGTGGTCACATCCTCACTTTCGAAAGCATGGATGGCCACATGGAGATCGCGAAACACTATACCATATCTGATGACACTAATGGCGAGACCTCATTGAAGTCGAGGTCGGTTCCATTCTCGACCTCGGACCTGAAAAACTGTCCTATGTGCCGTAGCCCTCTTCGCAATATCAATAAATATGGCCGCAAAGTTCGACGAGCGTGGATCGACGAGGCGACTAAGAAATTTATTGTTTGGGCAAACGCTCAGTTTGTTCCCTTGGCCTTCAGAGCGGAGCAGGCAGAGGCCAAACTTCGAGAGTCCGTCACTGCAAAGCAACCCCCCAAATCTCCGCTGCCTGGACAGGCGGAGCTATCTTCTGCGCTTGACAAGCTTTCCCTCGAGCAAATTGGGCTTACCGGTTCTCGTGATCAACAGATAAAGGTAAGTGCTAGATACAAGGATATCTCCTTGCTCCGCACTGACATTAAAAGATTTCTCAAGGAGGTTGATGAAGCAGAACAACCCATCAGCCGCATTCACGGTCTCGTACAAGACGCCCACAAACATCGTGGGGTCAACACCGAAATCACTGACGTACCCTCTGTACTTCAAGTCCGCAACCGGCTCCTAGCAAGAGTGCTACTCCTCCGCTGCGACTACACCATACTCTCCGACTTCGTCACTCACGACGGTGGAATTGCTTCAGGGGGATATCTTCGAGACTTTCGTCTCAGTCTTGCCCTCAATCGAAAAGATTGCGAGAACTTGATCCAAGAGTCCCGATGCCGGCAACAACCCGCACACGAAGTCGAAGTTCTCCTATATTGGGCCCGCTTCGTCGCCTTACAGCGCAGCTGCTCCGCCAGCCTCTCTGACGCAGACATGACCACCCTCGTCGACCGTGCCCACGACCAGCTCCACCTCGCCCGCACTATTTGCAACACCTACCCGGGTCAAACAGCCGGCATGCCAGCGGAAGTGTCTGAAGCAGAGAAAATGCTCCGCGACTCGACATTCTATGCGCCTGTGACGAATCTAGAGAAGGCAGCCGTGTACGCGGCCATGGCGCAGAGCTTTCAAGGTACGGGACACTGGTATTACTGCGCTAATGGACATCCGTTTACAGTGGGCGAGTGCGGCACGCCGATGCAGACGGCTAGGTGTCCGCAGTGTGGGGCTACTGTGGGTGGGACCCACCATCAACCTGCAGCGGGGGTGACGCGGGCAGTAGACTGGAAGTGGAGTTTGAGAGGCGAGAGCGGTAGATTTATTAGATGCTGGAAGGGTTGTCAGTGGAAGAAAGGCGATGCGGCGTTCTTGTTCCAGTTTAAAGTGGGAGGGAAATCGCTTGACCGGTGTCAGAGTGCCGCGATAGGCGGGGTTGCAGTAGGTGATATTCACGCTGGAATTGCTCGGGCGGCACTCACAAGAGTGGCCTACATTCTGTGATTCCTTGGGACATTTAAGTCCAGCTTCATGGACAGAAGTCTATTTAGAGGTCTTTACGCTGAGAGACATTGTTTTTACTCTACGCTACTGGTATTCTCCCCTCAATCTCTAACGTACAAGCGATGATTCTCTAACAACTCGTACAGATCCTAAAAACTTCCTCGCGGGCGTTCGTCGTCCCTCAATCCTGGATCGAGCTGTATATCCCGCGAATGAGTTAAAGCAGCCTTTCACCTAGGTCACTGGTGTGGGAGGATACGTACAAATATCATGAATGCCTTCTCCAGCTAGTGCAGACCTTCTCTCGTCTCCTTACCCGTTTGGACAAAGCGCTGCGACAAGGCTGGTCTTTCTCGTACGGCAGAAGAATTTACCATCAGTCACTTTTGCAGCAGCGAAACGCAGAGATTCTGGTGATTGGGCTCGTCAACCTACCAACATCTCAAAGTGGGATTAGTACTGTGAGGCAATATGCAAATGAGATGAGTTTTGGGGAGTTGAGGCCTTTTAATTTGTCACTGAATTGTGGATGCGGAAGGTCTTTCGCTACTCCTCTATACGTGCAGATCATCTCGAATACAAAAATCCCGACGAGCTAGGCCAGAAACTTCCTTCCTCATTTGCGATGTACGAAGGCAAGAATTCACTGATAATCGTGTCCAATGATCCACGTCAATCACAATCCTTCAGCAAGTTTCAAAATGAGGCTGGAGTGACGACCCTGTTTATTGACTTGATTGCAGATGTTGCTACCCTCCTCAAGAAATTCGAAGCCGACATGGCTCTCGAAGTCGATGAACTCGTCGCCGAAAAGATGCAGCAACAGTTGGACCGTCCTGGTCAAGCCCCTTGACACCGTCGGGTCCCCAGTCCTTGATGCCGACACACCCGGTTTCCAGGGCGATCCATACGCGGATGTGCTCGAGCCGGAGGATTCGGAAGCACCAGTCTCCTCGTCGCTCACTAGACTCTCCACTCCACCCACGGGCACCATGCCTGAGGCACCTCTGCCGGATCTTGCTACCACCACCGCTGATAAACCTGCGCCTCCAACTGCACCTGCACTCCCTTTAAAACGTAAGAAGTCATTCATGATTGATATCCTGCTTGTTCCCTTGCTGACCGCTTGCTAGCCTGGCACACAAACTCTCCTGAACGTGAAGAACCCAATCATCCCGGGCTGGGTCCTGACGATGGATCTATGAAGGCCCTCATACAAGAGCCGGAGGAAGACGATCAGGAAGAGGAGGAACAACCCAAGAAAGGACCAAAGAGAGGACCAAAGAAAGTACCAAAGAAAACACCAAGGAAGGGGAAGTGGGACAAAGGTGGTAGGGGAGGGAACGATGGTCGTGGAGGAGGGAAGACGGGGGGTCGTGGAACAGGGAAGAAGGGGGGTCGCGGCGGAATAAAGGGCCGACGCCAGATTTTCCAAGTTCACGAGCTCTTTGCGAAGCTCGAGAATCTCACGACACCAGAGGCCAAATCAAGTCAAGGACTGGAAATCCTCGTCCAAATGGTGATAACATGTCAGCACGTACACGGTCGACGCATCCTACATGAGATGTTAACAAGGTCATCTCGGCTAGACCCAGGCTCAAGAGCGAGCATTGCCCTGACTATAACCAAGCTCAGTCGTTACTCCTCTGTATGCCGATTCCTTCTACAAGCTGCACGGAAATATCCAGTCTTTAGCAGAGTTCGATTCTCCGCCGTTTGTTTCAGAGCGCCGAATCTGCCTGCCACGGAACTTGATTCAATGACGACGGACATCATTCATAGTCTATTAGACGACCCCAAGCCTAGAAAGCTCGCGTCGAAGTTTCATGGGTCATCTTCATTCGCAATCAAAGACCAAATACGTCATGAAGCAACCTTAGCCGTTCCTGTGCATGCAGAAGTCCAGCTGCTTTTCCACTACGAGCGAAACCCCTGCAATCTACCTCCCAGAATCATATGTTCGAGCAAACAGGCCTGCTTCCTTTGCGACCTGTGCTTCAGGATACATGGCAGGTTCACCACTCCGAGCACGCATGGAAGACTCTATGAGAAGTGGGCATTGCCGGGTGCAGTGAAGAGTATCGGAAAGGCCGACGGAGACATCCTTACCACATTAGGGAGTTTCGTCTCAGCAATTTAAAATGCCCTTCTATACGAAACTCAATCGATTAGGACGTCCTATCCAGATCCTTACGAGAGCATAATCCTCCACTCTGCGGTCTATTCACAGTCCAACCAATCCACGACCAGCGCTCGTAGTTCATCAGCAAGCCAAAGACCTGTACGGTATAAAGATCCGATATCTGCTTCCAAGAATGACACTATATCGAACAAGTTCACCCACACCCTACGCAGGAAAGACTGTGAGATTTGAATTCAGCTGACTCAGAGCTACAATTATGTCTCTCAAAGTATGTCAGATACTCAATGCGCGAAATTCACCTTCAGCCGGGGAACAGCTGCCAGGCGGAGGACTTAGCGATTCAGCGCATCGAAATATCTCCAACCTCATTTACTAGATCAAACCTTCATATTTTTCAATCGTTTTACAAGCATTGAACTCGGCTGATTCAAAGCTACAAATATGTCTCTCAAAGTATGTCGAGTAGTCACCGCGCATAGATTGATCCGAGCGGGGGAAGGTGCTAAGAGATGGGAGGGCCGAAGCAGCCTGCGCAGTAATATCCCCAACCCCATTTACTAGATCAAACCTTCGTATTTTTCGATTATTTCTGAATCACTGAACTCGCCTCGGTCGGCTCTACAATCGCCGTCATAGAAAGTTCTTGGTTAGAGGGCGCCTTTGCGAAGTTCGGGGCTGGTGGCCGATTGACCGGGGGGGTGGCCCCGCTAGCCGTCGGCGGCCTAGCGGCGGGTGGATTTCTCTGGGCCACCGATGTCGGGAATAAGAGGTAGTATGTGAGCCTATCGTAGTTTTTTCAAGCGATCGTCTTTTTATGCATCGGGTGGCCTTGTTATCTACCCCTGCAGTGGTCGCCCCAGTTCGCCTGATTTATTGTTGTTACACTGCTTAGGTACCTCACACCATGAGAAGATCTTTCTATATGTGAAGTGGAGCATCATATTCTTGAGATGGGAATGATAGAGCACGAGAGAATGATTGAGGCAGCCGTACTCGACAGATACGATCGGGGAGGTATTTAACGAATTCATGCTTTCCTGACCAACCAAAGAATACAACGTCTGAATCGCACGAAGCACTACTCCGTACATCTCCCCCTATACGTGCCCCTCACTAAACTCCAAGTATTCGCTTAGTGCTTACCGGCCACCCAACCCTATCGGCCACCCAACGTTTTTTTCAACATTATGTTACATTCTATACAATTAATCGACGCTTTGATCATTACACGCTTCATAATCCTTTGAACCTTAGTTCGCTTGCCATACCAGGTATTTCTGTGCTTTATAGTAGCCTTGTGAACCTTGTTAAGAACACGCTTATCGCTGCGTTGTGTACGCTCTCGTTGACGTAAATCCTCCAAATTTTGCCTATCCCGTGTCATACCTCGAGCCTCTTTGGCGTATAGTACACCTCCTGATTGTAGAACCTTAGCAGATTGCTTTTTGCGTGCGTTTCGGGCGTTGGTGGCCGATTGAGTGCGGGCTAATCTGGACTCTAGTAGGCTAACCCGACGAGCCATCGCATGTGATCCTCTAATAAACTGATCAAGCTTCGTTGAAACCACGGGTTCGAGCCCTGGCATATCCATTAATTGAACGCCTTGATCGAGTATTTGCTTTCTGGATGTAGGAGTTTTCCATTCCTGTAGTGATGCGATAGCAAAGAGACCTGGGGTGAGGGTGTAACTGGTCGAGCTTCGAGCGCGCAATTCTCGTCCGCATCGCGTTCGGACGCGTTTGTATGACTTCAATAGCTTGTTGGATTCGATCCTCCGTTTGCATGTAAATAGAAGTCATTGTGTTGAATTTTGGTCGATTTTTGAAGTTGGTGGATTTAATTTTTGAAAAAAAACGTTGGGTGGCCGATAGGGTTGGGTGACCGGTAAGCACTAAGCGAATACTTGGAGGGGCACGTATACATTCTTACCTTCATGGCATACCAGCAGATATGCGCTCTACAGGCTTTGCACTCCCTATGATTGCAGCCTTCCAACTTTTGGATCATGCACCCGCACGGCCTGTAATAGATACAGGGGAAATAGACTGTGAGGAGCTCGTCTGGCTTTATTACATAGCTACAACCACGAAGCATTTGTTCTCAATCACTGTTATCCCTTTGTCCGTCACCACCATACGCCCGCTAAGCAGGGGCCAAAGACAAGGAATTAGTTGGCCACATCGCTGAGGCGCAAGAAATAAGAGTGTGGCTCGTGAGCGGGAGGCTGAGGCGACCAATCTCACCCCCACGCGGGTAGCAAAAAAAGCCGGACTCACAAATTTTCCCCGCACCCAACCACCAAATTTACTACTCATTTTTCCGAGAACCATGGAACCAGAGGATCACTACAACCATCATGACACTCCTACTAA
>JAABUV010007588.1_pt1 | contig 11334 bp, 8 predicted proteins | sample 5559971 | NCBI WGS metagenome assembly JAABUV01 (sample SAMN10711881, study PRJNA513362) | rock metagenome | isolation source: Antarctica rocks | place: Antarctica: Victoria Land, Knobhead nord | collected 2015-12-19
CGGGCTCCGCCCTCCGCCGCATCCTCCCGCACCACCTCAACCCGCCTCAGACTGGGGAATTTTCAAACAACACAAAGTGGGGAATTTTCAGTTGACAATGACAAAGGATGCACCACCCCCGCGAGGTGCTTCAGCCTGAGGCCGCGATCGATCGCCACCACGACCTCTGTGATCGCTTCACTGGCGCGTTCGCCGACAAACGTGCCACCGAGGATCCGACCGTCGGGCAGGGCAAGCAGCTTCAGGAAGCCTTGGGTGTCATCTTCGCTAACCGCGCGGTCGACGCGGGTGAGGGCAAGCGTTCCGGCCTGCAGCTTGTCTCCGTATCTTCTGCGTGCCTGCTGCTCTGTCAGCCCAACCCGGGCCACTTCCGGGGACGTAAATGCGACACGCGGCATAGCGCGTGGCGTACCCGGGGCGTTTCCCGGCAGTAGAGCGTTGCGCGTGGCCTGGAAACCCTGCCAGCCTGCCAGGTGCGAGTACTGCGGGCCTCCCAGCACATCACCCGCTGCGTAGATGTTGCGCGCGGACGTGCGTAGATGCGCATTGACTCCGATTCCTTCTTGCGTGTAGCGGACTCCCGCGCGTTCGAGTCCAAGCCCCTGCACGACCGGCGCGCGGCCTGTGGCGATGAGCAGCATGTCGCCACATACCTCCCCTGCGGAGGTGGTGAGGGTGAACACATCGCCTGAATGGGAGGCTGCAGTTGCGCGTCCATGCACCCACTCGATGCCTTCTGCCGCGAAGACAGACGCCAGCACCGCGGCCGCCTCCGGCTCTTCGGTGGGCAACAGCGCTTCGGCAATCAGCGACACCTCCGCACCCAGCCGGCGGTAGCTCTGGGCTATCTCGCAGCCAACGGGTCCGCCTCCAACCACGATCAGCCGTTGCGGCAAGCGATCGTTCTGGAAGATCTGCTTGTATGTCCGGTAGGGCAGATCATTGAGCCCTGCGATGGTGGGGATGCGCGGCTGGGCTCCCGTGTTGATCATAACTTTGCCTGCGGTAATTCGCTGCTCGCCTACCTGTATTGTGTGTGCGTCCGCGAAGCTGGCCGGGCCCAGCAGCACCTCCATCCCCTTCGCACGCAGCGCCTCCGGCGTGGTGGGTGCATAGATGTGTTCAATAGTGGAGTTCAGCCACGCCCTCACCCGCGGCATGTCTGTGGTCCTCGCCTCTGCGCCGACACCGAAGCGCGCGGCCTGCTGCACGGCATGCGCGACGGAAGCGGCCTTGATCAACGACTTGCTGGGTACGCATCCAGACCAGGTACAGTCCCCGCCAATGCGATCCTTCTCAATCATTACGACGCGCGCACCCAGCTTGAGCGCGAAGTCCCCAGCAATAAGGCCAGACGCGCCGGCACCGATAATCGCGAAATCGTATTCGTACCTCATTGGCTTGTTTCTCCTGCATCGGCCGCAGCGTCCTGTGGGATGCGCGCCATCAGGAGTAGCCCGGCGAATGCCAGGGACACCGTTCCCAGGAGCAGACCATCAAAGCCGAACAGCCTGCCCAGCCAACCTGCCATTAAGGAGCCGGCAATCGCGCCGACGCTCAGCAGTACAGAGTAGATACCCATGGCGCTGCCTTTGCCGAGGCCACCGTGCAGCGAGCCCGCAAGCCATGAGAGCGCTGCCGGGGTAAAGCCCGTCTCCACCAGGATCAGCAACGCCGTCGCGATGCCCACGGTCCATCGGTAACCGGTGCTCGCATTCCCCGCATGGTTTACAAGATAGAAGCCCAGGCACACCGGCAACATGGTCGCGAGAGAAACCAGCATGGTGCGATGAACACCCACACGCGCCAAGGCCATGCTCCAGCCCGTAACGCCGGTTGCGAACAGCAGCGCATACACCAGCAGCACCCAGCCGAAGTGTCTGGGGTCCGCGGCATACAGGCCGTCGAAGAACTGGGAGCGATGTGGTGGCGACGGTGCAGTCATCAAGAAGGCAAGGGTGGGTCCTAGCCACAGCCCGGTTACCGCGTTGACGCAGAGCCACACCGGTGCCAGGCGACGCACATGCTCATCCCGCAATGCGAACCGGAGGCCGGCCAGAGCGCTGTGTCCCGGGGCGGTTGCGGCACCACCTGCAAAGAGCGCGAGCAGCAATGCTGCAAGCAGGTATCCTGCCGCCACGAGGCTAAACGCGGTGCTATGCAAGTGGCTCCACAGCTGGGTTGCGGCTACACCTCCCAGGGCCAGACCGGCCAGAAGCGAGAGTTCGAAGAAGCTCATGGCGCGTGCACGGGCGTGCAGGTCGCTTTGCGTTCGATCTGCCAGCCACGCCAGCAGCGGCGGCGTGATGGCTGCGACGCTGACGCCTTCGAGAACCCGGCTGAGATACAGGATCGCGCCGTTGTGTGTGAGGCCGAAGAGTTGCACCGCGACCGCTCCCAGCAGCGCACCCGTCACCATGACCCAGCGCGGTTTCCACGCGTCTGCCAGCACGCCCAGCGGGACCGAAAACAGGAGTTCGGCTGCATAGGCTACTGCACCGAGCGTGCCGGCCGTACCAGCCCCCGCAGACCCGATGCGGCTCGCCTGCAGGGACACGAGGTAAAGTCCAACCAGCGTGCCGCTTGCACTGCCTGCGACGCGAAGCAATCCGTTCGCCGACAGCGTGCCTGCCAGTGATCCACGCTGGTCAGTCATCGAAGCTGTACTTTTGGCGGAGTATCATCAGTTCGTCGCATAGGAGAGTTGGCTGCTCCAGCGTACGCTCGCGGCCGCACGACGGCCAGCGCCACCCGCGGAAAGAGGCCACCTTGTCGATACGCAACCTTGAAGTGCCCTATGTGCCGGTGCAAAAGAAGGACGCGGATTACGTTTTCTATGAGCTCACCCGCAGCATTTGCCCAGAGTGCCGCAAGGTCATTGATGCCAAGGTGCTGCTGCGCGACAACAAGGTCTACATGAGCAAACGCTGCCCCATCTGCGGTCCGTTCGAAGGTCTCATCTACGGAGACGCGCAGGCCTATGTCGCCTTTGGCAAGTACAACAAGCCGGGAACCATTCCACTGCGGTTTTCGACAGAGATTGTCGAAGGTTGTCCGCACGACTGTGGCCTTTGTCCTGACCACCAGCAACATGCCTGCCTTGGCATCATTGAGGTGAACAGCGCCTGCAACATGGCATGTCCGCTGTGCTTTGCCGATGCGAGCCCCGGCTTTTCGCTTTCGCTGCCGGAGATTGAAGAGATGTTGGATCACCTGGTTGCGACAGAAGGCAATCCGGAGGTCGTCCAGTTCTCTGGCGGCGAGCCTACGATCCATCCCCAGATTCTTGACTTTGTACGTGCTGCCCATGCGCGCGGGATCCGTCACGTCATGATCAACACGAACGGCAAACGCATCGCCGTGGACGACCGCTTCCTCGCCGAACTCAACGAGGTACGCGCCTCCATTTACTTTCAGTTCGACGGCTTCGAGGAAGAAACCTACCGCATCATCCGCGGCGAACCCGGCATCCTCCCCGAAAAGCTCAAGGCTCTCGACCGACTCGCGTCCATCGGCATCAACTGCACCCTGGTTCCCGCGATTGAGCGTGGGGTCAACGAGCACGAGATCGGTCGCATCATCGAGTTTGCGATCCGGCACCCCGCCGTACGCGGCATCAACTTTCAGCCGGCCTTTCACGCGGGACGCCACATGGATCACGACCCGATGAACCGCATGACAATTCCGGACATTCTGAAGCTGATTGAGGCGCAGACCGCAAAACAGTTCATGGTGTCGGATTTCATCCCCGTCCCTTGCTGCTTTCCCACCTGCAACTCGGTGACGTACGCTCTGATCGATGGCGACAAGGTGACGCCGCTTTCGCGCATCGTCAATGTGTATGACTACCTGGACTACATCACCAATCGCGTTATGCCGGATTTCTCGCTGGAGATCCGCAAGGCGCTTGAAGGCCTGTGGTCCTCCTCCTCGGTCCCGGGCTCACAGAAGTCCGCCGAGCAGTTTCAGGTCTCCTGCGAGGCCTGCGGCATCCCTGGCGACGGCACGCTCGGCGATCTCGCCAAGAACATGCTGATGATCATGCTGCAGGACTTTATGGATCCTTATACCTTCAACCAGAAGAACCTCATGAAGTGCTGTAAAGAATTCCTGATCCCGGGCGGCAAGCAGATCCCCTTCTGCGCCTATAACACCGTAGGCTATCGCCAGCAGGCGCGAACACAGCTCGATGCGATGGAGCCCGCACGTCGCCAGGCGCGGCGTGACGGCGTACCCTTCACGCCGCAGCCGGTAATCTTCGACGTAAAGGGCGCCCAGTGGATGCGCACGGACACAATGAGCGCTCTCCATGCCATCCAGCCGGTCGTGTCGGCATGATCGAAACTCAGCCGCAACTCTTAGACGCCACCGTCAAGCAGTGCTGCGCCACTTTCTACGGCAGTGATGCTGCACGCTTCCTGCTGGGCGAAAGCTTCCACCCTGGCGGCACACAGCTTACACATGAGCTAGGGCAGCGCCTGGGACTTGGCCCACACTCCCGCGTGCTGGACGTGGCTTCCGGTCAGGGCACCAGTGCGCTTTACCTCGCAGAGACATTTGGTTGTGAAGTTGTAGGCATTGATTTCAGCGAAGAGAATGTCCGCCTCGCCCGGGCTAATGCGGATGAGCGCGGATTCGGGACTCGCGTCACCTTCGTACTTGGTGATGCCGAGCACCTGCCCTTCCCGAATGCAGATTCTGATGCGGGCTTTTCCGCCATCGTTTGCGAATGTGCCTTTTGCACTTTCCCGAACAAGGCCGCTGCGGCCGCGGAGTTCTTTCGCGTGCTCGCCCCGGGAGGACGCCTAGGGCTTACCGATCTGACCAAGGTGGCGGCCGCCGCGCCGGAACTCGATGGCCTGCTGGCCTGGATTGCCTGCATCGGCGACGCACAAGCAACAGAAAGTTATGAGACCTGGCTCCGGTCCGCTGGTTTTGAGATAGCAGAGCGGCTCGATCGCAGCGGGTGCTTGGTGGAGATGGTCCGTCGGGTGAGCGGTAGGCTGCTGATCGCGGAGTTGATGACCGGGCTGCGCAAGCTGGACTTACCCGGATTCGATCCGGCGCAGGTCAAGCAGTTCCTTGCCGCCGCTTCGAAAGCCATTTCGCGTGGAGAGCTCGGTTATGTTCTGCTCCTCGCAGCTAGCAGCCAAGCCTCGCTATGAGTTAGCCTCCCGTAGGAAGTTCGATGATCTCGCCCCAAATAACAAAGTCAGCCCAAAAAGGAGCCGGGAGCTTATCAGTCTCCGTAGACGCTTCGTGAGCGTCGCGCCGAGCGGTACCAGGGCTTAGAACCCGCCTCGCTCTCCTGACAAAACAATGGGATAGGCTTTGCAACTTTGCAACCGGTTTCTTGTAGGTGAAGTCGAGCTGGACCTGCTCATGTCCCTTCGGATGTTGTTCTCGCCATAGCTCCAAAAGAAGCGGCGGCACGGCGGAGAGAGCAGCTTTGGTGCGGTGAACCTTTGCATGGCAAGCGGGACACAACGACAGCATTAGGTTCAGAACCGATTTGCCGGGTACTCGATGATGCACGATGATCGAGCGCTTGTCCCGTCCCGAAGCGTCACAGACACGGCAGCGGTAGCCATCGCGCTCCAGGACCGCCTCCCGCAGCCCTCCGAAGATCCGCTCATGTGAGAGCCGTTGACGATACTGCGGTGTCTCGCCAGCGACAGCCGGCGAGGTGGTTCGTGCTTTCATGATCTTGTCCCGCAACGGCTTCGTCCGGTAGAGCCATGCCGTCGAAACGCCAGCCCGTGCTGCGACGCTGCGGAAGTTGATCTCGACTTCCTCCGACTTCATCTGCCGGATTGCCAAGGTGGCGCGCAACATCGTTTCATCGCTGCGCGACCGAGCGTTGAGTTTCAGACCTGCCAGGTTCCTAACCATGATGAGCCTCCAGGGTCGTGACGATATGGATGAGATTTGTTCGTTTCCGCGCGTTCATCTCGCTCTGTCGCACCCATCCGTTCGCGTCAGCCTTGGCGATAACCCGCTCGGTCTCGTGCAGTTCGGCGCGATGCACGTCGAGGAACGTGGCATCCGTCCTGAAGTGCGCGCAGTTGAGGCAGGCGTTCGGGTGAGGACATGGACCCGCGACGATCGGGATTGCACAGTAGCCGTTCGTCAGAGCTTGAGCCAGGACGCTTCGAGTGAACCACTGCAGATCGGCCGTGTCGTTGACGCCATCCTCGGCAACCACTTTGCCGGACACATCGATCAGCGTGCCTTTCAGATACTCCGACAGTTTGTCTTTCATGGTGGCGTCGTGGATATGCGCGTAGCGACTCGTCATCTCAGGACCTTTGTGGCCAAGGTATCGCTGGATGATGTGGTGAGGAACTCCGAGGTTTACCATACGGGTCCCAACGGTGTGACGGAACTGGTGCGCCTGGAAGCGGAACAGCTTGCCGTCCGCGCCGCAGATGTCGTGATCGTAGGCGAGACAGTTGATCCTGTTAGCGAAGCTGGCCTGCTTGAGGACCCCCCCTTTTCTGTTTGGGAAGAGGAACCCTGACTCTATCCTGCCGGCACGCACTGCCGCCTGCTGCTCTTGCACTATGCCTGCGATCACGGGCGATAGTGGTATCGCATTCTCCCGTCGAACTTTTCCTTGCAGGTATCGCAGATAGTGAACGCCGCGAGCATCCTCCGTGAGACAGTCGACAGGAAGTTCCAGGAGTTCGCTGATTCTCATACCGCACTCCTGAAGGATCAGGATCATACGCCGCCACGGAGTGCTGAGATCGTCAAGATGGCGATTCAGTTGATCCAGAACCGCTGACGGCAGGAAGCGTGGCTGAGGCTTGGGAGGCTGAGGTACCTCCTCGTCGTAGATCAGCCGTTCGGGTCCGACGGGAAGCCATCCCTCACGGTGCGACATCTCCAAGAAGTTTCTCAGATTGAGCACGTTGTTCTTGGCGGCTCCAGTGCGCACTCTTTTCTGCAGATAGTTGAGGTAGTCGAGCAGCCGTCTGCGCGTGATGTCCTTTGCAGTGGCTTGAGGCTTTACCTCTGCCAGGAAGTCCGAGAAGCACGCAAGCGACTGCACCCGTGTCCGGCAGGTGCTCGCCGAGTAGAGCGGCAGACAGTACTTCAGGTAGAGTTTGGCCGCGTCACGAAGCCACTCTTGCCGGACGATGAGGAAGCCCAGCCGGACGTTGGTTCGTGACATGACTGTCGTTACTCCCATCAGCTTCAGATCCCAGATATCTTTCTCGTGCGGCGGTCGCAGATCGTAAGCCTGGGTGAGCATGATCGAAGCCTGCCGCAACAAGCTGATGTAGCCGCTGTCGCGAGCGGTGATGCTTGTCTGCTGCTGCCCATTCATCCTGTTGGTAGTTCCCGGTTTATACATACCCATGCCCATCAGATATTTGCGGAAATGATAGGAACCACGCGGTCCCCGTGTCAGCTTCTTTATGAACCGTTTTCGAACTGATTGAGCGCATTGACGGTTGGCAATCGCGCATCCCGCGCCTGCAAATGATTTTCATGAGCGACCTCCGCATTCACCCGTGCCGTCTGGAACTGCGGGCTGCAATCGCGCGCAAGCTTGAGTGCCCCGCCATCTATGCGGTTCCCCCATAGATGGTTTCAACTCTGCCCCGTCAAGAGGTGTGGTGAATGTACGCAGAAGGTCCAACGAGGTGATTGGCCTCCAAAGCGGAGAGCTACGCCGAAAGGGCGCTGTAGCGGAATCTTACTGAGGAAATGCCTTCAGCTCGATCAAGCGTATATTCTGGACAGAAGAATTCGTTCTTCTCAGAACGACTCGTATGTCCTGGGTCAGAATCGTTGGAAACGCGATGCTATTCTTCAGGTTTCCTAGCGGGTTTCGCGGCGTGCGTACCTGGCCTGGGATCCGCACCCAACCTGTGCCGGTCAACGTCTCGAGCTCCACGGATGACGGAACAATGTAGCGATCTTTGTCGGAGAAGAAGTACAGCTCGACATTTTCGACGTGTTGGGGTTGACCAAAGTGAACTGAGTACCAGGGCGCTGTATCGGACTGGTCGGGAGACCAGCCATTCGCATTCTCCGGAAAAAACCACATTCTGCCATCGATGGCCTCGTCGATCTTCGTGAGTTCCAGCGTAGAGGAGGCAGTTGCTGTGGGTGAACCGGCCACGCCAGGGTTGACCGCAAGATCAACCCGACGCGGACTTGGCAGGTTTTGACCCTTTAACAGAGCAGGCAATTTAACCCGGATATGCGAAAGTGGGCTTGGACCGTAGGCGAGGGTCCCATCGATGAAGATCGCGATGCCGCGACCGAAATTGTAGCGCGTACCCTCGCGGTCATAGAAGATTCCGATCTGGCGACCATGATAGGCCACGTCTTGAACCGCGAAGAAGCGAATGTCCCGTTCCCTGCCGCAGCTTTGCCGGGAAGAAGTGGGTTCAGTTCGAGTATGCCATCCGAACGAGCGCGGACGCCGAGCAGCCCTGAGAGGATGAGATCGATGTAGGTTGAATGATTGTAGTGATGGGAACGGGGAAGACCGACGATGGGCTTGCCGGTGTCAGCATTATAATCTTCCTGCAGATCAAGGTGATCGAGAGAGCGGAAGTGCTGGTGAGTGTATTGACGGAGGAGACGCAGGTAGTCTTCGGCGGTGATGTCGCTCTGCTGATAATCATTCAGCACATTGGCCAGCCCGGTGAGGGTTTGTGAGGTTTGGAAAGGCCAGGATGGCCCGTTCCACTGGCATTCGGGCTGGCCAGCGGTGTCATTGTAGCGGTACTGCTTCATGTACCTCGGATAAGTGGGTTCAACCGTGCGCAGACCGTGGGGACCGGCTAACTCTGATGGCGAAAGCACATGACGCCAAGAACTGCTGTACCGTGCAGTGGAAGCGGAATCGCGCGGAGGCAACTCAAAAGTGTACGGGACGTAGCCGACAAGCTCTCGACCACGAATGAAGTCGCCCACGTGAACGAAAGGGGTAGATCGCTGGAAGCGATCCGTGAAGTGATGGAATACTGGGTTCCACAGTTGATCGAGAACCGCTGTTCGGATTCGCTCAGCCCGCGCGATGTAGTCGGCAGACACGTCAGGCTTGCCCGCGAGAGCGGATAATCTGGCAATCGCCATCGCGTTTGCGAATTGATAACTGTTGATGGATGGGCGGTACGCTTCTCCTCCGGAAAAACCATTCCTATTACGGTCAAGTGAGGGGTAATCTGTAAATCCTGCACCGGAAGCATCGATGGAAGCGATCGTATACTCCGTAGCGTCGTGGAGCGGCTCGATCCAATAGAGGTTGCGGACGCGATCGAAATGGTCATCCCAGAGGTTGTAGACGTGTTGCATCGTGTCGAGATGGCGAAGAGCAGCGCTTGAATCCCCGGTCACAAGGGTGACGCCTTCGGTCGCGGCAGCGATAGATTCGGAAAAGTGTCGATCGTTCCCTCCGCCACTGTAAAGGTGATCGATGAGATCGTTGACTACTCTAGGATCGCGGAGCCAGCGACCCTCCATCAGGTGGAAGGAAGCAGAATCGTTCAGGTCGGTATAAGGCTGACGAGCCCAGGGCACATTGTCCAGGAACTCTGTGACCGTCGTGCCTTGCGAGCCGATCTCGCGGATGTGTCCACGATAGAGCATCCAGCGGTAGTAATAGACCTGCTCAATCTCAGGATCATCGATCTCGAAAAATGGGATATTTTGCAAAAACCAGGCTGCATCTGCTCCGAAGTAATGATCGGCCATGCTCTGGCGCGGCAGCACGGGTTGCTGCAAATGAGCCTGACTTATCGTCGCGGCTCCCAACAAGATTGCAACTACCATGGCTCGAAGCCGCTTGGTGATGAGCCGCACACTCTTCTCCTGATACGAAATGCCGATGTTCCCTCAACCTTGCGGGATATGAGGCCGAAATCCCGGCCATTCCCAGTGCTGCAGGTTGTCACTCCACGCAATCCCGATCGAGGCGAAGTTGTCGAACCCTCCCCGGGAATCTTCTTCCGGGTAGGTAGAACCATGGAAGAACATGATCGCCTTTCCAATCTTCGCGTTGGTCCTCAGATCCAGAACAAAACCTGCCGTCAACCTGCCCTTTGCCCAGTCCCAGTCGCTCTGTCCTAGTGTCACGAGTCCTTCATCACGCCATAGCTCAAGATCCTTGGAGCGCTTAACGCCGATTCCGTTCGGAGGCGAATGAAAAAGCACATACTCATTCCGGTCGACAATCACGCAAGGGTTTTCACCTGCGTCAGTGTGACCGAATGGAGTCCAGACATGTAGGTCATCCGAACGGGAGATGTTGATTCCGTTTTGTTTGTAAAAGCACCACCACTTGCCCGAATGATCCTTGTCGGCAAGCAGGAAGGGATCGATCATGCGTCCCATGCTTTCCTGCGTGATCGTGGGACCCTTTACTTTTATCAGTTCGGGTGTGCGCCAGTTCTCAAGATCGGAACTGGTCATCGTCCAGATACGTGCGCTCCCGTTGCCATATCTCTCACCATTTGGCCTTGGATAAGTCTGCAGGCACATGACCCATTGCCTGTCGATCCTAACGATGTCGCCGGGTGAACCATACTCAAGTCGCTTGTCCCTCGGCGTAAGCGTCTTCGGAAGTGTCCAAGACCTTAAGTTCCTACTCTTACTCCAAGCCACATACGAGTAGGCCACTCCGTCAGCTTCTGTTCGGACAAGAGTGAAATAGAGATAGAACCAACCGGCATGGTAAACGGCGGCTGGGTCGCGGTAAGCGGTAGTGGCATCTCCCCGGAAGAGAACCGGAGACGAAAGTTTCGACAGTATCGAGGGGGCCACCCTTGCCGCTCTGTCTTCCGCGACAGCGATTCTGCTGCGCAGATGGGATAAAACAATCAGACAAGCTACGGCGGTACTTTCGCCCAAGAAGGCGCGGCGATCTATGTTTACAGCGTTCTTTGCCATACCTGTGTTTTCGGACGGGAGTTCACATTCGGAAGCGCGTCTTGACCCTCATGTGCTATACGGTGCGTATGGTAGCGTAATCTTTGTACCTGCTGCAAGCGACGAAGGACCCTAGGTGTTCCCAAACACTTTCGATATTTCCACCGGCTTACGGAACCCCCGAACTAGCGTGGAACGGAGACGCCGAACCGTGGACATCATCAAAATGGGCAGACGGCAATTCCAGACCCGGCGAGACTTCTTCGTGCACGCTGGTATCGCCGTAGCGGGAGTGGTCTACGCTCGTGCTGGGGCCCAGCCCCACGAACCAGCGGAACAGCAGGTTGTAATCGATCTGCTCCACCAGCTGTCGCTCCGAGCGCACCGAATAAAACACCTGCAGCAGCAGCGCCCGCAGCACATACTCCGGCGCAATCGAGGGCC
>JAABUV010007590.1_pt1 | contig 11332 bp, 12 predicted proteins | sample 5559971 | NCBI WGS metagenome assembly JAABUV01 (sample SAMN10711881, study PRJNA513362) | rock metagenome | isolation source: Antarctica rocks | place: Antarctica: Victoria Land, Knobhead nord | collected 2015-12-19
CGCTCTGCTTCTTTCTGGGCGCGCTCTGCTTCTTGGCGCTTTCGTTGTTCGTCTTTTTGGGCACGCTCTGCTTCTTTCTGGGCGCTCTCTGCTTCTTGGCGCTTCCTCTGCTCTTCTTGGAAAAGTTGTCTGTAATCCGGTGGCTGTTGGGCCATAATGCAGCTGTATTGTTGAATGATAATAAATATTCTAAGGCGTGGGTGTTTGTTTACTTCGAAGACTTAGGTAAGCTCATGGCACGGATCATGGTCTCGCCGGACGCTCCTGATTGGCCAAACGTTCCCGCAGCGGGACGGCTGAGTCAGCGGTCGTTGCAAGCCCTCCAGACAACTCGCACTCGTTTCGGTAAAGCATAGGGGAACGGGAACCTATAATTAGGGTTAGGGGGGGAGGGCTTATAATTGGTAGGGGGTCCCAGAATAGGCGGGGGACTCTCATTCCATTTCGAGCCATCGTAACTCCTGGGTATGGGCGATCCGACCTCATGCCTTGAGAGTGTAGGCGTGCTCGTAGATTTTGGGTTGTGAGTATATTCAGTACTCGTAGCCAATTCTCCGCTAGTCGAGCTCCATCCCTCACCAGATCGTATTTTAGAAATTCTGTGTTGCGCAATACGGAACCTATATCACATGACGCATAATGCGCGCGCACATTATCAATCACATGACCCCCCGACGACACAAGGCCGCCAGAGCTTCAATGCCTCTGATCCTGCGAGTGAATTGTTTCCCCATCTGTATCTTCGATCAACTGTAGAAGCTCGGCCTTGATTTGGCCAAAGAGGACCATGCTGAGTCGTTGGCGTTTCTCAACCGACCGATTTTATTACACCTGAAGGCAGAAATATCATAACATGCCATACGCAGCAAAAGCCGAGTCGCAACAATTCACTAGAAGGAAATAAGGTCTTGTGAAAAAAGTAGATGAGCTGGCACGCTTATGTCACGCGGATCTTGCACTGATCATCCTCAAGAACAATAGATATTATATGTATCGATCGACCGATCATAAACAATGGCCTCCCACGATCACAGAGATTGTATGTATGGACCCGGCAAATCGAATGTGTGCTGACTCGAGCTTAGAAAGCATCGTACCATTTACCTATCAATCTGCTATCAAAAGACTTTGAGAACGTCACTCATCAAAGGCCGCAAAATTCGGAGATCGAGGACTCTTCAAAAACAAGGTCTGGTTCTGCAGAGCTACAATGTTGGGAGGACATGTAGACTTCAAAGGATCTCGCACCGTGTCACATAGTACAGTCCAAAGACGCTGGCAAACGCACGGTAGAACATATCCCGCTCTCATCTCGAAGGTATGAGGCAGCCTGAATCGCGTCTGATTGCTCGAAGCATTTTAAATCAGTCGTTACTAGTGGTGAATCTTTGCGTGGAGGTAGGTGTCGATATGAAGGTCGTCTGGAGTGTATATTAGCATGTAGCAGCCTATGAATGTTGGTTGCGTATGACCATACCTAGTTGACACGAGCCCGATGAAAATTCTCGTCATTCGAATAGTTTAGCCATCTCAGTAGCGGCCCATCGTCCGAACCAGCACGGTCATATCATCTCGAGCTCTCCCCGCAGTTCCTATCTCATCGCCCTATCCGCGCGCTTCATCTCGCCATGATCTGGGTTCTATTTGGGTGAAGGGATGCGTGCAAAAGAAGAAGGAATCCTAAACGTCTAGAGCGGGCGCAAGAGGCTATCTACTGGACATGCTTCGAGTAAATCACACTGGGCGTCAACCAGGGCCTGTAAACACGTATCGTCATTTGTCACCCTCCGAAACGTCAATTGCGATACGTCTGTGGATTGTGAGAGACGATCATTGGCTCTCCCGGAAGTTGTTTGTTTCATACGAAAGAGAAGCACGTGTTGATCCGGAAAGCGGCCGCGGAAAGAAAAATCGCCGAACGCCAACACTTGAAGTGCTGTTAGGCCATCAGATCCAAACGCCCATTGTGCGAAGGCCAGCTCCTCGGGCGGGATCTCTGGAAACAAGGCATGAGCTTTCTGTTTGATGTCCGTCGGTAAGAACTCATGGAAGATGTTCTTGACGATGTCACCGACTCTGGATAGATCGTGGTCACTTGACGTGGATTCGTTGTTTGACATGACACGCCCACACTCGCCTGGTCTTGCTCCGTCTGTCAGAACGAGACCGCTTGGGGAGATGATACTTGGATCGTCATTGTCCGATGACTCGCCATCAATCGTATGGTTATCTTGTTCGTCACTGCTAAGCTCCTCGCTGTTTGCATCTTCGCTGCTTGATTCATCACTGCTGGATCCTTCATTTCTCGGTAGACCGTATGTGGATGGCATGACACCCGTCCTTCTGATGTGCAGTAGTCTATATTTCGGCCGTGGAGTGATCACGCTCAAGACAGGTGCCTAAAATGAAGCGAGTTGGGCCAGCAATCAGTCTATCGTCGAACTAACGCTACTGAGAGGGTCAAGAGTATACCAAGTACACGGAAGAGTCACACAAACCAACATACTTGAGGTTGCCTCCGCGAAACAAGTCGAACATCAATCCGTCCCAACTCAACATGTTATCCGCAAAGAGATCAAAATTTGGGGATTCGTCATCGAGGTCGACCTCTCTTTCGTGATATACGACTCGCTTCAGCGTCGGCTTGTGATGAAGGACTGCGTCCCAATATTTATTGGTGGTTCTTTCAGGTCCATGAACCAGCATGAATAGATCTTTCAGGCCATCAAACAATTCAAGGAACCTGCACGCTGCCGGCGTAGAGCTGGAAGATTCCGGATCGTCATTGCGCACGACTAGCTCCAGAGACGTCAGACGAATGGTTTGGTGTGAGTCCACTAGCATTTCTAGCAGAGCGTTCGTCCCAGGGCAATTCCGCAGCTTTAAGGTTTGAAGTCGGTCGAAGTTGAAGGCGGACGCCATGTCCTTGATCGACCTTCGAAAGGACACCGCCGACAGCGATAAGCTGCTGAGGCGTGGGAACAGCACTCTCCTTTTGCCGGCTTCCAATTTCAGGACGTCTCGAGCGAAGCGGTTTCTGGACCGATTTGCACGGCCGTTGCGCAACTGCTCATTGGTACCGATCCAGTCGAGGAGATCCAGCTCCAACTCCTCCAAGTGTTCCACATTCCCTTGAAGGATCTTCGCTAATGCATCGAACTCCTCCACGGATTGTAAGGCTCGCCAAGAGAGATGTCGGAGGCGCGTGAGAAGGACGAGAGAAAGATATGTATCTTGGGACTCCAGCCCAAGGCAGCTACCGTCGGTCACGAGAGACAGTGAGCCCAAGCAAGTTTGCTTTTTCGATAGGAACGCGAGCACTGCATCAGGAAGGCACATCCCTAGGTCCCAGCTATGACGTGTGATTAGTAAGGAACTTCGAAAGCGCTTGGAGTGTTCAATCACCTGAAACCGTAAAGACTGTTATCAAAGAGTCGGTCAAACAACGGTACCAGCTCCTCCTCGAGCTCTTCCAGGGCCGGGTACCGCGAGTCGTTATGTACACGGCGAAAATCGAGTCTCTGATGGAAATCAGCGGCGAGATGCAGGTGCTTCACATTTCGGAGAAGGTTGTTGGCTGTCGAGCAAGTTCGCAAAAGTGGTTCGACATCAAAGTCCTTTAACTCCCACTCTTCACCAACGCGAAGGGTGATTGCCTGATATAGTCTCGGGACTGTGTAGTTGTAGATGTGCTTGGAGACTTCGCAGAGCCTTTTGAGGTCTCCTGTGCCATGGATCTGCGTTGCGTGAGACACAGAACATGATGTCGGTCAAGGACATACTCTTTCGAGGATCAGCTGAACGATCTCGAGCGGCAATTTATGGAGCATTTTTGGAAACCATGGAGGTCACTCGACAGATCGAATCAACGGCGATCCAGGAAGCGTGTTGAGAGTTGCTTTGGAGGTGCGAAAGATGAGGGAGAACATGGTGAAGGAGCAGCTCAGTGCCGCACACTCAAAGGGAGGACGGCTGTGCAAGACCTACGATCACGACAAGGGTTGAAGATACAATGAAGAACCGAGGGATGAATGCGAGGAGTGGCGCTCAGAAATAGCTGTTGAACTGTAAAAAGCAGTACTGTGAAAGCAAATACTGTGAAGTCCACACCCTAAAAGCCGGCACCCTGAAAGCCGGCACCCTCAAAGCGGGTACACTGAAAGCTGCCTTGTATGGCTCAAAACCTCTGTAGACATGATGACGAAACATTTCTGCCCCTTCCGCTTCTAGCCTCGGGGGTGAGCAGCGGCCGGTGAGCGGCCCTGAGCCGCGCCTGAGCCGCGCCTGAGCCGAGGTGGGCTCCTGGGGTCAATGGAAGTGGTTGCCTAGAGCCCGGCTTCAGTTGCCATCGTTGGCCGCCGCCTGCCACTTAAGACTCTTCGAATTGGTGCTGCCTAACCACTGCTGACTACTTCTAGATTCACCATACTGTCTTGCTCACATCCCACCTTGGGTGCTTGGCTAGGTGGCACCGCTAGGCGGCACCGCTAGGCGGCTTAACATGGGCCGACCGATCACGACCTACTACGGTATCTGGGGGTTTATTTGTTAGTATTGAAGCCACAGTCAAGGGTTACCTTCGCTTTGCTGACCAATCAGTCTCCCTGTCTTTGAAGATCGTATTAACAAATAATACCCCGGCTACGTAGTACACTTGTGAAATACCGTCCGCCCCTACGTCGTCTTCTATCTGTCCTTCAATTTCTATCTCTGCCGTCGGCTCCTACTATCCGTCTCTCTAGAAAATCAGCTCACAACCTGGAATATGTTGACAGCTGCAAACATCGCTTCCCTGACGCAACTGCAGCGCCACCGACCCAGTCGAAGAGAGTCCCCCAGCAATCGCAATCCATTGTACTTCTGAATTCAGGCTTGACCAGGTGCTTTCCCCCTCCAGAATCCATTCTTCAGTCTACAGCTTGGGCCAGTGATACAGCCAGGTTGTCTCATTCGCCGCCTCGCACCTCGTCCACGCAGCAGCTCAGCTTGAACAGAGATGATTCCTTTTCAGAGCATGCTAGAGCACCTTTTCGCTCGACTCCGTCGCTCCGGAGCCTTCTGCCTCTGCCTTCCTTTGCTGGTCACAGCTTCACCACTGCTCAGCTGATCTGCGATACTGATTGAGAACTCAGTTTGTGGCGAGGACCCCACGGCAAAGCAACTGTCGAAATGATCATCTCTCTTCACGATCGCTGGGGCTTTCCACTTGTCTGCCTGGCCACGTCAACGAGGATCGCACCTTAGCCGTAATCGGATGACCTGGCATTGAGGGGCTAAGCGTGAGCCAAAACCAGCGAATGGAATCAAAGGAGCCTTGGCTTCGACTCAATTGGCATTGCTCCTTTGCGTGTCTGCCTGGCTGCGCCGACAAGGATGCCGCAATTGCATTGTTCTGTTGACGCGGCCTCGAGACACTGGATCTCACTTTGAGCGGATATCGTGGAAGGGGTGGTGCCGCCGAGCCGTTGCAGGAGTCTCATCTCGAAGACCCAGGAGGCAGCTGACGAGGCACGGTGAGTGGACATCTCTGAGGGGCGCAGCGAACACTCAGCCAGCATGGCCCATGGATCGAATACAAGGCTTCAGTGGCCGAGAGCTGCAGCACATAGCGTGCCGCAGGGAATGAGATGGATGAGTGGGGATCGAGCGTACTTGACCCGGCGATCGAGGCTATGGAGAAGAGTGGCTGTCCAGCATTTCATTAGTCGAAAGAGGGTGCAACCACGTTAACGCCACTATGAGCACGACTCAGAAGCGCATGTAATTCTTGTCTGGCCTCATTCTGTGCGTTTTGGGTTTTCAGTTTCAGATTCCAATCAGATTCTTCGCCTGCTTAGGAATTCCGATTATCTCACATTTGAGTCACCCGATAATCTTGATCGACTTGAGTTCCGTTAAATTCTATTAATCATTCATTAAAGTTAATCTGACTGACGAGAAATCGTCGATAACGTTCACTTGAGACGTTTTCATCGACAAAGAATTCTTCAGATCTATTCTATATCACAAGCGGTCACGATGACAGCGATTGTGAGATGACAATAATTTAGCATTCTGTGAGCACTTGCTGTTCGATGTCAGAGAAAGAGTCGCAAGAAGCGAGCTCGAATTGAGATGAAGACAAGACTCTGAATATCGACAACAATAAAGTCAGCGTGTTCTTCAGCGACAACTCAACTTTTAAGAAGCAGTCTGAGAAGTACGATCCGCTTAGTACTTCATCAACTTCTGTGGCAGGGTCTGAAATTGGGTACGACCCTTCAATCCCACATCTGTGATCGCTCGGGCTTTCCACCCGTCTGCCTGGCGGCTTCGACACAGATCGCACATCGGCAGTGATTTGACCTGGTACCCGAGGGCTGAGCGTGAAGCCAATCTCCGGCCGTGAGATGAAACCAGCAAATGGAGTGCCATAAGCTTTGGCCTCGCCGCAATCGACAGCGGTCTTTATGTGTCTGCTTGGCTGCCCCGACAAGGATGCCGCGATGGTGTTGAGCCGGTGATATGGCCTCGAGACATCGATCTCGTCTTTGGCTGAGGATCGTGGAAGACGCGGTACAGCCGATATGTTATAAAAGTCTCAGCTTGAATATCCAGGCAGCAGCAGCTGATGTGGCTCGACAGATGTAGACGTCTCCGAAAGGCGCAGTGGGATTCATGCTGTATGGTGGATTAGCGATTAAATACGGAGGTTCCAACAGCTGAAAGCTGCGTCAGGGCGTATCAATTGATGCGGGACAGTGACTGGTGATCAGCGATTGATGGAGTTGGGGAAAAGAGGAAATGAATAAGGTATGCAAGCTGGGAAGATGGTAGTGGATGACCTTGCCACCTTCAGCTTATACGACCGTCTCCCGGCCGCCTCTTTTCACTGCAACTTCCCAGCCAAAAGGACCAACCCATCTGTAACCCCTGGTTATCTCTGCGCTTGCGTCGTATGATGACTGTTGTTGACATTGGTACCCTTCAATTCCATCAAACCCCAATCAAGACAGGCCTATGTAGCGGCTTGTGGGGAGGGCAACAATCTTACAACCCTTCAACCAAGCAAGGGACCGAGGAGAATTCTCCAAGGCTACAACCTGATCAGGTTTCTGGATATGATTGGCTGGCCAGCGAAGGGGCCTCATGTGGTTTGATACCGGCAAAGGGAAAGAAATAGCGCTTAGGATCATCACTGTCAAACTATGAAGAAGAGTTTGCATTGGTGGAATACCTCAAAACGGTCTCTTCCAGGCATCAGGACAATTCTTCCGAAAAGCAGTTCATCACCATTGGCACCCTGCGTCAAGAGCTTGAGAAAATATCTGCTCCAAAGGTGTCTCCAGAGCTTTTGGGCTTCATCGAATATTTGCCTGTCTCGGATCATACAAAGAGGCCAACAGCATTGGAGGCGCTACAGCATCCTTGAGAGACAGTGTTCATCCAAATACTGGGGGAATCAGTAGCGGGAATTGAGGCAACGCTCAAGCCTCAGCCATTACTCCACCAAGATCCCATAGCTCTCTTGCAAACGGGGTTGGGCGCCTTTGTGGAGCGCTTGTTGAGGTTTGTATAACGTGTCATGACTCACTGCTTGCAATCCATTCATCCTCGCAACATACTCCTCATACGGTCCTAGTTCCTTCGAGCAGCAGAGCGATTGCTGGGAGGTTGCATTGCCTGGGCACAACACGGCGGCGAATGAGTGTGGCTGGAGACGGCGAGGCATCTTGTTTTCAAAAGTCAAGTCCGGATCTTCCGGCGGCGAGCGGCGAGTATTAGGGCCCGCAGCAAGGAGAGGACAGCGATAACGAAAGGGACATTGTAGTTGTGCTTATACGTCAATGGGAGTCACATGGCAGAACTGTGCTCTTTCTGGTCTATCTTCTTCCATAGATAATCTCTCCTGCTCTCCCCCTTTATGATAAAGCTATAACTAAGCCGCGAAGGCGGACTTCGAGATGGAAGGTGTGGTCATACCTTGTCATCGAGTTGACCGGTTGTTGAGATTTCTTGTTCTTCGGATAGCTGTGACCATACTTTGCTGAAGTGTTTCTGCCCCCATCTTCCTTCCAAGCTTCACCCCAGCCCAAGGGTATATATATAGTCTGTAAACATGGGTGTCTTGCGGATTACGTTCTTTGCTTCAAGGGGGTTTTGAAACGTGCGGACCTCTCTATTCAAATATGAGCTAATCTACTCAGAAAGGAGGATGCTTTTATCTTACAAGTTGCCCTGCTTGTCTCGCCGCATGCGATAGATTCCATGCGGCAGAGTGTCAAAGCTCGAGTCGACGAGGAAATGCTGTTCCATATCGAGGATGATGTGAAAGGTTGTCTGTCTGACCTTAGGGGCCTGGAAGGGCTCAACATGAGCATAGTGTCTTCTTGTCTCAAAATTCCCTTCATACTCGCTCGTTGAACGACCTGCCCATATGAGGTAGGCTTTTATGGCGTCGACATGTTGTTCCCAATCATAATCCTCGCCATCGAATTCGTTCACTCGAACTGTTGTTGAGAATTCGTAAGATTGCTTGTCTTTCCAAAGCCTCCACTAAATTCATTCCTAACGCAGGATAAAGATACAGAATGGACACCGGTCGTTTGTATCCGGTATAGGTAGGGTACATGGAGCTGGCGCTAGTGGAATACCTGAAGGGGAGGCCGCTGGCGTACATTGACGAGATGAGGTACTTCCTCTGGAACGCCTTCGACGTCTTTGTCACCAAGGACACTGTCCGCCGTGCGCTCCGCCGCCACAAGATCACCAACAAGAGGCCGAAAAAGAGGGCCTCGGAGCGGAAATCGAAGCTTAGGCAAGTCTGGATGGAACGGCTTCATCATTGGCGCACTGACTAGCTCATCTTCGTTGATGAAAATGCTGCAAATGAGCACATCAAAGACCGAAAGCATGGCTGGGCGCCAATGAGGGCGAATTCTGTGGTGGCAAGGCCTCTGAAGAGGACACCCCGCCACAGTATCCTCCCTGCCTATACCATTGACGGTATACTCACCTTTGAGATCTCCACGGTGAATATACTTAGGTGCTTTTTGATGAGTTCGTGAAGGAGAAAGTGCTACCATTCTGTAGCAGATTCCCAGGTCCTGGAAGTGTTCTCGTCCTGAACAACGCCTCCTTTCATAAGTCAAAGGTAGGCTTCTTTCTTGGGTGGGATTCCTCACTCCACCCAAAGTCTCCTCAAATCGACGATCCAAGAAAGTGTCTCAAGTCAACAAGAGGCCTAGCAGGAGACCTGAAGCCTCACAAGTCATCTGGTGGGTGACGGAGAAGGCGAAGAAAGAGACGCGCATGAAGCCCGAAGATACTCCGAGAATCTGGTCAAAGCGGACTAGAGACTTTGAGAAGATAGGAGAGGGTATGGGAGAATCAGGCAGAAGAGGCAAAGGGCTCTGCAGGACGGGGCCCTGAGTACTCTCACGCTGGGGAAGGGAGAACAGAAAGTGTAGGAGGTGGTGACAGGAAGATTTTGTATATACACTCGAGGCGGCAAGGGCGGGGACTGACTGAGGCCAAGCGCTGTTTCGGTGCTGTGGCTTGCCAACGCATGTGAAGAGTCTGGGCTTTGTGAGGCCATTGATGGTCTCCATGGTAGGTTCTTTGCTTCTTGAGCAGCCTCAAACTCGGTGAGATACCGCAGATATTCCCGATATTTATCTCCCGTCTGCTATCCTAAGATTTCGGGTTTGTACTTCTCCCACGGCCCCGCCGCTCTCCGTTTCCAATCCCTCCTTCTGCTGTGACGGACTGCCATCGTTGGACGTAGTGTATGTAGACACGGGTGGGGACTTGAAAGCTTGCGACGCACTGTTGCGAGGGTTCAGAATCATGGATTGGGTGGAAACGGCGTTAAAGAAGGAGGTTTAGATCTGGCATCCGAAAGAGGAGGTTGGGAAGGTAAGGTATCGGGTATGAATCGAACATGACGATTTTATCACTGGATCAAGTGGAGAGTTAGTCAACGCAGGCGAAGAGAAGCTTGACTTGGGAAACGGGAGGTACCGGTGTAAGCTTTTCGTTGGCGAAAGAGAGATCCGTAGTGTTCAGGGGTGGAATAGGATAGAAGTTGAGACAGCAGCAGCGGATGAAGCTATGCAGATTCTCAAGGTCAAGTGATCAGGAGTAACGGAGACACTACTGCATCTTGAGCTACATCCGATGGAGTGGACTATCACCTACATAAGTGGCTCCTTGCGAGGCGTCCGATTAAGGATGGTCGACGTCCATTATTTGACACGGCGTTATCGCCTGTTATTTCCAGTGCCTGTGCCTGCGGTCCTCTTATCGGCTATTCTGGATATACAGCAGAATCTGGAAGATTCAGAATAATTTTATATAGTACGGGTGCTAATATGAATTCCTAGATGAGGGATGCCAAAAAACAGTTTTGTACCCAGCAGAGCTTAAACGGTTTCACAAACAAGCTTTTCCTGCGAGCATATACCCTAAACGGCATCAAACCCCTTGATGACCATGCCGTTCCCATTTTCCGTCGGGTCCGCAACAAGGCCATTCACGCGACCATCCGCCGGCCTCGCCTCACTGCTAACATGGGCTTTCGATTCCATATTGACGAGGGGAATGTGAGAGACCGTAGCCACCGATCCTCGCTGCCCCACATGCCCAAGCGAGCCATGGCGGCTATTGCTCCAATCTAAGGCGGTGCCGTCATCACCAGTCTTTGTAGGATGAGATTCGGTTTTGTTTCTTGATCGCAGAGATAGTCTTTCCGCAGCGTGGCGGAGTCCGGACAAGGAAAGGTTCCAACCGTGCCGGATTTGTTTGGTTATAGCGCGGGTGGCAGAGAAGCTTAGGCTGGGAAGGTTGCAGGCAATGAGACCGACGCCTATTTCGACAGCTGGCCAGGTGGAGAAAAGGAGACCGGATCCTGTGTACTTGGGATTAGCTATGGCAATCGCCAAGGAAAACGCAAAATGAGGAGTATAAGGGTTCCTATATGTCCGGCTCACATACCTTGGAAAAAGTTTGCCTGACCTCCAGTGTCTGCAATCGTAGGTTTCGTCAAGTAGACCAACTGGACAATTGTGTTGTTGAGACCGGCCACAAAGGCGCTTTCAGATATTAGATCGAGTCATGGGAATGGAATCGCGCAGACTCGTCACTCACAATCCTCCGAGTAAGAAAATCATTGCGATGCTCAATTTCCGCGAGAAATTTAGATGCAATTTCCAGACCTACATTGAATTCGCTAGGTCAGTCTCTGGTAAAGTACTGCGTTAACCAATAGCGGTAAGAGAGATTACTTACAAAGGGGATTGGGAGGATAAGTAGAAAGAAATCTATGAAGGTATCCAAGCAAAAAACACCCATC
>JAABUV010007592.1_pt1 | contig 11330 bp, 1 predicted proteins | sample 5559971 | NCBI WGS metagenome assembly JAABUV01 (sample SAMN10711881, study PRJNA513362) | rock metagenome | isolation source: Antarctica rocks | place: Antarctica: Victoria Land, Knobhead nord | collected 2015-12-19
GAAGCCTTTCTTTAAAAGGAAGCTATTAAGGTAGCTTAACTACTACCCCTTAATTAATATCTTATTATATTAATAAATTAAATTTATAAATTTATTTAAGATACTAGTAATATATATATTTATAAGGTACTAGAGACTATTAAGTATTATATTAATTATATTATTACTTATTATAAGCGTCCCTTATAACTAGGGATCTTTAAGTTAAGTAATTAATATACTACTTTAATAGAACTACTATTCTATCTATTTAATTAGGCTACTAATAGCCCCGCCTTTTAAAAGGTAGTTAAATATTTTATTAAGAGTATTAAGTATTACTAAAGTCTCTTATAACTCTTATTATATTTTATGAAATATTAGCTACTATTAACTAGGAATAATCTTAAGAGATTCTTATTAGTTAAAATTCCTATTATTATATCTTCTACTCTTACTCTATTTAATATTAAGTTACCCTTAAATATTATACTACTAAATTTTAGTACTAATCTTATAACTTATAGGACTTCTATTAAAGAAGTTATATATAAATAGCCTATTAGACTAGTATAATATCTAGTTATAAATAAGAATATAAGTTTTACTAAGGCTTAGTATACTAAGTTATAAAAAGTAATTATTAGTATTATACTACTAGCCCTACTACTAGTACTGGGACTAGTAGATCCTAGTATACCTCCTAGAATACCTTATAATAATAGTACTCCCCGCTTTAATCCTAATAATATTAGATATTTTAATCCCTTTTATAATAATAAATTTATAAATACTACCTCTAATATTAAATATACTAGTAAGACTACCTATTTCTATAATATTTATATATTTATAGATTATATTAAGGATATTATTTAAGTAAGGGGTAATATTATTATCTATATAAACCTTTAATTATATCTTTAAAGAACTACCTAAGGATAGTATACTATTAAGCTTAAAGAAGGTAATAAATATCTTATTACTTATAATATTAATAAATAGTATTATCTATTAATATAATAGTAGAAGGCCTTATATTATATTAATATAGGTATACTAATTTATAAGAAGTATATTATATAAGATACTTCTTAATAAAAAGAGCCTTAAGAGTACTCTTAAACTATTATAAGAGTAGCTAAGGATTTAAAGATTAAGGTAATAAAGGAATATATTTTTCTTATCTAATATAATCTTAATATAGAATTTTAGCGTAATATTTCTAAACCTAGTAATAATATTAATTATAATAAGTTTCTTACCTTATTAGATTATAAGAAGTATTAATAGTAGAATTATACCTCTTAATATTTAAAATTATCTTAGTATAAAGACTAGTTAGGAATATAGTACTACTATTAATATAGTACTTATAATATATAATAGCGCTATACTACCCCTTTACCTATAATATATAAAGGAGGGAATTCCCCCTAGAGGAAAGGGTAGTATTAGTCTTACTATTAATAAGAATAGAGAGTTTTATATATATATATATATATACTATTTATAGTACTTAATAGCTATATTATTATATAGTATCCTTATATTTTAATTACTCTACCCTATTTAGGGGTAGTAGCCTAACTATTAATAAGATAAGTAGAGAAGGGTTATTATAAGTATAAGGTAAAAAGGTTAGCTAATTAATATAAATAACCTACTTAAATATAAGCGACTAAGCTTATAAAGAAAGTAAGTCTTAAGAATTAGTTAATAAATTAATAATAGATATATTATAATTATAATTAACTATCTAGGGGTAACTATTAGGCGTATAAACCTAGTCCCTACTACTAAAAACCTAAGAAGTACTATTATAAAGGATATAAAAACTTAAAGAAGAAGTCTCTAAGAGGTAATAAATATAAGATCTATAATAATATTTATAAGAGTTAAAGTAGGAAATAAATATTAATAATACTACTTAAGTAGATTATTATTATTACCTATTATTAATAAAAGAATTAAAATTAAAGTATCCTTAATATAAAACCTATATTCTTAAGTTATAAGACCTATATATATATAATAGGAAGTTAGTATAAGAATATTAAGAATAATTTAATAATATAATTAATATAATTAAAATAAGTATAACCTACTTTTTTAATAACTTTATAAAAATCTAATACGCGTTATAATATATAGCCCTAGACCCTAAGGCTATATAATATAAGTATATAAAGGATATATTAAAGGATAAATAGTCCTAGGAATACTTTAATAGTTTTTTAATAAATTAAATAAAAGATCTTTAAAATTAATACCTTATAACTAGTAAGTACTACTTAGAAATTAAGTAAAAGGAATATTAAAAGATTATAAACTTTATAAATTACCTTATTAAGTTAAAAAGATAACTTAAGTTTTTAATAAAATATATACTTTATAATAACCTTTTAAATAAGTTATATAAAGATCTTTATAATTAACTTATAATATAACCTAATATCTTAAAGATAAAAGATAAAAGATACTCTTATTATATTAATAACCTAACTAGAGCCTTATATAATACTATTTATATATAAAGATTAAAGGGATAATACTCCTATTAAGGGTTAATATCCTTAAAGAGGAAGAGGAAATTTCTAAGGGTAAAGAGATAATAATTTATATATAAAGTAAGAAGGATAGGGTACTATTAATATATTATTATACCTTCTTTAAAGGCTTAAGCCTAACCTTTCTACTATTAAATATTATGATTATTAAAAGAAGGGATATATAATTAAGGATTACTAGAGTATAAAATTAATAATTATAAATATTATAATTAATAAGGCTATAACTAATAAGATATCTAGTAATAAGCTAGCTAAAAAAGGCTTAAATTTAAAAAACCTTTAAGTATTATAATTATATCTACTATTATAATATAAGGGAAGAGGTAGATATAATAGCTTATTATTATAATATAAGTAGAGCTTAAGAGCTTATAAAGAGAACTTATAAGTTAATATTAAAGATTTAAGGACGGGAATCTTTAAAAGCCTTAATTAACTTACTTTAATACGGTGAGACGAGTCCTAATATTAGGATATAGTATAAGGGGAGGAGCCTTAAGGGAGGGTAGTAATAGTAGAGGTAGAAGAAGTAGGCTAGGGGGTAGAGGAGAGATACCTATATAAGGGCTAGGGAGCTTAATAGGGGGAAAGGAACTTAAAGATAAGGGAATATATATTAGGAGAATATTAATAAAGGCCTTAAAAGCTATTGTAATTATATAAGATATATTAAAGGGTAAAATAATATATAAAATAGGAAGGATAATAGGGGTAGGACTTAAATATATAAAGGAGCTTATTATAAAGGTAGACTAATAGCTTAAAGAGATACCTTCCGGGCCTTCTAGTACGGCCTAAGTCCGTGATAAATCCGTTGTACAACTAGTTATCAACGGAATCAGGTATCTAGCCGTTATAGTACGGACTAAAAACGGCTATTTTATAGGCTAAAAACCTTTAATATTAATAGTTATTATGCTAGATATTTAATAGCTACATGACCGTTATATAACTATATAACTCGTCGCTAAAAGCCTATTAATTTCTAAATTATATAGGGTAGGTAAGGTACCTAGGTGAATTATGACGTAGATAGAGTGAATATAGTATAAGGAGTAATTATTATAGGCTACCTATATACTAACGTCTATTAGATATTCCTATATTATAAAGCTTATTATAATATCTACTAAGTGCTATATTATATATACTCTCGTAAAGCCTTATATAGATAGACGTCGTGTCGTAAATATAGATATTAGTACTCTAGGAGCCTACTAAGGACCTATTAGCTTAGGGGATTTATGACGTGCGATCTAGATACCTTACTAATAGAGCTAAATATAGTATAGCTATTAACTAATAAGATATAGTAGATCTAGCCTTAATATACTAATATACCAGCTACTATTAAAGCCTTTAGTAGCCTACGTTAGTATATTAATATGATATTATAAAGGTATAACGTACTAAGGAAGCTATAGGCGAAAATAGCACCAGCAATACCCTATCTAATTATCCCTAGTTTTATTATTATCCCTAGTTTCTTTATTATAATCTATCTAAATCAGGTTTTCTTCCTCCTTATCTTTAATATAAATAACGCCGCCTTAACCTTTATTACTATTACCATCGCCATTAGCAGCAGCATCATTATTATTATCTAGCCTATTGTTAAGCCTATCGCTATAAGTATCGCTATAAGCATCGCTATAAGCATCGCTATAAGCATCGCTATAAGCATTATTATAAGCATCGCTATAAGTATCGACTTTAAAGTCACTAATATTACTATTAGAGTCCTTATTAATATTAACCTTTAAGCGCTTTTTATATTATAAGCTATAAGGCACTAAATATTTAGGATAGTTATTAATTAATTACTATTTAAAACCTTCTCTTAGATATAAAGTATTAAAGATATATAAAAGATATTAATAGGTATATTTAATATATATAGGATTTAATAGATATTTAGTATATAATTCTATTAGACGGGATTATATTACAAGCTATAAGAAAGTATCTAGTAGAGTAGATTAGTATTATAAAAGTAGAAGGCTTCTATAAATATATAGTAATAGACTTATATTTTAGGAATAGTAAGCCTTAAGGAGTTATTTTATTAAAGTTAACTACATTAATACTAAATTTAAATATACTTTCTACCTATATTAGATTATAGTCTATATAGACTATAGCCCTTATTATTATATATATTATAAGGGTCTCTAACTATACTAGAGTACTCCTTATTTAATATTATATCTACTAAAGTATATACTTAAGTACTTTACCTTTCTATATCTTATATAACTACTATATATAGTACTTCGCTTCTTTATATACTCTATATCCCTCCTTTATACCTAGGAAGATAGTATAAATAGGTTTATCTATAAATATATTTAATAAATAGGCTAGGAAATATTATCTACTAAGAATATTTAGCTTTAAGAACGCTACTACTTCTAACTTTAGGGTATACTTTAAGGTAGGCTATATTAATACCTAGTTTATAAAAGGCTATAATAAGTATACCCTCTTACTATTAGCTTTATTTTTATACTATTAGGATTACTATTAGCTTTAACTTAGCTAAGTACTTACTAGTATTAAAGTTATTATTAAATTACTCTAACTCCTTTCTTTAATAGTATAGTTCTTATTAGGGCTTATAGTATATCCTATATTTCTATTAGCTACTAAAGACTTTAACCTACTATTTATAGCTTTAATAGTATAAGTTAGGGCTATAAGAGGCTTTAGTACGGTAGATCTCTAAACTATAGCCTTTAGCCTAGTAGACCTTAGACTAGTAGCCTTTAGACTAGCAGCCTTTAGACTAGTAGCCTTTAGACTAAAAGCCTTTAGACTAGTAGACCTTAGACTAGCAGCCTTTAGACTAGTAGCCTTTAGACTAGTAGCCTCTAGGCTAGTAGCCTTTAGGGTAATAGGCTTATAGGTAGGAGGCTTAGAGAGGTAAGGAGCTTATATAGAGGCCGTAGCAGGCTTTATATATAGAGCCTAAGAGCTAGAAGCCTTTAGCGGGGGTTAGGTATTAAGTCTTTTAGCCTAGAAGATATTAGACCTAGAATAGTAATAATAATAGACTATAAACCTTAGGTCTAAGAGGGGATACTAGCTCCTTATTATCTATAAGTTTATTATTCTTATATTATTATTTTTATTAATTCCCTTTATAGTTAGTCTTTAAATTTATAAGCTCGTCCCTAGAATTACTATTACTTATAAGAGGCCTCTCTAGAGTAATATTTTAAGTACTAGTAGATCTAAGGGTCTTTAATAGTCTATTAGCGTTTCCTTATATAGGCTTTTATAATACCTACTTAAGATTTATTATATCTACCCCTATTATACGTATATAATAGGAATAATTAATTATAATATATCTTAGCGACTAATAAGGCTTATTACTAGTCTATTATAAAGACCTTAATGCCGTATAATAGTAGGGAGACTTTTAGTACTTTTATAGGTGCTTAAATTTTTCTCTATTCTAGTTTATAAACGGGAAGTCTAATAACCTTACTCCTATTAGTCTAGTATCTTATTACTATTCTAATCTTATATAATACTACTAATTTTAAGTCCTTTATCTTAATATAATATACCCGCTAGTTCCTAAAATATAATAAGGTAATAGGGGGTAGGATTTAGGCGTAGAAAGCGTGGGAGTGTTTCTATCCTACTAGGCTAGGATAGGTTTAAATTTTATTTTATAGAAATCGCCCTTTATAGATATAATAGTTGCTGCTATTATATACCTTAAGGATACTATAGATTAGGGGTATATAGAAGCCTTCCTATTATATAAGAGCTGTTAAAACTCCTTATAAAGATTACCTAAAGAAAGTAATCTCTAAATACTACTTAGGAATATAGGTATTACTATATACTTTAATTAAGGGAATATTATTATAGCCTTCTGCGGAATAACTATTAAGATATTAGTATATTAAGGTCTTCTATAATAGTAGAATATTACTTATATACTTAAACCCTAATTTCTTTACCCTTTCTTAATAGTATAATATACTTTAGGACTTTATACGGCGAGAGAATCCTTAGTTTATTACCCTCCGCCTAATCTATCTTAATATAGCGTACTAATTCCCTATTCTTATATATCTAATTACTAATATCTACCTTAAATTCCTTTATATTATTACTACTATTAAAAATCCTTCTATTAAGCTCTATTATAGCCTGCGGAACCGCTTTCTTAATATTATACTAGATTACTTTACTATTAAATATATTATTAATAAAGTATTTATAGAGCTATATTAGAGGGCTTAGGTTATTAACTTATATAAGGTAACTAAGAGCTTAGGCTTATATACCTAGATTATAAGTACTCTTAATTATATAGATCCTTTAGTATTTCTATTAAAGATTTAATCCTATAGAACCTATTATATAGGTTATTATTAATACTTTTATATAATTATCTACCTTTATAAATACGCTAATAACCTCGCTACGCTTAGTATTACCTTAGAAGGCGCTAAGAGTAATATATTTAATCTATAGTAGCTAAAAGATTATAATAATAGGAATAGTTATAACTAGAAGCTAATAAAAGATTAGAACCTTCTCCTAATCTTAGATAACTTATAGTAGAATTAGTATATATAAGAAGCTATTATAGGAGACGTTTAATAAAAGCTATATACCTATAAAAGGCTATAATAGGAATCCTTTAATAGGGAGGCTATTATTAAGGTATATACCTAGTTATAGATATTTTAGAGTAGAGTATAAAGCTTAGGAGCTCCTTCTAGTAGCTATTAAAGTAATACCCTAGGGTTCTTTACGGCGTCCTCTATTAACGGCGATTTATAAAACTATTATAACTAAAAGTAATTAATCCTAAATAGCTTTTTAAGGTTAGTTACTTTTAGATTTTTATTGGTATCTAATTATAGAAGGTAAATCTATATAGTAAGTAATAAGAGCTTCCATTATATAGAGAGTAACTATTTTAGTTATAATATTATATCTCTAGTAATAATAAGCTTTCTTATTAGTACCTCCTCCTTAATTTTATATAATATCTTCTCTTATATAGTAAATATATAATTAAGGATCGCAGCCTTTATATAAGGTAAGAATTTAGAGATTTTCTAACCTATCTAAAAAGGGATCTAACTTTATAGTATATATTAAATAATATATTTACGCTAGATCTTAGCTATATAAAAGCCTTTATTAATAGTATTAATCTTTAAATTAAGAATAAAGTCTTTTATAAAATAATAAGCTAACTATAGCTTTACTACTAGGTAATCCTCCGGTACTAGGAATAGATTATTAGATTTATTAAAGCCTATTTTTTAAAGGCTTTTCTTAGAGAACTAGGTATCTATATTATAAGGCTCTAGGTAAGGTATATAACCTTCCTAGTTAGGGATACTATTAAGAATTAAAGTCGCGGATACTATTAAGTAAAATAGTACTTAAAGCTATTATAAGGTAACTAATATATTAAAATACTTATATTTAATAAGATAGCATTTATTTATAATAATTATATAAAAATAAGAGTCTAATTAATACTCCTAATCTAGATTATAAATAGATTAAATTTTATCTACTTATATTTTTATAATCCTAGATTTAACTTAATAAGTATATAGTTTAGTTAGATTATAATAAGTACTAAATATATTATAACTAGTAATAATAATAGCCTTTATACGCTATTTTTTTTATTAAATAACTTATATATATATATTAGGTAGCCTTATATTATATACTTATTAGTAGAAGCCTTTAAGTAACGAGAGTTATTATAATATCTATAGATATTAAATATATTTAGGGTAATAATATTAAAGGCTATAATCTATTATAATATAAGGCCTTTAAGGATAATAATTAAGACTAGTCTTAGAGTTTCTTTATATTCTCCTAGGGAAATTTCCTAGCGACGCTGTAACTAAGCTATATTAGTAGAAGGACTATATATAAATATTATTATAAAAGGGTATAGAAAGAGATATATATTTATAAAAGACTATAGTAATAGGAACGCTTTTATAGGAAGTCTTTTATAAGAAGTCTTTTATAGGAAGTCTTTTATAATAAGTCTTATTAACTTATATATAGTAATATATATATTATAATCTATATCTTACCTAACCTAGTATAATCTAAAAGGAAGCCGGCTCTAAGATATTAATTATTATAGAAATTAATTATTACTTTAATAGCTAGTAGCTAAAAGAATTTTAGAGACTAAGAAAGATTTATTCTAAGTATATAGAATATTATATCTTTAGCTCCCCTCTATAAAATACCTAGTAGCTAATACAAGTCCTCTATATCTTCTTACTAATATTACTTAGAGTTAAAATATACTTACTACTAATTAAACTCTATTATAGTCGTATTAGTCTAAGGCCTATATTAGATTATATTATTAATAAGATTATAAGTAGTCTAAGTAAACTAAGCCTTTTACTCTTTTAAATTAATTAGGTTAATCTATCTTATATATTATATACTCGCCCGTGATACTTTAATATTATTAGCCTTATAAATAAGTCCTATAATTAGCTAGGCTTTCTAGAATTATTTAGATATATTAAATAGCCTAGAATTATTCTTAATAGCTATAATCTATATATTACTTAAGACTTTACTACCTATAATATCTTTATCCCCTCTCTTCTACTTAATATCCTATTTAAATTAATAGTCTACTCTATTTAATATTATAACTTCTACCTATTTATCTCGCTTTATAATATTATTAGATAGCGGGGAAATAGGATTTATAAGAGAGCTACCTAGTAGTAGTAGATTAATATTTCCCTAGGATTATATTAGCTATTATAAAAGACTCTAGGAAGAGAGCTTACTAAAGGCTTTAATAGAGTCCTTACTATCAGTAATATAATAATTAGTAATAAACTAGGAGGTAGAATCTACTAAGAGCTAGAGCTAGCTAGCTAGTTAACTAAAGGCTATAATAGAGTTTAAGAGGAAGGTAATAAGCTAGTAGAAGCTTATAATAAGGTACTTATAGCTAGTAGTAAGCTAATATTACTAGTAGCGCCTAAATTACTTTCCTAGGTATAATAGCGGGATAGAGTATAGCTATACTTAACTTACTTTATTAATAGCTAAACCCGTAGATATATCTAAGCTTATAATAGTTCCTTATTAAAGAATAGACTAGTAATACTCTTTATATTAGCTTAGGATATATTATATAATATCTATATAAGGTAATCTATCTAATCCTAGCTTACCTTATCGGGGATAAAAGTAGAATATATATCTCTATTAAATAACTCGCTATAAATTACTCGCTCTTTAATAGTTTTTAATATTAAGCCTCGCTTATAAATACCCCCTTTAATATAAATTCGCTTCTATTTAGGTAGAAGCTACTCCTTTATATAGATATTAAAATATGGCTTAAATTAACTTTTATTAAGGAATCCTCTTATTTTTATTATATTAGTAAAGCTATATACCTTATAAAGCTTTCCTAAGTCTTATAAATCTATCTTATCCTCTTAAATTCTAATAAGTAAGAATACTATATTAGTAATTCTCTTATCCTAATTATAAAAGCCTTTAGTATAAGTCTAGAAATCTTATAAATTAGGGTATTTATATATCTATTTAAGAAGAACGCTAAGGAAAGTATTTCTTTAGTAATTTAAGTAATATAAGCGTAATTATAGGTGTCTTAAAAGTCTAATATAAAAAGGTAGGTAAGGTAATATAAGAAGGAAGAGTCTAGAATCTAAGGGATATATTTCTTTATAAGTGAAGTAAAACTATAAAAAGCGTAAATAATCTAACTATAAGACTTATAATACTTATAGAACTACTAGAATTATATTTAATAATATAGTAAGGGCTATATATACTATTTAATAACTAACTTATAAATATCTAATACTAAATAATAGGTCTTAATATATCTTAACTTATAAAGTCTATAATCTCCTACTGAGAATAAAGGTAATACTATAGTAGAATAAAGATACGTTTAACTTAATAGTCGCTTATAATAGCCTTTACTATAATACCTTATTTAGGGGATATAAGTACCTTATAAGGTATCCTATTATAATAACTATTAATTTAATACTAATAAAGAACCTTTTAGCTCTTATAAATAGAGTTTATGCGGCTTAAATAAGAATAAGGCTCTATAATAAGAATAACTATTCCTTTTTAGGAAGCTATATACGAATCTCCTTATTCTAGCTCTTAGGGAATTAGATTAATAACTTATTAGGATAACGTCTTAGCCTTATAAAATTAACTACCTACGAATAGTTAGCTAGAATATGAATAATAATAGATCCTTATCTCTATCTTATCTAGTAACTACTTATACTAATAGCTTTAGGGATAATAGCCTTACTAAGGCTCTATTTATACCTCTTATTAAAGGTTCCTATAATTCTAATAATAGAGGCTTATATAATAAGGTTACTTCTCTAAGTCTCTATTATAAACCTCTTATATAGTCTAATAATAAAGGCTTATATAATAGGACTACTTCTCTAGGCTTCTATTATAAACCTCTTATATAGTCTAATAACGAAGCCTTCTAGAATAAGATTACTTCTCTAGGTCTCTATTATAAACCTCCTATATAGTCTAATAATAAAGGCTTATATAATAGGACTACTTCTCTAGGCTTCTATTATAAACCTCTTATATAGTCTAATAATAAAGCCTTCTAGAATAAGATTACTTCTCTAGGTCTCTATTATAAAACTCCTATATAGTCTAATAATAAAGGCTTATATAACGGGACTACTTCTCTAGGCTTCTATTATA